>Ga0209934_1000092_pt1 | contig 309693 bp, 279 predicted proteins | sample ThiBiot_750_plan_2_FD_183950 | JGI IMG/M metagenome (GOLD analysis project Ga0209934, IMG submission 183950) | Wastewater bioreactor microbial communities from Cape Town, South Africa - Thiocy_expt_750_plan (SPAdes) | ecosystem: Engineered > Bioreactor > Thiocyanate-remediating >... | reverse complement strand
TCCGCCCGGAAAAAAATCGCGCCGCAGCCCGCGGCTTAACGAATAGAATGCGCAGTCCGTGGGCCTCGCGCCCAGCACAACGAGACGCCGCGCCATGTTCCGCACTCTCAACACCCGCGCCCTCTGGGTCGTCACGCTTTCCGCCGCCGGCATCCTGATGGTCACCATGGGCGCCCGCCAGTCGCTCGGCCTCTTCGTTTCGCCGCTCAACACCAGCACCGGCCTCGGCATCGCCTCGATCAGCCTGGCCATGGCCGTCGGCCAGTTCATGTGGGGCGCCATCCAGCCGGTCGCCGGCGCCGTCGCCGACCGCTACGGCCCCGGCCGCGTGCTGATCGGCGGTCTCCTGGTGCTCGCCCTCGGCAGCGCGCTGACGCCTTTCATGAGCGGCACCTGGGGGCTGATCGTGACGCTCGGCCTGCTCTCGGCGGTCGGTTCCGGCGCCGGCAGCTTCTCGGTGCTGATCGGCGCCGCCGCGCAGCGCCTGCCGCTCGAAGCGCGCGGCGCGGCATCCGGCATCATCAACGCCGGCGGCTCCTTCGGCCAGTTCGTCTTCGCCCCCATCCTGCAGAAGCTGATCCAGAGCGTCGGCTGGATGGGCGCCATGTGGTCGCTCGCCGTGATGACGCTGGCCGCGCTGCCGCTGGTCGGCACGCTGACGCGCGGCGGCGGCGCGGCGCACGCCCACGCGCCCGGCGGCAAGGGCCTCAAGGACAGCGTCAAGGAAGCGGTCGTCGACCGCAGCTACCTGCTGCTCAACCTCGGCTTCTTCACCTGCGGTTTCCACATCGCCTTCCTCGTCACCCACCTGCCCGGCGAAGTCGACCTGTGCGGCCTGCCGCCCGCCGTCGCCAGCTGGTCGCTGGCCATCATCGGCCTCGCCAACATCTTCGGCAGCCTCTACGCCGGCGGCTGCGTCGCCCGCTACCGCAGCAAGTACGTGCTGTTCTGGATGTACGCCTCGCGCGCGCTGCTGGTCGGCGCCTACCTGCTCGCGCCGAAGACCGACCTCACCTTCTACCTGTTCGCCGCCGGCCTCGGCTTCACCTGGCTGGCCACCGTGCCGCCGACCGCCGCCATCGTCGGCAAGCTGTTCGGCGTGCGCTACCTCGGCACGCTGTTCGGCCTGACGCTGCTCTCGCACCAGATCGGCGGCTTCCTCGGCGCCTGGCTCGGCGGCATCGCGCTGACGCGCTTCGGCGACTATTCGTGGATGTGGTACGCCGACATCGCGCTGGCCGCCGGCGCGGCGCTGGTCAACCTGCCGATCAAGGAAGCGCCGCTCGCCCGGCCGGCGACGGCCTGAGGCGCGGGGCGCCGAGGCCCCGCTGCACGGCGCTTCGGGCGTCCCGTCCGCCCGGAGCGGATTCCCGCGCATCGCCCGGCGCGCAAGCCGACATACGGCAGCGCGATGCGGCGGAAGGCGGCGCGATGGACGATAATCGGATATGTCCGCCGCTCCCCTCCCCACCCGCCGCCTCTCGGCGCTCGCCGGCCTGTGGCCCTTCCTGCGCCCGTACCGGGCGCGCATCGCGCTCGCCTTCGTCCTGCTCTGCCTCGGCTCGGCCACCATCCTGGTCGTGCCGCTGGCCTTCCGCGACCTCATCGACGCCGGCTTCGGCAGCGGCCGGCCGGCGCGCAGCGGCCTGCTCGGCGCGCTCAGCCTGAACGAACACTTCATCGCGCTGTTCGCGCTGGCGGCCTTCTGGGCGCTGGTCGTCGCGGCGCGCTTCTACACCGTGTCGTGGGTCGGCGAACGGGCCACCGCCGATCTGCGCAGCGCCGTCTACGCGCGCGTGCTCGGGCAATCGCCGCAGTTCTTCGAAACCCTGCAGACCGGCGAAGTCCTGTCGCGCCTGACCGGCGACACGACGCTGATCCAGACCGTCGTCGGCAGTTCGGTTTCGATGGGCCTGCGCAGCCTCTTCCAGTTCGTCGGCGGCATGGTCATGCTGGCCGTCACCAGCCTCTATCTGTTCTCGCTGAACCTCGGGCTGATGGCGCTGCTCGTCCTGCCGATCGTCGCCATCGGGCGCCAGGTGCGCAGGCTCTCGCGCGAATCGCAGGACCGCATCGCCGACGCCTCGGCGCTGGCCGGCGAAATTCTCAACGCGATGCCGACGGTGCAGGCCTACACGCAGGAAGCGCAGGAAGCCGCCCGCTTCACCGCACGCACGGAAAGCAGCTTCGTCACCGCGATCCGGCGCACGCGGGTGCGCGCGGCGCTCACCGCGCTGATCATCACCGCCGTCGTCGGCACGATCATCTTCGTGCTGTGGGTCGGCGCGCGGCAGGTCGCCGAGGGCACGTTGAGCGGCGGCCAGCTGGCGTCCTTCGTTCTCTACGCGGCGCTCGTCGCCGGCGCCGTCGGCACCATGGCCGAAGTCTGGGGCGACGTGATGCGCGCGGCGGGCGCGACCGAGCGCCTGCTCGACCTGCTGCACGCCGAACCGGCCATCCGCGAGGCGCCGACGCCGCTCGCGCCGGTACGCTCGGCGCAGGCGGCGATCCGCTTCGAGCACGTCGGCTTCGCCTACCCGGCGCGTCCGCAGACGCGCGCGCTCGACGACATCTGCCTGGACATCGCGCCGGACGAAAGCGTCGCGCTGGTCGGCCCCTCCGGCGCCGGCAAGAGCAGCCTGTTCCAGCTGCTGCTGCGCTACTACGAGACGTCGGCCGGCCGCATCCTGATCAACGGGCAGGACATCCGCGAACTGCGCCTGCACGACCTGCGCAAGGAGATCGCCATCGTCGCGCAGGACCCGGTGATCTTTTCCGCCAACGCACTGGAAAACATCCGCTACGGCCGCGCCACGGCGAGCGACGAGGAGGTCATGGCGGCAGCGCGCACGGCGCTCGCGGACGAATTCATCGAGCGCCTGCCCGACGGTTACCAGACCTTCCTCGGCGAACGCGGCACGCGGCTGTCCGGCGGCCAGCGCCAGCGCATCGCGATCGCCCGCGCCATCCTCAAGGGCGCCCGCCTGCTGCTGCTCGACGAAGCGACCAGCGCGCTCGACGCGGAATCGGAAATCCTCGTCCAGCAGGGCCTCGCCGCCGCCATGCAGGGGCGCACCACGCTGATCATCGCGCACCGCCTGGCGACGGTGCAGAAAGTCGACCGCATCGTCGTGATGGAGCGCGGGCGCATCGTCGAGAGCGGCACGCCGGAGGACCTGCGCCAGCAGGGCGGTCTCTACGCGCGGCTGGCGGCGCTGCAGCTCGACCTGTAGATATCGGGCGGAAGCCGGCCGCGCCGCGCCATTCAAACCCTCCGCGCCCCGGCGCTCAGGGCAGGGCAACGGCCAGCGCGACGGGAACGAAGATCAGCGCGGCGACGTTGCCGAGCATGACGATGGAGGCGACCTTCTCCGGCTCCTGGCGGTACAGCTCGGCGAAGATGTAGTTGAGCACGGCCGGCGGCAGCGCGCCGAACACCAGCAGCATGCCGCGCTCGACGCCGGAAAGGCCGAGCAGCGGCGCGCAGACCCAGGCCAATGCCATACCGGCGAGCGGGCAGGCGGCGGCGCCGATCAGGCCGATCTTCAGATCCTTGATGCCGGAATTCGTCAGGCGCACGCCGAGCGAAAAGAGCAGCAGCGGGATCGACACGTCGCCGAGCAGCTTGATGCTGATGTACAGCGGTTCCCACAGCTCGATGCGCAGCAGGCTGACGGCGAGGCCGGCGAGCGCGGCGGCGATCACCGGCACGCGCCAGAGGTTCCACAGCTTCGCGCGGTGGTCGAGCATCCAGGTGCCGAGCGAGTAGTGCAGCACGTTCTCGATGAAGAAGAGGACGACGGCGGCGGGCAGCGCGGCCTCGCCGAAAGCGAGCAGCATCAACGGCAGGCCCATGTTGCCCGAGTTGTTGAACATCATCGGCGGCAGGAAGGTGCGCGTCTCGAAGCCGCACAGGCGGGCCAGCGGCCAGGTCAGCAGCCCCGAGCCGAGGACGACGACGAGGCCGCCGGCGGCCAGCGCCCAGTGCGCCGTCAGGTCGAAGTTGCGCCCGGCGAGCGCGGCGAAGACCAGCGCCGGGACGAAGACGTCCATGTTGAGCTGGTTGGCGAAACGCATGTCCGGCTGCTTGCGGCGCGCGTAGAGAAAGCCGGCGGCGACGATCGCGAAGACCGGAAAGATGATGGCGACGATGCGCAGGAGCATGTTCGGGACGCGGCCGACAAAGGAAAGGAAGAACGGGCAGCGAGCGCCGGGCGGCGGACGGAGAGATCCGTCGCCAGCCGGCCCTCGCTCGGGGCTTTTCGCTTACAGCACGTAGCGCGAGAGATCCTCGTTCTGCGCGAGCTCCCCGAGGCGCCCGTCGACGTAGGCGGCATCGACCGCGACCGTCTCGGCGCCCTTGGCGCCGGCCGTGAAGGACAGCTCCTCGAGCAGGCGCTCCATCACCGTGTACAGGCGGCGGGCGCCGATGTTCTCGGTCTTCTCGTTGACCGACCAGGCGATCTCGGCGAGACGCTGGATGCCGCTCTCGGCGAAGTCGAGCGCGACGCCCTCGGTGGCGAGCAGCGCCTGGTACTGCATGGTCAGGCAGGCGTCGGTGCGGGTCAGGATGCGTTCGAAGTCGGCGACCGACAGCGAGTCGAGCTCGACGCGAATCGGGAAGCGGCCCTGCAGCTCGGGGATGAGATCGGACGGCTTGGCCAGATGGAAGGCGCCGCTGGCGATGAACAGGATGTGGTCGGTCTTGATCATGCCGTACTTGGTCGACACCGTCGTGCCCTCGACGAGCGGCAGCAGGTCGCGCTGCACGCCCTGGCGCGAGACGTCGGCGCCCTGCATTTCGGAGCGGCTGGCGATCTTGTCGATTTCGTCGAGGAAGACGATGCCGTTCTGCTCGACGTTCTTCACCGCGTCGAGCTTGAGCTCCTCGTCGTTCACCAGCTTGGCGGCCTCTTCGTCGATCAGCAGCTTGCGCGCCTCGGCGATCTTCAGCTTGCGCGACTTCTTGCGGCCGCCGCCCATGTTCTGGAACATGCCCTGGATCTGCGAGGTCAGTTCCTCCATGCCGGGCGGCGCGAAGATTTCGGCCTGCATCGACGGCGCGGCGAGTTCGATCTCGATCTCCTTGTCGTCGAGCTCGCCCTCGCGCAGCTTCTTCCTGAATTTCTGCCGCGTCGTGCTGTCGTCGGTGGCCTGCTGCTCATTGAAGAAGTTGCCGCGCGCCGGCGGCAGCAGCGCATCGAGAATGCGATCCTCGGCGGCGTCCTCGGCGCGCACGCGCACGCCCTTCACCGCCTGCTCGCGGGCGCTCTTGATCGCGATCTCGACGAGGTCGCGGATGATCGTGTCTACGTCGCGCCCGACGTAGCCGACCTCGGTGAACTTGGTCGCCTCGATCTTGATGAAGGGCGCGTTCGCCAGCCGCGCCAGGCGGCGTGCGATCTCGGTCTTGCCGACGCCGGTCGGGCCGATCATCAGGATGTTCTTCGGCGTGATTTCCTGGCGCAGCGGGTCGGCCACCTGCGCGCGCCGCCAGCGGTTGCGCAGCGCGATGGCGACCGCCTTCTTGGCCTTGCCCTGCCCGACGATGTGCTTGTCGAGTTCGTGGACGATTTCCTGCGGAGTCATTTGCGTCATGATGGGTCCTGCGCCTTGCGGCCGGCCGGCGCACGCGCGCCGGGCGCGCCTACTCGAGCGTCTCGATGGTGAAGCTGTGGTTGGTATAGATGCACAGGTCGCCGGCGATTTCGAGCGACTTGCGGATCACGTCGGCCGGGTCGAGTTCGGTGTTCTCGATCAGCGCGCGCGCCGCCGACTGGGCGTAGGCGCCGCCCGAGCCGATGGCGACGATGCCGTGCTCGGGTTCGAGCACGTCGCCGTTGCCGGTGATGATCAGCGAATTCTCGCGGTCGGCCACCGCCAGCATGGCTTCGAGCCGGCGCAGGGCGCGGTCGCTGCGCCAGTCCTTGGCGAGTTCGACGGCCGAGCGCAGCAGGTTGCCCTGATGCTTGTCGAGCTTGGCCTCGAAGCGCTCGAAGAGCGTGAAGGCGTCGGCCGTGCCGCCGGCGAAGCCGGCCAGGATTTTGCCCTGGTGAATGCGCCGCACCTTGCGCGCGCTGGCCTTGATGACGATGCTGCCGAGCGTGACCTGACCGTCGCCGCCCATGGCGACGCGGTTGCCGCGGCGCACCGAGAGGATCGTGGTGCCGTGGTATTGCTCCATGGGAATTTCCTAATGTTTGGCCGGAATGATCTCGGCCACGGCCTTGAGGCCGACGACGCCGAACAGTTCGGCGACGAGTTGGTTGGGATGGCGGAAGACGATCTGCTTGCCGCTGCGCCGCACCGTGGTCAGCACGTTGAGCAGCACGCCGGCGCTGACGAAATCGATGCGCGTGATGCCCGCGCAGTCGACGACCACGAGGTCGTGGGCGTCGGCAAAGGCCGGCAGATCGGTGAAGCGCGCCGCCTTGATCTCGCCCTGCAGCGCGTAGGCCTCGGGCGCGGCGGCATCGCTCGCCGGCGCTTCGGCGAAGGCCGGCGGCGCTTCGGCGGCGGCGACCCGCTGCGCTTCCCAGGAGGGCGGCGAGACTTCGAAAGTGACCGCGAAGTCGACCGCCAGCTCCTCGAAGGCGTCCTGCCGGCCCTGCAACTGGTGCAGTTCAAGCAGCAGCAGCCAGCAGTCGGGCGACTCGGCGCGGCCCGTCTCGACGCAGGGTCCGAGCAGCGCGCCGAGGTTGTCGCGGCCGAGCAGCTCGACCTCGCGTTTCGTCTTGCGCGCTTTCTGCAACAGCGCGAGCAGACGGTTACAGCCGGCGGCGTCGATCGTCGCCACCCGGGACAGGTCGAGGCGCAGCCGTGGCGATTTTTCCAACGCCTGCATCGCGGCGTCGAAGCCCGCATCGTTGTCGCCGGTCAGCTCGCCCGCGAACAGCACACTGCCGGGAACCGGCGCCGGCTTGGCGGCGGCGGTCGTCCGGGAACGATCGCGCCAGGTCGGCGGCGACTTCTCGAAGGCGCGCGCGTAGTCGATTTCCAGCGCCTCGAAAGCGGCTTTCTGGCCGGTCAGCCGGTACAGGTCGAAGAGCATCATCCACAGCCGTTCGCCCGGACCGAAGTTGTGCACGCGCACGGCGTCCTCGAGCAGGACGCGCACCGCGTCGTCCTGCGCGTTGGCGTAGAGGACGGCGGCCTGTTCGACGTCGGCGTCGATCGGATCGACGTCGGCCTCGACGTGGAAATCGGGGGGGCTTTCGCTGAACTCGAAGTCGCTGAAATCGAGCGGCGTATCGAGATCGGGCTGCGGGGCCGCGCCGGCGCCGGACGGCGGGACGGCGGCGGTCTTTTCCTCAGGCGGCGCGGCGGCGTCCTCCGCGCGCGGGCGCGGGGCGGCCGCCGGCTTGGCCACCATTTTTTCCTGCGGTTTTTTGAAGAAGGAAAACACCATGAGTTGCCGGGCAAGCGGAAAAAGCATTGACGAAGAGGGCTTGTTTTAACACATCACCCGACGTGCTGCAATTTGCCCCGCCGCCATTTACCGCCTTTCCGGTAGATCAGGCATGGCCGGCCCAACGGCGTCCCAGCGCGCTCGCCACGCCGGCGGCGACGAGCAGCAGCGCGAGCAGCGGTCCGAAGGGCTGATCGAGCGCCAGCGCGAGACCGAAGGCGAGGACGTAGCTCGCCACGCCGACCGCCACGCCGAGCGCGAGCGCGCGCCGCCAGCTGCCGGCCCAGCCGAAGGCGATGAGCGGCGGCACGAAGATCAGCGCGAAGGCGCCCATCACGCCGATGCTCATGGTCGCGAGCGCCAGCGCGCCGGCGACCAGCAGGTCGAAGGCGAAATGCGCGCGCCGCTCGGACAGTCCGCGCGCGCGGAACAGGTCGGGGAAGAAGTGCGCGAGCAGCAGGCGGCGCGAGAGCGGACGCAGGGCGAGCAGCGCGCCGGCGGCGAACACGCCGGCGCTGATCAGGTGCGAACGCTCGGTGAGATAGAGCTGGCCGTCGAACAGCGCGTGCCCCATGCGTTCGGCGAGCGGCAGATTGGCCACCAGCAGCACCGAGACGCCCCAGCCGAGCAGCAGCAGCATCGCGTAGGCGGCGCCCTGCGCGCCGCGCGTGGCGCCCTCGAAGGCGTGCTTCAGCCCCGCCGCGAGCGCCGCGGCGGCGAGGCCGCCGAGCAGCAGGGGCGCACCGGCGAGCATCGCCAGCAGCGCGCCGGCCGCCGCCGTCTGGGCGAAGGCGAGCGCCGCCAGCCATTCGTCGCGCAGACGCAGCCAGGCGCCGAGCAGCGGCAGCAGGACGGCGAAGCAGAGGCCGGTGGCGAAGGGACCGGCGAACAGCGGATCGAAGAGCAAGGCGCCGTTCATAGCGTCACCGTGCGGTCGCAGACGGCGTCCATGAAGCGCGCGTCGTGGCTGACCAGGAGCAGGCCGGCACCGGCGCACGCGTTCCCGCCGCCCTCTTCCTCTCCCGCACCGGGCCGCGCGCGGCGGCGCAGCGCGCCGGCGAGGAAGGCGACGCCATCCGGGTCGAGGTTGTTGGTCGGCTCGTCGAGCAGCACGACGTCGGCCGGCGCCTGCAGGCAGGCCCACAGATAAAGGAACTGCAGCTGCCCGCCGGACAGGCGGTCGAGGCGCTCGCCGAGGCGCGGCGCCAGCCACGGCGGCAGGCCGGCGGCGGGCGCGCCGGTCAGCGCGAGCAGCTCGGCGCCGCTGAAGGGGATGCCGTCGATCGCCGGCGCCTGCTGTTGCTGCAGCGAGACGCGCAGCCCCGGCGCCTTGTCGACGCGCCCGGAAAAAATGCGCGCGGCGCCGGTCAGCGCGGCGAGCAGCGTCGACTTGCCGGCGCCGTTGGGGCCGACGATGCCGACGATCTCGCCGCGCGCCAGGCGCAGCGAGACCGGGCCGACCACCGGCTTGGCGTAGCCGGCGCTCAGCCCGGCGGCGGCGAGCAGCGGCGGCTCGCCGCCATTTCCGCTATCGCCGCTCATTCCTGCAGTCCCTTGAGCAGGCGGCGCACGGTGTCGTCGTAGAGCCAAAAGAGGTCCTTCGCCTCCGGCGTGCCGCCGATCGTGAACGGCAGCGTCACGGCGGGAATCCGCGCGCGCTCGGCGATCCAGCGCGACGGCGCGTCGTACTGGTAGGCCGCGCGGATGACCATTTTCGCCGGCCGCGCAGCCTGCTGCGCGACGATGCCGGCGAGCTGCGCGCTCGACGGCTCGACGCCGGGCTTCGCCTCCAGGCAGCCGACTTCTGTCAGCCCGAGCCAGTTCTGCAGATAGGGAAAGGCCTTGTGCTGGACGAGGATGGGCACGCCGCGCAGCGGCGCCGCCTCCTTTTCCCAGCGTGCGACGGCGTTGCGCAGGCGGCCGGCGAAGTCCCGGTAGCCGGCCTGATACGCCGCCGCATTGGGCGGGTCGAGCTCGGCCAACCGCGCGGCGAGCGCCTCGCCGATCCGGAACAGGTTGCGCGGATCGGTCTGCACGTGCGGATTGCCGCCGGCGTGCACGTCGCCGTGCGCGCGGTCGAGCACGGCCGGCACTTCGAGCATGGCGACGTAGCGCGCTGCCTCGAAGTAGCCGGGCTGGCCGGGCTGGATGCGGGCGTTGCCAGATTCGCGGACGACCACCGGCAGCCAGCCGACCTCCAGCTCGGCACCGGTCGCGACGACGAGCTGCGCCGAGCGCGCGCGCGCGATCAGCGACGGTTTGGCGTCGATCCGGTGCGGGTCCTGCAGGCCCTGCGTGGCGCTGTAGACGCGCACCTTGTCGCCGCCGATTTCCTGCGCCAGCGCCGCCCATTCGGGGACGGTGGCGAAGACTTCGACGGCGGCCGCGGCGGGCGGCGGGAACAGTCCGAGGACGAGAAAGGCGGCGACCGCCGCACACGCGCCGCGGAACAGCGGCGAAGCGAAAGCGGAGGTGAAGAAACGGTTCGACAAGCGATTCATGTTCCGTGCTCCCTAGAATTTGTGCGCGCCGTGCGCGCCGAGGCTCATGATGTACTGCAGCGTCACCTGGTTGTCGGTGATGCCCTGCATCGACCTGTCGCGCGCGAACTGCAGGCGCAGGCGCGAGAATTCGCTCCAGCTGTAGTCTGCCATCAGCGTGGCGCGGCTTGGACGATAGCTGTCGACGACGAGGTTGGCGGCGTTGACGCCGAAATCGCGGCGGCCCGAGTCGAGGCGGTCGTAGCGCGCGCCGGCGCGCCAGTTCGGCGTGAACTGGTAGACGCCCTGCAGATACCAGCCCGACTGGCGGCTGGCGTAGTCGCTGAGGACGCCGGCGGCGCAGGCGTTGCCGACGCCGTCCTCGTCGCGGCAGTCGAGCGTGCCCTGCTCGCGGCGCTGGAACCATTCGCCCTGCAGCTTGAAATTCTGATACTTCGGATTGCCGTTCGGCGCCCACTTCCAGACGAAGTCGGCGATCCAGGTCCGCGAGTTTCCGGCGAACGCGCCCTGCGCCTCCAGCCCGCCGACGTCGGTGAAATGCGCCTCGCGCTCGCGGGCCGCCGTGCGCAGGTAGGAGACGCCGGTACGCCAGCTGTGGTTCGCGCCGACGTCGCCGCCGAAGTGCGCGAAGAGCGCGCCGGAACCGCTGCCGTTCTTGTTGCGGTCGGTGCCCGGGAAGGCGGCTCCGCGCCCCAGCTCGGCGCCGAGTTCGACGAAGGTCTCGGTCGGCGCCACCCATTTCAGCTGCACGCCGTCCTGCGCGTAGCTCCCGTGCTCGCCGAACATCGCCTTGTAGATCAGCGGCGCGTCGGCAAAGTCCCAGGCATGGGCATGCTGCTCGTTGAGGTAGCCGATGCCGGAGCGGATGCGCCCGGCCTTGAGGCCGATGCCGTGCCCGATGCCGAGCGACTGGAACCAGGCTTCCTCGACTTCGGCCTTGTCGTCCTGCAGGCCGAGCATCAGCTGACCGCGCCACCAGGGATCGATGTTGGCGGCCATGACCAGTTCGCTGTGGTCGAGCGAGAAGCCGCGCGGGTCGGCGCCGTGGTCGTGCCCGCCGGCCGGCCAGAAGCCGGTGATGGCGCGCTCCGGCACATCCTTCATGCTTTTGTACTGGCCCTGCAGGATCAGCGAGACTTCCGGGTTGAAGCCGCTCGCCGGGCCGGCCGGCGCCGCCGGCGGCGCGGCGCGCAGGCTGGCTTCCTGCACCGCGACCTGCGCCTGCGTGGCGCTCGCCTCGGCGCTTCTGGCGGCCTGCCCGGCGGTGCTTTCGGCCTGGGCCAGCCGCTGCTCGAGCGCGGCGATGCGCTGCTCGTAAGCGTCTTTCATCTGCTGCAGTTGGGCGCGGATCTGCGCCAGATCGGTGTCCTTGGCCGGGCCGGCGGCGTGGGCCGGCGAGGCGATGGACAAGGGAACGGACAAGGCGGCGGCGAACGCGAGTTCGCGCACCGTGGGCACGGCAGTACGCATGATGACTCCTGAAATGACAGAGCGCCGCGCTGGGGCGGCGGGCGGAACGGAGGAGGATCAGGCGGACGGCGGGGCGCGGGCGCCGCGGGCGGGCGGCGCGGGCGGCGGGGAAAGGTAGAAGGACGCCGGCGCCGGGACGGCGGCGAAGGAGAGCAGCGGCGCGGCGCCGGCCGCCGCCGCGAGCGGCGCGTCGAGGCCGTGCGCGGCGAGGCAGAAGGCGCAGGCGTGGCCGGCGGGCTCCGTGGAGTCGGCGGAATCGGCGGAATCGGCGAAATCGGCGGATTCAGCAGATTCGCCAAACCCGGCGGCTGCGACCGCACCGCCGGCCGCGCCGGGACGATGCTCGAAGGCGTGCAGGAGCGCCGCCGTCTGCGCGAACAGCAGCAGAAAGGCGAAGAGCGCGCCCCGCCAGCGTTTCATTCGGCGTCCCCCGTGGCTTCGGCGGACTCTGTTGCCTCTGCGGCGCAGAACATGACGAAGGCCTGTTCGACGACGCTGCGCGCCAGTCCGCGCACGATGAAGACGATGCGGCTGTCGCGCGCCGCATCCGGCCACGCCGGCAGCGCGGCTTCGGGGTAGCGCATGTGCTGCACGCAGTGCACGACGCGCGGCGCATCCTCGCCGACGACGTGGATCAGGCCCTTGACGCGCAGGATGCGCTCGCCGCAGGTGGCGAGCAGCACGTCGAGCGCCTCGGCGAATTCCGGCCAGCGGAAAGGCTGCGCGAAACGCAGCACGAAGGCGTGCACCAGCGCGTCGTGGCGCGCCGGATCGTGGGCGTGGGCGCCCACGTCGGGCGCCGCGCCGCCTTCCGTCCCGCCCGCCGCGGCCGATTCAGCCATCGTCGCGGCGGCGGCGCCGCGCACCTTTTCCTCGGCCAGCCAGCGCCCGACGTCGGCGCTCTTCGTGCGCGGGTCGTAGAGGCCGCAGCCCATGACGCGCTCGGCGTCAATCGCGCCGTCGCGCACCTCGATCTGCGGCGCGCCCGGATTGATGCGCGCCAGACGGCGCGCAAGCTGCGCGATCTGTTCCGGCGTCGCCAGATCGCACTTGGTGAGCAGCAGGCGGTCGGCCATCGCGACCTGCCTGACCGCCTCGAAGTGGCGCGCCAGCTGGCCGCCGGCGTGCGTCGCGTCGACCGCCGCGACGACGCCGTCGATGCGGTAGCGCTCGGCGATGAAGAAATCCTCGAGCAGCGTGGACAGCACGGGCGCCGGATCGGCGAGGCCGGTGGTTTCGATCAGCACGCGCGAGAAGGGCGGAATCTCGCGGCGCAGGCGGCGCATGAAGAGGTCGCGCAGGGCGCGCGCGAGGTCGCCGCGCACGCTGCAGCACAGGCAGCCGGAGTCGAGCAGGACGATGCTGTCGTCGACCTTGTCGACGAGATGGTGGTCGATGCCGACGGCGCCGAACTCGTTGATCAGCACCGCCGCGTCGGCCAGCGCCGGCTGGCGCAGCAGGCGGTTGAGCAGCGTCGTCTTGCCGGCGCCGAGGAAGCCGGTGAGCACGGTGACCGGGATGGCGCGCGCCGGATCTATTTGCGCAGGCACTGGCGCAGGCCCTGGTCGAAGATGTCGCGCGGCAGTTCGCGGCCGATGAAGACGAGCACGCTGTGGCGCGGCTCGGCGCCCCACGGCGCGCCGGGGCTGCCGCCCATCAGTTCGTGCACGCCCTGGAAGATGACGCGGTAGGACAGGTCGTCGACGGCCAGCACGCCCTTGTAGCGCAGCATCTCCGGCCCGTAGATGCGGACCACGGCGGCGAGGAAGTCTTGCAGGCGCTTGCCGTCGAACGGCTGCTCGGCGCGGAAGACGAAGGAGCGGATGCGGTCGTCGTGGTGGTGATGCGCGTGGTGGGTAGCGAGGAAGCCCGGCTCGATGTCGAGCACGGCGTTCAGGTTGAAGCCGCGGATGTCGAGGATTTCGTGCAGCGGCGTCTGGCCGAAATGCACGGGCTGGATCGCGGCGCGCGGGTTGATCGCATTGAGACGCAGCGACAGCGCTTCGATCGCATCGGCGTCGACGAGGTCGGTTTTCGAAAGCAGCAGGCGGTCTGCGAAACCGACCTGTTCCTGCGCCTGATCGTTGGCGTCGAGCTGGCGCATCGCGTGCACGGCGTCGACCACGGTCAGCACCGCGTCGAGCAGGTAGCGGCGGGAAATCGCCTCGTCGAGGAAGAAGGTCTGCGCAACCGGTGCCGGGTCGGCGAGGCCGGTCGTCTCGATCACGACGCGGTCGAAGCGCAGCGTGCCGGCGTCGCGCTTGGCGATCAGTTCGCCGAGGATGCGCACGAGGTCGCCGCGCACCGTGCAGCAGATGCAGCCGTTGTTCATCTCGACGATGGGCTCGTCGCCGTCGGCCGGAAAGAGCAGTTCGTGGTCGATGCCGGCTTCGCCGAACTCGTTCTCGATCACCGCGATCTTCTCGCCGTGCCGTTCGGCGAGGATGCGGTTGAGCAGCGTCGTCTTGCCGCTGCCGAGGAAGCCGGTGAGGATGGTGACCGGGATCGGCGCGCCGTCCGCCGCGGCCGGATTTTCCCGCGCTCGCGCCGCGGCCTCGTCGCCGGCGGACGGCCGGACGGCGGCGCTCATGCCCGCGCTTCCGCGCAGGTCGCGCAGCGGCCGCGCAGGTCGACGTCCATGCGCGCCAGCTGGAAGCCCTGCGGCAGCGCGGGCGGCGGCGGCGGCGCGTCGTCCAGGCAGTAGACCTTGCCGCAGTCGTCGCAGCGGAAGTGCGCGTGCGCCGTGTGCTCGCCGGGCGCCGCCAGCGAGAAGCGGAAGACGCGGCTGGCGTCGGCGTTCTTGTGCGCGAGGCCGGACTCGACGAGCCAGTCGAGCACGCGGTAGAGCGTGACGCGGTCGAGCATCGCGTCGCCGAGCGCCTGCTCAATGTCGTGGTGGGTCAGCGCGGCCGGCGCGGCGCGCAGCAATTGCAGAACGCGGATGCGCGCCGGCGTGGCGCGCGCACCGGAAGCGCGGATCTGCGCGGCGACGACGTCGGCTTCGGTGGAACGGCGGGAACGGGTGGACACGGTGGGCGAACGGGCCGGCGGCCGCAAAAATCGGGAAGGCCGATTAGAGCATAGCCGGGTTGCACATGCAACCATGTTGCAGGTGCTGCGGACAGCGCGACGCCCGCCCGCGCGGCCGCGAACATCTGGCGGCGGCCGCGCCCTTCGCGGAAGGCCGGCCGCACGCCTCAGTCGGCCTGGACGAGCAGGCCCTTGAGGTATTCGCCCTCGGAAAAATGCAGCGCCACCGGATGGTCCGGCGCGGCGGCCAGGCGGCGCAGGATGCGCGCGTCGCGCCCGGCATCCACGGCGGCAGCGGCGACGATGCCCTGGAACATCTCCGGGCCGATGCCGCCCGAGCACGAGTAAGTCATCAGCAGGCCGCCCGGATTGAGCAGGCGCATGCCGAGCACGTTGATGTCCTTGTAGGCGCGCGCGGCGCGCTCGGCGTGCGCGGCCGACGGGGCGAACTTCGGCGGGTCGAGGACGATCAGGTCGAAGCGCCGTTCCTCGGCGCGCAGCTTGCGCAGCTCGTTGAAGACGTCGGCCTCGCGCCACTCGGCGCGGCTCGCGTCGAGCTGCGGATTGAGCGCCAGGTTCTCGGCGGCGGTCCGCAGCGCCGGCCCCGACGAATCGATCGAGAGCACGCTCGCGGCGCCGCCGGCCAGCGCCTGCAGCGAGAAGCCGCCGGTGTAGCAGAAGCAGTTGAGCACGGCGCGCCCGGCGGCCAGCTCGCGCGTCAGCAGGCGGTTGTCGCGCTGGTCGAGGTAGAAGCCGGTCTTGTGCCCGCCGACCACGTCGACCTTCATGCGCACGCCGTTCTCGACGATGCTCAGCGCCTCCGCCTCCGGCGGCGCCTCGCCGAGCAGCCAGCCGGCGGTCGGCTCCAGGCCTTCGAGGCGGCGCACGTCGACGTCCGAGCGCTCGTAGATGCGCGCGCAGCCGGTCGCCTTGTGCAGGGCGCCGACGATGGCGCGCCGCCATTTGTCCGGGCCGGCGGCGGTGAGCTGCACGACGACGGTGTCGCCGTAGCGGTCGGCGACGACGCCGGGCAGGCCGTCCGATTCGCCGTGGATCAGGCGCAGGCCGTCCTGTCCGCGCAGTTCGGGCAGCGCCGCGCGGCGCTCGATGGCGGCGGCGACGCGGCGCTTGAAGAAGGCGTCGTCGATCACCTCGTCGGGATCGAAGCTCCAGACGCGCGCCCTGATCTTCGAATGCGGACTCCAGGCGGCGCGCGCCAGCGGGCGTCCGTTGGCGGCGACCACGTCGACCGTGTCGCCGATGCGCGCGCGCCCGTCGAGGCGGTCGACCGAGCCGGCGAAAATCCACGGGTGGCGGTTCTGCAGCGAGCGATCCTTGCCGGGCAGGAGTTTGAGTTGGGTCATGGGGGGCTCACGAAAAGCCCGCAAAAAACGGGCCGCGCCCGGCCAAGCGGCCGGACGGTAATAGAATGGGCGCCATTGTATTACAGCGCCCCGCGCCGCCGCCCGATGCCCACGATCACCGCCACCGATTTCCGCCGCCCGGAGCACCGCACGGCCTTCCTCCGCCTGCTCGACCACTACGCGCGCGACCCGATGGGCGGCGGTACGGGCCTCGCCGCCGAGGCCCGCGCACGCCTCGTCGAACGCCTCGCGGCGCGCCCGGATTTCGTCTCCTTCCTCGCCGAGGAAGACGCCGAGGCGGTCGGCCTGATCAACTGCTTCGAGGGCTTCTCGACCTTCGCGGCGCGCCCGCTGCTCAACGTCCACGATCTCGTGGTGCACGCCGACTGGCGCGGGCGCGGCCTCGGCCGGGCGCTGCTCGCCGCCGCCGAAGGGGCGGCGCGCGAACGCGGCTGCTGCAAGCTGACGCTCGAAGTGTTGTCCGGCAACGCCGCGGCGCGCGCCGCCTACCGCGCCTGCGGCTTCGCCGCCTACGAACTCGACCCGCGCGCGGGGCAGGCGCTCTTCCTCGAAAAGAAGCTGTAGCGCCGGGTTTTGAGCATCATCAAAGGCCGCCGCGCGGGCGCGCCTATAATCGACGCTTGCGCTGCCTTCCGGCCGCCCCGATTCAAGAAACCAAGGAGATAGTTCGATGAAGCGTCTTGCCACGGCCGTTGCTCTCGCCGCCCTCGCCAGCCTCTCCACCTTCAGCCTGCCGGCCGCCGCCGAAGCTGCCCCATCCGCCGGCCTCGCCGAGATCAAGGAACTGGGGCGCGTCAACGGCCAGGCGCTGGCCTGCGGCGAAATGGCGACGTCCAGCAAGGCAAAGGCATTGATGATCCGGCACGCGCCGAAGACGCGCGGCTACGGCGAACAGTTCGAGGCGGCGACCAGCGCCGCCTTCCTGGCGCAGGGCAAGGGCGTCGAGCCCTGCCCGCAGGCCGCCGACTTCACCGGCAAGCTGGCGCAACTCGCCGAACGTTTGCAGGCCGCGCTGCCGGCGGCACAGTAGGCCGGCCGCATGCACGCCCGCACCGCCCTCCTCCACATCCTCCACGCCGCCCTGCTCCTCGCCCTCCTTCCCGGCGCGGCACCGCCGGCCGCGGCCGAGGCGCGACAGGCCGCCACGCCGAGCGCTACGGCGGCCGCGGCGGCGGAAGACGCCGCCGGCGAGAGCCGCGGCATCGGCGGGCGCTACCTGCTGATGGACGCCAACGGACGCGCGGTGAGCAACGAGGACTTTCCCGGCCAGTTCCAGCTGATCGCCTTCGGCTACACCTTCTGTCCCGACGTCTGCCCGACCACGCTGGCCGAGATGTCGGTGATCATGGAGCAACTCGGCGCGACGGCCGAGCGCGTGCAGCCGCTGTTCATCACGGTGGACCCGGAGCGCGACACGGCCGCCGTGCTGCGCGGCTACACCGAGTTCTTCCATCCGCGCATCATGGGGCTGACCGGCTCGCCCGATCTCGTCCGGCGCGCCGCCGACAGCTTCAAGGTGCGCTACGAGAAAGTCCGCGAACCGGGCGCGCCGCCCGAGCAGTACGCCGTCGACCATTCGGCGGGCATCTTCCTGCTCGGCCCGGACGGCCGCTACATCCGCAAGTTCGCCTACGCCACGCCGCCGGCGGAAATCGCCAAGCGCATCGGCGAAATCGTCGCGGTCGGCGAAGCCGGCCCGCTCCCCCGCCACCTGCGTCCGCGCCAGCCCTGACGCGGCGCGCGGACCACGCGCCCGCCCGCGCCATACGGCCGGCCAGCGCCGGCCCCTGCCCCCTACCCGCCCCTACTCGCCGCGCTTCGCGCGCTTGGCGCGCGGATGCGCCTTGTCGTAGACGCCGGCCAGATGCTGGAAATCGAGATGGGTATAGACCTGCGTCGACGCGATGCTGGCGTGGCCGAGCATTTCCTGCACGGCACGCAGGTCGCCGGACGACTGCAGCACGTGCGAAGCGAAGGAGTGGCGCAGCATGTGCGGGTGCACGTGCGTCGGCAGCCCCATCAGCAGGGCGCGCCGCTTGAGGCGCAATTCGATCATGCGCACGCCGAGGCGGGCGCCATAGCGGCCGACGAACAGCGCGCCTTCGTCCGGCCCGGCCAGTTCGGCGCGGCGCGCGGCCCAGGCGGCGAGCGCCGCGCGCGCCTGGCTCCCGACCGGAACGAGGCGCGGCTTGCCGCGCTTGCCGAGAACGCGTACCTCGCCGGCCGCGACGTCGGCCAGACAGTCGATATCGAGCGCGGCGAGTTCGGCGAGGCGCAGGCCCGACGAGTAGAACAGCTCGAAGATCGCCTGGTCGCGCAAATCAAGCAGCGTTTCGCCGGGTGCATCGAGCAGACGATTCGCCTCGTCCGGCGAGAGGACCTTGGGCAGGGCCTTCGGACTTTTCGGCGCGCGCACGCCCTCGACCGGATTCTGCGCCGCCAGGCCGCGCCCGCCGAGCCAGCGATAGAAGCCGCGCCACGCCGACAGCGTGCGCGCCAGCGAGCGACCGGAAAGGCCGCGCGCATGCAGCTGCGCGGCGAAACGGCGGATGTGCAGGACCTGCAGGTCGGCCGGCGCGAGTCCGCCCGCCGCGGCGGCCAGTTCGAGCAGCGCCGCCAGATCGCGCCGGTAGCCGGCGACGGTGTGCGGCGACAGCCGGCGCTGCTGCGCGAGTTCGCCGAGCCAGGCGTCGACCGCCGCTTGCGGTGTCATCGCCGCATCAGTTCAAGGACGGCACGGCGCCGAGCGAACCGGCGGGATCAGCGCAGGACGCGGGCCAGCGCGGCCGACGCCATTTCGCCGAGGCGTTCGAGGTAGAGCGTGCCCATGCCGGCGTAGAAGCGCTGCGCGTCTTCGCTGCCGAGCGCGATCATGCCGATCGTGCCGCCGCCGTTGCGCAGAGCGATCAGCGCCTGCGAGCGGACGTGCGTGGACGCCTCGCCGAACCACGAGGAGGTCTCGAAGCCGGCGGTCGAGCCGCAGTAGGGCTGCCCCAGCGTTTCGGCGAAGACCTGCAGCTCTTCGCTGACGTCGGCGAATTCAGGCAGTTCGTCGGCCGCGGCCGGGCGGTCCCACAGGCGCAGCGCGACGTGCGGGATGGCGAAGTCGTCGCGCAGGTGAAAATTGAGCGTGTGCAGCACCGACTGGAAGGTGCCGGCGGCGATCATGGCGACGCCGAGGCGGTGCATCTTCTCGCTGATCGTGTCGTTTTCCTCGCCGAACTGCAGCAGCTCGCCCATCTTGCCTTCGAGCTGCTTGTTCTTGTCGCGCAGCGAAAGCATCTGACGCTCGGTGATCGAAATCGTGCGCCCGCCGTGCGGATGCGGAATGACGATCTGCGAAATCAGCTCGGCGTAGTGCTCGAAGAACTGCGGGTTGTGCTGCAGGTAGTACGCGACTTCATCAGCTTTCATAGATCGATTTCTCCGGTGAATACGGTGACGGCCGGCCCGGTCATCAGCACCGGCGTACCGGGACCGTTCCAGGCGATGTCGAGTTCGCCGCCGCGCGTTTCGACGCGCACCGGCGAATCGAGCAGGCCGCGGCGGATGCCGGCGACCGCGGCGGCGCAAGCGCCGGTGCCGCAGGCCAGCGTCTCGCCGGCGCCGCGCTCGTAGACGCGCAGGCGGATGGCGTGGCGGTCGACGACCTGCATGAAGCCGGCGTTGACGCGCTGCGGGAAGCGCGGGTGGCGCTCGATCAGCGGCCCCTGGCGCTCGACCGGCGCCGCGTCGACGTCGGCCACCAGCTGTACGGCGTGCGGATTGCCCATCGAGACGGCGGTGATCGCAACCTCGTCGTCGCCGGCCATCAGCGGCTGCACGAGCTCGGCGCTCGGGCTGACGAAGGGGATGCGCTCCGGCTCGAAGACCGGCACGCCCATGTCGACGGTGACGCTGCCGTCCGCTTCGAGGCGCGGGCCGATGATGCCTTTCATCGTTTCGACGCGGATTTCGCGCTTGTCGGTCAGTCCCTGCTCGTGCACGAAGCGCACGAAGCAGCGCGCGCCGTTGCCGCACTGCTCGACCTCGCCGCCGTCGGCGTTGAAGATGCGGTAGCGGAAATCGACCTCGTCCTGCGCGGGCTTTTCGACGAGCAGGATCTGGTCGCAGCCGACGCCGAAATGACGGTCGCCGAGCAGGCGCAATTGGTCGGGCGTCAGCGCCAGCGACTGGCGCACGCCGTCGAGCACGACGAAGTCGTTGCCGAGGCCGTGCATCTTGGAGAACTTGATTTTCATGGCGGTCGCGAGTCCGGGGTCGCAGGTCAAAAGTGGGGCGTCGGGAAGGCGGATGCCGGCATCCGGCCACCGGGGCGGAGATGAGCGCCGCTGCCCGATTTCCGGGTGCCGATCTCCGACTACGGCCTAGACGGATCGCTCCATTATAAAGTCGTCCATGACGAATCCGCCGCCGATGTCGACGCGCACCGACTCGCGCACCGTAAAGCCGTGCTTGCGGTAGGCGGCGATGGCGCGTGCGTTCTGCTTGTTCACGGCGAGGATCAGCGTGGCGCAGCCCTCACGCCGTGCGCGCGCCGCGACGTGGGCGATCAGCGCGCCGCCCAGCCCGAGGCGCTGGCGCGCCGGGTCGACGTAGAGCTTGTCGAGCTTCATCTCGCCCGGCGTGGCGGTCAGCTGCGTCGCCGCGAAGCCGGCCAGCGTGCCGTCGACCGTCGCCCGGTCCCACCACAGGCCGGGTGTCGCCAGTTCCTCGAGCAGCCGCGGGGCAGCATAGCGCTGCGCGAGCATGTAGTCGATCTGCGCCTGCGTGATGATGGCCGGATAGGCGTCCTGCCAGACGACGCGCGCCAGCGCGGCGATGACTTCGACGTCGTTGGCGCTGACCGGGGCGATGGCAATCGGCATGCGGCTTCTCCTCAGTAGAATCTAGCCTCGCCCTCGGGGCGGGTCTTGAAACGCTTGTGCAGCCAGAAATACTGCTCGGGCATGCGCCGCACCTGCTCCTCGATGTAGCGGTTCATGCGCAGGGTGTCGGCCTCGACGCTCTCGCCCGGATAGTCGTTCCATGGCGGCTGCAGTTCGACCTCGTAGCCGTCCGCCACCATGCGCGTGATGCACGGAACGATGTGCGCGTTGGTGGCGCGCGCCAGACGCGAAACGCCGGTGATGGTCGCCGCCGGAACGCCGAAGAAGGGCGCGAAAATCGCGTCGCGCGCGCCGAAGTCCATGTCCGGCAGATAGTAGAAGGGCAGCCCCTGCTTCAGCGCCTTCAGCGCCTTGCGCATGCCGTCCTGGCGCGAGAGCAGGATCGGCGCGTTGAAGCGCATGCGGCCGGCGTAGAAGACGGCGTTGAAGACCGGATTCTTCTGGTTGGCGTAAACGCTGACCGCCGGCGTGCGCATCGAGATCACCGAGCCGGCGGCGTCGAGACCGACGAAATGCGGCGCGAGCAGGATGACCGGCCGGCCGTCGTCGCTCTTCAGGCGCTCGGCGCCGGACAAGCGGATCAGGCGCTCGAGGCGCGCGCGCGGCGCCCACCAGCTCAGCGTACGGTCGAGCACGGCGCGCGCGAAAGCGACGAAATGCCGCCTCAGCAGGCGCCGACGCTCGCTTTCGGACAGTTCGGGAAAACACAGGCGCAGATTGATCGCCGCGACGCGCCGCCGCTCGCTGCCGAGCAGATAGAGAACGTGGCCGAGCAGCCAGCCGAGCGCGCGCAGCGCCGGCAGCGGCAGCCAGTGCAGCAGCCAGAGCAGGCCGAGCACGGCGTAGGAGAAAAGATTCTGGAAGAAGTGCTTCATGGTGCTGGCGCGTCCCGACGGTCCGGCGGCGCCTCGGCGCCGGCCGGTTGCTTGTAGCGGTTGTAGCCCCAGAGGTACTGCCCGGGGCATTGGCGGATCAGGTCTTCGATCTCGTGGTTGATGATCTGCGCGCGTTCCTCGGTATTGCCGACCAGCGCCCGCGTCGGCGCCTGCAGGCGGAAATGGTAGCCGGCGCCGCCCGGCAGGCGCTCGCCCCAGCACAGGAGGACGGCGGCGCCGCTTTCGGTGAGGCGCGCGGCGAGCGTCATGGTGTAGGCCGGCTTGCCGAAGAAGTCGAGCCAGCGCCCCTCGCCGACCTTGGGCGCCTGGTCGGGCAGCATGCCGACCGCCTCGCCGCGCTTGAGCGCCTTGAGCAGGGTACGCACGCCGGCCAGATCGGCCGCCGCCAGATGCAGCTGTTCGCGCGCCCGCCCGGCGAGAATCATCTGCTGCAGCCAGTCCTGGCGCGGCGCGCGATAGAGGACGGAGATCGGGAAATGCGTGGACAGATACTGCGCGGTGATCTCGAAGCAGCCGAGATGCGGCGTCAGGAAGACGATGCCGCGCCCTTCGCGGCGCGCCGCCTCGACCAGATCCCAGCCGCTGACCCGGTCGACGCGGGCGACCGCGTCGGCGAGCGGATTGAGCCAGATCTTCGGCAGTTCGAGCATCATCCGCCCGGCGCCGGCGATGGCCGCCGCGCGATGGCGCCGGGCGCCGTCGGCGCCGAGCGCGAGCGTCATGTTCTCGTTAAGGTGCCGACGGTAGGTCGGCGACAGCAGCCAGGCGAGCCAGCCGAGCGCGGCGCCGAGCGCATGCAGCCAGGCGAGCGGCAGGCGGCTGAGAAAACGGAAAATGGATATCACGCAATAACCCTGTTGCTGGCGGGTTTGACCCCGCATCGACGAAAAACTACAATTATCTCCCCGCCGAGTTAAACAGGACAACTTGCAGGGCGGGGGCGAACGAAAAATTCGCCATAAATTCTGCTAAAGCGTCGTCTGCTCGAAACCCCGGAGCCGGCCTCGCAGCCGCAACGGGGTTTTTTGTTTTTGGAGCAGAGCCACATGGGCAAGGAATATCTCTTCTCTTCGGAATCCGTTTCCGAAGGCCATCCGGACAAGGTCGCCGACCAGATCTCGGACGCCATCCTCGACGCCATCCTGGCCGAAGACCCGAAGGGTCGCGTCGCCTGCGAAACGCTGGTGTCGACCGGCCTCGTCGTCATCTCCGGCGAGATCACCACCACCGCGCACATCAACTACCGTGAAATCGCGCAGGAAACCGTGCGCCGCATCGGCTACACCGACTCCGACATCGGCTTCGACTACAAGAGCTGCGCCGTGCTCGCCGCGATCAACCGCCAGTCGCCGGACATCGCGCAGGGCGTCAATGAGGGCGAAGGCATCGACCTCGACCAGGGCGCCGGCGACCAGGGCCTGATGTTCGGCTACGCCTGCAACGAAACGCCGTCGCTGATGCCGCTGCCGATCTACTACGCGCACCGCATCATGCAGCGCCAGGCCGAGGTCCGCAAGGACGGCCGCTTCGCCTGGCTGCGTCCGGACGCGAAGAGCCAGCTCACCGTCAAGTACGTCGACGGCAAGCCGGTCGCGATCGACACCGTCGTCGTCTCGACCCAGCACAGCCCGGACGTCTCGCACGCACAGCTCGAGGAACTGGTGATCGAGGAAATCATCAAGCCCGTGCTGCCCAAGGAACTGCTCGCCGGCAACACCCGCTATCTGGTGAACCCGACCGGCCGCTTCGTCGTCGGCGGCCCGCACGGTGACTGCGGCCTGACCGGCCGCAAGATCATCGTCGACACCTACGGCGGTGCCGCGCACCACGGCGGCGGCGCCTTCTCGGGCAAGGATCCGTCGAAGGTCGACCGCTCGGCCGCCTACGCCGGCCGCTACGTGGCGAAGAACATCGTCGCCGCCGGCCTCGCCGACCGCTGCGAAGTGCAGGTCGCCTACGCGATCGGCGTCGCCAAGCCGGTCTCGCTGATGGTCAACACTTTCGGCACCGGCAAGGTGTCGGACGAGAAGATCGTCGAACTGATCGGCAAGCATTTCGATCTGCGTCCGAAGGGCATCATCCAGGCGCTCGACCTGCTCCGTCCGATCTACTCGAAGACCGCCGCCTACGGCCACTTCGGCCGCGACGAGCCGGAATTCACCTGGGAAGCGACCGACAAGGCCGCCGCGCTGAAGGCCGACGCCGGTCTCTGATCCGCGCGACCGCATCATTCAGCGAAAGGGCCTGCGGGCCCTTTCGCTTTTTCCGGCCCACGGCGCGCCGGTGAGTCTATGCCAATCGCGGTGAGCCGATGCCATCGGCGCCCTATGCCAAATCAGATAAACTGACGCCTTTCCCCTTCCGCTCCGGCCAGATGCTCAAGCGAATCAGCGTGCAACACCTCACCCTCGGCATGCACATCAAGGAATTCTGCGGTTCCTGGATGGAGCACCCGTTCTGGCGCAGCGGCTTCGTGCTGACCGATCCGCAGGACATCGTGAGCATTCACGAGAGCAGCATCAAGGAAGTCTGGATCGACTGCGACAAGGGGCTCGACATCGCCCCCGACCAGCCGACCGTCTCGGAGGCCGAATCGGAGGCCCAGGTCGACGCCGAGCTGGAAGCGCTCGCCGCCGAGACCCGGCAGATCGAGCGCGTCCCCGCGTCCGAGGAGTTCGCTCGCGCCGCCAAGATTTGCGCGCAATCGAAGCGCGCCGTCGTTTCCATGTTCCAGGAAGCGCGCATGGGCAAGGCCGTGGACACCGCCGCAGCGCAGCGCCTGGTCGAGGAGATTTCCGACTCGGTGTCGCGCAACCCCGGCGCGCTGATCAGCCTGGCCCGCCTGAAGACCGCCGACGACTACACCTATATGCATTCCGTCGCGGTGTGCGCGCTGATGGTCGCGCTCGCCCGCCAGCTCGGACTCTCCGACGAGGAGACGCGCTCGGCCGGCGTCGCGGGCCTGCTGCACGACCTCGGCAAGGCGGCGATGCCGATGGACGTGCTGAACAAGCCGGGCAAGCTGACCGACGCCGAATTCGCCATCATCAAGGGCCATCCCGAGGCCGGCTACCAGATGCTGCTGCGCGGCAGCGGCGTGAACGAAATGGCCCTCGACGTTTGCCTGCACCATCATGAAAAGACCGACGGATCGGGCTATCCGAAGCACCTCAAGGACGCCGAGATCAGCCTTTACGCCAAGATGGGCGCAGTCTGCGACGTTTACGACGCGATCACCTCGAACCGCCCCTACAAGACCGGCTGGGACCCCGCCGAGTCGCTGCGCAAGATGGCCGAATGGGCCAACGGTCACTTCGACCCGAAAATCTTCCAGGCCTTCGTCAAAAGCCTCGGCATCTACCCGATCGGCTCGCTCGTGCTGCTCAGCTCCGGGCGCCTCGGGATCGTCGTCGAGCAATCGCAGAAATCGCTGCTCGCGCCGCACGTCAAGGTGTTCTTCTCGACCAAGGCCAACGCGCGCATCCGGCCCGAAATCGTCGACCTCTCGCGCCCCGGCTGCCCGGAAAAGATCGCCGGCCGCGAAGACCCGAGCAAGTGGAACTTCCCCGACCTCAACGAACTGTGGTCCGGGTCGCTGCAGCCCGCCCGCTAGACCCCGTCCCGCCGCGGCGCCTGCGCGCCGGCAAAAACCGGCGTATAATCCGCCACCTACCGAGGAGCGCTGCAAGGATCCCGGGCGGCAGCACCGCCCGACACCCCAGGCTCGGACCGTTTCAACGGCGCTCATCCGACCCACCCGTGCCGGGCACGGGGAGACGGGTGAGCCCAGGATCGTGCTCCGCACGTCCGCCCACCGCCGCGCCGCGCGCGGCCACGTCCTTCCCCCTCCCGGCCACAGTTAGCAAGGAGTTTTACTGTGGCTGAATTCAACGATTACGTCATCGCCGACCTGAAGCTGGCCGATTGGGGCCGCAAGGAAATCCGCATCGCCGAGACCGAAATGCCGGGCCTCATGGCGATCCGCGAGGAGTTCGCCGCGGCTCAGCCGCTCAAGGGCGCGCGCATCACCGGCTCGCTGCACATGACGATCCAGACCGCCGTGCTGATCGAGACGCTGACCGCGCTCGGCGCCGAAGTGCGCTGGGCCTCGTGCAACATCTTCTCGACGCAGGACCATGCCGCCGCCGCGATCGCCGCGCAGAACATCCCGGTCTTCGCGGTCAAGGGCGAAACGCTCGTCGATTACTGGGACTACACGCACCGCATCTTCGAGTGGGCCGACGGCGGCTACTCGAACATGATCCTCGACGACGGCGGCGACGCGACGCTGCTGCTGCACCTCGGCGCCAAGGCCGAGAAGGACATCTCGGTGCTCGCCAAGCCGGGCTCGGAAGAGGAAACCATCCTCTTCGCCGCGATCAAGGCCAAGCTCGCCACCGATCCGGCCTGGTACTCCGTGCGCCTCGCCGCGATCAAGGGCGTCACCGAGGAAACCACGACCGGCGTGCATCGCCTGTACCAGATGCACGAGCGCGGCGACCTCCGGTTCCCGGCGATCAACGTCAATGATTCGGTGACCAAGTCCAAGTTCGACAACCTGTACGGCTGCCGCGAATCGCTGGTCGACGGCATCAAGCGCGCCACCGACGTGATGGTCGCCGGCAAGGTCGCCGTCGTCGCCGGCTACGGCGACGTCGGCAAGGGTTCGGCACAGGCCCTGCGCGCCCTCTCGGCGCAGGTCTGGGTGACCGAGATCGATCCGATCTGCGCGCTGCAGGCCGCGATGGAAGGCTACCGCGTGGTCACCATGGAATACGCCGCCGACAAGGCCGACATCTTCGTCACGACGACCGGCAACTTCCACGTCATCACGCACGAGCACATGGCCGCCATGAAGGACCAGGCGATCGTCTGCAACATCGGCCACTTCGACAACGAGATCGACGTCGCCTCGCTCGAGAAGTACCAGTGGGAAGAAATCAAGCCGCAGGTCGACCACGTGATCTTCCCGGACGGCAAACGCATCATCCTGCTCGCCAAGGGCCGCCTGGTTAACCTCGGCTGCGGCACCGGCCACCCGTCGTACGTGATGTCCAGTTCGTTCGCCAACCAGACGATCGCCCAGATCGAACTGTTCACCAAGACCGGCGACTATCCGGTCGGCGTGTACGTGCTGCCCAAGCATCTCGACGAGAAGGTCGCCCGCCTGCAGCTGAAGAAGCTCAACGCCCAGCTTTCCGTGCTGCGCCCCGACCAGGCCGCCTACATCGGCGTTCCGGTCGAAGGCCCGTACAAGGCCGAGCACTACCGCTACTAAGCACCGCCGAGAACCACCCAAGGGGACGCCATGCGCCTGATCCTGCTCTGGATACTCAACGCCGTCGCACTGCTCGTCGTTGCCTACCTGCTGCCGGCCATCCACGTCGCGTCCTTCGGCGCGGCGCTGGTCGCCGCGCTGCTGCTCGGACTGATCAACGCCGTGCTGCGTCCCCTGCTGGTGCTGCTGACGCTGCCGGTCACGCTGCTCACGCTCGGACTCTTCATCGTCGTCATCAACGGCATGCTCTTCTGGTTCGCCGGTTCGCTGATCGAAGGCTTCGTCGTCGGCGGCTTCTGGCCGGCGATCTTCGGCTCGCTGCTCTACAGCCTCGTCTCGTGGGCGCTGTCCGGCCTGCTCGCCGGCGGCAAACGCTGACGCCCAACGTTGGACTCCCAATGAAACACACCGAACTCTCGATCGAATTCTTCCCGCCGCAAACGCCGGAAGGCGTCGACAAGCTGCGCATCGTGCGCGGCAAGCTGGCGGCGCTCAAGCCCGAATTCTTCTCCGTCACCTTCGGCGCCGGCGGCTCGACGCGCGAGCGCACTTTCGCCGCAGTCAAGGAAATCGCCGCCGAAGGCTACGCCGCCGCACCGCACCTTTCGTGCATCGGCACGACGCGCGCCGGCATCCGCGAAATCCTCGCCGACTACCAGGCCGCCGGCATCCGCCGCATCGTCACCCTGCGCGGCGACCTGCCCTCGGGCATGGCCGAAACGGGCGAGTTCCGCTACGCCAACGAGCTCGTCGAATTCATCCGCGCCGAAACCGGCGACCGCTTCCGTCTCGAAGTCGCCGCCTACCCGGAATGGCACCCGCAAGCGCGCACGCCGGCCGACGACCTCGCCGCCTTCGCGCGCAAGGTCAAGGCCGGCGCCGACTCGGCGATCACGCAATATTTCTTCAACGCCGACAGCTACTTCCATTTCGTCGACGCGGCGCGCGCACTCGGCGTCGACGTGCCGATCGTCCCCGGCATCATGCCGATCGCCAGCTTCTCCAAGCTCGCCCGCTTCTCCGACGCCTGCGGCGCCGAACTGCCGCGCTGGATGCGCAAGCAGTTCGAGAGCTACGGCGACGACAACGATGCGATCCGCGCCTTCGGCCTCGACATCGTCACCGAACTGTGCGAGCGCCTGCTCGCCGGCGGCGCGCCCGGCCTGCATTTCTACTCGATGAACCAGTCGGCGCTGACTCTGGAAATCTGCCGCCGCCTCGGCCTCGGACAAACAGCGGACTGACCTTGCCGTGCCCCGGCCGCGCCCCGAATTCGTCGAGCACGCCTGCGAACTGTTCGCACCGCTCGGCGCGATCCGGACCCGGGCGATGTTCAGCGGCTGGGGCTTCTACTGCGACGGCCTGTTCTTCGCCCTCGTCATCGACGAAACCCTGCGCCTGAAAGCCGACGCGCTCAGCGCCGACGCCTTCCGCGAGGCCGGCGGCGAGCCCTTCCGCTACAGCTACAAGGACGGGCGCACGGCGACGCTGAACTACTGGACGCTGCCCGAGGAGGCGCTGGAGACCCCCGCCGCCATGCGCCCCTGGGCGCAGCTGGCGCTGGCCGCCGCGCTGCGCGGACGCAACGGCAGACGCAAGCGCGGCGCCTGCAGCGCATCCTTCCCGCCGACCTAGACGCCTCTTCTGCGCAAGGTCACCAGCAGCACGCCGCACAGCACCAGCATCGTCCCGGCGAGTTGCACGGCGGACAGCGGTTCGTCGAGCAGCCACCAGCCGAAAAAGATCGTGAGCACCGGCCCCAGCGTGCCGATCAGCACCGACTTGGCGGCGCCGATGTGGCGGATCGCCGCCGACTGCATGAAGACCGGCAGCACGGTCGAGAAAAGCGCCATGCCGGCGCCGTAGGCGTAGATCGGCAGCGGCTGGTCGAGCGCCGCGAGCGGCTGTTCGATGAAGAAATGCAGCTGCGTCGCCAGCGTCGAGACGATCATCGCCAGCGCCGTGAAGCGCGCCGCGCCCAGGCGCTGGATCATCGGCGCGCTGCCTGCAAGATAGAAGGCGTAGGACAGCGACGAGCCGAAGACGAAGGCGGCGCCGAGCAGCACGGCGCGCGTGTCGCCGGCGAATTCGAGGTCGTGGAAGAAGGCCAGGCCGATTCCGGCGTACGACAGCACGAGCGAGCCGAGCTCGCGCCGGGCCAGCGTCTTGCCCATGAACAGCACGCCGATCAGCACGGTCAGCGTCGGATAGGTGAACAGGATCAGGCGTTCGAGCCCGGCGCTGATGTAGCGCAGGCCGACGAAGTCGAGGATGCTCGCGCCGTAGTAGCCGAGCAGGCCGAGCGCGCCGAGCAGCAGCCAGTCGCGGCGGGAGAGCGGCGGCGCGCTGCGGCTCGCATGGAAGCCGACCCAGAGAAAGACCGGCAGCGCGAATACCATGCGCAGCGAGAGCAGCGTCACGGCATCGACCGGGACCGCCTGCGGTACGGCGTAGGCCAGCTTGACGAAGATCGCCTTGAACGAGAAACCAAGCGCGGCAAGGATGGCGAGCGCGATGCCGAGGCGTTCGGAGGACCAGTTTTTCCAGGGCATGAGCGAGGGCGGAAAGCGAAAAGTGGAAAGGGGAAAAAATGTGCGGCTGGCACGAAGCATCGTTGCCGAAGCGGAGCACCCATTCGTGGCGAAACCGTGGCAAGGCGAATACTGGCGCCCCTTTCCGCCCGGAACAATTGGTAATATCCAACGAGTGAATTCGGATTTAACGAACGCTCATGCGCTACAACCTGACCGACCTGCGCCTCGTCGTTGCCATCGCCGATGAGAAGAACCTGACGCGCGGCGCCGCCCGCGTCCACCTCGCGCCGTCTTCGGCCAGTCACCGCCTGCGTCTGCTCGAGGAAGAGCTGGGCGCCGCCCTGTTCGAGCGCCGTGCACGCGGCGTCGCGCCGACGCGCGCCGGAGAAGCTCTGCTGCGCCACGCCCGGCGGGTGTTCGCCCAGCTCGAACAGATGCACGCCGACCTCTCGCCCTTCGCCGCCGGCGTCCGCGGCCACGTCAGCCTGTGGGCCAACACGCACGCCACCCACACCTTCCTGCCCGACGATCTGGCCGGCTTTCTGCAGGCCAACCCGCAGCTTTCGGTCACGCTCGAGGAACACACCAGCCCGGACATCGTGCTCGCCGTCGCACGCGGCGAGGTCGAAGTCGGCGTGGTCGCGGGCGCGGCGGGCGAAGCGCTCGCCAGCCCAGCCGTCGAACTGCTGCCCTACCGGCGCGACCGCCTGGTCCTCATCGCCCCCATCGCCCACCCGCTGGCCGCCGCGGCCGGACGCGGCGCCCGCTTCGCCGACGTCCTCGACCACGCTTTCGTCATGCTGCACGCCGGTTCGGCGATCCACACCTTCACGATGAACGCCGCCGCCGCCCTCGGCCGCCACCTCAACGTGCGCATCCAGGTGCGCAGCTTCGAAGCCGTCTGCCGCATGGTCGGCGCCGGCGTCGGCATCGGCCTCGTCCCGCAAAGCGCTCTGCGCGCGCCGTTCGGCGGCGGGGACGCGATCCGCACCATCGAACTCGACGAAAGCTGGGCGCCGCGCGACCTGCAGGTCTGCGTACGCGTGCGCGATGAATTGACGGGGTTCGCGGCGGCGCTGGTGGATAGTCTGCTTGCGGAGCGCCCGCCCACGCCCTGATCCGCCGGCCGCTGCCAGCCAGCACCACGGCCGACAGCGGCCGCGATACCCGGCATGAAGTGAAAATTCAGGAGGCCGCAGCGAGTCCCGGCGTAGCGCCGGTCACGGACGTCGGCGGCGAATTCCACCGGAGCAAAACCCGGCGACGCACGACGAACATTCCGAACACCCGGTACGGACCGGTAGCTAACGGGCGCCGTATTTCGCGCGACGCCCGACCGGCGGCATCAGCGCCTGCGGCTGCCGCCGAGAATCGACCCCAGCACGCCGCGGATGATTTCGCGTCCGACCTGCGAGCCGATCGCGCGCGCGGCGCTCTTGGCCGCGGCTTCGAGCACCGAATCGCCGCCCTTGTTGCGCCCGCCGCTGCCCGAACTGCCGCCGATCAGGTCGCCCAGCCCGCCAAACCAGCCGCCGCCGGCCGCCGGCGCTTCGCCAGCTGGAGCCGATGGCGCGCTGCCGCCGTTGGCGGGAGGCGGTGCGGCGACGCGCCCCTTGAGCTTTTCGTAGGCCGATTCGCGGTCGACCGCCGCTTCGTAGTGGCCGTAGATCGCCGAACCCTTGATCGCCGCCTGCCGCTCGTCGGCGCTCAGCGGGCCGATGCGCGAGGCGGGCGGCAGCACGAAGGCGCGCTCGACGACGGCCGGCCGGCCCTTCTCGTCGAGGAAGGAGACGAGCGCCTCGCCGACGCCGAGCTCGGTGATCGCCGTCTCGGCGTCGAACTTCGGGTTGGCGCGCAGCGTCTGCGCCGCCGCCTTGACCGCTTTCTGGTCGCGCGGCGTGAAGGCGCGCAGCGCGTGCTGCACGCGGTTGCCGAGTTGGCCGAGCACGCTGTCGGGAATGTCGAGCGGGTTCTGCGTGACGAAGTAGACGCCGACGCCCTTCGAGCGGATCAGGCGCACGACCTGCTCGATCTTCTCGAGCAGCGCGGGCGGCGCCTCGTTGAACAGCAGGTGCGCCTCGTCGAAGAAGAAGACGAGCTTGGGCTTGTCGACGTCGCCGACCTCGGGCAACTGCTCGAACAGTTCGGAGAGCAGCCAGAGCAGGAAGGTCGAGTACAGGCGCGGCGCGCCCATCAGTTTGTCGGCGGCGAGGATATTGACGACGCCGCGGCCGCCGTCAGTCTGCATCAGGTCGTTGATGTCGAGCATCGGCTCGCCGAAGAAGGCTTCGCCGCCCTGCTCGCCGAGCGCCAGCAAGCCGCGCTGGATGGCGCCGATCGACGCCGCCGAAACGTTGCCGTATTCGGTCGTGAAGGTCTTCGCGTTGTCGCCGACGTGCTGCACCATGGCGCGCAGGTCCTTCAGGTCGAGCAGCAGCAGTCCGTTGTCGTCGGCGATCTTGAACACCAGCTGCAGCACGCCGGCCTGCGTGTCGTTCAGGTTGAGCAGGCGGGCGAGGAGGACGGGCCCCATGTCGGAGATGGTCGCGCGCACCGGGTGGCCCTGCGCGCCGAACACGTCCCAGAAGGCGGCCGGAAAGCTGGCAGGTGCGAAGTCGGCGACGCCGAGCGCGTCGAGGCGCGCCTGCAGCTTGGGCGAGACGCTGCCGGCCGCGGCCAGGCCCGAGAGGTCGCCCTTCATGTCGGCCATGAAGACCGGCACGCCGATCGCCGAGAAGCGTTCGGCCATGACCTGCAGGGTTATCGTCTTGCCGGTGCCGGTGGCGCCGGTGATCAGCCCGTGCCGGTTGGCGAGCGCCGGCAGCAGGACGAGTTCGGTTTGTTCGTGTTTGGCGATGATCAGCGGCGCGGCCATGGAATGCTCCGGGAAAACGGCGGAAGACGACGGAAAGAGGCGGCGGACCGGCATGCCGGACGTCATCCCGCGGGGGGTTGGAAGTGCTAAAATGCGCGCCTCGATTATCAACGATTTGCGCCGCCCTTTACAGGCGCAAACGCAGCAGACAGAAGAGGTTAGCATGGCCGGACACTCCAAATGGGCCAACATCCAGCACCGCAAGGGTCGCCAGGATGAGAAGCGCGGCGCGGCATTTTCCAAGATAGCCAAGGAAATCACCGTGGCCGCCAAGATGGGCGGCGGCGATGCCGCGTTCAACCCGCGTCTGCGTCTGGCCATCGACAAGGGCAAGGGCGTCAACATGCCCAAGGACAAGATCGACAACGCGATCAAGAAAGGCACCGGCGAACTCGAAGGCGTCGACTACGTCGAGGTGCGCTACGAAGGCTACGGCATCGGCGGCGCGGCGGTGATGGTCGACTGCCTGACCGACAACAAGACGCGCACCGTCGCCGAAGTCCGCCACGCCTTCAACAAGCACGGCGGCAACATGGGCACCGACGGCTGCGTTTCCTTCCAGTTCAAGCACTGCGGCGTGATCCTGTTCGCCCCGGGCACCGACGAGGCCGCGCTGATGGACGCCGCGATCGAAGCCGGTGCCGACGACGTGGTGACCCACGACGACGGCTCGATCGAGGTCGTCACGCCCCCCGGCGACTATCTCGGCGTCAAGGAGGCCCTGGAGGCCGGCGGCTTCAAGCCCGAATTCGGCGAAGTGACGATGAAGCCGGAAAACACGACCGAACTCACCGGCGACGACGCCGCGAAGATGCAGAAGCTGATCGACGTGCTGGAGAGCCTGGACGACGTCCAGGAGGTCTACACCAACGTGGAACTCGCCGAGTGATCCTGCGTTCCGGACGAGGCTGGCAAGGCGGCGCTGCAGCGCCGCTTTTGCTTTGGGGCTAGCCGTGCCGCTGCGCGCGCTGCTGCCCTTTCTCTTCGTCTTCCTGTGGAGCACCGGCTTCGTCGGCGCCAAGTTCGGACTGCCTTACGCCGAACCGCTGACCTTCCTGCTCGTCCGCTACCTGCTGCTGCTCGCGCTGATGACGAGCTTCGCGCTGCTCAGCCGCGCCCCGTGGCCGCGCGACCGGCGGCAGATCTTCCACATCGGCGTCTCCGGCCTGCTCGTGCACGCCTTCTACCTCGGCGGCGTCTTCGTCGCGATCAAGCACGGCCTGCCGGCCGGCGTCACCGCGCTGATCGTCGGCATGCAGCCGCTGCTCACCGCCTGCGGCGCCGGCGCGCTGCTCGGCGAACGGGTCACGCCGCGCCAGTGGTTCGGCCTCGGACTCGGCTTCGTCGGCGTCGCGCTGGTCGTCGCCAACAAGTTCGGCGACGCGCCGCTCGGCGCCATGCTGCTGCCGGCGATCGTCGCGCTGTTCGCGATCACGGCCGGCACGCTGTACCAGAAACGCTACTGCCCGAACTTCGACCTGCGCACCGGCTCGGTCATCCAGTTCCTGCCGGCCGCCGCGCTCACCGCCCTCGCCGCCGCCGCGACCGAAACCATGGTCGTCGACTGGACGCCCCGCTTCGTCTTCGCCCTGCTCTGGCTGGTGCTGGTTCTCTCGTTCGGCGCGATCAGCCTGCTCAATCTGCTGATCCGCAGCGGCAGCGCGGTCAACGTCGCCAGCCTCTTCTACCTGACGCCGCCGACCACCGCGGTCATCGCCTGGCTCGTCTTCGACGAAACCCTGGGCGGCCTCGCGCTGGCCGGCATGGCGCTGGCGGTAGGCGGCGTCTATCTCGCCCGTAGCCGGCCAAGACCGTAACTTGGCGGCCACCTTGCTGCGCTAGAATGGGCTGCCCGCCCCTTGCCGAACGACGTCATGACATTTCGTAAACTCGCTAGCAGGAAATCGCTGACGGCCAGCCTTGCGCTCTGCCTCCCGTTCGGCGCGCATGCCGCGGGCGACGACTACTTCGCGGAACTGCCGGTCGTGCTCAGCGTCTCGCGCATGGCGCAACCGCTGCGCGAGGCCCCCGGCGCCGTCACGGTGATTGACCAGGAACTGATCCGCGCCTCCGGCGCGCGCGTGCTGTCCGACCTGATGCGGCTGGTGCCCGGCTTCCAGGTCACCTCGCCCAACCAGGAAGCGCCGCGCGTCACCTACCACGGCCTCGGCGAAGAGTTCCCGTCGCGCCTGCAGGTCCTGGTCGACGGCGTCTCGCAGTACTCCCCGCTCTACCAGAGCGGCGTGAATTGGAATACCCTTCCCGTCGCTCTTGAGAACATCGAGCGCATCGAGGTGCTGCGCGGCTCGAACTCGGTCGCCTACGGGGCCAACGCCTTCCTCGGCGTGGTCAACATCATCACCCTGCAAGCCGCGCAGACGCGCGGACCGGCGCTCTCGGTGAGCAGCGGCTCCGGGGGCATCAACGACTATTTCGTACGCTGGGGCGGCAAGGCGCCGGGCGCCGATTTCCGTTTCTCGATCCGCGAACAGCGCGACAGCGGCCTCGACAAGTATCACAACGGGGCGAAAACGATCGCCACCTACAACGACGACCGGCGCAACCGAGTCGTCAACCTCCGCGCCGACCTCTATCCGAGCGACCGCGACATCGTCCGCCTCGGCTTCAACGAAGTCAGTCATGTCAATGGGCAGGACGACATCATCCACGACTTCACGCAGCGCAACCACGGTTTCCAGTTGGGCTGGCAACGCACGCTGGCTCCCGACGAAGACATCCGGGTCAACTATGCGCTGACCCGTGAATTCGGCGACGATACGCACCGGGAAACCTCCGGTCCGTTCATTCTCAGCGTCAACTACGGTGGCCGCGCCGAACGCCATGACTTCGACGCTCAACACCATTTTTCGCCGGCCGCCGGCATGCGCATGGTCTGGGGGATCGGCGCCCGCGCCGAGTCGGTCAATCAACCGCTTTTCTACTACGGCGATGTCCGCCAGACACGCAACAGCAAGCGGCTTTTCGCCAACGTCGAGTGGAGTGTGTCTCCGCGCTGGCTAATCAACGCCGGCGCCAGCCTCGAGCACGATACGCTGGGAGGCACGATGCCGGCGCCACGCCTCTCGCTGCACCACCACCTAGACGAACAAAACACTTTGCGCCTCGGCGCTTCGCGCGCCTTCCGTGCCCCCAGCCTGTTCGAGCAGCGCGGCGACTGGCGCTGGGCGCCGGTCAATGCTCAACCCTTCTTTAAATATCAGTACGTTGCGGAGAACAATCTAAAACCGGAACGTGTTGATAGCGTGGAACTCGGCTACATCGGCGAGTTCCGGCGCCTCGCTCTATCGCTCGATGTCCGCGCCTTCCGCGAGCACATCGACGGGCGCGTGCAACGCGTCGTACATGCAATCAATCCGGCCCTGTGCGCCAATCCGAACGCCCTCTTTTGCGTCGAGTCGGACTATACGGTCAACGCGCAAAACATCCAGATTCATGGCGTCGAATACCAGATGCGCTGGCAACCCTTGTCCGCCACCCGTATCCTGATCAACCAGGCCTTCGTAAGAATCCGCAGCGAGCTGCTCGCCTTCGATACCACATTCAACCAGGCCAATCTGGACCGGATCACCGCCCAGACCGACGCGTCCGCTCCCTGACGCAGCAGCACGCTGATGCTCATCCAGAAAATGCCGTGGAATACCGAGTTGAGCGTGACCCAGCATCACGTCTCGTCGACCCGCTGGACGCAGAACCAGAATGCCGTGCCCGCCTACATCCGAACCGACTGGCGGCTGGCGAAGTCCTTCCGCGTCGGGCCGCAGAATTTCGAAGTGGCCTATACCGGCCGCTCGACGATCGGCGAGTACGGCGACTTCCGCCCGCACTACATCATCACGCCGCGCCACTTCGTTTCGCTGAGCATGAACCTGTGAGCCACGCCCCCTCCGCACCGGGCACGCGCATCCTCGGCGTCGACCCCGGCCTGCGCATCACCGGCTTCGGCGTCATCGACAAGACCGGCAACCAGCTCGCCTACGTCGCCAGCGGCTGCATCCGCACCGATAGCGAGGCCTCGCTGCCGACCCGGCTGGGCACCATTTACGCCGGCCTGCGCCAGTTGGTCGCGCAGCACCGGCCGGACCAGGCGGCGGTCGAGATCGTCTTCGTCAACGTCAACCCGCAATCGACGCTGCTGCTCGGTCAGGCGCGCGGCGCGGCGATCACGGCGCTCGTTGCCGACCGCCTGGAGGTGGCCGAATATACGGCGCTGCAGGTCAAGCAGGCGGTGGTCGGCAACGGCCACGCCGACAAGACGCAGGTGCAGCACATGGTGCGCCGCCTGCTCGCGCTGCCCGGCGACCCGAGCCCCGACGCCGCCGACGCGCTGGCCTGCGCGATCGCCCACGCGCACGGCGGCCAGGGCCTGGGCGCGCTGGCCACCAAGGGCCTGCGCGTGCGCAACGGCCGCCTCGTTTGAGGATGAGCAAGCCATGCACCGCCCGCCGCCATCCCGCCTCGCCGCCGCGCTCTGCCTCCTGGGCCTGTTCGCCGCCGTCGGCGTCCGCGCCGACGACGCTCCGCCGCCGCCCGTCGGTTCGCCCGCCTTCTGCCTCTTCGAACTGGCGGCGGCGGGCGAGAAGCGGGTGTGGATCAACCTCGGCATCGTCCAGTACGTCGAGGCGGGCGCCGGCGAAGTGAAGATCGTCTACGGCGGCGGCAACCTCGGCAGCGGCCACGAGGCACGCGTACCGGCCAAAACTTACGAAGAATCCGAAGAACTGTTGCGCCGCCTCAGGCAGACGGCGCAGAACTGCAAGGGAAACCCGCCATGATCGGCCGTCTCACCGGAACACTGCTGGAAAAGAACCCGCCGCAAGTCCTGCTCGACGTGCACGGCATCGGCTACGACGTCGACGTCCCGATGAGCACCTTCTACAACCTGCCGGCAAACGGCGAGAAGGTGACGCTGCGCACGCACTTCGTCGTGCGCGAGGACGGCCACTTCCTCTATGGCTTCGCCAGCGAGGCCGAGCGCTTCGCCTTCCGCCAGCTGATCAAGATCTCCGGCGTCGGCGCGCGCATGGCCCTGGCGGTCCTCTCCGGCCTCTCCGTGAGCGACCTCGCGCAGGCCGTGGCGCGCCAGGAAGGCGGCCGCCTGACCAAAATTCCGGGGATCGGCAAGAAGACCGCCGAACGACTGCTGCTCGAGCTCAAGGGCAAGCTTGCCGAAACCGTGCCGAGCGCCGCGCACGCCGCCCCCGACAGCCAGCATGACATTCTCAATGCCCTGCAGGCGCTCGGTTACAATGAGCGCGAAGCGAGCAGCGCGCTGAAGCAGCTGCCGGCGGACATCGGCACCTCCGACGGCATCCGCCAGGCGCTCAAGCTGCTTTCGAAGGTCTAATCTCCCGTCCGAGCGCGTCCATGGAAAACCGGCCCAAACAATTCGCCCAGATCGCCCTCGTCACGCTGCTGATCCTCGGCTGCCTGCTGGTCCTGCGCTCCTTCGTCGCCGCCATCCTGTTCGCCGCCGTCATCTGCATCAGCACCTGGCCGCTCTACGCCCGCCTGCTCGACAAGCTGCGTGGCCGCGACGCGCTGGCCGCCTCACTGATGACGCTGGCGCTGCTGCTGCTCGTCGTCGCCCCGCTCCTGCTGTTCGCCGCCAGCATCGCCGACGGCGTCACGCTGCTCGTCGGCAAGCTCAAACCGCTGCTCGAAGACGGCCTGCCGGCGCATCCGCCCGAATGGCTGCGCACGCTGCCGCTGGTCGGCGGGCAGATCGACGACTACTGGAAAAATATTGCGGCCAGCCGCGAGGAACTCTCCAAGCTGATGCGCCAGCTCGCTGAACCGGCGCGCAACTTCCTGCTGCAGACTGGCAGCCTGCTCGGACAAGGCGTACTGCAACTGACGCTGGTCGCCTTCATCGCTTTCTTCTTCTACCGCGACGGAAACGCCATCGCCCAGTTGCTGCGCACCGGCGCCTTCCGCCTCGGCGGCGAACTCGGCGAGCACCTGCTCCTGCTGTCGCAGAACACCGTCACCGGCGTCATGATCGGCATCGTCGGCACCGCTGCCGGACAGGCCGCCGTGGCGCTGCTCGGCTTCCTGATCGCCGGCGTGCCGGGCGCCATGCTGCTCGCCGCCGGCACCTTCTTCCTGTCGATGATCCCGATCGGCCCGCCGCTGCTCTGGGGCGCCGCCGCGTGGTGGCTCTACGATCAGGGACAGACGGGCTGGGCGATCTTCATGGCGCTCTGGGGCCTGCTCGCCATCAGCAGCATCGACAACTTCCTCAAGCCGCTGCTGATCAGCCGCTCGGCCAGCCTGCCCATCCTGCTCATCGCGCTCGGCGTTTTCGGCGGCGCGCTGGCCTTCGGCTTCATCGGCATCTTCCTCGGCCCGACGCTGCTCGCCCTCGGCCACATGCTGGCCACGCACTGGACGGGCGAACAACCCGCACTGCTCAAAGAATGATCGAAACAGACAACTTCGGCGACGGTTTCGCCGCGCCCGCCGAGCGCCTCATCTCCGCCACCGCGAAATCGGCGCAGGAAGAGGCGATCGAGCGCGCACTGCGCCCCAAGCGCCTGGCCGACTACGTCGGCCAGGCCAAGATCCGCGAACAGCTGGAAATCTTCATCGAAGCCGCCAAGCGGCGCGGCGAGTCGCTTGACCACGTCCTGCTGTTCGGCCCGCCCGGCCTCGGCAAGACGACGCTGGCGCACATCGTCGCCGCCGAGATGGGCGTCAACCTGCGCCAGACCTCGGGTCCGGTGCTCGAACGCGCCGGCGACCTCGCCGCGATCCTGACCAACCTCGAACCGCACGACGTGCTGTTCATCGACGAAATCCACCGCCTGAGTCCGGTCGTCGAGGAAATCCTTTACCCGGCGCTCGAGGACTTCCAGATCGACATCATGATCGGCGAAGGCCCCGCCGCGCGCTCGGTCAAGCTCGACCTGCCGCCGTTCACGCTGGTCGGCGCCACCACCCGCGCCGGCATGCTGACCAACCCGTTGCGCGACCGCTTCGGCATCGTCTCGCGCCTCGAGTTCTACACGCCGCAGGAACTCACGCACATCGTCACGCGCTCGGCGCAGCTCCTCGACGTGCCGGCCGAGCCAGGCGGCGCGCTGGAGATCGCCCGCCGTTCGCGCGGCACGCCGCGCATCGCCAACCGCCTGCTGCGTCGCGTACGCGACTTCGCCGAGGTCAAGGCGCAAGGGCATATCACGCAGGAGGTGGCCGACCTCGCCCTGTCCATGCTCGACGTCGACCACGGCGGCCTCGACCTGATGGACCGCAAGCTGCTCTCGGCCGTGATCGACAAGTTCGCCGGCGGCCCGGTCGGCGTGGACAACCTCGCCGCCGCGATCGGCGAAGCGCGCGACACGATCGAGGACGTGCTCGAACCCTACCTGATCCAGCAAGGCTTCCTGCAGCGCACGCCGCGCGGGCGCATCGCCACGCCCGCCGTCTATCAACACCTCGGCCTCGCCGCGCCGGCCCGCGTCCAGAACGCCCAAAGCGGCTTCTGGCAGGAACAGTAGGAAGGCCCGCCCGACGCGGCAGCGCACCTCTCGGTCGTCCCGCGGTTTTACACCGAATTCCCACCGGCGCCGCCGGGCAGCGCAAGCGGGCCGGAGCCCCGGCGGCGGCGCGCCCGTCGGGGGCGAAACGAAGCGCCGGAGCACCGCCCGGCAGATCCGCGCAGCGGCCGGCGCCATGCTCCGGCCGCCGCAGAAATCACCCGCCCAGCACCCGCCGTTCCGCTGCCTCGAGAAATTCGACCAGCATCGGCCGACTGTCGAGCAGCCCGAACACCGAACCGTGAAACTCCGGGTGCCACTGGAAGCCGGCGACGTAGCCGCTGCCCTTGCGCCGGATCGCCTCGATCACCCCGTCGGCCGCCGAATACGCCTCGACCACGAGATCGCTGCCGAGCCGGCGCACGCATTGGTGATGGATGCTGTTGACCAAGAAGCGCGAGCCCTCCGGGTAGAGCGCCGCGAGCTGCGAGCCGGCGACGATCTCGACTTCGTGATGGTAGCGGTCGTAGAGCGCATCGTCGCGGTGCGCGATGGCGCCCTCGATGTGCGTCGGGATGTCCTGCCACAGGCTGCCGCCCATCGCCACGTTGATCAGCTGGCAGCCGCGGCAGATGCCGAGCACCGGCTTGCCCTGCACGATGAACTCCCAGATCAGCTCGATCTCGTACAGGTCGCGCAGACGGTCGCCGCTCCACTCCGGACGCTCGGCCTCCTCGCCGTAGCTGCTCGGGCAGACGTCGGCGCCGCCCTGCAGCACGAGGCCGTCGAGCGCGGCGACGCAGTCGCGCACCGAGATCGCCTGACGCGCCACCTCGGCGCGGCGGCCGATGGTCGGAATCATGAAGACGAGGGCGCCGTGCGCCATCACCCAGTGCGCCATCGACTGCTCGAGGTACTGCAGCGTCTTGCCGGGGAAACCGAGTTCGCGCGGCGGCTCGTGCATCAGGCGGGCCGACAGCCCGATCTGCAGGGGACGACGCGCCAAGGCTAATCTCCCCGCCAGCGCAGGGTCTGCTGGCGTACCACCTCCGGCAGCGAGCGCTCGGCGCGCTGCACGCCGCGCAGCCAGGCGGCGTCGTTCTCGCCGCGCTCGACGGCGCGGCGCAGTTCGGCGCAGGCGGTGTCGCCGTGCAGCTCGATGGCGTGCTGCTCGATCCGGTCGAGCGTCGCCAGGATTTCGTCCTTGAGCGTGCGCTGCTCGTGCGTGCGCGGGTCGACGTAGGTGCCGGCGTAGCCGAAGCGGCAGGCCTGGAAGCGGTTGAAGGTGTACACGAGGTAGTCGTCCTCGGTCGGACGGAAGGGGCGCTCGATCATGAACCAGCGCGCGACCGCCTGGATGAAGGCGGCGATCCGCGCCGCCTGCCCGACGGTGAGCGGCGTGTCCATGACGCGCACTTCGATGGTGCCGAATTCGGGCTTCGGGCGGATATCCCAGTAGAAGTCCTTCATGCTCTGCACGACACCGGTATCGGTCATCTTGTCGAAATAGGCGCCGAAATCCTCCCAGGTTTCGACGAAGGGCGCCCGGCCGCTCATCGGGAAGGCCGACACCGAATTGAGGCGCGCCGAATCGAAGCCGGTATCGAAGGACTGTACGTAGGGCGACGCGGCGGCCAGCGCGATGCAGTGCGGCATGTAGCGCGACAGGCAGTGCAACAGGCAGAGCGCCTGATCCGGCCCCGAGCAGCCGATATGCACGTGCTGGCCGAACACCGTGAACTGCTTGGCGAGATAGCCGTAGAGGTCGGACAGGTACTGGTAGCGCGGCGCATCCGAAATCTGCTGCTCGCCCCAATGCTGGAAGGGGTGCGTACCGCCGCCGCAGAGACCGACGTTGAAGCGGTCGCCGGCCTCGACCAAGGCATCGCGGATCTCGCTCAACTGGGAAATCACGTCGCGGTAGTCGCCGCAGATGTTGGTCGACAGCTCGATCATGCTCGCCGTGATCTCCGGCTTCACGTCGCCCGGCAGCTTGCGGCCGGCCAGGTGGCGCAGCAGTTCGCCGGAGGCGTTGGCGAGATCGTAGTCGTGCGTGCTGACGATCTGCAGCTCGAGTTCGACGCCGAGCGTCAGCGAGCGCGAGTCGGCAAAGGCTTCAAGCGTCATGCTTCTCTCCTCCCTCGGCGTTGCCCTGCGGGCGGCTTTCGCCGGCCCAGGCCAGGCTCTGTTGGACGATCACCGGGCCGAGCAGTTCGAGGATCGCGATCATCGACAGCACGATGCCGCCGAGCTCGGCGTTGAGCGCCGGATACAGGCGTCCGATATCCGCCGTCAGCACGAAGGCGACGCCGGACAGCGGCGACAGCGCGAGGCCGAGCGCCAGCGACTGGCGCAGCGTGATGCCGCTCCAGCGGCCGAAGGCGAGCACGCCGAGCAGCTTGCCGCCACTGCGCACGGCGATCAGCGCGAGGGCGACGAGACCGCCGGCGAACAGATGCTGCCAGGTCAGCGCCGCGCCGGTCATCACGAAGAGCAGGATGACCAGGACGCCGCCGACCGAGCCGAAGTGGCGCGGCCACAGATGCGGCCGCGGATCAGCGTGCTTGACGAGGATGCCGGCGAGCAGCGGCGCAAGCAGGGCCGGCAGCTTGAGCGTCTGGAGCAGGGCCATGGTCAGCATGAGCAGGGCGAAGAGCAGCAGCGAGGCCTGTTCCTGCTGCGGGTCGAAATGGCGGCGCAGCACCTGGAAGACCTTGGCGAGCAGCAGCGCGACGAGCGCCGAACCGCCCAGCTGGTAGAGCGGATGCAGCAGCGCGGCCAGCCAGTCGCCGCCGTAGCTGCGGTGGATGTAGCCAAGCACCAGATTGGCCACGATCACCGCATAGACGACGTTGAGCGCGGTCATCACGAGCAGGCGGTCGGTCACCTGCCCGCGCGCGCGCAGTTCCCCGGCCACACGCATGACGACGGCTGGCGACGTGGTCATGCTCACCGTGGCGACGACCAGCGCGATCTCGAGCTGGTAGCCGAGCAGGGTGACGACGAGAAAAACGGCGACGAAGGCGAGCGCCGCCTCTGCCACGCTGCTCGCCAGGATCATCGGGTTGTGGCGGAACCAGCGCAGATTGACGCGCACGCCGAGCTCGAAGAGCAGCAGCGCGAGCGACAGGTCGATCAGCAGGCGCACGCCGCCGACGCCGACGTCGGCGCCGATCCAGCCGAGCAGCGACGGACCGGCGACGAGGCCGGCCAGCGAATAGCCGGTGATGCGCGGCAGGCGCAGGAAACGGAAGACCAGTTCGCCGCACACGGCGGCGAGGACCAGCGCCAGGGCGCCCATGGCCAGCGGATCGACGCTCACGGGCCAGGCGGGGAATAGATTAGAAAGAACCGAAGGGGTCACGGTCGTTTACCTCCTGCAGGGTCGGTCGCCCGTTTTTTTATGACTCGACTTGGCCGTCGATTATCCGGGCAGAAAAGAGAAACTGGCAATCTGGCGAGCGCCAGAAAAAAAACGGCTCGACCTGGGTCGAGCCGGAATCTCCTTGTTGTCCGCGCCGAATCTGATCGGTCTGGATCGGAATTAATTCAGCAAACACCGTGCCAACCGCAACAACCCCAGCCAAGGCACTGATCGATAAGACTAAAGTCGTAGTCCCGCGCCGCCGCCCATCGCCGCACCCACGTTGCACATTGAAACAAGAAGTTCACAAACCCCGCCCGTGATCCGCCTTCAGCCCCGTGCACGCGGGAAATGCACGGAATGTGTTGCACAAAGCAACGAAGTGTTGAAAAATTCAACGCCATGACCTGGCTCCAATCCCTGCACGCCAAGATTCTGCTTGGCTACGGCATCGTCGGCCTGCTCTTCGTCGTACTGGTCGCGGGCGCCGTCCTGCACTTTCACGGGCTCGAAGAGCAGATCGCCGACCAGCAACGCTTCACCGCATTCTACGATTCGATCCGCCACGCCCGGCGGATGGAAAAGAACTTCCTGCTCTACCGCAAGAAGGCCGACCTCTCGGAAGCGATCGCCAAGGCCGACAACGCCGCCGCCCTGCTCAACGAACTGCCCGTCCTGCCGACCGGCGACAACGCGCAGCAGCAGGAAATCGAGATCCTCCAGCACTACCGCGAACTGCTCGCCGAGCTGGCCGCCGCCGACCGCCGGGCGCGCCCCTCGCCGGAAACGGTGGAGGCGCTGATCGAGGTCGGCACCGACCTGCTCAACCTCGGCGAAAAGCTCGATGCGCGCGCGCGCACCAAGCTCGACGCGGCCATCGCCACGCACCACCGCGACCTGCTGCTGGCCGTCGTTGCCGCCCTCGTCTTCGCCGTCGTCGCCGGCACCCTCGTCACGCGCAGCGTGGCCCGCCCGCTGCGCCGCATCGAAAGCAGCCTGCGTCGCGTCGCGACCGGCGAAACCGGGCGCCTCGACCGCTTCTCGGGCGACCGCGAAGTCGAATCGCTGACCGAGGCGATCAACCGCATGCTCTCCGAGCTCGAAAGCCGGCAGAAGAACGTCGCCCGCTCGTCGCGCCTGGTCGCCCTCGGCACCATGCTCTCGGGCGTCGCGCACGAGCTGAACAACCCGCTCTCGAACATCTCGACCTCGTGCCAGATCCTGCTCGAGGAAATCGGCGAGATCGACGCCGCCGAGGCGCGCGAGCTGCTCGGCCTGATCGACGGCCAGGTGCTGCGCGCCCAGCGCATCGTCGACGCCCTGCTCGACTTCGCGCGCGACCGCCAGTTCGAGCGCCGCGATGAGCCGCTGCGCCCGCTCGTCGACGAAGTGCTGCTCCTGCTGCGCAACGAGCTGGCGAGCGACCCGCGCATCGAACTGCGCATCCCGCCCGCCCTCGCCATCGACGTCGACCGCCAGCGCTTCCAGCAGGTCCTGCTCAACCTTCTGAAAAACGCCGTCGACGCCGCCGGCGCGGACGGCCGCGTGATCCTCGCCGCGCGTCCCGAGGGCGACGGCGTCACCGTCACCGTCGAGGACGACGGCCCCGGCATCAGCGCCAGCGCCCTGCCGCGCATCTTCGACCCCTTCTACTCGACCAAGCCGGTCGGCGCCGGCACCGGCCTCGGCCTCTTCGTCGTGCACGAGATCGTCACCCAGCACGGCGGCAGCGTCTCGGTCGACAGCGAAACGGACGCCGGCTGCCGCTTCCGCGTCCACATCCCGGCGCGCGAAGCGCAGCAAGGCAAGGCATGAACGAAATGAACGACTCGAACGACAAGAACGGCAAGGCCGGGCAGGCCCGCGTCCTGATCGCCGACGACGAGGAAATCGCCCGCCGCAACCTCACGCACATCCTCGAACGCGAAGGCATCGCCGCCGACTGCGCGGCGAACGGCAGCGAGGCGCTGGAGAAGATCGACGCCACCCACTACCACCTGCTGCTCACCGACCTGCGCATGCCCGGCATCGACGGACTCGAACTGCTGCGCCGGACGCGCGAGCGCTCGCCGGAGACCGAGGTCGTCGTGATCACCGCGCACGCCAACACCGAATCGGCGGTCGAGGCGATGAAGAACGGCGCCTTCTACTACGTCGAGAAACCCTTTCGCCTGCCCGAAGTGCGCAAGGTCGTGCGCGAGGCGCTCGAAAAGGTCCAGCTCAAGCGCGAGAACGCGACGCTGAAGACGGCGCTCGACCAGGCCACCGGCAGCACGCGCATCCTCTCCAACGCGCCGGCCATGCACGAACTGCTCGCGGTGGCGAGCGGCATCGCGCCGACCGACTGCAACGTCCTCATCGTCGGCGCCACCGGCACCGGCAAGGAACTGCTCGCCCGCCACCTGCACGAACACAGCCACCGCGCCGCCGCCCCCTTCGTCGCGCTCAACTGCGGCGCGCTGTCCGAGGAACTGCTCGCCAACGAGCTGTTCGGGCACGAGCGCGGCGCCTTCACCGGCGCCGGCGCGACCAAGGCCGGCCTGATCGAGGCGGCGGGCGGCGGCACCCTCTTCCTCGACGAAGTCACCGAGATGTCGCCGGCGATGCAGGTCAAGCTGCTGCGCGTCCTCCAGGAGCGCGAGTACTACCGCCTCGGCGGCACGCAGGCGCTCGCCGCCGACGTGCGCTTCGTCGCCGCGACCAACCGCGACCCGGCGGCCTGGGTCGCCGACGGGCACTTCCGGCAGGACCTCTACTTCCGCCTCAACGTCGTCACCCTGAACCTGCCGCTGCTGCGCGAGCGACGCGGCGACATTCCGCTGCTCGCCCTGCACTTCCTCGCGCGCTTCGCGCGGCGCATGGACAAGGCGGTCGCCGAAATCCATCCCGACACCTTCGAGCGCCTGCTGGCGCACGATTTTCCGGGCAACATCCGCGAACTGGAAAACCTCATCGAGCGCGGCGTCGCGCTGGCGCGCGGCGCGTCGATCACGCCCGATCTGCTGCCGCCGGACGTCGGCCAGACGGCCGGCGAAACGGCGGCGGAAGCGGCCGGGGAGATGTCCGGAAAAACGGCAGCGGCGGGCGTCGCCCCGCTCGCCGAAATGGAACGCCTGCACATCCTGCACGCGCTCGAACACACCGGCGGCAACCGCGCGCTGGCCGCCCAGCTGCTCGGCATCGACCGCGTCTCGCTGTGGCGCAAGCTGCGCCGCTACGACGAAAGCACCGCCGGCACCGATTCCGACGCCAAGGGCGGCGCTTCCGGCTGAACCACGGAACGCGCAGCATCGCGCCCGAGCGCCGACGGCCGCACCGGCGCGACAAATCGTTACAGTCGCCGTGCGCGCCCTTCGGGTAAAATCGCGGCCCATGGAAAACGAACCGAAGCCGGCGGCCTTCAGCATTCCCGTCCGCGTTTACTACGAGGACACCGACGCCGGCGGCGTCGTCTACTACGCCAACTACTTGAAATACCTCGAACGCTGCCGCACCGAATGGCTGCGCCGCATCGGCGTCGATCAGTCCGATCTGCTGCGCGATCCGGGCATCGCTTTCGTCGTGCGCAGCGTCAATGTCGACTATCTGAAGCCGGCCCGCCTCGACGACGCGCTCGTCGTCGACCTCGACGTGGACAGCATCGGCCGCGCGCAGATCCACTTCCGCCAGCGCATCCGGCGCGCCAACCCGGCCGCGCCGGGCGGCTGGGACGAACTGATCGCGGGCGCGATCCAGATCGTTTGTGTAAACTCCGCCCAGATGAAAATCGCCTCAATTCCCCCTTCCCTGCGTTCCCGACTGGAAACCCCGCAATGAACGTCACGCAAGACCTCTCGATCCTGCACCTGATCCTCAACGCCAGCGCCGTCGTCCAGGCGGTGATGCTGCTTCTGGCCGGCGTCTCGTTCATGTCCTGGTACTACATCTTCCGCAAGTGGTTCGCGGTGAAGACCGCGCACGCGCAGACCGAGCAGTTCGAGCGCGACTTCTGGAGCGGCGGCGACCTCAACGCGATGTACCAGAGCGCCACCAGCAACCGTCACGAAACGGGCAGCATGGAGCGCATCTTCGAAGCCGGCTTCCGCGAATTCACCAAGCTGCGCAGCCAGAAGAACCTCGACCCGAAAGACGTCGTCGACGGTTCGCGGCGCGCCATGCGCGCCACCTTCCAGCGCGAGATGGACGCCATCGAGGCGCACCTCGCCTTCCTCGCCTCGGTCGGTTCGGTCAGCCCCTACATCGGCCTGTTCGGCACCGTCTGGGGCATCATGCACTCCTTCCGCGGCCTCTCCAACGTCGGCCAGGCGACGCTCTCCGCCGTCGCCCCGGGCATCGCCGAAGCGCTCGTCGCCACCGCCATCGGCCTCTTCGCGGCGATCCCCGCCGTGCTCGCCTACAACCGCTTCGCGCACGACATCGACCGCCTGTCGACCCGCTTCGAGTCCTTCATGGAAGAGTTCTCGAACATCATCCAGCGCCAGATGCGCTAAAAGGGAAACCCGGCCATGCGTCCGCGCCGCCTGAAAAACGAAATCAACGTCGTCCCCTACATCGACGTCATGCTCGTGCTGCTCGTCATCTTCATGGTGACGGCGCCGATGATGACCACCGCCAACATCGACCTGCCCTCGGTCGGCAAGGCGGCGCAGCAGGCCGAGAAGCCGCTGGAAGTGATCATCCGCGCCGACCGCACGCTGGCCCTGCGCGACCTCGCCCACGGCGGCAGCGAGCGCGAGGTGGACCGCAAGGAACTGACGCAGGCCGTGCTCGAAGCGCAGGCGCGCAATCCCGAGCAGCCGGTGCTCATTTCCGGCGACAAGAACGTCAAGTACGAAGCCGTGCTCGACATCATGGACGAGCTGCAGCGCCAGCAGGTCAAGCGCGTCGCGCTGAACGTCCAGGTCGGCGGCAAGTAAGCCCGTGATCCCGCACACCCGCCAGGAACCCGCCAAGTGGAAGGCGCTGTCGCTCGCCGCGCTGGTTCACGCGCTGCTGATCGCCGCGCTCTTCCTCGGCGTGCAGTGGAAGAGCCAGCCGCCGTCCGCCGTCGAGGTTGAAGTCTGGCGCGCCGCCCCCGCCCCGACGCCGCTGCCGCGCCCGGAGTCCAAACCCGAGCCGACGCCCGAACCCAAACCGCTGCCGAAACCGGAACCCAAGCCCGAACCGAAGCCCGAGCCCAAGCCGCCGGCCAAACCGGACATCGTGGTCAAGGAAGAGAAAAAACCGAAGGAAGCGGCGAAAAAGCCGGAGCCGCCCAAGAAGGAAGAGGCGAAGAAGCCGCCGGAGCCAAAGAAACCGGAGCCTCTCCCCCCTCGCGACAAATTCGACGACGAACTTCGGGCGGAAAAGCGTCTGCTCGAACAGCAGAAAGCCGTGCAGGACCAGCGCGCGCGCGCCGCCGCCGAGGCGAACCAGATGGCCCAGCTCAAGGCCGAGCAGGCCGCCGCCGGGCGCGCCCGCGGCCTCGCCGATTACGCGTCGAAGGTACGCGGCAAGATTCGCGGCAACATCGTGCTGCCGCCAGGCATCCAGGGCAATCCGGAAGCCGTTTTCGAAGTCACCCAGCTGCCGTCGGGCGAAGTGCTCGGCGTCAAGGTGCGCAAATCGAGCGGCAACGCGCTGCTCGACGCCGCCATCGAGCGCGCCATCCTCAAATCGTCGCCGCTGCCCAAGCCCGACCAGCCCGAACTGTTCGAGCGGGTGTTGAAGATTCCCTACAAGCCCTTCGAGGAATAAGCCGTCCGGCGCCTGCCGCAGGGCAAAATTACGTTCTGTTACAAACCCTTCCGGCGCCGAGCCGCTATAATCGCGGATTATTCAATCGACGCCATTCGCCCATGCATAGCTCCCTGCACAAAATGCGCCGCCTGGCCCTGGCCGCCTGCGGCGCACTGACGCTGCTGCAAGCCCCGGCGCACGCCGAACTGACGATCGAAATCACCGGCGCCGGCGCCAACCGCATCCCGCTGGCCGTCGCCGACTTCGGCGGCGACGCGGGCGTTTCGCGCGCGCTGACCTCCGTGGTGCGCGGCGACCTCGAACGCAGCGGCCTGTTCAAGATGATCGACGCCTCGGGCGCCGCGCTGACCGAAGCGTCGAGCCCGGTCTACGCCGACTGGAAGGCGCGCGGCGCCGACGCGCTGGCCGCCGGCAGCATAGCCGGCAGCCCGGACGGGCGCATGGAAGCGCGCTTCCGCCTGCACGACGTAAACAAGCAGGGCGTCCTCGGCGGCGCCGCCTTCGTCACCTCGAGCGGCATGCTGCGCGCCGCCGGCCACCGCATCGCCGACGTCATCTACGAAAAGCTGATCGGCGAGCCGGGCATTTTCTCGACGCGCATCGCGTACGTCGTGAAGGGCGGCCCCAACCGCTACGAACTGCACATCGCCGACGCCGACGGACAGAACGCGCAGGCCGCGCTGATCTCCAAGGAACCCATCATCTCGCCGGCGTGGTCGCCGGACGGCAGCCGTCTCGCCTACGTCTCCTTCGAGAACAAGAAGCCGATCATCTTCGTGCACTCGCTGGCCACCGGCAAACGCGTCGTCGCCGCCAATTTCAAGGGCTCCAACTCGGCGCCGGCGTGGTCGCCGGACGGCCGCAAGGTCGCGGTCGTGCTGTCCAAGGACGGCGGCTCGCAGATCTTCACGGTCAACGCCGACGGTTCCGGCGTGCAGCGCCTGGCCACGTCGTCGGCGATCGACACCGAGCCGAACTACTCGCCCGACGGCCAGCACATCTACTTCACCTCGGACCGCGGCGGCAGCCCGCAGATCTACCGGATCGGCGCCAGCGGCGGCGAAGTCCAGCGCATCAGCTTCGAAGGCAGCTACAACGTGTCGCCGCGCATCTCGCCGGACGGCAAATCGATGGCCTTCATCAGCCGGCGCGACGGCGGCTTCCGCCTCGCCGTGATGGACCTCGCGAGCAAGCAGGTGCAGGTGCTCACCGACTCGAACAAGGACGAGTCGCCGAGCTTCGCGCCGAACGGCCGCATGATCCTGATCGCCTCAGAAGCCGGCGGGCGCGGCGTCCTTTCCGCCGTGTCGATCGACGGCCGCATCAAGCAACGCCTTTCCATCCCTGCCGGCAACGTTCGCGAGCCGGCCTGGGGTCCTTTCGCCAAGTAGTACCCTTTGAATCCGACGCTGGAGAAATCATGAAACGCTCGTTCGCCCCCGCTGCATTTGCCGTTATTGTCGCAGCCTTGATCGCTGGCTGCAGCTCGACCCCGACCGGTCCGGAACAATCCGGCGCCCCCGTCGAATCGCGTGGCCCGGGCGTGGCGACCGTCACCACCGGCGGCGTCGAAGGCCGCGGCCTGCCGGCCGAGCTGACCGATCCGAAGAGCATCCTCTCCAAGCGCAGCGTCTACTTCGACTACGACAAGTTCGACGTCAAGGCCGAGTACAAGGATCTGGTCGCCGCGCACGCCAAGTTCCTGGCCAATAACCGCCAGTTCAAGATGCTGATCCAGGGCAACACCGACGAGCGCGGCAGCCGCGAATACAACCTCGCGCTCGGCCAGAAGCGCGCCGACGCCGTGAAGAAGACGCTGGTCCTGCTCGGCGCTCGCGAAGACCAGGTCGAATCGGTCAGCCTCGGCGAAGAGAAGCCGAAGAACGAAGGCCACGACGAAGCCGCGTACGCGCAGAACCGTCGCGCCGACATGCTCTACAGCGGCGAGTTCTAAGATGCGCCGGCCGCCGCTCGCCCGCCCGCATTCGCGTTCGCTCGTGCGTCCGGCCGTTTTTGCCCTGCTGCTCGCCACCCTTGGCGCGCAGCAGGCGCACGCCGGCCTTTTCGACGACGACGAGGCCCGGCGCCAGGTCAGCGACCTGACGATCAAGACCAACGAGCGCCTGGACACCATGGCCCGGGCGCAGATCGAACTGTCCAATCAGATTCAGGGCCTGCGCGAGGAAAACGCGCGCCTGCGCGGCCAGGTCGAAACGCTCACCTACGAGCTCGACTCGGCGAAAAAGCGGCAGCAGGATTTCTACGTCGACCTCGACGGCCGCCTGCGCAAGTTCGAAGCGCCGCCGGCCGCCGAAGCCAAACCGGGCGACGACGGCAAGGCGCCGGCCGACGCCGGACAGCCCGCTGCCAAGCCGCCGGCCGACCCGGCCGCCGAGACGCGCGAGTACGAAGCCGCGCTCAACCTGTTCAAGGCCGGCAAGGTCAAGGAAGCGGCCGCCGCCTTCGACGCCTTCGTCAGGACGCACCCGAACGGCACGCTGGCGCCGAGCGCCCAGTACTGGCTCGGCAACGCGCACTACGCGCTGCACGACTGCAAGAAGGCGATCGACGCGCAGCGCGTGCTGCTCGCCAAGTGGCCGGACAGCCCGAAAGCGCCGGACGCGCTGATCAACGTCGCCACCTGCCAGCAGGAACTCGGCGACGCCAAGGCCGCGAAGACGACGCTCGAAGCGGTGCTGATCAAGTACCCGGACAGCAGCGCCGCAGCCACCGCCAAGTCGCGCCTCAAGAAGAAGTAATCCCGTGCATAGCAACAAACCGGTCTCGCTGAAGATCAGCGAGATCTTCTTTTCGCTGCAGGGCGAAACCTCGCGCGCCGGCCTGCCCACCGTCTTCGTCCGCCTCACCGGCTGCCCGCTGCGCTGCGTCTGGTGCGATACCGAATACGCCTTCGCCGGCGGGCGCCTCCTGACGCTCGCCGAAATCCTCGCGGAAGTCGGCCGCCACGGCACGCGCACCGTCTGCGTCACCGGCGGCGAACCGCTCGCGCAGAAGGCCTGCCCGCCGCTGCTCGCAGCTCTCTGCGACGCCGGCTACGACGTCTCGCTGGAGACCTCCGGCGCGCTCGACATCGGCGGCGTCGACGCGCGTGTCTCGCGCATCGTCGATCTGAAAGCGCCGGGCTCCGGCGAACTTTCCAAGAACCGCTGGGAAAACCTCGCGCTGCTCACCGCACGCGACGAACTCAAGTTCGTGCTCAAGGACCGCACCGACTACGAGTGGGCGCGCGAGACCATCCGCGAACGCCGCCTCGACGCGCTCTGCCCCCTGCTCTTCTCGCCGGTGAAGGGCGATCTGGACCCGACGACGCTGGCCGAATGGCTGCTCGCCGACCGTCTGCCGGTGCGCTTCCAGATGCAGTTGCACAAGATTCTTTGGGGTAACATGAAGGGCAAGTAAGCCCCTGCGCCTCCCGGAGAAACCCGTCGTGAGCAACGAACGCCGCCATCATTCCCGCATCGCCTTCCACGCCCCCGCCCAGCTCGTCGCCGCGGACGGCAAGCTCGACGTCGTGCTGCTCGACATTTCGCTGAAAGGCGCCCTCGTCCGCCTGCCCGAAAACGCCGCGCTCGGACCCGGCGGCGAATGCGCGCTGCGCGTGCAGCTCGACCCGCTCGGCGACGCCATCCGCATGGAAGCGTGCGTCGCCCACGTCGAAGACCGCTGCGCCGGACTGCTCTGCCGGGAAATCGACCTCGACAGCATCACCCACCTGCGCCGCCTGGTCGAGCTCAACCTCGGCGACGCGGCGCTGCTCGAACGCGAACTCTCCGCGCTGATCGCCGAGTAGGCGCATCAAGCGCGCGCCAAGCGCGAATCAAGCCGGCGCCATCGCCGTCCCTCCCGCCTCAAACCCCCAGATAGCGCCGCCAGACGCCGTGATCGGCGTCGAGTTCGGCCGACGTTCCCGCCCACGCCACCTTGCCGCGTTCGAGGATCGTATGACGGTCGGCCAGCGCGATCAGGCGCTCGACGTACTTGTCGATGACGAGGATCGTCTGCCCGCTGCCGCGCAGCGCCGCCAGGCAGCGCCAGATCTCCTCGCGCACGAGCGGCGCCAGGCCCTCGCTCGCCTCGTCGAGGATCAGCAGGCGCGGATTGGTCATCAGCGCGCGCCCGATCGCCAGCATCTGCTGCTCGCCGCCCGACAGGCGCCCGCCCAGGTTGTCCGCGCGCTCGGCAAGGCGCGGGAAGAAGGCGTAGACGCGCTCCAGACTCCACGGCTCGCGTGCGCCGTGCCGGTTGGCGGCGAAGGCGACGAGGTTCTCGCGCACCGAAAGATTGGGGAAGATCTGCCGCCCCTCGGGGACCAGCGCGATCCCGGCGCGCCCGATGCGATCGGCCGGCAGCCCGTCGATGCGCTCACCGGCGAAGCGGATCGTTCCGCCGCGCGGCCGCGTCAGGCCGCAGATCGAGCGCACCGTCGTCGTCTTGCCCATGCCGTTGCGCCCAAGCAGCGTCGCCACCTCGCCCTCGGCCAGCGCGAGATCGACGCCGAACAGCACCTGGCTCGCCCCGTAGGCGGTTTCCAGATTTTCGATTTTGAGCAACGCGCTCACCAGACGGTCCTCCCTTTGCGGCGCGACAGCTTGCCCGTGGGCAGGTGGATACCGTCCGCCAACAACCAACCGGGCACCCTCACGCCTCGTCCCCCAGATAGGCGCGGCGCACCTCGGCGTCGGCGCGAATTTCGTCGGGCAGGCCGCTGGCGATCACGCGCCCGCCGACCAGCACCGAGATGCGGTCGGCCAGCCGGAAGACGGCATCCATATCGTGCTCGACGAGTAGTAGCGTGACCTGCCGCGCCAGCCGCTCGACCAGCTCGACCATGCGCGCCGACTCTTCCGGCCCCATGCCGGCCATCGGCTCGTCGAGCAGCAGCAGGCGCGGTCGCGTGCCGAGCGCCAGCGCCACTTCCAGGCAGCGCTGCTCGCCGTGCGACAGATTGCCGGCGCGGCGGCCGGCCAGCGCGCCGAGCCCGACGCGTTCGAGCAGCGCGCGCGCCTCCTCGACGATCGCCGTATCGCGCGCGAACGGGCGCCAGAAGCGGAAGCTCGTTCCCCAGTCGCGCGTGCGCGCCTGCACGGCGAGCGTCACGTTGTCGAGCACCGAGAGACGCGCGAAGACGTTGGTGATCTGGTAGGAGCGCGCCAGACCAAGCGCCGCGCGCTCGTGCATGGCGCGCCCGCCGACCTCCTGTCCGGCGAAGCGGATGCGGCCGGCGTCGGCGCGCAGCGCGCCGGACAGGGTGTGGATCAGCGTCGTCTTGCCGGCGCCGTTGGGGCCGATCAGCGCGTGCACCTCGCCGGCCTCGACGGCCAGCGTCGCGCCGTTCAGGGCGTAGACGCCGCCGAAATGCTTGCCGACGTCGCACACGTCGAGCAGCGGCGACGATGGCGGCGCGGCGCGCTCAGTCATCGCCGCGCCGCCTCGCGAAAAGGCCGGCGACGCCCTGCGGCGCCCAGAGGACGACGGCGAGCAACGCGAGGCCGAGGCCGATCTGCCAGTGCGGCGTGATTTCGACCAGCACTTCCTCGGCGACGAGCAGCAGCACCGCGCCGAGCACGCCGCCGTACAGGCTGCCGACGCCGCCCAGGATGACCATCACGAGCAGCGTACCGGACTGCATCCAGTGCAGCAGGCTGGGGCTCGCCAGTCCGCTCTGGCTGGCGAGCAGCGCGCCGGCCAGCCCGGCGAAGGCGCCGGCCAGCGCGAAGCAGGACAGCTTGTAGGCGAACACCGGATAGCCGAGCGCCTCCATGCGCGTCTCGTTCTCGCGGATGCCCTGGATGACGCGCCCGAAGCGCGCGTGCGCCAGCCGGTCGAAGGCGAACAGGGAAGCGGCGAGCAGCGCGAGGACGGCGTAGTAGAAGGCCGTGTCGTCCTTCAGGTCGATCCCGAACAGGGGCGCGCGGCCGCTCAGCGGCAGACCGTCGTCGCCGCCCCAGCCGGGCAGCGAAACGACGAGGTAGTAGGCCATCTGGGCGAAGGCCAGCGTGATCATGATGAAGTACACGCCGCGCGTGCGCAGGCTGAGCGCACCGATCAGCAGCGCGAGCAGACCCGCCGCGCCGAAGGCCGCGAGCCAGACGAGCGGCGCCGCCGCAACGCCGGCGCCGGCGAGCAGCGCTGCGCAGTAGGCGCCGGCGCCGAAGAAGGCGGCGTGCCCGAAGGAGACCATGCCGCCGAAGCCGAGCACCAGATTGAGGCTGCTCGCGGCGAGCGCGAAGATCAGCACGCGGCTCGCGAAGCTCACGTAGAAGCCCTGCCCGGCGGCCTGCGCCAGCCAGGGCAGCGCGCACAGGCCGACAAGGGCGGCGACGGCGAGCGCGCGGCGGCGCGTCGAGGAAACGTAGAGCCCCATCAGGCGCGCGCCGGGAAGAGGCCTTCCGGCCGCCAGAAAAGGATCGCCGCCATCAGCACGTAGATGAGAATGGAAGCGAGCGCCGGGCCGAGCGTAGACGCCACTTCCGGCGATGCGAACTCGCGCAGCAGCGAAGGCAGCACGGCGCGCCCGAGCGTGTCGACGAGGCCGACCAGCAGGCTGCCGACGAGCGCGCCGCGCATCGAGCCGATGCCTCCGATGACGATGACGACGAAGGCGAGGATCAGGATGCTCTCGCCCATGCCGACCTGCACCGCGAGCAGCGGCCCGAGGAGCGCGCCGGCCAGCGCGCAGAGTCCGGCACCGCAGGCGAAGACGACGGTGAACAGGCGGCGCACGTCGACGCCGAGCGCCTCGGTCATCTCGCGGTTCGACGCGCCGGCGCGCACCCACATGCCGACGCGCGTCCGCGCCACGACCCAGTAGAGCAGCGCGGCGACGGCAAGGCCGACGACGATGATCAGCAGGCGGTAGGACGGGTAGAAGAAGCCGCCGATTTCAACGGGACCGGCCAGCGCGTCGGGCGCGTTGAGCAGCACCGGCTGCGCACCCCAGAGCATGCGCACGCCCTCGTTGGCGAGCAGGATCAGGGCGAAGGTGGCGAGCACCTGCGCCAGATGGTCGCGCGCGTACAGGCGGCGCAGCAGCGAGACTTCGAGCGCGACGCCGAGCAGCGCGGTGCCGGCCACCGCCGCACCGACGCCGACCAGGAAGGAACCGCTGGCCTGCGCCGCGGCCGCCGCCAGATAGGCGCCGACCATGTACAGCGAGCCGTGCGCCAGATTGATCATGTCCATGATGCCGAAGACCAGCGTCAGCCCGGCCGCGAGCAGGAAGAGCATGAGGCCGAACTGGAGGCCGTTGAGCGCCTGTTCGAGGATGAGCTGGGTCATGGCGCGAACCGCCGGTAGACGCCGGCCGCGCGGCCGGCGGGGAAAGCGCGGGCGGCCCCGCTCACTTCATCTTGCACTGCGCGGCGTAGGCGTCGGCGTGGTTGGCGAACACCGTGCCCATCGTCTTGTTCGTCACGCGCCCCTGCGCGTCGCGGCCGATCACGCGCAGGTAGTAGTTCTGCACCGGGTAGTGGTTGACGTTGAACTTGAAGTCGCCGCGCACCGACTTGAAGCGCTTGGCTTCGAGCGCCTTGCGCACGGCGTCCTTGTCGTCGAGCTTGCCCTTCGTATCGCGCACCGCGGCGTCGATCAGCAGCGCCGCGTCGTAGCCCTGCGAGGCGTAGAGCGAGGGCAGGCGGCCGTATTCCTTCTGGAAGTCGGCGACAAAGCGCTTGTTCTCGGCGTTGTCCATGTCGTGCGCCCAGTGCGACGAGTTGAACATGCCGAGCATCGGCGCGCCGACCGCCTTGATCACGTCCTCGTCGGCCGAGAAGCCGGGCGCGAAGAGCTGCGTGTCGCGCGACAGGCCGGCGGCGACGAACTGCTTGACGAAGTTGATGCCCATGCCGCCGGGCAGGAAGAAAAACACGGCGTCCGGCTTCTGCGCGCGGATCTGCGCGAGTTCGGCGGCGTAGTCGAGCTGGCCGAGCTTGGTGTAGATTTCCTCGCTGCTCTTGCCTTTATAAAACCGCTTGAAACCGACCATCGCGTCCTTGCCGCCCGGGTAGTTCGGGGCGACCAGAACGACCTTGTTGAAGCCCTTGTCCTGCACGTACTTGCCGACCGCCTCGTGCAGGTTGTCGTTCTGCCAGGCGACGTTGAAGAAGTAGGTATTGCACTGCTCGCCGGCGTACTGCGAAGGACCGGCGTTGGCCGAGACGAAGAAGGTCTTGCTGTCGAACACCGCTGGCCCGACGGCGAGCATCAGGTTGGAGAAGACGATTCCGGTCATGAAGTCGACCTTGTCCTTCTTCAGGAATTTTTCGGTCGCCTGCTGCGCGATTTCCGGCTTCTGCTGGTCGTCGGCGACGATGACCTCGGCCGGCAGGCCGCCGAACTTGCCGTTCAGGTGTTTCAGCGCCAGATTGAAGCCGTCGCGGATGTCGACGCCGAGGCCGGCGCCGGGACCGGACAGCGTCGACAGGAAACCGACCTTGACCTTGTCGGCGGCATGGGCGGCGGTCGTGAGCATCAGGGCGGCGGCAAGGATCGACAGGCGTTTCCGGAACATCGTTTTCTCCGCGAGGGCTGGCTGAACGGGGCAAAAGAGCCCGGATTGTAGCGCAAGAACAAGCAGATACCATTCCGGCGGACGCCGAAAAACGGTATATTCGCCAGCCCATGAGCGAACAACACTCCCGACGCGCCGTCGTCCTTCTTTCCGGCGGACTCGACTCGGCGACCACGCTGGCCATCGCCCGCGCCACCGGCTTCGACTGCTACTGCCTGTCCTTCGACTACGGCCAGCGCCACCGCGCCGAACTCGCCGCCGCCGAGCGCGTGGCCCATGCGCTCGGCGCTCGCGAGCACCGCGTGCTGCGCTTCGACCTCGGCCAGTTCGGCGGCTCGGCGCTGACCGACAGCACGCTCGCCGTGCCGGTCGACGGCGTGCAGGACGACTGCATCCCGATCACCTACGTACCGGCGCGCAACACCATCATGCTGTCGCTGGCACTGGCCTGGGCCGAAGTGCTCGGCAGCCGCGACCTCTTCGTCGGCGTGAACGCCGTCGACTACTCGGGCTATCCCGACTGCCGGCCGGACTACATCGCCGCCTTCGAAACGATGGCCAACCTCGCCACGCGCGCCGCCGTCGAAGGCGCGCGGCTGACCATCCACGCACCGCTGATCGACCTCTCGAAGGCCGACATCATCCGGCGCGGCAGCGCGCTCGGCGTCGACTACGCGCTCACCGTCTCCTGCTACCAGGCAGACGCCGCCGGCCGCGCCTGCGGCGTCTGCGACTCGTGCCGCCTGCGCCGCGAAGGCTTCGCCGCCGCCGGCGTCGCCGACCCGACGCCCTACGTCGCCTGACCCGCGCCATGGCCGCCGGCGTCGCCCCGAACACCATCCTGTGGCTGGCCTTCGCGCTCGGCGCGGTGTTCGGCGCGGTCGCCAACCGCACGCACTTCTGCACCATGGGCGCCGTCGCCGACATCGTGAACATGGGCGACTGGAGCCGCATGCGCATGTGGCTGCTGGCCATCGCCATCGCCATTCTCGGCAGCAGCGCGCTGCACGCCGCCGGCCTGATCGACCTCGACAAGACGATCTACCGCGGCGACCGGCTCCTCTGGCTGTCGTGCATCGTCGGCGGACTCTGCTTCGGCGCCGGCATGGTCCTCGCTTCGGGCTGCGGCGGCAAGACGCTGATCCGCATCGGCGGCGGCAACCTCAAATCGCTGGTCGTCTTCCTCGTCCTCGGCCTCGTCGCCTACATGACGCTGCGCGGCGTCTTCGGCCTCTTCCGCGTCAACGTGCTGGAAAAGGCCGCCCTCGCGCTGCCCGGCGGCCAGGACCTGCCGGCCCTCGTCGCCGGCACCGGAATCGCCCCTGCGTCCGCGCTGGCCGCCTGCGCCCTGCTCGTCGGCGGCGGCCTGCTCGCCTTCGTCTTCGCGCGGCGCGACTTCCTCCGCGCCGACAATCTGCTCGGCGGTATCGCGGTCGGCCTCGTCGTGGTCGGCGGCTGGTATGTCAGCGGCCATCTCGGCTATCTCGCCGAAGACCCGGACACCCTGCAGGAAGCTTTCGTCGCCACCAACAGCGGACGCATGGAGTCGCTGACCTTCGTCGCGCCGCAGGCCTACACACTCGAACTCCTGATGCTGTGGTCCGACAGCAGCCGCAAGCTGAGCTTCACGATCGCCTGCGCGCTCGGCGTGATCGCCGGCAGCCTGGCCTACGCGCTGGCGACACGCAGCTTCCGCTGGGAAGGCTTCCGCGACGTCGAGGACACCGCCAACCATCTGCTCGGCGCGGCGCTGATGGGCTTCGGCGGCGTCGTCGGCATGGGCTGCACGATCGGCCAGGGCATCAGCGGCGTATCGACGCTGGCCGCCGGCTCGATTCTGACCCTGCTGGCCATCGTCGCCGGCGCCGTCGCCATGCTGAAATACCAGTACTGGCGGGTGATACGCGAGGCCTGAGAACGACCCCAACGCACCGCCCGGAAAATTTTCTCGATATCCGGTTTGACAGCGCCCGAGCCGCTCACTATAATGCGCGCTTCCTTTCGGGGGTCGGTAGCTCAGTCGGTAGAGCAGCGGACTTTTAATCCGTTGGTCGCGAGTTCGAATCTCGCCCGACCCACCAATTCCCGGGAAAATTCTGGGTCGTTAGCTCAGCTGGTAGAGCAGCGGACTCTTAATCCGTAGGTCGAGTGTTCGAATCACTCACGACCCACCAGAATTCCGGAAACGGCCTCCCCTGCGGAGGCCGTTTTCATTTCTTGCGTTCGAATGCTCAAATAGATGCAAGACCGGTAGGCGATCCGCCGCCAAAAATCCACCTCACAGAACTCGCCTGCCCCACGCAGCCAGCGATCTAGCTGCATAGGGCCTATCGCTCAGAAGTGGCGGCTCTCACTTTGAAGAGATAAACGCCACACGCGAAGATTACGAGAACACTCCCCAAAGCCCCCATAACAAGAGCGAATCCGAGGTACGCCCCTTCGGCCCCGAACAAGATTTCCCCGACCAATTTCCCAAGGCGGCACATCCGAACCGAGTGAAGACCACTGCAGCTCTGCCCCTCCAGACTCCCGGCTGACAATGTTTGCCAAGCAACGAACAAGGGATAAAGGCCAAGCGCAGAGAATCCGATCACAACCGAAACGAGGTCCGAACGAGAAGGTGATCCCGCCATGAATACATGCGCCAAATAAATATTCAAAAATCATAACACTTACCCAAAGCCCGCTACGCATTGCATGAAGCTGGAGTCAGATTACAGCCGCGACCAACTTGAAAGAAAAATGCAGGACGCAATTTGCCATTGGATCAGGCCAGCGGGTGATGCAAGGCGCGAAGCGATCGCCGCCCCCCCCTACCGCAGGTCGAGCGCTCGATTTACTCGTGCCCCATCAGAATTAGAAACGGCCTCCCCTGCGGAGGCCGTTTTCATTTCGGCGCCGCAGCGGCGCGGAATTTGGCACACTGGCGCCAATCTTTCGCCGCCGAGCGCCCATGTTCTTCCTGAAGAAACTTCTTACCGCCCTGCTGCTGCCGCCCGTCGCGCCGCTGCTGCTCGCCGCCTGCGGGCTGCTGCTCCTGCGTTGGCGCCGTAGGCTCGGCCTCGGGCTGGCATGGACCGGCATCGGCGTGCTCTTCGCCCTGTCCACGCCCCCCGTATCGAACGCACTGCTCGACGGCCTGCGCATCTACCCGCCGCCCGCGCGGGAGGAAATGGCGCGCGCGCAGGCCATCGTCGTGCTCGCCGGCGGAATCCAGCGCGACGCCGCCGAGTACGGCGGCGCCGACGTGATCGACGGCCATTCGCTGCTGCGCCTGCGCTACGCGGCGCATCTGCACCGGCAAACGCAACTGCCGCTGCTGCTGACGGGCGGTGCGCCGCAAGGCGGCACGGCGGAAGCGGAGGCGATGGCGCAGGCGCTGCGGACCGACTTCGGCCTGGACGCACGCTGGCTGGAGACAGCATCCCTCGACACCCGCGACAACGCGCGCCATTCTGCTGCGCTGCTGCGCGCGCAGGGCGTCGACACGGTGCTGCTGGTAACCGAGGGCGTGCACATGCGGCGCGCCGCGTATGAATTCGAGCAGGCCGGCCTGCTCGTGATCCCCGCGCCCACCGTGCTCGGTGGCGGGCGCCGCGCGAACGGACCGGGCTGGCTGCCCGGCCCGGCCCATCTTCAACGTAGCAGCGCCGCCCTGCACGAATGGCTGGGCATCGCCGCGACGCGCCTGCGCCCGTGACCGGGACTTAGGCGCCGACCTGCGCTTCGAGGTGGCGGGCCAGCGCCACCAGGCGCGGCGCCAGTTCCTCCTCGAGCTGGCGCGGCGTCACCGCGAAGGCCGGGCCGCTGATCGAGAGCACCAGCAGGTCGGCGCCCGGCGCGCCGGCGAGCGGCACGGCGGCGGCGTTGACGTCCTTCTTCCACTCGGCGAGCGAGAGGCAGTAGCCGCGCTCGCGGTAGCGCGCCAGTTCGCGCTCGATCGCGGCGTTCTGCGCCGGCCACGCCGCGCCTTCGCGCAGCGCCAGCTGTTCGAGCAGGTAGGCGCGTTCGGCCGCCGGCAGGCCGGCCAGGAAGGCGCGGCCGATCGAGGTGGTGGCGAGCGGCAGCTGCGTGCCGGCGTTGACGCGCAGCGTCACGTTGCTCGCGCTGCGGCAGTTCTCCAGATAGATCATCGACAGGCGGTCGCGCGTCGCCAGCGAGACCAGGGCATGCGTCGCATCGGCCAGCGCCTGCATGTGCGGCCGCCCGGCGTCGCGCACGCGCAGGTTGGCGAGCGCCGCGTAGCCGAGCGCCAGCACCGACGGGCCGACGCGGTAGCGGCGGCGGACCGCATCGTGGCGCAGATAACCGAGTTCGACGAGCGTGCGCGTCAGGCGCGAGACGGTCGACTTGGGCAGGCCGCTGTGCGCCGCCAGTTCGCCGTTCGACAGCTCGGGTTCCTGCGGCGAAAAGCAGCGCAGCAGTTCCAGCCCGCGCGCCAGGGCGGCGACACCTTCGATCTGGATATCTTTTGATTGTTCCATGATGCGGAATGTATCTCCAACTCGTTCCGTATAGCAAGCCTTTCTGTGATTACAATCGGCCCCAGACATTCATCCGGACAAGGAGCTTCTGCATGGCCAAGGACCCGAAGGCCCAGTTCTGCTGGGAAGACCCGCTGCTGCTCGACGCGCAGCTGAGCGAGGAAGAGCGCATGCTGCGCGACGCGGCGCGCGACTACTGCCAGGGTCAGTTGATGCCGCGCGTGCAGGCGTCCTTCCGCAACGAGCGGACGGACCCGGAAATCTTCCGCGAAATGGGCGCGATGGGGCTGCTCGGGCCGACCATCCCGGCCGAGTACGGCGGCGCCGGCCTCAACTACGTGAGCTACGGCCTCGTCGCGCGCGAGGTCGAGCGCGTCGATTCGGGCTACCGCTCGATGATGAGCGTGCAGTCCTCGCTGGTCATGGTGCCGATCTTCGAGTTCGGCAGCGAAGCGCAGAAGCGCAAGTACCTGCCGAAGCTGGCGAGCGGCGAGTGGATCGGCTGCTTCGGACTGACCGAGCCGAACCACGGCTCCGACCCGGGCAGCATGGAGACGCGGGCGCGCAAGGTCGACGGCGGCTACCTGCTGTCGGGCAGCAAGATGTGGATCACCAACTCGCCGATCGCCGACGTCTTCGTCGTCTGGGCCAAGAATGACGCCGGAGACATCCGCGGCTTCGTGCTCGAAAAGGGAATGAAGGGACTCTCGGCGCCGGCCATCCACGGCAAGGTCGGCCTGCGCACCTCGATCACCGGCGAGATCGTGATGGACGAAGTCTTCGTCCCGGCCGAGAACGAGTTCCCCGAGGTGAAGGGCCTGAAAGGTCCGTTCACCTGCCTCAACTCGGCGCGCTACGGCATCGCCTGGGGCGCGCTCGGCGCCGCCGAGTTCTGCTGGCACGCGGCGCGCCAGTACACGCTGGACCGCAAACAGTTCGGCCGCCCGCTCGCCGCCAACCAGCTGATCCAGAAGAAGCTGGCCGACATGCAGACCGAGATCGCGCTCGCCCTGCAGGGGTGCCTGCGCCTCGGACGCATGAAGGACGAGGGGACGGCGGCGCCGGAGATCACCTCGATCATGAAGCGCAACTCCTGCGGCAAATCGCTCGACATCGCCCGCGTCGCGCGCGACATGCTCGGCGGCAACGGCATCTCGGACGAGTACGGCGTCATCCGCCACGTCGTGAACCTCGAAGTGGTGAACACCTACGAAGGCACGCACGACGTGCATGCGCTGATCCTCGGCCGCGCGCAGACCGGCATCGCGGCTTTCGCCAACTGAGCGCGAGATGTCCGGCGCCCTCTCCCACCTGCGCGTTCTCGACCTCTCGCGCGTGCTCGCCGGGCCGTGGGCCAGCCAGCTGCTGGCCGACCTCGGCGCCGAGGTGATCAAGGTCGAGAAGCCCGGCAGCGGCGACGACACGCGCGGCTGGGGCCCGCCCTGGCTGGCCGACGGCGCCGGCGAGCCGACGCGCGAGGCGGCCTACTTCCTGTGCACCAACCGCAACAAGCGCTCGCTCACCGTCGACATCGCACGCCCCGAGGGGCAGGCCATCGTCCGCGAACTGGCGGCCGGCGCCGACGTCGTCATCGAGAACTTCAAGGTCGGCGGACTGGCCGCCTACGGCCTCGACTACGCCAGCCTGCGCGCACTCAATCCCAAGCTCGTGTATTGCTCGATCACCGGCTTCGGCCAGGACGGCCCCTACGCCGCGCGCGCCGGCTACGATTTCCTGATCCAGGGCATGGGCGGCCTGATGAGCCTGACCGGGACGCCGGCCGGCGAGCCCGGCGCCGGCCCGCAGAAGGTCGGCGTCGCGCTCACCGACATCCTGACCGGCCTCTACGCGTCCAACGCCATCCTCGCCGCGCTCGCGCACCGCGACCGCGACGGCCTGCGCACCGGCGACGGCCAGCACATCGACCTCGCGCTGCTCGACGTGCAGGTCGCCTGCCTCGCCAACCAGGCGATGAACTACCTCGTCTCGGGAACGCCGCCGCGCCGCATGGGCAATGCGCACCCGAACATCGTCCCCTACCAGGACTTCCCGACCGCCGACGGCGACATGATCCTGGCCATCGGCAACGACGGCCAGTTCGCGCGCTTCTGCGAGATCGCCGGGCATCCCGAATGGGCGACGGACGAGCGCTTCGCGAACAACGCGGCGCGCGTCCGCCACCGCAAGGAACTGATCCCGCTGCTGCGCCGGACGACCGTGCTGCGCACGACGGCCGCCTGGATCGCCGCGCTCGAGAACGCCGCCGTGCCCTGCGGCCCGATCAACGACCTGGCCGGCGTCTTCGCCGACCCGCAGGTGCAGGCGCGCGGGCTGCGCGTCGACCTGCCGCACGCCGCCGGCGGCGTCGCGCCGCAGGTGTCCAACCCGATCCGCCTGTCGGCGACGCCGGTCGCCTACCGCACCGCGCCGCCGACGCTGGGCGCGGACACCGATGCCGTGCTGCGCGCCCTCGGCCGCAGCGACGCCGAGATTGCCGCACTGCACAAGGAGGGAATCGTTTAGCACGGGAAATTTCGCCCTAAATTTTCGCCCTAGAATCGGACTCGCAGTACCCAAAACACAATAGAGGAGACAAACCGATGAAACGCCAATCCACCCTGAGCCGCGCCCTGCTGACCGCCGTCGCGGCCGCCTGCATCTCCGTTCCGGCGCACGCCGCCGAATTCGTCAACGTGCTGACCGGCGGCACCAGCGGGGTCTATTACCCGCTCGGCGTCGCCCTGTCGCAGATCTACGGCAAGGCCCTGCCCGGCGCCAAGACCTCGGTGCAGGCGACCAAGGCCAGCGCCGAGAACCTCAACCTGCTGCAGGCCGGGCGCGGCGAGATCGCCTTCACGCTCGGCGATTCGCTCTCCGACGCCTGGAAGGGCGACGAGGAAGCCGGCTTCAAGACGCCGCTGAAGAAGCTGCGCACGGTCGCCGCCGTCTATCCGAACTACATCCAGATCATCGCCAGCGCCGATTCGGGCATCCGCTCGCTGGCCGACCTCAAGGGCAAGCGCATCGCCGTCGGCGCGCCGAAGTCGGGCACCGAGCTGAACGCGCGCGCGATCTTCAAGGGCGCCGGCATGAGCTACAAGGATTTCGGCAAGATCGAGTACCTGCCCTTCGGCGAATCGGTCGAGCTGATGAAGAACCGCCAGCTCGACGCGACGCTGATCTCGGCCGGCCTCGGCGTGGCGGCGGTGCGCGACCTCGCCGTCGCGCAGAAGATCGTCATCGTGCCGATCCCGCCCGAAGTCGTCGCCAAAATCGGCGAGCCGGCCTATCTGTCGGCCAACGTTCCGGCCAAGACCTACGAAGGCCAGACGGCCGACGTGCCCTCGGTGGCGGTGCAGAACTTCCTCGTCACGCACGAGGGCGTGCCGCTCGACACGGTTTACAAGATGACGCGCTCGATGTTCGACAACCTCGACCAGCTGACCGCAGCGCACGCCGCCGCCAAGGCCATCCGCAAGGAGGACGCGGCCAAGCAGCCGCCGGTGCCGCTGCATCCGGGCGCCGAGAAATACTACCGCGAAGTCGGCCTGCTCAAGTGAGCCGTCGCGGGGCGCGCCGGATTCCGGCCGCCCCGCCCGTTCGTCGTCCGCATTCGCCCGGGAGTCCCCGCATGTCGAACCATCACGCCGCACCCGAAGAATTCCACGAGCACGGCCAGCAGCGCAATCTGAGCGGGCTGGCGCAGCACGTGCTGATCGCCGCCGCGCTCTGCTTCTCCGTCTATCAGCTGGTCGTCGCCGCCTTTCACCCGCTCTCCAGCCTGGTGATCCGCTCGCTGCACGTCGGTTTCCTGCTGCTGCTCATCTTCCTGCTCTACCCGGCGCGCCGGAAGGGGCAGTTCAACAAGCTGCCCTGGCACGACTGGCTGCTCGCCTTCGGTGCCTTCGGACTGGCCACCTATCACTGGATCTTCGAGGCCGACCTGATCCAGCGTTCGGGCGATCCGAGCACCGCCGACCTCGTCGTCGGCGGGCTGGTCATCGTCCTCGTCTTCGAGGGCGCGCGGCGCATCCTCGGCCTGGCGCTGCCCATCGTCTGCGCGCTGTTCCTGCTCTACGGCGTGTTCGGCCAGTACCTGCCGGAAGCGCTCGCCCACCGCGGCTATGGGCTGGACCAGATCATCGGCCAGCTCTACCTGTCGAGCGAGGGCATCTACGGCATCCCGACGCTGGTCTCGGCGACCTACATCTTCCTCTTCATCCTGTTCGGCGCCTTCCTCGAACACGCCGGCATGATCCACCTGTTCAACTCGCTGGCGCTCGGCCTCGTCGGCCAGGCGCGCGGCGGACCGGCCAAGGTGGCGGTGATCTCGTCCGGCTTCATGGGCACCATCTCCGGCTCGGGCGTCGCCAACGTGCTCACCGTCGGCCAGTTCACGATCCCGCTGATGAAGCGCTTCGGCTATTCGTCGGTGTTCGCCGGCGCGGTCGAGGCGACGGCGTCGATGGGCGGCCAGATCATGCCGCCGGTGATGGGCGCGGTGGCCTTCATCATGGCCGAGACGCTCAACGTGCCCTACGCCGACATCGTCAAGGCGGCGGTCATTCCGGCCCTGCTCTACTACTTCACCGCGTTCTGGATGGTGCATCTCGAAGCCGGGCGCATGAAGCTGCACGGCCTGCCCAAGGAGGAATGCCCGAATCCGTGGACGGCGCTCAAGGAAAGCTGGTATCTGGCGCTGCCGCTGGCGGTGCTGGTCGGCATGCTGTTCCACGGCTTCACGCCGATGTTCTCGGGCATGATGGGCCTCGCGCTGACCGCCATCCTGATCCTCGGCGCGGCGATCGCGGCGCGCATCAACCAGCAGGCCTTCCGCTACGTGTTCTGGCTGGCCATGGGGCTGAGCGCGGCGTCCTTCGCCAAGTGGGGCATCTATCCGGTGCTCGCGACGATCTGCGCGCTCTCACTGCTCTGCCTGCGCATCAAGGGCGGCCGCAAGACGCTGCACACGATGCGCGCCAGCCTCACCGACGGCGCCAAGCAGGCGCTGCCGGTCGGCATCGCCTGCGCCATCGTCGGCGTGATCATCGGCGTGCTGACGCTGACCGGCGCAGCGTCGAACTTCGCCGGCTTCATCCTCGGCGTCGGCGAAAAGAGCCTCTTCCTCTCGCTGGTGCTGACCATGATCGTCTGCCTGATCCTCGGCATGGGCATCCCGACCATCCCGAACTACATCATCACCAGCTCGATCGCCGCGCCGGCGCTGCTCAAGCTCGGCGTGCCGCTGATCGTCAGCCACATGTTCGTCTTCTACTTCGGCATCATGGCCGACCTGACGCCGCCGGTGGCGCTCGCCGCCTTCGCCGCCGCGTCGATCGCCAAGGACTCGCCGATGAAGATCGGCTTCAAGGCGACGCAGATCGCCATCGCCGGCTTCGTCGTCCCCTACATGGCGGTCTACCAGCCGATGCTGATGCTGCAGGGCGACCTGACCTTCGCCGGCGTCGCCTATATCGTCGCCAAGGCGCTGCTCGCCATCGTGCTGTGGGGCGCCGCCGCCATCGGCTACCTGAGCGCGCCGCTCAACTGGCCGGAACGCCTGCTGGCGGCCGGCGCGGCGCTGCTCCTGGTGGCCGCCGTGCCGCTCACCGACGAACTCGGGATGGGACTGGGCGTGGCGCTGTTCGCCTGGCACCGCTTCAAGGCGCGCCGAATGGCGCCCGCCTGATGGCGCTCTGCCTCACCGCCGGCGCGCTCGCCGCGACGCTGGCGCTGCAGGGCTTCACGCTGGCGTGGACGCACTCGATCGAGAAGACGCGCTGGGAGGAGGGCTGGCGCATCGCGGACGGCCGGCTGCAACTGGTCGCCGCGCGCATCCGGGGCAGCGGCGCCGGGATGGAGCCGCCGGCCGACGCCGTGCTGCGCGACGGCGTCTGGCACTACCGGCCACAGGTGGCGCCGCAGACCCGCCTGCGGCTCGCCCATACGCCTTACACGGCGGGTTACGAACTGTGCGACGGCGGCGGCTGCCGGCCGCTTGCCGAGCATCTGCCGGGCCTGCCGGCCAGCGCGGAGATCGAGCTGGCGCCCTGCCCGCCCGCCGTCCGCTGAGGCTCGGCCGGAGGGAAAGCGGGCGCGCGGCGCGTCAGGGGCGCGGCGCGGTGCGCCGCTCGCGCGCGGCGCCGGCCGGCGGGATTTCGATGTTCAGCGCCGGATACGCCTGCGCCAGCCGGTCGGCCACCCAGGGATTCGCTTCGTAGGTGAATTCGCGCGCCTCCAGCGGCGCGCCGGACCAGGCCTCGACGAACAGGGCCACGGCGGCCGAGCGGCTGACGCCGTATTCGCAATGCACCATCACCGAAATCTCGAACGGCGCCGCGTGCAGTTCGTGCACGAAGTCGCCGATGCGCCGGGCCAGCGCCAGGTCGAACAGGCCCGGCATCGGCGCCGGCAGATATTCGTCGGCCGGCAGCGCGTCGAAGAAGGAAAGGCGCAGGACGTGGCGGAAGGCCGGGTCGAGGCGGGCCTCGGGCGTACCCGGGTCGGTGATCGAAATGACCGCCATGTAGGGGTTGCCGGCGAGCGACTCGGCGAGCTGGCGGGAGGCGTAGTAGACGCGGGTGATGGTCATCGCGGGCGGCGCATCCTATTCCATGAAAACCGGGTCGGAAAAAACCAGGGTACCGTCCTTGCGCATCATCAGGTTGTCCGCCTTGATCAGGTCGGGCAAGGCGCCGTACTCCTGGGAGAAGCCTTCGAGCGCGTGCAGCGACTCGCGCACCGCGTCGGTCCAGCCCATCGGCGTCGCCACCAGATGATGCAGCGCGATGCGCCCCATGTCCTGCGCGAGGTTGCGCCACACCAGGCAGGCGTCGAAATAGGACGAGGAAATCTTGGTCGCCAGTTCGGCGGCGTCGCCGGCGCTGGGCAGCGGGTAGAGCTTTTCGACCTCGACGATGTGGAAGGGGAAGCCCCGGCTGGAACGGCCGACCGTGCCGTGATCCGCGAAGACGACCGGGAAATGTCGGCCGGTCGGGCGGTCGGGCGCCGTGTAGTAGGCGTAGTCGGTCGGCGAGGACAGTACCTTGAAGACGCGCTCCTGTCCGTCGACGACGTCGCCGTCGAGAACGATGGTGCTCTCGCCGCGCCCAATCTCGGTGCGGCCGTTGAGCAGAGGGTGGTCCGGCACCGGATCGGCGATGATCGAACCGCCGTTCTGTGCATTGCCGCCCGGATTCGCTGTGGTCATGACCTTCTCCGCCGAAAAATCTTCAAGCGCGAGGACGGCGCAGGGGGCAGACAGGCGCCCCCCGCGCCGCGGAGCGGGCGACGCTCAGGCGACGATGTGCGCGCCGGCGTCGACGTAGATCGTCTGCCCGGTCATGCCGGACGAGCCCGGCGAGCACAGGAAGGCGGTCAGCGCGCCGACTTCGTCGATCGTCACGTTGCGCCCGAGCGGCGCCTTGACGGCGTCGGATTCGAGCAGCTGATTGAAGTTGGCGATGCCGGACGCGGCGCGCGTCATGATCGGGCCGGGCGACACGGCGAAGACGCGGATGCCCTTCGGGCCGAGATCGTAGGCCATGTAGCGCACGGCCGATTCGAGCGCGGCCTTGATGATGCCCATCACGCCGTAGTTGCGCACGACGCGCTCGGCGCCCAGGTAGGACATGGTGATCAGCGAGCCGCCCTCGGCCATCAGCGGTTCGAGCGCCTTGGCCAGGCGCAGGAAGCTGTGGCAGGAGATGTTCATGGCCGAATCGAAGCCGGCTTCCGAGGTGTCGATGACGCGGCCGTGCAGATCGTCGGCGGTGCAGAAGGCCATCGAGTGAATCGCGAAGTCGATCTGACCGAAGGTTTCGCCGCATTTCTGGACGACGCCTTCGAGGCTGCCCGGCTGGGTGACGTCGAGCTTCTCGAAGAGGCGCGCGCCGAGGGCCTCGGCGAGCGGCTGCGTGTATTTCGCGGTCTTCTCGTTCTGGTAGGTCAGGGCGATCTCGGCGCCCTGCTCGCGCAGCGCTCTGGCCACCGCGTAGGCGATCGACTTGTCGTTGGCGAGGCCGGTGATCAGGCCCTTCTTGCCGGCCAGCGGCAGCAGGGGGTTGGTCGCGTTGTCAAAACTCATGGTGCTCTCCCGTTTATGAATTCTAGGCATCGTGATCGCTGTCGATGTTGCGCTGCAGCATCAACGTATTGTGGCACATTCCGGCGACGCATAGATGACAAATCCCCTACAGGCGGAACGGGCAATGAAAACGCCGCCCGCAGGCGGCGTTTTCGGGAGCGGCCGGGCGCTTACTTGGCGGCCGCGTCCACCACGGCGAGCGCCGTCATGTTGACCAGGCGGCGCACGGTCGTCGTCGAGGTCAGCACGTGCACCGGACGCGCCGTGCCGAGCAGGATCGGGCCGATGGTGATGCCTTCGCCGCCGGTCATCTTGAGCAGGTTGTACGAGATGTTGGCGGAATCGAGGTTGGGCATGACCAGCACGTTGGCTTCGCCGGTCAGCGGCGACTCGGGATCGGAGCGGTGGCGGATTTCCTCCGAGAGCGCGGCGTCGCCGTGCATCTCGCCGTCGGCTTCGAGTTCCGGCGCGCGCTCGTGCAGCAGGCGCGTTGCTTCGGCCATCTTGCACGCCGAGGCGGAGGCCGCGGAGCCGAAGTTCGAATGCGAGAGCAGCGCGACCTTCGGCTGCAGGCCGAAGCGGCGCACGGTGTCGGCGGCCAGGTGTGCGATCTCGGCGAGCTGCGCGGCGCTGGGGTTCTCATTGACGTGCGTGTCGCACAGGAACAGCGCGCGGCCGGGCAGCAGCAGGTGGTTCATGGCGGCCAGCGTGGTGCAGCCGGGCGCCTTGCCGATGATCTCCTCGACCTGGCGCAGGTGGTGCGCGAAGCGGCCGGAGACGCCGCAGATCAGGGCGTCGGCGTAGCCGAGCTGGACCAGCACGGCGCCGATGATGGTGGTGTCCTGGCGCAGGCGGATCTTGGCGATCTCGATGGTCACGCCGTGGCGCTTCATCTGCTGGTGATAGCTCGTCCAGCATTCCTTGTAGCGCTCGTCGCTGTTCGGATTGACCACCTCGAAGTGCTCGCCCATCTTGAGCTTGGAGCCGATCTTCTCGAGGCGCATGGCGATCACTTCCGGACGGCCGACCAGGATCGGCTTGGCCAGGCGCTCTTCGAGGACGATCTGCACGGCGCGCAGGACGCGCTCATCCTCGCCTTCCGCGTAAACGATGCGCTTGACCGCGCCCTGCTTGGCGGCCGAGAAGACGGCGCGCATGCCGACGCCGGTGTGGTAGATGAAGCCCTTGAGCTTCTCGCGGTAGGCGACCATGTCGGTGATCGGACGCGTGGCGACGCCGGAGTCGGCGGCGGCCTGCGCGACGGCCGGCGCGATGGTCGTGATCAGGCGCGGGTCGAAGGCCTTCGGGATCAGGTATTCGGGGCCGAAGGCGAGTTCCTGGCCGGGGTAGGCCATCGCCACTTCGTTGCTCACTTCCTCTTCGGCCATGGCGGCGATCGCGCGCACGCAGGCCAGCTTCATTTCCTCGGTGATGCGCGAGGCGCCCGAATCGAGCGCGCCGCGGAAGATGAAGGGGAAGCAGAGGACGTTGTTGACCTGGTTCGGGTAGTCCGAGCGACCGGTCGCGATGATCGCGTCGGGACGCACCGACTTGGCCAGCTCGGGCATGATTTCCGGCGTCGGGTTGGCGAGCGCGAAGACGATCGGCTGCTTGGCCATCGTCGCGACCATTTCGGGCTTCAGCACGCCGCCCGAGGAGAGGCCGAGGAAGACGTCGGCGCCGTCGATGGCGTCGGCCAGCGTGCGCGCGGCGGTCTCCTGCGCGTAGCGCGCCTTGGTCGGTTCCATGTTGGCGTCGCGGCCGACGTAGATGACGCCCTTCGAGTCGCAGACGGTGATGTTCTCGCGCTTGATGCCGAGGTCGCACCACAGGTCGAGGCAGGAAATGGCGGCGGCGCCGGCGCCCGAGCACACCACCTTGACTGCGTCGAGGCGCTTGCCGATCAGCTTGAGCGCGTTGAGCATGGCGGCGGCCGAAATGATCGCGGTGCCGTGCTGGTCGTCGTGGAAGACCGGGATCGACATGCGCTCCTTGAGCTTCTTCTCGATGTAGAAGCACTCGGGCGCCTTGATGTCCTCGAGGTTGACGCCGCCGAGCGTCGGCTCGAGCGCGGCGATCATATCGATCAGCTTGTCGGGGTCGTTCTCGGCCAGCTCGATGTCGAACACGTCGATGCCGGCGAACTTCTTGAACAGGCAGCCCTTGCCTTCCATCACCGGCTTCGAGGCGAGCGGGCCGATGTTGCCGAGGCCGAGCACGGCGGTGCCGTTGGTGACGACGCCGACGAGGTTGGCGCGCGAGGTGTACAGGCTGGCGTTGGCCGGATCTTCGACGATCGCGTCGCAGGCATAGGCGACGCCGGGCGAGTAGGCGAGCGCGAGGTCGCGCTGGTTGGTCAGGCCCTTGGTCGGACGCACGGAAATCTTGCCCGGCGTCGGGTACTGGTGATATTCGAGCGCGGCTTCGCGCAGATCCTTCTCCAAAGGCTTTTCCATTGCGGCTCCTGATGCGTGTTCGTCAACTTGCGAAACCCGCCACTGTAATCCAGTCGCGTATTTTTCACAAAAACGTGGAGCATGGGTGGAAAGGGCCGGGCGGGTAAATTGTGGATTTCCGCAGGTTCCGGAGGCGAGCCAACGCCTTGTCGCAGCGGGGAAAAGCAATGACAATGTCAGGTCGCCGCCACCTCCCGCCCACAGCAGCCCTTCCGTGCCCGCCAGCCCGCCGCCCGCCAGTCACGCCCCCGCCCGCCCCGCGGCCACGCCGCAGCGCATGCAGCGAGCGCTGTTCGTCGCCGGCGCGCTGTTCGTCGCCCTGCTCTGGAGCGTGCTCGGCGTGCACCTTGCCGGCGACCGCGCGCGCGAACTGCAGCGCGCGCAGGAGCGGCTCGACGCCCTCGTCGGCGGCTACGAGGCGGGCACGCGCAGCGCGCTGACGCTCGCCGAGTTCGCCCTGCGCGACATCGCGCACGAGTACCGCGACTACCGGGAACGCCCGCGACAGATGCGCGAGGCGCTGGCGCGCATCAAGGAAAGCACCGGCGGCAACCCGGCCTTTTTCGACTTCGCGGTCGCCGACGCGGCGGGCGAAGTCGCGCTGTCGACCCGGCCCGACAGCCCGCCCTTCGCCATCCGCGACCGCGACTATTTCCAGTTCCTGGCCGGCCGCCCCGAGGCCACCCGCTTCGTCTCCCGTCCGCTCGCCAGCCGGCTGGCGCCGGGCCGCCAGACCGCAGTATTCGCGCGGCGCATCGCCGGCGACGGCAACATCCTGCTCGGACTCGCCCTCGTCGGACTCAACCTCGATTTCTTCGGCGACTTCTACCGTCCCGACGAACTCGGCCACAAAGGCGTGCTCGCCCTGATCGGCCGCGACCAGGGGATGCGCGCCTACCGCACCGGCGAGCGCATCGACTACGGCGCCGTGCTGAGCAGCCAGGAACAGCTCTTCCACCGCCTCGCCGAAGCGCCGGCCGGGCACTTCGCCCAGATGGGCCCGCAGGACAGCGTGCGCCGCTTCTACAGCTACCGCACGCTGGACGAGTTCGATCTCGTCGTCGTCGCCGGCATGGCCGAGAGCGAAATCCTCACGTCCTACCACCGGCGGCGCCTCGCCTACGTGCTCGGCGCGCTGCTGCTCACGCTGCTCGCCGCCCTCGGCACGCGCGCGCTCCACCTCCGGCTGCACGGCATCCGGCGGGCGCAGGACGCCGCGCACTACGCGCGGCTGCTGTTCGAGGCGGGCGACGACGCCGCCGGCTTCTACCGGGTGACGGAGGACGGCGACTTCGTCATCGAGGATGCCAACCCGGCCTTCGCGCGCATCGCCGGCCTGACGCGCGGCGAACTGCGCGGCAAGACGCCGGACGCGGCGATCCCCGACGAAAACGGCGCCTTCCGCCGCCAGATGCTCGAGCGGGCCGTCGCCAGCGGCGAGGCGCAGACCTACAGCGTGCAGCAGAACACGGCGCAGCCGCCGCGCAGCCTGCTGGTCAAGGCGACGCCGATCGCCGACCGCGACGGCGTGATCCGCCACGTCGCCACCTTCGCCGTGGACATCACCGGGCACCGCGCCGGCGAAGCCCGCCAGCGCCTGTACGCGCGCGTCGTGGAGCAGACCGCGAGCGCCATCGTGGTCACCGACGGCCGGGGCGACATCGAGTACATCAACACCGCCTTCGAAAAGCTCAGCGGCTACGCGCTGGCCGAGGTACGCGGCCAGAACCCGCGCCTCTTCCGCAGCGAGCAAACGCCACCGGAGCGCATCGCGCAGCTGCGCGCGGCGATCGCACGCGGCGACGACTGGCAGGGCGAACTGTACAACCGGCGCAAGGACGGCACGGCGTACCGCGTGCAGGCCACCATCACGGCGATACGCAACGAGGCCGGCACGCTCACGCACTATCTCGCCGTCGAGGAGGATATCGGCGAGCGCTACGCCAGCGACGAACAGCGCCGCCTGCTGACGCAAATCCTCGAACAGACCGGCGAAGGCGTGATGATCACCGACATGCAGGATCGCATCGTCGGCGTGAACCCGGCCTTCACCGTACTCACCGGCTACGCCGCCGACGAGGTGATTGGACGCAGCCCGAAGATGCTCTCCTCCGGCCTGCAGGGGCGCACCTTCTACCAGGGCATGTGGCGCGCCCTGCTCGACACCGGCCACTGGTCCGGCGAAATCTGGAACCGGCGCAAGGACGGCCGCTTCTACGCCGAATGGCTGGCGATCGGCGCCGTGCGCGACGAACGCGGACGCCCGACGCACTACGTCGCCACCTTCTCGGACATCACCGCGCAGCGGCGCAGCAGCGAGCGCCGCGACCGCCTGAACAACTACGACGGGCTGACCGACCTGCCCAACCGCAACCTTTTCCTCGACCGCTTCCGGCACGCCATCGACCGCGCCGAGCGCGAGCCCGGCCGTCTGTGCCTGCTACTGATCGACCTCGACGCCTTCCGCGCGCTCAACGACAGCGCCGGCCACGACACCGGCGACCTGCTGCTGATCGAGACCGCCCGCCGCATCCGGCGCGGCATGCGGCGCGCCGACACCGTTTCCCGCCTGGGCGGCGACCAGTTCGCCGTGCTCATCGAGGACCAGCGCGACGCCGAACGGCTGCCGGCCAGCGTCGAGCGCCTGCTCGGCACGCTCGCCCGGCCGCTCGCGCACGGCGAGCACGAGTATCGTCCGAGCGCCTGCATCGGCATCGCCCTCTACCCGGTCGACGGTCTCGACCCGGACGCGCTGCTGCGCAGCGCCGGTGACGCCATGCGCCAGGCCAAGGCCCTGGGGCCCAACAGCTACCAGTACGCCAACGCGGCGATGAACCATTCGGCGCGCGAGCGCCTGGCCATCGAGCGCCACCTGCGCCACGCGCTCGAACGCGGCGAGCTGTCCATCCTCTGGCAGCCGCAGATCGAGCTGGCGAGCGGCCGCCTGACCGGGCTGGAAGCGCTGCTGCGCTGGCACAGCGCCGCGCTCGGCGAGATCGAGCCGGCGCGCTTCATCCCGATCGCCGAGGAGGCCGGCCTGATGATCCCGATCGGCTACTGGGTGCTGCAGGAGATCGGCACGCAGAGCGAACGCTGGCGCACCGAAGGCCTGGCCGTGCCGCGCATCGGCATCAATTTCAGCGCGCAGCAGCTGCGCGACGCCAACCTGGCCGAGGCGCTGAGCGCGACGCTGAGCGGCCAGGAGACCGCAGACGAGCCCTCTGCCGCCGCCGGCGCGGCGCGCCGCTTCGCGCTCGAAATCACCGAGGGCGCGCTCGCCCGGCAGCCCGAGGAATCCGCCGCGCTCTGCGCCGCCTTGCGCCGTAGCGGCATCGGCATCGCGATCGACGACTTCGGCGCCAGCTTCGCCTCGCTCGCCTGGCTCGCCCGCCTGCCGATCGACACGCTGAAGATCGAGCGCGGCTGCGTGGCGGCGCTGCCGGGTGACGCGCAGGCCTGCGCCGCGGCGCGCGCGATCATCGCCATGGGCCGCGCGCTCGGCCTCGCGGTGCTCGCCAAGGGCGTCGAGCGCCCCGCGCAGGCGGACTGGCTGCGCGCCGCAGGCTGCGAGCAGGCGCAGGGCTGGCTGCTCGGCCGCGAACTGCCGGCGGCCGAGGCCGGCGCCCTGCTCCGCCCCGCCTGAGCGACGCCCCCCGGACTCAGGAACTTTCCCAGTCGTGGCGGTGCGCGTGGACGTGCTCGCTCACCCCGTGCCGGTGGCGGTGGCGATGCGCCAGATTGGCGCGTTCGAGCAGATCGAGGTCGGCCAGCGCCGCCTCGACCGGGCCGTCGTAGGCGAGGCGCCGGTCCTCGCCGAGAATCAGGCAGCGCTGGCCGAGCTCGGCCGCCATCGACAAATTGTGCGTGCTGACGACGACGCTCGCCGCGCTTCCCTGCAGGTGGTCGACGAGCCAGCCGACGGTGCGCGGATCGAGGCTGGCCGAGGGCTCGTCGAGCAGCAGCACCTTCGGTTCGAGGATCAGGATCGAAGCCAGCGCGACCTTCTGCTTCTCGCCGCCGGACAGCGCGAACGGCGCCTTGTCGAGCAGCGGCTCCAGGCGCAGCTCGGCGGCCCAGCGCGCGACGCGCGCCTCGGCGTCGCGCCAGCCGAGACGGCGCGGACCGTAGGCGATCTCGTCGCGCACCGTCGGATTGAAGAGCATGGCCTCGGGATGCTGGAAAAGCAGCACGACCTCCTGCCGGAAGCGGCGCACCCAGGCGCGCTCGCCCAGACGCGCGTCGACCGGGTCGCCGGCGTAGCGATAGACGCCCGCCGTCGGCGTCAGCAGCCCGTTGAGCAGCTTGAGCAGGGTCGACTTGCCGCTGCCGTTGGCGCCCAGCAGGACGACCTTCTCGCCCGCGCCGATGCGCAGCGAGAGGTCGGAGAAGGCCGACGGGGCGTCCGGCCATGCGAAAGCGGCGCCGTCCAGTTCAATCATCGAAGCAGCCTCGCGAACGCATCGCCAGGGTCGTCTCGCTCGCCCCGCACACGGCCTTGTCGAGCAGGTGCGCGGCCTGCGCCGAGGCGTGGCGGGCGTGGTCGGGCAAGCGCGCCGCGACCGGGTTGCGGCTGACGAAGGCGAGGCGGAAATCGCGCGCGATGCGTGCAAAAACGGCCGCCTGCCCGGCCGCCAGCGTCGCCAGAAAGGCCAGCGTCGGCGAGAAGGCGAGTGCGCGCAGCACGTTGACGCGCGAGACGAACCAGAAACCGAGAAAGACGAGCAGCAGCACGCGCAGATTGAGCAACAATAGGTAGTCGGCGGCGAGCCGCCCCTGCCACCAGGCGAGCAGCGCATACGCGGCGCTGACCGGCAGATTGAAGGCGAGCACGGCGAACAGCGCGCGGCGCAGCAGACGCCAGCGCGCCGGGCCGGCGGCGGCCAGCGCCCCGGCGAGCGCCCCCGCGAGCCAGAGCGGCGCATGCACGAAGGTCGCGGCAACCACGGCGAGAAGGTAGGCCGCCAGCCACAGGCGCGCGCTCACCGGACGCACCTCCCGCCGCCCTGCGGCATCCTTCCCGCAGGACGAAGAACCGTCCCTTCGGGCGCTCGGATAAGCGCGCTCATGCCGCCACCCAGCGCCGGGCCCGCGCGAAGCGCCAGACGAAGAGCGTCAGCAGCGCCTCGCCGACGCCGATCAGAAGATGCGGCAGGAGCACCGCCGGCAGGACGATGGAAAACCCGAAGGGAAAGAAGAGCGGCGTGCCGTCGGCGCGCTGCGCGATCAACGGTTGCGCACCGAGCACCGCAGCCACGAGCAGCGCCGGCAGGACGACCGAGCACCACGCGGCGGCGGCGACCGCCGCCGTCACGGACCAGCCGCGCAGAAGACGAAAGACGGCGACCGCGACCAGCGCGCCCGCCAGCCCCATGGCCAGCGCATTGACCGGCAGCGCGGTGATGCCGCCGGCGCCGAAGAGCAGCGACTGGAGGACGAGCACCAGGCTGTAGGCGAGAAAGGCGGCACGCACGCCGAAGAGCAGCGCCAGCATGGCGACTCCGAGCGCGTGTCCGGAGGTGCCGCCGGGCAGCGGCAGCATGACGAGGCCCAGGCCGTAGGCCAGCGCGGTGAGCGCGGCGAGGCGCGGCACGGTGGCTTCGTCGAGCCGTCGGCGCAGGCCGCGCACTGCCCAGCCCCAGGCGGCAGCGGCCACGGCGTAGGCCGGCAGGAAGGTTTGCGGGGAGAGAAAGCCGTCGGGAATGTGCATAGTCGGGAACGGGGGAACGATTTTCCGCGCGCATCAACGCGCTTTGCGGCGGCGGACGTAGAGCTGCACGACGCCGAAGGCGCCGAGAATGATACCCAGGCCGGCGAGGACACGGACGGCGCGCGCCGTCGCCGGCGCCTTCGCCGAATCCGGCTCCGGGCCCATCGTCGCAGCGGCGCCGCCGGCGGCGGGCGGCGTCTCGATGCGCAGGTCGACGCCGTGACCATCCTCGGAAAAGGCGCGCAGGCGATGGTGCGCAACGCCCCCGGGAACGAAGGCGACGCGCCCTTGGGCATCGGTGCGTCCGCTTTGCACGGGGCGCTGCGCGTCGCCGGCGTACAGTTCGTAACGCTCGTAGGAGAAGGCTTCGCCGTCCGCGTAGGCGAGCCGGACGACGAGCGCCTCGGCGCGCGTCACCTCGTGCTGCACCTCATGCGCGGCAAGCGGCCCAGCGAGCGCCAGCGCGAGAGCGAGAACGGCCGGCCGCAGCCGGCGGACGCGCGTCACCGCGCCTCGAAGAGGAGATTGGCCGCTGCCGACAGACTGTCCGCCTCGGCGTTGCCCGGCAGTTCCCACCTGTGTCCGACGACGACCATCTGGCGGCCGGCGACGACCGGCAGCAGGGCCTTGCCCTCGCCATCGGCCTCGAACGGCGCCTCCTTGCCGTGCCCGGCGCGCGCGATCTTCGCGCCGGCCAGCGGCTTGCCGTCGAACAGAACCTGTACGGGCAGCGTCGCGCCGGCCGCCGGCGCGCCCGCCGCGAGCGGGACGATTTCCAGCGGCTGCCCCTGCGGGCGCGTCACGGCGGCGCTCCAGGCCACCACCGTCTTGCCGTATTTGACCGCATGCGTGGCGCTGATGGCGCCGGGCACTTCGCTTTTCGGCAGGTTCTTCGACCCCTCGGTGGTTTTCGTCCACACGCCGTTGTCGAAACTCAGGGTGAGCAGCGCCGGACGCCCGGCGACCGTCGCGCGCACGGCCTCGCCCCCGGCCTGCCGGGCGACGGGCAACGCAGCGCCGCGCGCGTCGATCGCGGCAAGCGCCCGGACCTTGACCGGCGCATAGCTTTCGAGCTTGTCGCCGTGCCCGTAGCGCACCACCCAGGCGCCGTCCCCCGCCTCGACCCAGGCGTCGTGGGCGAAAGCGTGGCCGGCGGCGGCGAGCAGGAAAACGGCGGCGGTTTTGACGAGGGTCATCGTGAATCTCCGTGATCAGAATCGGTAAACGGCGCCGAGGCCGAGCTCGGCCTTCGGACGCGGGTCGAGCGTCGAGCCCGCCTGCTCGCTGGCGAAATCGCGCGGCTGGAAGGTGCCCCAGGCGGTGTAGCGCCAGCGACCCTGCGCGAAGGTCGCGCGCAGGTCGTAGCGCGTATACGGACGGCTGAACAGGGGGCCGGGATCGGTGCCGGAGTAATAGGGCGCGCCGGACAGGTAGAAGGCGTCGCCGTTGAGGAACAGCGTGCCGCCGGCGTGGGGCACAGCGTACTCGGCCCCCAGACGCCAGGTGTGTTCGGGCAGGCCAGCGATCAGCGTCTGGCCGGCGACGAGCGGCGTGTCGATGCGCCCCTTGACCCGGCCGTAGCTGCCGTAGAGGCCGAGGGCATCGCTCGCGAAAAAGCGCAGATCCGCCTCCCAGCCGTTGCGCGTGGTGTCGCCGACACCGGCATAGACGCCGCTGCCCGGCGTCGTTTCGCGGATTTCGTTCCGGTTCTGCGAGCGGTAGGCCGAAGCCGAGAGCTTCCAGCGCGCGCCGAGCAGCGCGTCGAAGCCGAGATCGCGCGCCTTCACCTTGGGCGGCGCCAGCCCGGCGGTGGCGCCGCCGCCGGTGGCGCCTAGCGGGCCGGGCGTACCGGCCGGCGACAGTTCGCGCTCGGCCGGCGCGCGAAACCCCTCGCCGATGTTGGCGTAGATATTGAGCGTCGGCAGCGGCGACCAGACGAAGCCGGCGCGCGGCGTCGTCACCGACGCCCGGTAGTCGAGCGAGGCCGCCGGCAGCTTGCGATTGTCGATGCGGTAGTCGAAGGCGTCGGCGCGCAGGCCGCCGACCAGCTTCAGATCATCGAGCAGACGGTACTGCCCTTGCGCGAAAACGCCGTAGCTCAGCAGATCGAGGTCCCAGTAGCTCAGGTAGGTGGCGCCCGGTCCAGCGCTCGTGTCCCAGCGCCGGTTGATGCCGCTGCCGCGGTCGCTGCGCAGCTCGGCGCCGACCGCCAGCGCCGCGCGCGGCGAAAAGGCGTGGTTGTAGAGCAGGCGGCCGCCGGCGATCGCGCGCCTGTCGCTCTGCACGTTGAGCGCATTGACGTTGCCGCCGACCGGATTGGCGCGCGACTTGTCGTAGTGCTCGACGTAGGCCGTGGCGCGCAACCCCTCCTCGCCGCGCGCCGGCGCGCGCGTCAGGACGAGGCCGAAGCGCTCGGCGTCGCCCCACAACGGCGGCGCGTAGGGATCGCGCGCCGAAGGCGCGACGGCGCCGCTCAGCAGGTCGGCGTAGCGCAGATAGCCGGGTGCCTTCCAGTCCGCCCGATAGTAATTGGCACGCAAGGCCCAGAGCGCCTCGCCGACGCGCAGCGAAGCCTTGCCGAAGAAGGCGCCGCGCGCGCTCTCCGAGTTGTCGCGATAGCCGTCGCTGCCGTAAATGTCGGCGACGGCAAAGGTGCGCACGCCATCCGGCGCCGCGCCGTCCCCGCCGGCGGCGACCAGCGTGCCGCGCGCCGTGCCGTGGCTGCCGACGCTCAGGCCGACGCTGGATTCGCCACCGCCGCGCGTGACGATATTGATCGCGCCGGCGCGGTTCTGGTCGCCGTAAAGCGCCGAGAACGGCCCCTTGATCACCTCGATGCGTTCGATCATCTCCGGCGTCAGCCACGACAGATCGCTCATGCCCGGACCGCCCTGGCTGGCCGAGGGCAGGTTCTGCGGCACGCCGTCGACGTGGATCGCCACATCGGCGCCGTGCGCACCGGTGCCGGTGAAGCCGCGCATCTTGACCGGGCTGCCGATATCCCCCTGCCCGAAGCCGTAGGCGTTGATGCCGGGAACGCGGCGCAGCAGGTCGCTGTAGTCGCGGCCGACGTTGGTGCGCTCGATCTCCTCGCGCCCGATGACCGTGACGGCGGCCGGCAGCGCGCCGGCCTGCAAGCTGATGGCGCGCCGAGGCTTCTCGCCGACGGCGCTGACGCGTACCTCGCCGAGCTCGGCGTCGGCCGCGACGGGAGCGGCGGGCAGGACGCACGCGGCGGCGATCAGAGAAGGCGGCAGCAGGCGGGCAGCGAGATGGCAGCGCGGCATAGACGGGAATCGTAAGATGAATTGAACAACACTTCTTAACAAAATCCGTGCCAAGGGCGCCGCCCTGATTTTTCAGCGATTTTCCGCCGCCCGGCGGAAAGCAGGTTTGCGGAAGGAAAAGGAAGTTACGGACAACGGCCGCGCGAAACGCTTGCCGCCTCAGCGCGGCGCGCACGGCAGGCGCAGGACGAAACGCGCGCCGCCTTCCGGACGGTTGGCCGCCTGCAGCGTGCCGCCGTGGCGTTCGACGATGCCGTAGCTGATCGACAGCCCGAGACCGGTGCCCTGCCCGACCGGCTTGGTCGTGAAGAAGGGATCGAACAGGCGGGCGAGGTTTTCCGGCGCGATGCCGGGGCCGTTATCGGCGAAACACAGGACGATCGTTTCCGCCGCCTCGGCCCGTTCATCCGCTCCCAGCGAAATATCGAGGCGCGGCACAGGCTGCCCGGCGGTGGCGTCGCAGGCGTTCTGCACGATGTTCATCACCACCTGCTGCAACTGCCCCGACGAGCCGAGCACCGGCAGCTCGGGCGGCAGGTCCACGTTGACGCGGAAGTTCGGCAGCCCCGAGCGCGTCACCCAGCGCACCGCGCGCTCGACGACTTCGACGAGGTCGAAGGACTCTTCGGCGTGGCGGTCGATCGCCGAGAAGCGCTTGAGGCCGTCGACGATGTCGCGCGTGCGCTCGGCGCCCTCGATCATGCCGTCGAGCAGCGGCGTCATGTCCTGCAGGATGCGGTCGATGCGCAGCTCGCGGCGCAGCTGTTCGAGCTGCGGCGTATGCGCGCAGCCGCAGGAATGCACGTTTTCGAGATAGGTCTGCAGGCGCCCGGCATAGCGCTGCAGCGCCAGCACGTTGCCGAGCACGAAGCTGATCGGGTTGTTCAGCTCGTGCGCGACGCCGGCCACCAGCCGGCCGAGCGAGGCCATCTTCTCGGAATGCAGGAGCTGCTGCTGCGTGCGCTTGAGGTCGTCGTGCGCCTGGCGCAGCGCCGAATAGGCGCGGCGCAGCTCGCCGACCGGACGGCCGGTGACGACCATGCCGACCAGCTTGCCGGTCGCCGACAGGCGCGGCGTGCAGTTGAGCGAAACGGGCAGCGCCGAACCGTCGCCGCCGGCGATCAGCAGTTCGCAGTCGTGCACCGCCGCGCGCTGCTGCGCCGAGAAGAACCCGCGCGCGCGCTGCCGCGAGGCCTCGTCGGAAAACAGTTCGAACACCGGGCGGCCGCGCAGCGCCGCCTCGTCCCGCCCGATGAAGCGGCGCAGCGAGGCGTTCACCTCCTCGATCGCGCCGTGCCGGTCGCAGACGATCAGGATGTCCGACATCGACGCCAGCACGCTTTCGATGAACTGGTGCGACTCCTCGAGCGCCGCGTTCTTCTGCTCGAGCGCCACCTCGTACTGCAGCAGGTCGTTGTACACCTCGTCCATCTTGTGGATCACGTCGATCCACACGGTTTCGTTCACGCCGTCGAGCACCGCCGCCGGTTCCGGCAGCACGCCGCGCTCGGCGAGCGGCCGCGGCGTGCGCCGCTTGGCGGGCGGCTTGGCAGGGGATTTAGCGTCCGGCTTCGACGGCGACATGGCGGTTCGCTGCGGTGGGGTGCGGGTCGCGCGGCGCGGCGCGGCCGGCGCGGACGCACGAAGGAAGAAAGAGAGGGGCGAGGCCTTGCATCGCGGAATCGTAGAGGGAATCCGTGCCCGGCGCAAACCCGGCGTCCTACCGCGCGCGGAAGTACGTCAGCATGACGACAAAACCCGATGCGGCGGCCGGCTAGCGCGCCGGTTTGAGGTGGATGTGATGCTGCGAGCGGCCGTGGCCGCGCGGCTTGTAGCCGTGATCGTGGCGCTGGCCGATCTCGACCGAGACGAGGTTGAGCTGACCGTGGCGCACGCCGCGCTCGGCCATCAGCTGCTCGGCGAAACGCCGCACCGTCGCCGTCGGTCCGCGCAGGATCGCCGTCTCGATGCAGTTCTCGTGGTCGAGGTGGGCGTGCAGCGTGGACACCATCAGGTCGTGGTGATCGTGCTGGATCGCCATCAGGCGCTCGGCCAGTTCCCGCTCGTGATGGTTGTAGACGTAGGACAGGTTGGCCACGCAGTGCGCCGTCGCCTCGCCTGCGGCGCGCGCCTGCCGCCACTGTTCGAGCTGCGCGCGCAGAAGGTCGCGCACGGCCTCCGAGCGATTGCTGTAGCCGCGCTCGGCGATCAGCGCGTCGAACTCCTTGGCGAGTTCGCTATCGAGGGAAATCGTGAACCGTTCCATGGCACACCGTCGTAAAAAAGAAGAAAAAAAGCGGACCGGCACAGCATGCCGCGCGCACGGCACCGGAAAGCGCCGACCGGCTCCGACGCTGCCGCAAGTCTAGCAATTCCCGCCGCACTGCGGCCCCTTCGCCGTCGCTCCGCTCCCGGCCGGCGACCGGTTTGCCGCACGCACGGCGGCGCTTCGCGGGAATTTACAAAAGGGGGTAACGAAGTTGCCCAAGAAAGCGTATAAAGTGCCGCTTCGAGATTTCACCACGTCCCGTCCCGATTTCGCCGCCCCATGACTTCATCGACCCTCGCCCCCCTCTCCGACCCAGCGCTGCGCCCTCCGCAGGACTACCTCGGGCTGGCCGCGCTGCTGCGCCGCAACCTCGCCGGGACCGACCTCGCGCCGCTCTGCCAGGAACTGATCCAGCGCGCCACCGACGATCCCGACGACGCCGGGTCGCTGATGGACGCGGCGGTCATCTTCCAGTTCCACGGCAACCCGGCGCTGGCCCTCCAGCTGCAGCAGGAAGCGCTGTCGCTGCGCCGGCATTTCCGCGTTCCCGCGACCCGGCCCGTCGCGCTGCGCCTGCTCGCGCTGATGGCGCCCGGCGAGCTGATGGCCAACGTGCCCATCGAATGCCTGCTGGAAGACTCCGACGTCGAGTTGAACATCTACTACGCGACGGCGGGCGAGGCGGACGAAATCGATCCGGCGGCACTACCCGAGCACGACCTGCTGTTCGTCGCAATCGGCGAATCGGCCGCCAACCGCACTATCCTGGACGCCTGGCGGCCCTATTTGGCGGACTGGCATCGCCCCGTCCTCAACGATCCGCGCCATCTCGAACGCGTCGCCCGCGACCGCGCCGCACAATGCCTGCGCGCCCTGCCCGGCATCGCCATGCCGCCGACCCTGCGTATCGACCGCGCACAGCTCGAACAGCGCACGCTGCCGGCCGGCGTCGACTTCCCGCTGATCGTCCGCCCGCTCGATTCGCACGCCGGGCACGACCTCTACAAAGTGGACGACGCTGCGGCGCTGGCGGACGTCCTCGCGGCGATGCCCGGCGACGACTTCTTCGTCTCGTGCTTCATCGACTACCGCAGCGCCGACGGCCTCTTCCGCAAATACCGCGTGATCCTCGTCGACGGCCAGCCCTTCGCCTGCCACATGGGCGTTTCGAGCGACTGGATGATCCACTACCTCAACGCCGGCATGGCGGACAGCCCGGCAAAGCGCGCCGAGGAAGCGGCGTTCATGGCCGGCTTCGACACCGGCTTCGCCGTCCGCCACGCCGCCGCGCTGGCTGCAATCCACCGCGGCATCGGACTCGACTACCTCGGCATCGACTGCGCGGAAACCGCCGACGGCCGCCTGCTGATCTTCGAGGTCGACCCGGCGATGGTGGTGCACGCGATGGACCCGGTCGACCTTTACCCCTACAAGCAAGCCCCCATGCACAAGCTGTTCGCCGCCTTCCGCGCGCTGCTCTTCCGCACGGCGCAAGGCGGAACGGGAGCCGCACGCTGAATGATGAAGAACGATCTCAATTTCTCCGGCGGCCCCGGCGTCCTCCCCGAATCGGTGCTGGCCGAAGCGCAGCAGGCGATCGCCTCGGTCCCCGAGGTCGGCCTGTCGATCCTCGGCATCAGCCATCGCTCGGACTGGTTCGCCGCCGTCGTCGCCGAGGCCGAACGCAACATCCGCGAACTGCTCAAGCTCCCTGACAGCCACGCGATCCTCTTCCTGCAGGGCGGCGCCACGCTCCAGTTCAGCATGATCCCGATGCTGCTGCTGCGCGGCAGCGGCAAAACGGCGGAATACCTGCGCACCGGCTACTGGAGCGGCAAGGCGATTCCGGAAGCGGCCCTCGAAGGCGACGTGCGCGTCCTCTGGGACGGCGAGGCGCAAGGCTTCCGCCGCCTGCCCGGCGCCGACGAGCTGGCCTGCGCCGCCGACGCGGCCTACCTGCACTACGTCTCCAACGAAACGGTCGAAGGCACGCAGTTTCACGACATCCCCGGCATCGACGGCGTTCCGCGCGTCTGCGACATGTCTTCGGACTTCCTCTCGCGCCCGATCGACCCCGAGCGCTACGACCTGATCTACGCGCACGCGCAAAAAAATCTGGGACCGGCCGGCGTCACCGTCGTCATCGTCCGCCGCGCGCTGCTCGAGCGGGTGCCGGCCGGCCTGCCGGCGCTGCTCGACTACCGCTCGCACCTGAACGCCCGCTCGATCTTCAACACCCCGCCGGTATTCGCCATCTACGTCGTGCTGCTCGTCACGCGCTGGCTGCTGAACGACGTCGGCGGCCTCGAACGGATGGCCGCGGTCAATCGCGGCAAGGCCGAAGCGCTGTACCGCGCGATCGACCAGAGCCAGGGCTTCTACGAAGGCTGGGCGGCGCTCAACGACCGCTCGCTGATGAACGTGGTGTTCCGCCTGCAGTCGGCCCAGCTCGAAGCCGACTTCCTCGAACGCGCCGCCGCCGAAGGCTTCAGCGGCCTCGCCGGACACCGCTCGCTCGGCGGCATCCGCGCGTCGATCTACAACGCCATGACGCCGGCGGCGGTCGCCGCCCTCGGCGCCTTCATGCAGGACTTCACCGCGCAGCGTTCGGCCTGAACGCCGTCGCGGCCGGCGTTCCGCGCCCCGGCCTCAATGCACCGTGCACACCATGCACGGATCGAAGGAGCGCACGACGTGCTGCACGGCGAGCGGCGTCTTCTCGTCGGCGCCGACCGGGAGGCCGACCAGCGCCTGCTCGAGCGCGCCGGGCGTGCCGGCGGCGTCGCGCGGCGAAAAGTTCCAGGTGGTCGGCGCGACGATCTGGTAGCCGGCGATTCTGCCGCGCTCGATGCGCAGCCAATGGCCGAGCGCGCCACGCGCGGCCTCGACGAGGCCGACACCCTGCGCTTCGTCGGGCAACGTCCACTGCGCGCAGAACGGCGCGCCGGGCGCCAGCGCACGCACCCATTCCTCCATCGCCGGAAGCAGGCGCGCGACTTCGAGCAGGCGCGCGACGACGCGCGCTTCGACGTTGCCGCCGCCGGCCTCGGCGAGCAGCGCGCGCGCCAGCGGGTGGCCGTCGACGGCCTGCCGGGCGAGCGCGCCGGTCTCGGCGACGCGGCCTTCGTAGCGCGGCGCCTTGCACCAGCTGTAGGCCGCCGGCTTCTCGGCGCAGTCGTTCAGGCCGCCGCCGGCGAGCGGCTGCGTTTCGCCGTGCAGCGGAGGCAGCGGCGCGCCGCCGGCCAGCCAGGCGTGGCTGACGTCCTCGGCGACGAGTGCGGCGTCGAAAGGCGCCAGTTGCGCGATGCCCTGCTCCCACACGCCGCGCGCGAACAGGCAGTCGGCACTGCGCCCGTAGGCGCCGTGACTGAGGAAGAGATCGCCGGCGCGCCCGAGCATATCCAGCCGCAGGTCGGCGGCGACGGCGAGGAAGGCGGCGAAATCCGACGACCGCGCTGTGCCCCAGGCGCGCAGCGCGTCCGGCGTGGCGAGCGCGGCGACGTTCTCCAGCGCGTCGCCGAACAACGGGCCTTCGAGGAAGGCGCGGAAGTCGCGCAGCACGGCGAGCAGGCGCACCTTCTCAGTCGGCGTCACCGCGCGCGTCGTGCCGCCCGGCTGCAGCGCGAGGCTGTGCGGCCACTTGCCGGCGAGGTAGCCGATCAGGCGCAGGAAGTCGGCGCGCGCCGGCAGCAGCTCGCGCACGGCCTCGCCCGTCGTCGCCCGGAAGCGGCGCTCGACGGCGGCGTGCCACGGCCGGCCGGCGTACTGCGCGCGCGCGAAGTCGGGCATGAAGAAGAGATAGAAGTGCGTCAGGTGGTCGGCGAGGTTCTCGCCGGCGAGGATCAGCTTGTGCGCGAGGCGGCCGTTGTCGGGCATGGCGAGGCCGCTGGCGTCGGCCAGCGCGGCGGCGGCGGCGGCCGACTGGGCGACCGAGCAGATGCCGCAGATGCGCGGCACGACGACCAGCGCGTCGAGTGGGTGCTTGCCGACGAGCATCTGCTCGAAGCCGCGATAGAGCGGCGAGTTCACGCGCGCCGCGGCGACGCGTCCGTCCTCGACGTCGAGCGTCACTTCGAGATCGCCCTCGACGCGGTTGAACGGGCCGACGGTGAGGCGGCGGCTCACGACGGCCACCTCATTTCGGCCGCCCCTTGCCGAGCGCCGGGGCGACCACCGGATGGTCGGCGCGCGAGTTCTCGCGCACGCGCTTCGGCGTCGCCGACTTGGAGAGCGCGGCGAGCGCGACGAACCACGCCTTCGGCATGTCGATCGGCAAGCCGATCGGGATACCGGCGACTTTCGGCGTTTCCATGAAGGGGTGGCCCGGCTCCTCGAAGCCCGGCTCGGTGCAGGCGATGCACGCGAAGCCGCCGCGGATGCACGAGCCGACGCCGTTCCATGCGCGCAGATTGCAGTCGGCATGCGCCTGCGTACCCTTACAGCCCATGTTCTCCATCAGGCAGCCGAGGTCGGAATGCTTCTGCGCGCTGGCCTTGAATTCGTAGAACTCGTTCTTTGCGCAGCCGTGATGCACCAGTTGCTCGGCGTAGAAGCGCGGGCGCTGCCAGGCGTCGAGGTCGTCCGCGCCGAGCGCGCCGGCGGCGATGGAGAGCAGCGTATCGACGACCCAGCCCGGATGCGTCGGACAGCCGGCGACGTTGATCACCGGCAGGCCGGAGGCGGCGCGGAAGCGCTCGCCGAGCAGGCCGCCCGGCGCCTCGCCGTCGAACTGCAGGCCGCAGGCTTCGGTGACGTTGTCGCCGGCGGCGTTGATGCCGCCGAAGGCGGTGCAGGTGCCGATCGCCAGCACGTAGCGGGCCTGCGCCGCCAGTTCGCGGACCCAGTCGATCACCGGCCGGCCGCTGCCGGACAGCAGGTGGAAGCGGCCGCTGCCCTGCGGCCCGCGCAGCAGGGCGCCTTCGACGCAGAGGATGTCGAAGGGCCGGCGGCCGGCGGCTGCATCGGCGAGCAGTGCGAGGAATTCGTCGCCGCTCGCTTCCGAAACGGCCGGGTGGAAGACGAGTTCGATGCCGCTCGCCGCGAGCTGCGCGAAGACGCCGGCGCGGCTCTCGGCGCCGAGCAGCGACTGCGTGCAGCCGCCGCAGCCGGAGGCCTGGAACCAGAGCAGGCGGAGCGGAGCGGCGGCGGTCGTCGCTCCCATCACTCGCGCTCCAGCCCGTAGCGCACGAGTTTGTTGCGCAGGCCGACGCGCGACAGACCGAGTTCGGCCGCCGCCTTCGATTTGTTCCAGCGCAGGCGGATCAGCGTCTCCTTGACGACGCGCGCCTCGAGCGCGTCCATGCGCTCCTTGAGCCCGCCGCCGCTGCCGATCAGCGAGAGCAACTCGTCCTCCTGCTGATCGACCGCCGGCGTGCGCAGGATGCGCGGCGCCAGCAGGTCGGCGCCGAGGCGCGGCGTGTCGGCGAGCGCGAGCATGCGCAGGATCTCGTTCTGCAGCTCACGCACGTTGCCCGGCCAGCGGTAGGCGGCGATGCAGGCCAGCGCCTCGTTGGTGAAGCCGGCGCAGGATTTGCCGAGGGCGCGCTGCGAGGCTTCGAGCAGACGCCCGGCGAGCAGCGGGATGTCCATCGTGCGCTCGCGCAGCGGCGGCACGTGCAGCGTCACCGTGTTCAGGCGGTAGAAGAGGTCCTCGCGGAAGCGCCCGGCGCGCACGTCGGCTTCGAGGTCGCGGTTGGTCGCGGCGACCACGCGCACGTCGACCGAGAGCGGACGCGCGCCGCCGAGCGGGCGGAACTCGCCCTCCTGCAGCACGCGCAGCAGCTTGACCTGGAAGGCCGGGCTGGTTTCGCCGATCTCGTCGAGGAAGATGGTGCCGCCGTCGGCCTGCTGAAAGAGGCCGACGCGATCCTCGTAGGCGCCGGTGAAGGCGCCGCGCTTGTAGCCGAACAGCTCGGCTTCGAGCAGCTGGTCGGGCAGCGCGCCGCAGTTCTCGACGACGAAGGCCTTGTCGGCGCGCCGGCTCTGGTAGTGGATGGCGCGCGCCAGCATTTCCTTGCCGGTGCCCGATTCGCCGGTGATCAGCACCGAGAGGTCGAAGGGCGCGAATTTCTCGACCAGCGTGCACACCGCGTGCATCGGGCTGCCCGGCGTGCGCGCGAGGCCGTCGAGGCCGAACTCGCGCTTGACGCGTTCGTACTTCATCTCGACGCGCCTGGCAAGCACCGGCTCGGCGGCGCGCAGTTCGACCGAAAGGCGCTGGTTCTCCTGCTGCAGGCGCCAGACGTTGGCCGCCGCCTGCAGCGTCAGCAGCAGTTGCTCGGGCTGCCAGGGCTTGAGCAGGTACTGGTAGATGCCGGCCTCGTTCACGCCGGCGATGATGTCCTCGGCCTCCGAGTAGCCGGAGAGGATGATGCGCACGGTGTCGGGCCACTGGCTGCGCACGTCCTTGAGGAAGTCGACGCCGCTGCGGCCCGGCATGCGCTGGTCGCAGACGACGACCTGCACCCACTCGCGCTCCATGATCTTCTGCGCTTCCTCGGCGCTCGCCGCGGCGAACACCTCGAAGTCCTCCTCCAGCGTGCGCCGCAGCGCCTCGAGCGAACGCACCTCGTCGTCGACGACGAGGACGGTGGGAAGCTTCGCTTTCGTTTCCTTCATGCTCATTCCGGAACGCTCCAGCCGAGGTCGCGATGGACGGCGAGATGGCGCGGCGTCCACGAATGCGGCGACTTGTGCACGAAGTGGTAGCGCGCGACGTGGTAGCTCGGATCGAAGCCGTAGAAGTTGCGCCGCATCTGCGCCAGCTCCTCGGCGCGGTAGGCGGCGAGCGGCTTTGCCGCCTCGTCGGCGGCGCGCTTCGCACGCTTGGCCTGCAGGCGGGCGTCGAGATCCGACGCGGCGGCCAGTTCGGCGGCGCGGCGCGCGACGTCGACGCGGAAAGCCTGCGGGTCGGCCGCCAGGCAGGCGTCGAGGAAGCCCTGCGCGACGCCGCCCGCCGCCGTCATCGGCAGGCGGTTCTGCATGATCGCGCGCGCGCCCTCGGCGCCGACGCGCGGCGGCAGCAGATAGGTCCAGTATTCGGAACCGTAGAGGTTGCCCATGTTCTTGTAGTGCGGATTGAGCAGCACGCCGTCGCGCGCCCACACGTAGTCGGCGGCGCGCGCCAGAAAGCAGCCGCCGGCGCCGCAGTTGCCCTGCAGCGCGGCGACGGTGAGCTGCGTGCCAGTGGTGATGATCGCCTCGGCGAGATCGTCGATGGCGTTGATGTTGGCCCACGACTCATCGGCCGGCGAGTCGTCGCCGTCCGCCGCCTCGATCGTGTTGAGGTGGATGCCGTTCGACCAGTAGTCGGCGCCGCCCATCAGCACCAGCACCTGCGTCGGCCGCGCGCAGGCCCAGCGGTAGGCGGCGAGCAGGCGTTCGCACTGGCGCGTGCTCATGGCACCGTTGTAGAAGTCGAAATGCAGGAAACCGACGGCGGCACAGCCCGAACCATCCGCACCATCCGCGCCGCTCCCGGCGTGCTCTTCGTAACGGATGTCCTGCCAGGTCGGGCGGCCTTCCGCCCACCAGCCGGCGAGCGGGATTTCCGGCAGCGCGGCGGCCTCGGGGCAGGCCAACGTCGCCGGCAGCTTGATGCCGCCGGCGCGCTTGACGTGGCCGATCCACACGGCGCCGTCGACGGTCGCGCGCAGCAGCGCCGTCTCGCGGCGGGCGAGCAGCGCGCCGGCGCGGGCGCCGAAGCTCGCGCCGTGCAGCGCCGCCTCGGGGCAGGCGTCGAACAGGTGGCAGGGCGTGTCGAACAGCGTGTCGGCGACGCCGGGAAAGCCGTCGCCCGCGTCGATCTTCGCCAGCACGGTCGCCGTCGTATCGCGCGCCCAGTCGATGCGCCGCTCTTCCTGCCGGAGCAGCGGACGCGAGCGGCCGCGCACCGCCGGGTCGGCGTGGTCGGCCGCGACCGGCGCGTAGCCGCCGGCGGCGAAGCGCTCGACGGCGCGCAGCACGGCGCGCGTCGCGGCTTCCGTGACTTCGACGCGGTACAGGCTGGACTTCTTCGCCGCGCGCATGGCAAAGGTCTCGCTCGCCCAGACCGGGCCGGCGTCCATCTCGGCTTCGGCCTGCAGCACGGTGACGCCCCATTCGCGTTCGCCGTCCTGGATCGCCCGGTCGAGCGCCGACGGGCCGCGGTCGCCGACGATGCCGGGATGCACGATCAGGCAGGTGTACCGGCGCCAGATCGATTCTGGAATCGCGCGGCGCAGATAGGGCGCGACGATCAGATCGGGGCGGAAGAGCGCGACGGCCTCCTCGGCGACCGCGTCGGCGATGTCGAATTCGATGCCGACCCGGTGGCCGCGTGCCGTCAGTTCGCTGAACAGGCGCTGCGTCAGGCCGTTGAAGGCGTGGGTCAGAAACAGGATGCGCATCCGGCTATTTCCCCTCATTCGACGCATTCAACGCCATGTCGACAGGATTTTTTGCGTCGCACAACGACGGCACAAGCACACCGCCGCAAGGGTTTCCGCACCGCCGCCACTCAGAACGCATAGACATACCACTTTCGTCTTATTTTTCACCGGCTTAGCCTGCGCTAGCATGGCCAAGCCGTCCCTCGCCGGACGACTCAGGGAGCCGTCAATGCAAAAAACATCAACGCCGCGCCGAGCGAGCGTGCCAACCGTCCGCCGCGCGCGCCGCCTGCGCTTCATTGCCGCCGTCCGCTTCGCCGACGGCCGGCGCCAGCAGTTCTCGGTCGACAACGCGAGCGACCACGCCGACGCCCGGCGCATGGTCTTCGAAGAACTGAGCGACGTCGCTTCCGCCGTCATCGCCACCTACCGCTGAACGCCACGTTCCGCCGCGCCGCGCGTCAGCAGATGCGCGGCAGCTGTTCGCCGGTCAGCCAGTCGACGATGCGCCGGCCGCCGAAGCCGGTGGTCATCTGCACGAAGTGCTGCGCATCCTCGTGCACGCTGCCGATCAGCGCCGCGCACTGCCCGAGCGGGTGCGCGCGCATCGCCGCGAGCAGGATTTCCGCGTCCTCCGGCGCGACGACGGCGAGCAGCTTGCCCTCGTTCGCCACGTAGAGCGGGTCAAGTCCGAGGAACTCGCAAGCCGCCGCCACTTCCTGCTTCACCGGCAGCGCGCGTTCCTGCAGCATCATGCCGACGCCCGACTGGCGGGCGATTTCGTTGAGCGTGGTGGCGACGCCGCCGCGCGTCGGGTCGCGCAGCACGCGGATCTGCGCACCGCTCGCGCGCATCGCGGCGACCAGCCCGTGCAGCGCGGCGGTGTCCGACTCGATCGGCGCCGAGAAACCGAGGCTCTCGCGCTGCGCCATGATCGCCATGCCGTGGTCGCCGATGCTGCCGGAAACGATGATCCTGTCGCCCGGCCGCGCGCGGTCGCCGGAAAAATCCTCGCCGTCGCGCACGACGCCGACGCCGGTGGTCGTGATGAAAACGCCGTCGCCCTTGCCCTGTTCGACGACCTTGGTGTCGCCGGTGACGACCGGCACGCCGGCGTCGCGCGCGGCGCGCGCCATCGATTCGACGAGGCGCGCCAGGTCGGCGAGCGGGAAGCCCTCCTCGAGGATGAAGCTGGCCGCCAGATACAGCGGCGTCGCGCCCATCACGGCGAGGTCGTTGATCGTGCCGTGCACCGACAGGCAGCCGATGTCGCCGCCGGGGAAGAAGAGCGGCGAGACGACGTGCGCGTCGGTCGCCATCACGAGGCGCGCGCCGGCGCCGAACGCCGCCGCCGGCATCACGGCGCCGTCGTTGCCCTGCGCCAGGTAGTCGTTGCCGAGGTGGCACGCGAACAGTTCCTCAATCAGCTGCGCCATGGCCCGCCCGCCGCTGCCGTGCGTCATGTCGACGCGGCCGTTCTTGAGGTCGAGCGGCCGGACGTAGCCCTTGCGGACCCCGCCCTTCTGCCCGGCCTCCTGATGTGCTTCGCTCATGCCGGAACTCCCGTGCTGTCCTTGTAACGTCCGTAGGTGTAATGCGCCGCGCAGGCGCCCTCCGAGCTGACCATGCACGAGCCGACCGGATTTTCCGGCGTGCACACCGTGCCGAAGATCTTGCAGTCCTGCGGCTTCTTCACGCCGCGCAGGATGGCGCCGCATTCGCAGGCCTTGTTGTCGGGCACGCTGCGGTAGTCGACGGCGAAGCGGCGCTCGGCGTCGAAGGCGGCAAATTCCTTGCGGATGCGCAGGCCCGAGTACGGCACGAGGCCGAGGCCGCGCCACTCGAACTGGCGGCGCAGCTCGAAGACTTCGGCAACAAGGTTCTGCGCCTTGAGATTGCCGTCGCGCGTCACCGCCCGCGAAAACTCGTTCTCGACGACGGCGCGCCCGGCGTTGACCTGCTTGACCAGCATCAGCACGGCCTGCATCACGTCGAGCGGTTCGAAGCCGGCGATCACCACCGGCTTGCGGTATTCCTCGGCGAAGAATTCGTAGGGCCGGCTGCCGATGATCGTCGAGACGTGCGCGGGACCGATGAAGCCGTCCAGCGGCACGGTGCCGAACTGGCGCACCTCCGGCGACTCGAGGATGTTGCTGATCGCCGACGGCGTCAGTACGTGGCAGCAGAGCACCGAGAAATTCTTCAGGCCGAGCGCCTGCGCCTGGCGGATCGCCACGGCGGTCGGCGGCGTCGTCGTCTCGAAGCCGATGGCGAAGAAGACGACCTGCTTCTCCGGGTGCTTCTGCGCCAGCGCGACGGCGTCGGCGCTCGAATAGACCATGCGCACATCGCCGCCGCGCGCCTTCGCCTTGAACAGCGAGAGGCCGTCCGAGGCCGGCACGCGCAGCGTGTCGCCGTAGGTGCACAGCGTGACGCCGGCTTCCAGCGCGAGGCGGATGGCCATGTCCACGCGGCCGATCGGCAGTACGCAGACCGGGCAGCCGGGGCCGTGGATCATGCGCACGTTGTCCGGCAGCAGGTCGGAAACGCCGTAGCGCGAAATGGCGTGCGTGTGGCCGCCGCAGAACTCCATGAAGTGGTAGCGGCGCGCCGGGTCGGCGGCCTGGCGGATGGCGGCGGCGAGGCCGGTGGCCAGTTCGCCGTCGCGGAATTCGTCGATGTATTTCATGCGTCGATGGTCAGTGCAGTCCGCCCGCCGCGTCGCGCAGGGCGGCATCGCCCAGCTCGGCGAACAGGGCCAGCGTTTTCTCGGCCTCCTCGGGATCGAGGCGGGTCAGCGCGTAGCCGACGTGCACGATGACGTAGTCGCCGACGCCGACGCCGTCGACGAGCGCCAGCGAGATTTCCTTGCGCATGCCGGCGACGTCGATCAGCGCGTGTTCGTCGCCGCGCAGTTCGACGACGCGGCAGGGGATGGCGAGGCACATATCAGGACTCCGCGAGGTGCTGCAGCGCGACCCACGCCTGCCCGAGCGCGAGGCCGCCGTCGTTGGGCGGCAGGCGGCGCGCTTCGAGCAGCTGGTAGCCATGCGCGCCGAGGCGCGCGCGCAGGCCGCGCGCGAGGATCTGGTTGAGAAAACAGCCGCCGCTGCCGGCCAGCGTGGCGCCGGCCGGCACCGTGGCGCGCACCCAGTCGGCCAACGCGGCGGCCAGCGTCGCGTGGAACAGAGCGGCGCCGCGCCCGGCGTCCTTCTCGTCGGCCAGCGCGGCGAAGAGCGGCAGCAGGTCGAGGCGCCCCTCCACGATTTTCCAGCCGCGGTCGAGCGGCAGCAGATCGCCGCGGCGCTCGGCGAGCCCTTCGAGCAGCATCGCCGCCTGTCCTTCGTAAGCCATCGCCGGCTTGTCGCCGAGCACGCCGAGCAGGCCCGCGGCGGCGTCGAAAACGCGGCCGAGGCTCGACGTCTCCGGGCAGTTGAGGCCCTGCGCCAGCATCTGCGCGACGGTCGGCGCGGCGGCCTGCGCGGCGAAGCGTTCGGCGATCTCGTCGCCGCGCCCGAGGCGGTGCAGGACGGCGGCGGCCATGCGCCACGGCTCGCGCGCCGCGCGGTCGCCGCCGGGCAGCGCGAGCGGCGCCAGATGGCCGAGGCGCGTGCAGCGCGCACCGGCGAGCTGCAGCAGTTCGCCGCCCCAGGCGCCGCCGTCGCCGCCCAGCCCGACGCCGTCGAGCGCCAGCGCGTAGGCCGGCGTCGCGGCGCCGTGTTCGGCGAGCACCGCGCCCGCGTGCGCATGGTGGTGCTGCACGCCGAGCAGCGGCAGTTCGTGGCGCTGCGCGAAAGCGGCGGCGAAGCGCGTCGAGTGGAAATCCGGGTGCAGGTCGTGCGCGACGATCTCCGGCTCGACGGCGAGCAGGCGGAGCAGGTGCTCGACCGTCTCTTCGAGGAAGTTGCAGGCCGCGGCGTTGTCGAGGTCGCCGATGTGCTGCGAGACGAAGGCCTCGTCGCCGCGCGTCACGCACACCGTGTTCTTGAACCAGCCGCCGACCGCCAGCACCGATGGCCCCGAGCGCGGCAGCTTGATCGCGCGCGGCGTGTAGCCGCGCGCCCGGCGGATGAACTGCAGGCCGCCCGGCGCGGCGCGCGCGACGCTGTCGTCGCAGCGCGCGACGATCTCGCGGTCGTGCAGCAGGAAGGCGTCGGCGATCCCCGCGAGGCGCAGCAGCGCCTCCTCGTTGCCGGTCACCAGCGGCTCGCCGCCGGGGTTGGCGCTGGTCATCACGAGCGCCAGCGGCTGCGGCGCGTCGAGCCAGTCGGTGCCGTCGGGGCGCCCGGCGGCTTCGTGGAAAAGCAGGTACTGCAGGGGCGTCGCCGGCAGCATCACGCCGAGCCAGGCCAGCCCGGGGGCGACGCCGGGCAGCGCGGCGTCGCAATTGGCCCGCTTGCGGAGCAGGATGACCGGCCGCTCGGGCAGGCCGAGGAGACCCGGCTCGCCGACGCCCATCTGCACCAGCGGCGCCGCCGACGCGGCATTGGCGACGAGCACGGCGAAGGGTTTTTCCTCGCGCTGCTTGCGCTCGCGCAGGACGGCGACGGCCGCCGCGTTGCGCGCGTCGCACGCCAGATGGAAGCCGCCAAGCCCCTTGATGGCGACGATCCGACCCTGGCGCAGCAGGGCCAGCGCGCCGCCCACCGGATCGCCGCGCACGGCCTGTCCGTCGGCGTCGAGCAGGGCGAGCTGCGGACCGCATTTCGGGCAGCAGTTGGCTTCGGCGTGGAAACGGCGGTCGGCGGGCTGCGCGTACTCCTTCTGGCATTTGCCGCACAGGGCGAAGGGCTTGAGGCTGGTGCGCGCGCGGTCGTAGGGGATGCTGCGCGCGATCGTGTAGCGCGGGCCGCAGTGCGTGCAGGTGCTGAAGGCGTAGCGCCAGCGCCGGCCGCCCGGCGTGAACATGTCGTGCAGGCAGTCGCGGCAGACGGCGGTGTCGTGGCCGATGACGGTGGCGGCGCGGCCGTTGCGGCTGTCGAGGATGACGAAGGCTTCGCCCGCCTGAGCGCCCGCCGGCCCGGGCAGGCACTCGGGCGCGCTGCGGTGCGCGCTCACGGCGTCGACGCGGGCGAGCGGCGGCGCTTCGCTGTGCAGGCGTTCGACGAGGCGGCGCACCTGCGCGGCGGCGCCGCACACCTCGATTTCGACGCCGCGCGCGTCGTTGCGCACCCAGCCGGCGAGTTCGAGTTCGTTGGCCAGACGCCAGACGAAGGGACGGAAACCGACGCCCTGGACGACGCCGGTCACGCGGATGCGTTGGCAGACGATGCTCATGCCGGCCTCAGCGCGCGGCGCCGGCGAGCAGGGCTTCGAGCTCCGCGATGCGGCGCCGGAGCGCGGCGACCGTTTCCTGCTTTTGTGCGCGCTGCGCGGCGAGGCCGTTTTCCAGCCACGCCGTCCATTCGCCGAAACCCTCGCCGCTCGTCGCCGAGACGCGGATGACCTGCAGCGCGGGGTTGACGCGGCGGGCGTGCGCGACGGCGCGCTCGACGTCGAAGGCGACGTAGGGCAGCAGGTCGACCTTGTTGATCAGCATCAGCGTCGCCGCGCGGAACATGTCAGGGTACTTGAGCGGCTTATCCTCGCCCTCGGTGACCGAGAGGATGGCGACCTTGTGCGCCTCGCCGAGGTCGAAGGCGGCCGGGCAGACGAGGTTGCCGACGTTCTCGATGAAGAGCAGCGAGTCGTCGGCCGGCGCCAGCTTGCGCAGCGCCTGGCCGACCATGTGCGCGTCGAGATGGCAGCCCTTGCCGGTGTTGATCTGCAGCGCCGGGACGCCGGTCGCGCGGATGCGCTCGGCGTCGTAGCTGGTCTGCTGGTCGCCTTCGACGACGGCGATCGGCAGCCGCTCGCGCAGCGCCTCGATACTGCGGCAGAGCAGCGTCGTCTTGCCCGAGCCGGGGCTGGAGACGAGGTTGAGCGCGAAGATGCCCTGCTCGGCGAAGCGCTTGCGGTTGGCGTCGGCGTAGCCGTCGTTCTTGGACAGGATGTCGCGCTCGATCTGCACCATGCGCGCCTGCGTCATGCCCGGCGCGTGTGCGCCGGCGGGGCCGTGGCCGTAGTGCAGCGCGCCGGCATCAGCGGCGGCGCCTGCCGCGTCGTGGGTGTGCACGCTGCCGTCGGCATGGCGGTGCGCATGTCCGTGGGCGGCGCCGCGCGGCGCGTAGCGCAGACCGCCGGCCGGCGGGTGGGCGGGGGCGTGGGAATGCGCCGTACCGTCGGCGTGCACATGCCAGTGCCCGTCCCCTGCGTCCACGGCTTCGCCCTCGATGCGCGTTTCACCGGCCGCGCAGCCGCAAGTCGTACACATATCCTCGTCTCCTCCTCCGTTGCTTGCTATTCGACTTCCAGCTCCTTGACCCGCATCTCGGTACCGCCGGTCGCTTGGACCGGGTAACCGCCGCAGGCCGGGCAGGGGTCGTACAGTGCCGCGAGCGGCACCGTTTTATGGCAGTTCAGACACACACCTTCGCCGGGGACGGCGATCACTTCGAGCTGCGCGCCCTCGGCCAGCGTGCCGCGCGCCACCGCGTCGAAACAGAAGCGCATGGCCTCGGGTTCGACGGCGGACAGCTGGCCGATTTCGAGCACGACGATTTTCGCCCGCGCGAAACCCTGCGCGCCGGCGGCGTCCTCGACGATCTGCAGCACGCCTTCGGCGAGCGCCATTTCATGCATCGACAACCTCGATTTCGTAAGCGACGCAGGGATCAAGCGCGAGCGCCAGGCGGCGGCCGGCGGCTTCCGCCTGCGCGCGGCTCGCGGCCGGGCAGCCCGCGATTTCGCGCACGAAGGCGCCCTGCGGGTGAAAGTTCCATTCGGTCGGGGCGACGATAACATAGCCCCCCACCCGTCCGTCTTTAACCTGCGTCAGATGCAGCAGAACGCCGCGCGCCGTTTCGACGCGCGCCAGTCCGCCGCCGTCGGCGAGCGGCACCGCGTCGAGCCAGCCGGCCGGTTGCGGCGCGACCGGCCGGCTGGCCAGTGCCGCGGCCAGGCAATGCAGATCGGCATGGCGCGCCGCGAGACGCGCCGCGACGCCCCGCCCGGCCGCGCGCAGCGCCGCCGTCGCGGGCTCGGCGTGCCGGCGCGCCAGCGCGCCGGTTTCGGCGGCCTGCCCGGCCCATACCGGCGCCGCCGCGAAGTCTTCGTCGAGCGCGACGCCCGCCCACGCCGCGGCGTCGAGTTGCGGCAGCAGGGCGACGCCTGCAACCCCTGCCTGCGCCGGCGCGGGAACGCTCTCGGTGCGCAGCCAGGCGAGCAGGTCCGCGCCCAGCGCGCGCGCCGCCGCATCGCCGTCGACGGCCAGCAGGCGACGCCGCCAGGCGAGGAATTCGTCACGCCGCGCCGTGCAGCCAAGCAGAGGCGGCCAGTCGAGCAGCAGGCGCCACAGGTGCTCGCCGACGGCCTCCAGCGCCACGCCGCGCGCCAGCCCGGCCAGCGTCGCGGCGTCCGGGCGCGCGCCCTGCGCCGCCGCCAGCGCGAGCTGCGCCGCCGCGCCCTGGGCTTGCGCGCACAGGCTGAACAGGCGCGGCGCCAGGGCCGCCGCCTGCGCCGCGGGCAAGCCGCGCAGCACGCGCGCGGCCGGCCGGCGGGTCGACGCGACGCGGGCGGCGACGACACGTGCGCCGTCCCACGTCAAGCGCAAGTGCAAGCCGCCCTGATCCACGTCAACTCCTCGCCGAAAAGTCCTCGCACGATACGGAAAAGTCTTTGAATCGATTTTGATTCTCGTCAATCCGACGCTAAACTCCCGCCTGCACAATACGCGCTCGATGACCTCCTGGACTGTCCCCCTGCATGCTTGAAGCTTTGAATCTGGAATGCGTACGCGGCGAGCGCCGCCTCTTCGCAGGCGTCGGCTTTCGGCTCGAGGGCGGCGAGATGCTCTATCTGCAAGGCAGAAACGGCTCCGGCAAGACGAGCATGCTGCGCATGCTGTGCGGCCTGACGCAGCCGGCGAGCGGCGAGATCCGCTGGCGCGACCGCCCGATCGGCAAGCTCGGCGACGACTTCCGCGCCGAGTTGTGCTACCTCGGGCACCTCAATGCGATCAAGGAGGAACTGACGCCGCTCGAGAACCTGCTGGCATCGGCCCGGCTCGCCGAGGATGCGCTCGACGAGGACGCGGCGCTCGACGCGCTCGAAATGGTCGGCCTGCGCGGGCGCGAGGATCTGGCCTGCCGCTATCTTTCGCAGGGCCAGAAGCGGCGCGTCGCGCTGGCCCGCCTGGTGCACGAACGGCGCGCCCTGTGGGTGCTCGACGAGCCCTACGTGGCGCTCGACACGGCCGCCGTCGAACTCGTCGCCGGCCTGATCGGCGCCCATCTGCAACGCGGCGGACTGGCCGTGCTGACCACGCACCAGACGGTCGAGGTCCGCGCCGGCGCCGTGCGCGAACTCAGGCTGGGCTAGCCGCATGTTCGCACTGATCCGGGCCGTCGTCGGCCGCGACCTCAGGCTGGCCATGCGCCGGCAGGCCGACATCGTTTCGGCGCTGTTCTTTTTCATCATCGTCGTCAGCCTCTTCCCGCTCGGCATCGGGCCGGAACCCGACCTGCTGCGCAAGCTGGCGCCCGGCGTGCTGTGGGTCGCCGCGCTGCTCGCCACCATGCTGTCGCTGCCGCGCCTGTTCGCCGACGACCACCGCGACGGCACGCTCGAACAATTGGCGCTGGCGCCGCAGCCGCTCGGCCTCGTCGTGCTCGGCAAGGTGCTCGCGCACTGGCTGGTGTCGGGGTTGCCGCTGGCGCTGCTGGCGCCGGTGCTCGGCATCCAGTTCGATCTGGACGCCGACGCCCTGTGGGTGCTCACCGGCGCGCTGCTGATCGGCACGCCGGCGCTCTCCGGCATCGGCGCCATCGGCGCGGCGCTGACGCTCGGCGTGCGCGGCGGCGGCGTGCTGCTCTCGCTGCTCGTGCTGCCGCTCTACATCCCGGTGCTGATCTTCGGCGCCGGCGCGGTCGACGCGACGGTCACCGGCATGGGGGCGCAGGCCCACCTCTCGCTGCTCGGCGCGCTGGCGCTCGGCGGCCTGTTTTTCGCGCCGTGGGCGACCGCCGCGGCCTTACGCATCGCACTCGAATAACCCGGACGACCGGACACGCAGGAATAGACAAGGATGAACAACCGCCTTATCAACTGGTTCAAGTACGCCAGCCCGCAGAGCTTCTACCCGCTGGCCGGCAAGATGATTCCGTGGTTCTGGGCGCTGGCCGCCGTGTTCGGCGTCGCCGGGCTGTACATCGGCTTTCTCGTCGCGCCGACCGACGCGCAGCAGGGCGAGGGCTACCGCATCATCTTCCTGCACGTGCCGGCCTCGTGGATGTCGATGTTCATCTATCTCGTGATGGCCGGCTGGGCGGCGCTCGGACTGGCCTACAATACGCGCCTGTCGGGCATGATGGCGCAGGCGCTGGCGCCGACCGGCGCGCTCTTCGCCTTCCTCTCGCTATGGACCGGCGCCCTCTGGGGCAAGCCGATGTGGGGCGCCTGGTGGGTGTGGGACGCGCGCCTGACGTCCGAGCTGATCCTGCTCTTCCTCTACATCGGCTTCATCGCGCTGCAGTCGGCGATCGACGATCCGCGCCGGGCCGACAAGGCGGGCGCCATCCTGGCGCTGGTCGGCGTGGTGAATATCCCGATCATCTACTTCTCGGTGAAGTGGTGGAACACCCTGCACCAGGGCGCCTCGGTCAGCCTGACGAAGGCGCCGAGCATGGCGCAGACGATGCTGTGGGGCATGCTGCTGTGCGCGCTGGCGTGCTGGATGTACAGCATCGCCGTGGCGCTGATGCGCGCGCGCAGCATCATGCTCGAGCGCGAGCGGCACACCGAGTGGGTGCGCGCGCTGCTCGGCGGCAAATCCGCGAACCAGGAGTGAGCGTATGTACTGGAACAGCTTTTCCGAGTTTCTGGCCATGGGCAACCATGGCGTCTATGTCTGGGGATCGGTCGGCGTGATGGCCTTGCTGATGATCCTGGAACCGATCCTCATCGCCCAGGGTCGGAAAAGTCTGGTCGCCCGGCTGCAGCGCCAGTTCCGCGCCGAACAGGCCGACACCACCGAACGCCGCGAACAAGGCACACGCAGGAGCAAGAATTGAAAGCACGTCACAAACGCATCGCCCTGATCGTCGGCGGCCTCGCCGTTCTCGGCATCGCCGCCACGCTCGTCCTCAACGCCTTCCAGAGCAATCTGGTGTTCTTCTTCTCGCCGACCCAGGTCGCCGCCGGCGAAGCGCCCAAGGGCAAGAACTTCCGCATCGGCGGCATGGTCAAGGAAGGCTCGATCGCGCGCGAGGCCGACGGCGTCACCATGCGCTTCGTGGTGACCGACACCGACAAGGAAATGGTCGTCAACTACAAGGGCATCCTGCCCGACCTCTTCAAGGAGGGCAAAGGCGTCGTCGCGCAGGGCAAGCTCGGCGAGGACGGCCTGTTCACGGCGAACGAGGTCCTCGCCAAGCACGACGAGAACTACATGCCGCCGGAAGCGGCCAAGGCGGTCGGCGACGCGCACGAGCGCGCGGCGGCCAACAAGGCGGCGGCCGAAGCGGCCTCGCACACCCTCAAGCAATAACCGGAAGTCACAGGAAACCGCCATGATCCCCGAACTCGGCCATTTCGCACTGATCGTCGCGCTCTGCGTGGCCTTCGTGCAAGGCACGCTGCCGCTCGTCGGCGCCCACACCAACCGGCAGGCATGGATCGCGCTGGCCCGCCCTGCCGCCGCCGCGCAGGCCCTGCTCATGCTGGTCGCCTTCGGCTGCCTGACCGCCGCCTTCGTGCAGAACGACTTCTCGGTGGTCTACGTCGCGCAGCACTCGAACACGCTGCTGCCGATCGAGTACCGCGTCGCCGCCGTGTGGGGCGGCCACGAGGGATCGCTGCTCCTGTGGGTGGTCATGCTCTCGCTGTGGACGCTGGCCGTCGCCGCCTTCTCGCGGCAATTGCCCGACCGCATGGTGGCGCGCGTGCTCGGCACGCTCGCGCTGGTCACCGCTGGCTTCCTGCTCTTCATCCTGTTCACCTCCAACCCCTTCGAGCGCCTGCTGCCGGCCGTCGAGGAAGGTCGCGACCTCAATCCGCTGCTGCAGGACCCCGGTCTGATCATCCACCCGCCGATGCTGTACATGGGCTACGTCGGCTTCTCGGTGGCCTACGCCTTCGCCGTCGCCGCGCTGCTTTCGGGCCAGCTCGACGCCGCCTGGGCGCGCTGGTCGCGCCCGTGGACGACGGCGGCCTGGGTCTTCCTGACCCTCGGCATCGCGCTCGGCTCGTGGTGGGCCTACTACGAACTGGGCTGGGGCGGCTGGTGGTTCTGGGATCCGGTCGAGAACGCCTCGTTCATGCCCTGGCTGGTCGGCACGGCGCTCGTGCATAGCCTGGCGGTCACCGAAAAACGCGGCAGCTTCAAGAACTGGACGGTACTGCTCGCCATCTCGGCCTTTTCGCTCTCGCTGCTCGGCACCTTCCTCGTGCGCTCCGGCGTGCTGACCTCGGTGCACGCCTTCGCCACCGATCCTAAGCGCGGCATCTTCATCCTCGCCTTCCTCGTCGTTGTCATCGGCAGTTCGCTCGCGCTGTTCGCCTGGCGCGCGCCCAAGGTCGGCCTCGGCGGCCGCTTCGCGCTGCTCTCGCGCGAGTCGCTGCTGCTCACCAACAACGTGCTGCTCGTCGTCGCCTGCTCGTCGGTGCTGCTCGGCACGCTCTATCCGCTGGCCATCGACGCGCTCGGCGCCGGCAAGCTGTCGGTCGGCCCGCCCTACTTCAACGCGGTGTTCGCGCCGCTCATGGTGCCGGCGCTCTTCCTGATCGGCGTCGCGCCCTTCGCGCGCTGGAAACACGCCTCCTTCGCCGAGATCGCCCGTACCCTGCGCTGGGCGCTGCTCGGCGCCGCGCTCGTTGCCGTCGTCGTGCCGCTGCTCTACGGCGAATGGAAAGCGCTGGTCGCGCTCGGCCTGCTGCTCGCGGCGTGGATCGTGTTCGCCGGCACGCAGCATTTCGTCGAACGTGTGCAGGCGACGCGCGGCCAGCAGTCTTTCCTGGTCGCCGCCCTCAGGCAGCCGCGCAGCTTCTTCGGCATGCACACGGCGCACGTCGGCGTCGCCGTCTTCGTCGTCGGCGTCTCGATGGTCATGACCTACGAGCAGGAGAAGGACGTCAAGATGGAGCTCGGCGACACCGTCTCGGTCGGCGGCTACACCTTCCAGTTCAACGGCGTCAGCCAGGTGCAGGGACCGAACTACACGGCGCTGCGCGGCGACGTCGATCTCTCGCTCGACGGCAAGTTCCTGAAGAAGCTGCACCCGGAAAAACGCGCCTACGTCGCCTCGTCGATGCCGATGACCGAAGCGGCGATCGACACCGGCTTCCTGCGCGACACCTACGTCTCGCTCGGCGAACCGATCGACAAGGCGAAGCCGGAAGCGGCCTGGGCCGTGCGCGTCTACTACAAGCCCTTCGTCGACTGGATCTGGGGTGGCTGCGTGCTGATGGCGATCGGCGGTCTCATCGCCATCTCCGACCGGCGCTACCGGATCAAGGCGCAAGCCGCCGCCGGCGTGCCGGCCGCGCTCGCCCAGAACGCCTGAATGCGCGCCCGACTCGCGCCCGAACCCGCATGATTACGTTGGGAATTCGCCCATGAACAAGTTTCTCTGGCCGCTGATCGGCTTCATCGCCCTCGTCGTGCTGCTTGCCGTCGGACTCAACCTCAACCCGCGCGACGTTCCCTCGCCGCTGGTCGGCAAACCGGCGCCGCAGTTCGCGCTGCCCCAGCTGCACGCGCCGGAGCGCACCTTCTCGCCGCAGGACATGGCCGGCAAGGTCTGGCTGCTCAACGTCTGGGCCTCGTGGTGCGTCTCCTGCCGGCAGGAACACCCGGTCCTCGTCGAACTGGCGAAAAACAAGTCGCTGCCGCTGATCGGCCTCAACTACAAGGAAGTGCGCGGCGACGGCGGGATCGACATGGACAAGATCGACGCCGCCAGCGAGAAGCGCATGGCCTATCAGCGCGCCAACGGCTGGCTGCAGGCGCACGGCGACCCCTACACGCTGACCGCGATGGACCTCGACGGCCGCGTCGGCATCGACTTCGGCGTCTACGGCGTCCCCGAAACCTACGTCATCGACAAGGCCGGCATCATCCGCATGAAGCACACCGGCCCGATCACGCCGGACATCTTCTCGGGCAAGATCCTGCCCCTCGTCGCGGAGCTCTCGAAATGAAACGCTGGCTGATCTGTCTGCTCTTCGCGCTCGGCGCCGCCGGGTTGCACGCCAAGGAAGCCGCGCCGCTCGCCGAGGATGAACTGACCGAAAAGCGCATGGTCGCCATTTCCAGCGAACTGCGCTGTCTCGTCTGCCAGAACGAGTCGCTCGCCGGCTCGCACTCCGAGCTGGCCAACGACCTGCGCCGCGAAATCCGCACGCTGATCAAGGACGGCAAGAGCGACGGCGAGGTCATGGACTTCATGGTCGCCCGCTACGGCGACTTCGTGCGCTACCGGCCGCCGCTCAAGGGCACGACCCTGCTCCTGTGGTTCGGCCCGGCCCTCCTCTTCATCGTCGGCCTCGGCGCCCTGGTGCGCTACCTGCGCCGCCGCGACCTCGCGGTAAACGACAGCCCGCTCAGCGCCGAAGAACAACGGCAGGCCGACGCCCTGCTCCAAGCCAAAGACTCCCAGCCATGACACTTTTCGTCGTATTCGCAGCACTCCTCGTCGTCGCCACCGCCGCCCTCCTGCTGCCCGCGCTGCTGCGCAAGCCGCGCTCCGTCGATACCGGCGAGCGGCGCGAAGCCAACCTCGCGATCTTCCGCGACCAACTCGCCGAGCTCGAACGCGAACGCGCCGAGGGGTCGCTCGGCGACGCCGACTTCGAACAGGCGCGCAGCGAACTGCAGCGCCGCCTGCTCGAGGAAGTCCAGCCCGACGCCCCGACGGCCCCGGTCAGGCCGGCCGGCCGGCGGACGGCGATCGTCCTCGTCATCGCCCTGCCGCTGCTGGCCGCGGCCGGCTATCTGGTGCTCGGCAACCCGCGCGGCCTCGATCCGATGCAGACGCAGGCGACCATCAGCCCGCAGCAGATCGAAGGCATGCTCGGCAAGCTGGTCGAGCGGCTCAAGCAGAACCCGGACGACGCCCAGGGCTGGGTGATGCTCGCCCGCTCGTACAAGGTGCTCGGCCGCTTCCCCGAGGCCGCCGAGGCCTATAGCCACGCCGGCGCGCTGCTCGACGCCGATGCCGCCCTCCTCGCCGATTACGCCGAAGTGCTCAGCCAGACGCAGGGCGGCAACCTGCGCGGCAAGCCGGCCGAACTGATCGCGCGCGCCCTGCAGATCGCCCCGGACGAGCCGCATGCGCTGCTGCTGGCCGGCGCCGAGGCGAGCGATCGGCAGGACTTCGCCAGCGCCGCCAAATACTGGGAGCGCCTGCTGGCGCAGCTCGAACCGGGATCGGAAGAAGCGCAGACGCTCGAAGCGGCGATCGCCAAGGCGCGCGAAATCGCCGGCGCGGGCGGCAAGACGGCCGCCGCCGGCCCCGCGCTGAGCGGCGAAGTCAGCCTCAGCCCCAAGCTGGCGGCGCAGGTGCAGCCCGACGACGTGCTCTTCGTCTTCGCGCGCGCCGAGGACGGCAACCGCATGCCGCTCGCCGCGACGCGGGCGACGGTCGGGCAGCTGCCGCTGCGCTTCCGCTTCGACGATTCGATGGCGCTCACCGGCGGGCAGAAGCTCTCGGCGTTCAAGACGGTCAGCATCGAGGCGCGCGTCGCCAAGGCCGGCACCGCGAAGACGTCGAGCGGCGACCTCTTCGGCACCGTCTCCGGCGTCAAGCCGAACAGCCAGAACCTCCGCCTCGTGATCGATCAGGTCCAGCCCTGATCGCAGGCGGATTCCGGGGCCGGCGCCGCCCCGGAATCCGCCGCCCCCCCGGCCGCGCCCGGATCGCCCCGCGCCGCAGCCGCGCAGCCCCCCTCCGAAACAGACCTTGATGCCGTTCAGGTTATTCACCCCTCGGCATTTTGTGGAATTGTTAACCTAAATCAAACCGGCGCCCGCCCCTCGTCCGCTAGACTTCCCGCCAGCATCGTTAGCCGGTCCGTCGGCGGGCGATAGACAAAGACAAACGAGAGGGAAGCAACATGTCAGAAAAAGGTTCCGGCTTCTGGGCCATGCTCAAGCGCCCGAGCGCCAAATATTCGCTAGCCACGCTGCTGGTCGTCGGTTTCGTCTCCGGCGTCGTCTTCTGGGGCGGCTTCAACACGGTGCTCGAAGCCACCAACACCGAACAATTCTGCATCTCCTGCCACGAAATGCGCGACAACGTGTACGTGGAATACAAGGAAACGATCCACTACACCAACCGCACCGGCGTGCGCGCGGTCTGTTCCGACTGCCACGTGCCGAAGGCCTGGACGTACAAGATGATCCGCAAGATCCAGGCGTCCAAGGAAGTCTATGGCAAGATCGTCGGCACCATCGACACCAAGGAGAAGTTCGAGGCCAACCGCCTGCGCCTGGCGCAGAACGAATGGGCCCGCATGAAGAAGGCCGACTCGCGCGAATGCCGCAACTGCCACGCCTTCGAGTCGATGAACGTGGAGAAGCAGAAGGCCCGCGCCGCGAAGATGCACAAGATCGCGCTCGAGGACAAGCAGACCTGCATCGACTGCCACAAGGGCATCGCGCACCACAAGCCGCAGAACATGCCGGAAGAGGAAGACGAGTAAGCCGGCACCAAGATTTGCTGCACCCTGAACCGGTCGGCGGGGCCGTGCCAGCCCCGGCACCCGCCGCCGACCGCCGCAAACGCATCAACACCTGAGTGGAGTGTGACATGAAAAAAACGACCGTTTCCCTCGCCGTCATCGGCGCCCTGTTCGCCTTCGGCAGCCAGATCGCCCACGCCGCACCGGACTGGAGCAAGGTTCCCAAGCGCGACGTGCAGGTCTTCCACCCAGGCGTGACGCCGATCGAGTGGGTCATGAAGAAGTCCGACCACAGCGGCCGCACCGGCCTCAACAAGGGCGAATCCTGCGTCGGCTGCCACGAGGAAAAGAACGGCCTGAACTTCGAGATGAAGCGTCTCGCCGGCAAGGAACTCGAACCCGTCGGCGCGCCGAAGACGATGAACTTCCCGGTTTCCGTGCAGGCCGCCTACGACAAGGACAACGCCTACCTGCGCCTGACCTTCAAGGCCCCGGCCGGCGGCGCCAACGCCGGCGACAAGGAAAACGACGTCAAGGTTGCCGTGATGTTCCCGAACGACAAGGTCGAGAAGGCCGAACAAGTCGGTTGCTGGGCGACCTGCCACGGCGACGCGCGCACCATGCCGGGCGCCGACGACAAGAAGACCAAGTACACCAAGGAAGGCGCCTACGAACTGATGCAGTGGAAGAGCGCCAAGGGCGCCAAGGCGGTTGACGGCAGCGTCACCGACAAGCGCAACATGGAAGGCGGCACCGCCGGCGTCAAGGCCGAAGGCAGCAAGGCCGGCGACACCTACACCGTGACCTTCACGCGCAAGCTGTCCGGTCCGGTGGTCGAAGGCAAGTCCGTGCCCTTCGGCATCGCGGTCCACGCCGACCACGCGACCGGCCGCTTCCACCACGTTTCGCTCGGCTACAAGCTGGGCCTCGGCGCCGACGGCGACATCAAGGCCGTCAAGCAGTAAGCCAGCAGGGCGACAGCCAAAGGGGGCGGGGCGCGAGCCCAGCCCCCTTTTCCATTGGCGCTGCGTTACGCCGGCGCACCCCCGCAGCCGAACGCGCAGCACCACGGCCGCATCCGCAACGAGCGCCGAAACGAGCGAAACCATCGAGTACGCCGCCGCATGACCGACCCGAACAACCGCCGCAACTTTCTGCGCGGGCGCTTCTCCGCCCGTCGGGGGCCGCAGCGCCCGCCCTGGGCGCTCGCCGAGGACGCTTTTCTCAGCGCCTGCACGCGCTGCGGCGACTGCGTGCGGGCCTGCCCGACGCAGATCGTGGTCGACCGCGATGCGGGCTATCCGACGATCGACTTCGGCGCCGGCGAATGCACCTTCTGCGGCGACTGCGCCGGTGCCTGCGCGACGGGCGCCCTGCGCCGCGCCGCCGGCCAGCCGCCCTGGACGATCGTCGCCAGCGTCGGTGAGGACTGTCTGGCGCGCCAGCACGTCGAATGCCGCGTCTGCGGCGATCTCTGCGACGCGCGCGCCATCCGCTTCCTGCCGCAACTCGGCGGCATCGCCCAGCCGCAGATCGACGCCGCCGCCTGCACCGGCTGCGGCGCCTGCGTGGCGCCCTGCCCGACCCGCGCGCTCGGCGTCGCGTAAGCACGGCGGCGGCACGCAATACAAAAACGGGGAGCGCAGGCTCCCCGTTTTGCATTGCCGGACGGATGCGCGCCGGACAAGCCGGCGCACATCCCGGTGCTACATCTCAGTTCTTCTTGGCGGCGGCCTTCTTCGCCGGCTCGTCGCCCTTGAACGCGTTCTCGACCAGCGGCGGCGCATCGACCTGCGGCACGTGGCAGGCCACGCAGTTGTGGCGCCCGGCCGCGGCTTCCTCGTGCTTCTTGCCTTCGCGGTCGACGAAGTGGCTGTCGCCGATCTTCGGCGCCTTCTTCTTCTCGTAGTTCGCGGCGCCGTGGCAATCGAGACACTGGTTGCCTTCGAGGTTGATCTCGTCGAAGTTCTCGACGGCGTGCGGAATCACCGGCGGCTGCGTGCTGAAGGTGCGCACGACCGGCGCCTGCGTTCCCGGGCGCTTGCCGACATAGGACTTCATGTCGGCGACCGGGTCCGGCGCGGCGACGTCGATGCCGCGGATCGACTTGGCGCCGTCGGCGGCGAAAGCCAGCGCGGCAAAGCAGGCCGCCACGGCGGTGATGGTGAGTTTGATGGTCTTGTTCATGATTGGCGTTCCCTCCACGTCAAAGGATGATTCAGTGAATTCCAGTTTTTCAGTTGCTGCCCGCCGCGGGGTCTTCGCCCTGCGGCGCGGCCGGCGCCCGGTTTCCCGGCGGATTGAAGCGCAGGCCGAAGTTGAAAACGTCTTTCGCGCACACGTCGATGCAGCGTCCGCAGTTGGTGCAGCTGGGCGCGAGGATCAACGGGCCGACGCCCTTGCCCTCGCCCTTCAGCGCCGGCCGGATGACCTGCGGCTCCGGACAGACCTCGAAGCAGTCCATGCAGTCGTTGCACGCCGCGCGCCGGGTGGCCGAGACGCGCAGCGGACTCCACTTGCCGAGCAAGCCGTAGAAGGCGCCGACCGGACACAGGTGGCCGCACCAGCCGCGGCTCATGACGAACAGGTCGAACAGGAAGACCGCCAGGACGACCGCCCACGCCGTGCCGAGCCCGAAGATCAGGCCGCGGTGCAGCATCGACACCGGATTGATCAGCTCCCAGACGATCGTGCCGGTTGCCACGGCCAGCGCCAGCGTCATGCCGAGCAGCCAGTAGCGGGTCTGGCGGGCGATGTGCGCACTGCCGCGGATGCCGAGCCGCGCGCGCAGCCAGCCGGCCAGATCGGTGAGCATGTTGACCGGGCAGACCCACGCACAGAAGACACGGCCGCCGATCAGGAAGTAGAAGACCGCGACGATCGCGACGCCGATCAGGCCGAGCGTTTCCGGCACATGGCCGGCGAGCAGCGACTGCAGCATCACATAGGGGTCGGCCAGCGGCAGGACGCCGAGCGTCAGGCTGTAACTCAGGTTGCCCTTGACGATCCACAGGCCGGCCAGCGGCCCGAGCAGGAACAGCGCGAGGATCGCCAGCTGGCTGGCACGCCGGGCGAGCAGCCATTTGTGCGCGCCGAACCAGCCCTTGGCCGCGACGGCATCGGCGCCGACGCCCTTGCCGCTCGCGGCGGAAACGGTGCGGCCGCTCATTTACCGCCTCCCAGTCCGGGCGGATGGCTGGGCACCGGACCGGCCGTGGCGCCCGGCATGCCCGCCGGCGACGCCGGCACGGACGGCCCGCCGAAGCCGGGGGGCGAACTCGGCAGGGACGGGGACGAGAGGCCGGGCGGCAGATCGGATTGCAGCGCGCCGGGCGGCGCGGTGGCGCCGCTGGCCGGATCGTAGTGCCCCGGCAGCTGCATGCCTTCGGGCAGACGGTCGGGCAGATCGAGCATCTTGCTCTCGTCGATCAGCGAACCGCCGGCCTTCTTCTGCTCTTCCCAGCCGATGCGATAGTGGCGGCCGAGCGCGCCCTTGGCCAGCGCCACCGGATAGACCTTGATCGCGGCCTCCTCGAGGACGCAGGACTGCTCGCACTTGCCGCAGCCGGTGCAGTGTTCGGAATGGACGGTCGGCAGGAACATCGAATGCCGGCCGGTCCGGGAATTGGGCAGGACTTCGAGCGTGATCGCCTTGTCGATCACCGGGCAGACGCGATAGCACACGTCGCAGCGCAGCCCCAGGAAATTGAGGCAGGTCTCGTGGTCGACGAGAACGGCCAAGCCCATGCGCGCCTGGTTGATGTCGGTCAGGCCGTGGTCGAGTGCCCCGGTCGGACAGGCCTTCACGCAGGGAATGTCGTCGCACATCTCGCACGGACCGCTGCGCGCCGTGAAATAGGGCGTTCCGGTCGCAACCGGCGTTTCCGGTTTGGCGAGTTCGAGAATGTCGTAGGGACAGTCGCGCACGCACATGCCGCAGCGGATGCAGGCGCCGAGAAAATCGCCCTCGCGGCCGGCGCCCGGCGGACGCAGGGCGTGCGGCGGCAGCGCCGCGCTTTGCTTGCTGTAGAGTCCGAGACCGAGGCCGAGCATGCCGACGCCGCAGGCCATCTTCGCACTGTCGAAGATGAACTGGCGACGCGCCTGCGCGCTGACTGCGGCGCTCCGGGGTGGCGGCTTGGTTTTCTCGGCGGACATGATGAATTCTTTGGATTCTTCGCTACGGCGGGGAGACGGGGAAACAGCCGGGTGCGGGCGATCCTCCGCCCGCACCGGCACTCCCTGATTGTCTCGTTCCGCGCGCTCCTTAGGCCTTCACCACCTTGCACGCGCACTTCTTGAAGTCCGTCTCCTTCGAGAGCGGACAGGTCGCGTCCAGGGTCAGCTTGTTGACCAGACGGTGCTCGTCGAAGAAAGGCACGAAGACGAGGCCGACCGGCGGCTTGTTGCGCCCCTTGGTCTCGACGCGCAACTGGATCTCGCCGCGCCGGGAGGAGACCTTGACCACGTCGTTGCGGTTCAGGCCGCGCTTCTTCGCATCCTCCGGATGCATGAAGATCACCGCATCCGGCACCGCCTTGTACAGCTCGGGAACGCGGCGGGTCATCGAGCCGGTATGCCAGTGCTCGAGCACGCGGCCGGTGCACAGCCACAGGTCGTATTCGCTGTCGGGCGCCTCGGCGGCCGGCTGATAGGGCAGCGCGAAAGCGACCGCCTTGCCGTCCGGGAAGCCGTAGAAGCGGACGCCCTCGCCCTTCGGCACGTACGAGTCGTAGCCCTCGCGGAAGCGCCACAGCGTTTCCTTGCCGTCGACCACCGGCCAGCGCAGGCCGCGCGCCTTGTGATAGACGTCGAAGAAGGCGAGATCGTGCGCCTTGCCGCGGCCGAACCGGGCGTACTCCTCGAACAGGCCCTTCTGCACGTAGAAGCCGTAGGCCTTCGATTCGTCGTTCATGTAGTCCTTGATGGCGTGGGCGTTAACCGCCTTCACGTCGTCGAGGCCGTACTTGTTCACTTCCTTGTTGGCGTACAGGACGTCGAACAGCGTCTTGCCCTTGTACTCGGGATTCTTGTCGAGCAGTTCGGCCGGCCAGACTTCGTCGGTCTTGAAGCGCTTCGAGAACTCGATGTACTGCCACAGGTCGGACTTGGACTCGCCCGGTGCCTTGACCTGCTGCCGCCACATCTGGCCGCGGCGCTCGGCGTTGCCGTACATACCTTCCTTTTCCATCCACATCGCGGACGGCAGGATCAGGTCGGCGGACATCGCCGAAACGGTCGGGTAGGCGTCGGAGACCACGGTGAAGCACTTCGGATTGCGCCACCCCGGGTAGATTTCGCCGTTGATGTTCGGACCGGCCTGCATGTTGTTGGTCGTCGTCGTCCACAGGAAGCCGACCTTGCCGTCCTTGGCCATGCGCGACTGCAGCACGGCGTGGTAGCCGACCCACTCGGGAATCGTGCCCGCCGGCAACTGCCAGATGCCTTCGGAGAATTCGCGGTGCTTCGGGTTCATGACGACCATATCGGCCGGCAGGCGGTGGGCGAAGGTGCCGACTTCGCGCGCCGTGCCGCAGGCGGACGGCTGGCCGGTCAGCGAGAACGGGCTGTTGCCCGGCTCAGAAATCTTGCCCACCAGCAGGTGGACGTTGTAGATCATGTTGTTCACCCAGGTGCCGCGCACGTGCTGGTTGAAGCCCATGGTCCAGAACGAGGTGACCTTCACCTTCGGATCGGCGTAGGCCTTCGCCAGCGCTTCCAGGCGATCCTTCGGCACGCCCGAGATTTCGTGCGTCTTGTCGAGCGTGTACTCGGAGACGAAAGCGGCGAACTCGTCGAAGCTGATGTCGACCGCCTTGCCCGGGTCGCCCTTCGGCTTGCCGTCCGGGCCGGGATAGCCGTTGTTGCCGGCGGCCTGTTCGAGCGGATGGTTCGGACGCAGGCCGTAGCCGATGTCGGTGACGCCCTTCTTGAACTTGACGTGCTTGGTAACGAAGTCCTTGTTAACGGCGTTGTTCTGGATGATGTAGTTGGCGATGTAGTTGAGGATCGCCAGATCGGAGTTCGGCTTGAAGATCAGCTCGTTGTCGGCCAGTTCGCACGAGCGGTGCGTGAAGGTCGACAGAACGTGGATCTTGACGTGCTTGGCGCTCAGGCGGCGGTCGGTGACGCGCGACCAGAGGATCGGGTGCATCTCGGCCATGTTCGAGCCCCACAGCGCGAAGACGTCGGCGTGCTCGATGTCGTCGTAGCAGCCCATCGGCTCGTCGATGCCGAAGGTGCGCATGAAGCCGACGACGGCCGAAGCCATGCAGTGGCGGGCGTTCGGGTCGATACTGTTGGTGCGCAGGCCGGCCTTCCACAGCTTGGAGGCGGCATAGCCTTCCCACACGGTCCACTGGCCGGAACCGAACATGCAGACGCCGCGCGGACCCTGCTCCGGGTTCTTGAGCGTCGTCTTGACCTTCTCGGCCATGATGTCGAAGGCCTTGTCCCAGGAAATCGGCGCGAACTCGCCGTTCTTGTCGTACTGACCGTTCTTCATGCGCAGCAGCGGCTGCGTCAGGCGGTCCTTGCCGTACTGGATCTTCGCCAGGAAGTAGCCCTTGATGCAGTTCAGGCCGCGGTTGACCGGCGCTTCCGGGTCGCCCTGGGTCGCCACGATGCGGCCGTCCTTGGTGCCGACCAGCACGCCGCAGCCGGTGCCGCAGTAGCGGCAGGCGCCCTTGTCCCAGCGCACGCCGTCGTCTTTCCGCTGCTGCGCCAGCGCCATGCCGGGCACGCTGATGCCGCCCACGGTCGCCGCTGCCGCCACCGCGTTGCTCTTGATAAAGTCACGTCTCGTCAGTTTCATCTCAGGCCTCCTCGTCGGGATCAGATTCGTATTGGTGGTACACCATCGACGCCGAGAGCACGCCCGGCTGGTGGTTGATCGTTTCATACATGTTGGCAACGGCTTGTTCCGAATCGGCTTCGATCGTCACGATCATCCGCCCCTCCTCGGTCACCGCGTGAACCTCGACACCGTTCAACGCCAGCAGGCTTTCCCGTACCTGTGCGATACCTTCCGGGCGGGCATTGACCAGCAAACTGGAAATATTCATCTTCTGGACACACTCCAAAAACTGCGCCGCGCGGGCGGCGGACCGGCACGCCGGGACACCGGCGGACAAACCCTGTTGGCTCTAATGGCTTTACGTCACGCGCCACTCTAAGCCGCCGGTGCGCGCATTTTTTTGATGCATATCAATCTAGAAAAAAATCCATACAAGCATTGCGGAAATAGCCCGGCCGGGGCACGCCGGCAGGCGTCCCGGATGAACCGCGCAACAGGGAAGTCAGGCGGTTGCGGAAAGGCGGGGGAGGACCGCGCGCGCGTTGCGCGACGTGGCCTGCGCTACGTCCTCGACGGCAAGCCCGCGCAGGCCGGCCAGTTCGGCGGCGATGCGCGGCAGGTGCTGCGGCGCGTTGCGCGCGCGCCCGAGAAAGGCGGGCGGAATGTCGGGCGCGTCGGTTTCGAGGACGATGGCGTCGAGCGGCAGCGTCGCCGCCAGCTCGCGGATGCGCAGGGCGCGTGGGAAGGTCAGCGTGCCGCCGAAACCGAGCTTGAAGCCGAGGGCGATGAAGGCGTCCGCCTGCTGGCGGCTGCCGTTGAAGGCGTGCGCGACGCCGCCGTATCCGTGAGTCTTGCCGAAGACGCGGCGCAACTGCTTGAGGATCGCATCCTGCGCGCGACGCACGTGGAGCAGGACCGGCAACCCGAAGTCGCGGGCGATCTTCAGCTGCTCGACGAAGAAGAACTCCTGGCGCGCAGGGTCGGCGTCGGGAACGAAGAAGTCGAGGCCGATTTCGCCGACGGCGACCGGCGGCCACGGCCCGTCGGCCTCGCGCCGCAGCCAGTCGCGCAGCGTGTCGAGATCGGCCTCGCTTGCCCGCCCGACGTAGAGCGGATGGATGCCGTAGGCCGGCGCGCAGCCCGGGTAGCGCGCGCAGCACTCGCGCACGGCGGCGAAATTGGCGGTTTCAATGGCCGGCACGACGATCCCTTCGACGCCGGCGACCCGCGCCGCCTGCGCGACGGCGGCGCGGTCGGCCGCGAACTCGGCGGCGTCGAGGTGGCAGTGCGTGTCGATCAACATCGCCGCGCGCCCGGGCGGGATGCCAGGGTACGTTGACATACATTTCGTGGAGCGCGTTGTGACGAGGGGGCTGTGCCTACTAGGCGCGCGCCGCCGCCCGCACCGGGGTGCGGGCAAGGGGCGTAATAACGTAGGCGCGGCCCCCTCGTCACAACCCTTCGGGACGGCCACTGAACGGGCTCATCGCCGCGTTGCATCCCGTTCGGTGGTCGTCGCGCCCATGAAATATATGTCAACACACCCTAGCTGCGGCCGTATACCGGCTTGCGCTTCTCGAAGAAGCCGGCCAGCCCCTCGGCGAAATCGGGATGCGCGCCGCAGGCGGCGAAGGAGCGCTGCTCGGCGACGAGCTGCGCTTCCAGCGGGTTGTCGAACGAAGCGTTGAGCAGCGCCTTCGTGCGCGCGAGCGCCTCGGCCGGACCGTTGGCCAGGCGGCGCGCCAGCTTCTGCGTTTCGGCGGCAAGTTCGTCGGGAGCGACGACGCGATTGACGAGACCCAGTTCGCGCGCGCGCGCGGCGTCGAAGCGGTCGCCGAGCAGCGCGATCTCCATCGCCTGCTTGAGGCCGACCTGGCGCGGCAGCGAGAAGGTGGCGCCGCCGTCAGGCGACAGTGCGATGTTGCTGTAGGCCAGCGTGAAGTAGGCGTTGTCGGCGGCCAGCACGAGATCGGCGGCAAGCATCAGCGACAGGCCGAAGCCGGCGACGGCGCCGTGCACGGCGGCGACCACCGGCTTGCGCATGCCCTTCAGGCTGAGCACAGAGGCGTGCACGGCGGCGATCACCTGCTCGAAGGCGGCCTGCCGTTCGGCCGGCGGCAGCGCGAGCTGCTCGCGGAACCACTTGAGGTCGCCGCCGGCCATGAAGTGTTCGCCGGCGCCGCGCACGACGACGGCACGCACGGCCGGATCGAAGGCGGCGCGCGCGCTCGCCTCGCGCAGCGCGTCGATCATCGCCAGATTGAGCGCGTTGAGCGCTTCGGGGCGATTGAGGGTGAGCGTCGCGATGGCGTCCTGGACTTCGTAAAGCACTGCACTCATGTTGCCGTCTCCTGTTTTTTGATTATAGGAAGTCGAAACGCGGTTCCGGCGTGCGCCCGCCGACGAGGTCGGCGAGCGCCGCGCCGGAGCCGCAGGCCAGCGTCCAGCCGAGCGTGCCGTGGCCGGTGTTGAGATAGAGATTGGGGTAGGCGGTATGCCCGATGGCCGGCACGTTGGACGGCGTCGCCGGGCGCAGGCCGCACCAGAATTCGGGCGCACCGGCCGGACGCAGGTCGGGGAACAGCTCGCCGGCGCGCCGGACCAGCGCCTGGCAGCGCACCGGGTTGAGTTCGGTGTCGTAGCCGGTGAACTCGGCGGTGCCGGCGATGCGCAGGCGCTGGCCGAGGCGCGAGAAAACGAGCTTGTGGCCATCGTCGGTCAGGCTGACGGTCGGCGCGACGCTGTCGGGGCCGAACGGCAGCGTCGCCGAATAGCCCTTGGCCGGATAGACCGGCAGACGGATGCCGAGCGGGCGCAGCAGGCGCGGCGTGTAGCTGCCGCAGGCGGCGACGTAGGCGTCGGCGACGAGCACCTCGCCGCCGGCCGCGTTGTTCACCAGCACGCCGGCAATGCGCCCGCCGCCGGCGGCGATCTTCTCGACCGTGTCGCCATAGCGGAAAGTCACTCCGCGCGCGGCGCACAGGGCGGCCAGGCGCTGCGTGAAGCGGTGCGCGTCGCCCGACTCGTCGCTCGCCGTGTAGTCGCCGCCGACCAGCAGCGGGCGCGCGGCGGCGAGCGCCGGTTCGATTTCGATGCAGCGCTCGGCGCTGACCGTTTCACGGTCGCAGCCGAGGGCGCGCATTGCGGCGGCAGCCTCGACGGCGCGCGCGAACTCGCGGCGGTCGGTGTAGACGTGCAGGATGCCGCGTTCGAGATGGTCGTAGGCGAGGCCGTCGTGCGCTGCGAGTTCGGCGCGCAGCGCCTGCAGGCGCTGCCGGCTGTAGAGCGCGAGCGCGACGATGTTGCGCATGTTGGCGCGCGTGCGCCAGGGCAGGCATTCGCGCAGGAAGCGCAGGCTCCAGTCGAACAGCGCCGGGTCCCAGCGCGCGCGGAAGAGCAGCGGCGCGTCTTCGCGCCCCATCCAGGCCAGCGCCTGCAGCGGCGCGTGCGGCGTCGCCCAGGGCTCGGCGTGCGAAACGGATATCTGGCCGCCGTTGGCGAAGCTGGTTTCGAGGCCGGCGGCCGGCTGCCGGTCGAGCACCGTGACTTCGTGGCCGGCTTCCGCCAGATACCAGGCGCTGGCGACACCGACGACGCCGGCCCCGAGAACCAGGACTTTCAAGACTCAGTCACTCCCGCTCACGGGCAATGCGCACGACTTCCGGGATATGGCGCAGGACGCGCAGCAACTGGGCGAGATGCAGGCGGCCGGCGACCTGCACGGTGAAATGCAGCACCGTGTACAACCCGGAATCCTTCTCGTCCATGCTGACGTTTTCGATATTGGCGCCGGACTCGGAAATGCCGGTCGCGATGCGCCCGAGCACGCCGCGCACGTTCTTCGCGGCGATCCGGATGCGCACGTCGAAGAGCTTGCCGGGCTCCGGCTCCCATTCGACGTCGATCCACTTCTGCGGCTCGCTGCTGCGCGATTTGCGGATCGCCGGGCAGTCGTGCGTGTGGATGACCAGCCCCTGTCCCTTGCGGATCGAGCCGATGATCGGATCGCCCGGGATCGGCTGGCAGCACGGCGCGAGCTGGATGGCCATGCCTTCTGTGCCGCGGATGACGAGCGAGGCCGGCATGCTGTTTTCCGGCTGCGGCGCATCTTCGGTAGACAGCAGGCGGCGCGCGACGACCGCGGCGAGCCGGCGGCCGAGGCCGATGTCGGTATAGATCTCCTTCATCGACTTGTTGCCCGAATCGCGCACCAGCTCTTCCCAGCTGGCCACCGGAACCTCGGCCGAGGACACGCCGAGCGCCCGCAGTTCCTGGTCGAGCATGCTCTCGCCGAGCGCGGCGGATTCGTCGTGCTGCATGGTCTTCAGGAAATGGCGGATCTTGCTGCGCGCGCGGCCGGTCTTGACGTAGGAGAGCCAGGCCGGATTCGGGTTGGCATGCGCGGCGGTGATGATCTCGACCTGATCGCCGTTGGCCAGCTCGGTGCGCAACGGCATCAGGTCGTAGTTGATGCGCGCGGCGACGCAGCGGTTGCCGATATCGGTGTGCACCGCGTAGGCGAAATCGACCGCCGTGGCGCCGCGCGGCAGCGCCATGATCTTGCCCTTGGGCGTGAACACGTAGACCTCGTCGGGGAAGAGGTCGACCTTGACGTGCTCGAAGAACTCCGACGAATCGACCGCCGTGCTCTGCAGCTCGAGCAGCGACTGCAGCCACTTGTGCGTCTTCAACTGCAGGTCGGCGCCGGAATCCTCGGTGTCCTTGTACAGCCAGTGCGAAGCGACGCCCTCCTGCGCCAGGTGGTGCATGCCCTCGGTGCGGATCTGCACCTCGACCGGCGTGCCGTAGGGGCCGATCAACGTCGTGTGCAACGACTGGTAGCCGTTGGCCTTGGGGATCGCGATGTAGTCCTTGAACTTGCCGGGCACCGGCTTGTACAACGCGTGCAGCGCACCGAGCGCGAGGTAGCAGGTCGGCACGTCGCGCACGACGACGCGGAAGCCGTAGATGTCGAGCACCTGCGAGAAGGTCAGGCGCTTGTCGACCATCTTGCGGTAGATCGAATACAGGCTCTTCTCGCGGCCGAACACCTGCGCCTGGATGGCGACCTCCTGCATCTTGCCCTGGATGCCGTCGAGGATGCGCGCCAGCAGCTCGCGCCGGTTGCCGCGCGCGGCGCGCACGGCGCGCGCCAGGACGCGCGCGCGCATCGGGTGGATGTGCTCGAAGGAGAGATCCTGCAGCTGCCGGAAGAGCTTGTTGAGGCCGAGCCGGTTGGCGATCGGCGCGTAGATTTCGAGCGTTTCGTAGGCGATGCGGCGGCGCTTGTCGGCGCGCATCGCGGACATCGTCTGCAGATTGTGCAGGCGGTCGGCGAGCTTGATGAGCACGACGCGCAGGTCGCGCGCCATGGCCATCAGCATCTTGCGGAAGTTTTCGGCCTGCGCTTCCTGGTAGGACTGGAACTCGATCTTGTCGAGCTTGGAGAGGCCGTCGACCAGTTCGGCGACCGGCTTGCCGAAGCGTTCGGCGATCTCCGACTTGCTGACCGCCGTATCCTCCATCACGTCGTGCAGCAGGGCGGCGATCACCGCCTGCGCATCCATGTGCCACTCGGCCAGCGCCCCGGCGACGGCGAGCGGATGCGTGATGTAGGGTTCGCCGGAGAGGCGGATCTGGCCGTGGTGCGCGGCCGCGCTGAAGAGATAGGCCTCGCGGACGAGGTCGATTTCTTCCGCCGTTAGGTAGTTGAGGCTGTCGATGAAGACCCGGTAGGCCGGGTCTTCGGGTGCCGCCGCCCCGCCCGTGGCAGCGGGAGGAAGGGCATGCGCATCAGGGACGCTGGCGGTGGAGGCCGGGGGCATGGCTGCCATGGTGGCTCACCGCCTTAATTGCCGGAGGCGGTCAGGCCTGACCGCGGTTCAGGACTTCCAGGCCGACCAGCCCGAGGCCGACTTCGCGCAGGGCGATGACGGTCGGTTTGTCCTTCTCGGGCTCGACCAGGGGCGTCGCGCCGTTGGCGATCTGGCGAGCGCGATAGGTGGCGGCCAGGGTCATCTGGAAACGGTTGGGGATGCGGTGCAGACAGTCGTCTACGGTCACTCGGGCCATGGCGGTATCCTACGAAATCAGAACAGGTTTGCGAAAAGGGCTGCGTGACGCTGGGATTGGGCCTTGAAGCTGAGGCGCGATGCCCGCGCAACCGACAACAGATCGCCCAGCGCCTGCTGCAGATCGTCGTTGATAATAACATAGTCGAATTCGGCCATATGCCGCATCTCGTCTCGCGCTGCGGCCATCCGGCGGGCGATCGTCTCGGCGCTGTCGGTGCCGCGACCGGACAGGCGGCGTTCGAGTTCGGCCAGCGACGGCGGCAGGATGAAGATGCCGATCGCCGCGGGGAAAATCTTGCGCACCTGCTGCGCGCCCTGCCAGTCGATTTCGAGCAGGACGTCGCGTCCGGCGGCCATTTCCGCTTCGATCCAGGTTTTGGACGTGCCGTAGTAGTTGCCATGCACCTCGGCCCATTCGAGAAAGTCGCCGGTGCCGATCTTGGCGAGGAAATCGGGAACGCCGACGAAGTGGTATTCGCGGCCGTCCTCCTCCCCGGCGCGCGGCGCGCGTGTCGTGTAGGAGATGGACAGGCGGATGCCCGGATCGTTCTCGAGCAGCAGACGCACCAGCGTCGTTTTGCCGGTGCCCGAGGGCGCGGCGACGATGTACAGATGACCGGCCATGGCGCGTCCTTACTCGAGATTCTGGATCTGCTCGCGCATCTGTTCGATGAGCAGCTTGAGTTCCATCGCCGTCTGCGACACCTCGGTGACGACCGACTTGGAGCCGAGCGTGTTGGCTTCGCGGTTGAGTTCCTGCATCAGGAAGTCGAGCCGCTTGCCGGTCGCGCCGCCGGCCTGCAGCACGCGCTCGACCTCGTCGAGGTGGGTGGACAGGCGGGCCAGTTCCTCGGCGACGTCGATGCGCACGGCGAACACGGCGACCTCCTGGCGGACGCGCTCGTCGTCGGCGCTGCCGAGGGCGTCGACCAGGCGCTGCTTGAGCTTGTCCTGGAAGGCGGCCTGCGCGACCGGGATGCGCGGCGCGACTTCGACGACCAGTTCGCGCATGCGCGCGACGCGCTCGAGGATCACGGCGGCGAGCTTCTCGCCCTCGCGCGCGCGCGTCGCCGCGAAATCGGCGACCGCCTCCTTGGCGAGTTCGAGCGTCGCCGCGGCGAGCGCCTCGACGTCGAGCGAGTCGTCGCCGAACATGCCCGGCCAGCGCAGCGCCTCGCTCACCGAGAGCGGCGCCGCCTGCGGCAGCTCGGCGCGCACCTGCGCGTCGAAGGACTTGAGGCGGGCGAGCAGTTCGCCGTTGAGACTCTGCTGCTGCGCGCGCGCGGCGGCGGGAACGAAGTTCAGGCGGCACTCGACCTTGCCGCGCGAGAGGCGGGCGCCGATCAGTTCGCGCAGGGCCGGCTCGACGACGCGCAGCTCCTCGCAGATGCGGAAATGGAAGTCGAGGTAGCGCGAATTGACGCTCTTCAGTTCGAGGTGCAGGGCGCCGCGCTCGACGTCGCGCGTTCTGGCTGCGTAGCCGGTCATGCTGTAGATCATGGAAATCCCGAATCGAAACGATGGCAGGCGAATGCCGCGGCGGCGCGCGAGTGCGCTTTACACTCCACCGGCAAACCCTGAAAATGGCTGAAAGTCCATATCATAGCTTCGACCTCGATGGCCCAACAAGCCAACCACGCCCTCCCCGCCGGTTACCAGCTCGATGAGTACCACATCGACCGACAGCTCTCCCTGGGCGGGTTTTCGATCGTCTATCTGGCGACCGACGGCGAGGGAAAATCCGTGGCGATCAAGGAATACCTGCCGAACAGCCTGGCGCTGCGCGGCGAGGGGGAAATCCGGCCGAGCATCAGCAACGAGCACATGAACGCCTTCCGCTACGGCATGAAGTGCTTCTTCGAGGAAGGCCGCGCGCTGGCCCGCCTGTCGCATCCGAACGTGATCCGCGTGCGCAATTTCTTCCGCGCCAACGACACGGTCTACATGGTGATGGACTACGAGCAGGGGCGCACGCTGCAGGAGTTCATCCAGCGGAACCGCGCGGCGGTGACCGAGAACTTCCTGCGCAACGTGTTCACCAAGCTGCTCAACGGCCTGCGCGAAGTGCATTCGCACAAGCTGCTGCACCTCGACCTCAAGCCGTCGAACATCTACATGCGCAACGACTACACGCCGGTGCTCATCGACTTCGGCGCCGCGCGCCAGACGCTGGCCTCCGACACGCCGATGCTGAAGCCGATGTACACGCCGGGCTTCGCCTCGCCCGAGCATTACACCCAGCGCGAATTCCTCGGCCCGTGGAGCGACGTCTACAGCATCGGCGCCTCGATGTACGCCTGCCTCGCCGGCAACGCGCCGCAGGCCGCCGACAGCCGTCTGGAGAAGGATCAGCTGGTGCCGGCGATGGTGCGCTGGGAAGGCCAGTTCTCGGACCACCTGCTCGAAACGATCGACTGGTGCCTGTGCCTCAACCACCTGTACCGCCCGCAGAGCGTCTTCGCGCTGCAGAAGGCGCTCACCGAGCAGGTGCCGGTCCTGCCGCAGCGCGAGGAGCGCTGGCTCGACCGGACGGTAGGGAAATTCGTCGGCCGCCTGAAAAAGATCGGGAACAAATGAAATTCACCATTTACCAGGAAAGCCGCCAGGGCAAGCGCGCCAACAACGAGGATCGCCTCGGCTACTGCTACTCGCGCGAAGCGCTGCTCGCCGTGGTCGCCGACGGGATGGGCGGCCACTACTACGGCGAAGTCGCCGCGCAGATCGCCGTGCAGACGCTGACCGAAAGCTTCCAGCGCGAAGCCAAGCCGCAGATCGCCGACCCCTTCCTCTTCCTGCAGAAGGCGATGCTCAACGCGCACCGCGCGATCATCGACTTCTCGCAGGAGCACAAGCTCGACGACTCGCCGCGCACGACCTGCGTCGCCTGCCTGATCCAGGACAACGTCGCCTACTGGGCGCACGCCGGCGACTCGCGCCTCTACCTGCTGCGCGAAGGGCGCGTGCATTTCCGCACGCGCGACCATTCGCGCGTGCAACTGCTGCTGGACCAGGGCGTGATCAACGAAGCGCAGGCCGCCGTCCACCCCGAGCGCAACAAGGTCTATTGCTGCCTGGGCGGCACGCAGGAGCCGGAGATCGAGTTCTCGCGCAAGATGCCGCTCGAAGCCGGCGACGTGCTCGCGCTGTGCACCGACGGCGTCTGGGGCGTGCTGCCCGAGGCCACCCTGGTCGACGCGCTGCAGGGCATCAACCTGATGCAGGCCGTGCCGGCCCTGCTCGCCGAGGCCGAACTGCGCGGCGGCTCGCACGCCGACAACCTGTCGATCATCGCCGTGCGCTGGGAAGACAGCTACGTCGAAAACGCGACGAGCGCGATCTCGACGCAGACCATGTCGCGCGACACGATCACCACCCGCCTCGACGAGTTCGGCCGCAACCCGAGCTACAAGAGCGAACTGACCGAAGACGAAATCGAACGCGCGATCGAAGAGATCCGCTCGACCATCCAGAAGTACGCCAAATAGGAAAACCCATGCGCCCGAGCAAAAGAAAGGCGTCGCAGCTGCGCGACGTCCGCATCACCCGCCGCTTCACCCGCCACGCCGAAGGCTCGGTGCTGATCGAAATGGGCGACACGCAGGTGCTGTGCACCGCCAGCATCGAGGAATCCGTCCCCGGCTTCCTGCGCGGCAAGGGCCAGGGCTGGGTCACCGCCGAATACGGCATGCTGCCGCGCGCCACGCACACGCGCAGCTCGCGCGAGGCGGCCAAGGGCAAGCAGACCGGACGCACGCAGGAAATCCAGCGCCTGATCGGCCGCGCGCTGCGCGCCGTGGTCGACCTGAAGGCGCTCGGCGAGCGCCAGATCACGCTCGACTGCGACGTCCTGCAGGCCGACGGCGGCACCCGCTGCGCGTCGATCACCGGCGCCTGGATCGCGCTCTGGGACGCCTGCGAACAACTCGTGGCGAACGGCAAGCTGGCCGAGAACCCGGTGCGCGACCACATCGCCGCGGTCTCGGTCGGCATCTTCGCCGGCACGCCGGTGCTCGACCTCGATTATCCCGAGGACTCGGACTGCGACACCGACATGAACGTCGTCATGACGGGCAGCGGCGGCATCGTCGAAATCCAGGGCACGGCCGAGGGCGCACCGTTCACGCGTGCGCAGATGACCGCGCTGGTCGACCTCGCCGAAGCCGGCATCGGCCAGCTGATTGCCGCGCAGAAGGAGGCGCTCGCCGCATGAAGCTCGTCCTCGCCTCGAACAATGCGAAGAAGCTGAAGGAGCTGCGCGAGATCCTGACGCCGCTCGGCTGGGAACTCGTGCCGCAGGGCGAACTCGGCGTCCCGGAAGCCGAGGAGCCGCACTGCACCTTCGTCGAAAACGCGCTCGCCAAGGCCCGCCACGCGGCGGCGCTGACCGGCCTGCCGGCGCTCGCCGACGACTCCGGCATCTGCATCGACGCCTTCGGCGGCGCGCCCGGCGTGCTGTCGGCGCGCTACGCCGGCGAACCGAAGTCCGACGCGCGCAACAACGACAAGCTGCTCGCCGAGCTCGGCAAACTCGCCGGCAAGAATAGCCGGCGCGGCCACTACTACTGCGTGCTCGTCTTCGTGCGCGCCGCCGACGACCCGCAGCCGCTCATCGCCGAGGGCGAATGGCACGGCGAAGTGCTGGAAGCGCCGCGCGGCGACGGCGGCTTCGGCTACGACCCGCTGTTCCTGATTCCCGAACTCGGCCAGAGCGTCGCCGAGATCCCGGCCGCCGAGAAGAACCGCCGCTCGCACCGCGGGCAGGCGCTGGCCCGCCTCGTCGAGCGCCTGCAAGCGCCCGCCTGATGTCCGCGCGCAAACCCGGCACGGTGATCCCCATCGTGCCGCACGGCAAGACCGCCGGCGGCGGCGCTTCCGCGCTCGAATTCCGCAGCGCCCTGCCGCTTTCGCTGTACGTGCACATCCCGTGGTGCGTGCAGAAATGCCCCTACTGCGACTTCAACTCGCACGAGATGCGCGGCGGCATTCCCGAGGCCGATTCGGAACGCTACGTCGCCGCCCTGATCGCCGACCTCGAATCGGCGCTGCCGCTCGTCTGGGGCCGCCGCGTCGGCAGCGTCTTCTTCGGCGGCGGCACGCCGAGCCTGCTCTCGGGCGCCGCGCTCGACGAACTGCTGACGGCCATCCGCACGCGCCTGCCGCTCGCGCCGGACGCCGAAATCACGCTCGAAGCCAACCCCGGAACGGTCGAAGCGGAGAAGTTCGCCGCCTTCCGCGCGGCCGGCGTGAACCGCCTGTCGCTCGGCATCCAGAGCTTCAACCCGGCGCACCTCAAGGCGCTCGGCCGCATCCACGACGACACCGAAGCGCGCCGCGCGGTCGACATCGCGCGCGCGCACTTCGACAACTTCAACCTCGACCTGATGTACGCCCTGCCCGGCCAGACGCTGGCCGAGGCGCTGGCCGACCTCGAAACCGCGCTGTCCTTCGCGCCGCCGCACCTGTCCTGCTACCAGCTGACGCTGGAACCGAACACCGCCTTCGCCGCGGCGCCGCCGGCGCTGCCCGAGTCCGACCTGTGCGCCGACATGCAGGAGGCGATCGAGGCGCGCCTCGCGCAGGCCGGCTACGCGCACTACGAGACCTCGGCCTTCGCGCAGCCCGGCCGGCAGTGCCGGCACAACCGCAACTACTGGGAGTTCGGCGACTACCTCGGGATCGGCGCCGGCGCGCACGGCAAGCTCACGCTGTTCGACGGCCGGCAGTGGGAAGTGCGCCGCCAGATGCGCTGGAAGCAGCCGAAACAGTATCTCGCGCAGGTCGCCGCCGGCGCGCCGGTGCATGAGGAGCACGCGGTCGCGCGCGCCGACCTGCCCTTCGAGTTCATGATGAACGCGCTGCGCCTGAACGACGGCTTCGACCCTGCGCTGTTCGAGGCGCGCACCGCGCTGCCGCTGATCGGCATCGAAAGCGAATTGCGCCGCGCCGAAGCCGACGGGCTGCTCGAGCGGGATGCGCGCCGTATCGCCCCCACCCTGCGCGGACAGCGCTACCTCAACGAACTGCTGCGCCGCTTTCTCGCCGCTTAACGGCAGCACACCGCAGCAGCTTAGCAACCCGCGCAAAGGCCGTCGCGCGCAGCCCCCTAAAGCGAGCGGCGCAGGGCGTCCAGGTCGACGTGCCGCTCATGCACGGCGCTGCGCGGAAACGACACGAGAAAGGCGACGCGCCGCGGCCGCTCGGGATCGACCGTCGAGAATTCGAGCAGCTCGATCGGCGCGCCGGCCGCCTGCGGGGGAACGACGATGTTCATCGCGTCGAGCTTGAGCGACAGGCGCTGCGGCCGGATGATCGCCTCGGCGTTGCGCAGCGCGGCGAGCACCCGTTCGAGCGCGCCGTCCAGCCCCGCGCCGCCGGCGCGCGTCGCCGCCAGCTGTTCGGCGTTGCGCGCCAGTTCGCGGCGCAGGCGGACGAGGTCGGGCGCCTCGCCTTCCTCCCGCGCGAACAGCGGATCCAGCCCGGCGCCGCTCTGCTCCATCAGGCGCAAACGCGTCAGCAACAGCTGGCGGTAGGACGCCAGCTGCTCGACCTGCTTGCGGTTGTCGGCAATTTCGCGCATGGCCGCCAACGCCAGCTGCTCCAGGACGAAGTCCTCGAGCGCGCGGCGGGTCGCGGCTTCGGCCGGCGCCAGACCGGCGACGCGAAAGTCGCCGAAACTGACGGTCTTCTGCAGCACGTCCTGGCGCAACATCCCGCCGGCGTCGAGCGCCGGCCCCGACACGCTGCGCTCGACGCGGGTCGCCGCCAGCACGCCGAACAGCGTGTCGCTGCCCGAGAGCGCGCCGGCGTCGAGGAAGTTGCGCACTTCGCGACTGGCGGCGAGCGCCGCGTCGATCTCGTCCGGGCGCGCAAAGGTGGCGCGCAGCAGCGGATCGTGCGCCCAGTTCTCGGGCGTCAGCGCGACGCTCGGCGGCATCTGGCCGATCGTCGCGCGCGCGAACGCCAGCGCATCCTGCACCGCCGGCGCCAGGCGGTCGCGCGCGCCGCGCAGAAGTTTCAGGCGCGGGTCGATGCCGTGCAGGACGCGATCCACCGCCCGCATCAGCCCTTCGTTGCCGGCCGCGAGGTCGCGGCCGCCGAAGATCCAGTCGAAGAAGCCCACGCGCGCTACCTGAGCTGGTTCATGGCCTCGTCGAGCTGCCGGCGCAGCGCCTCGGTCGGCAGCCCCTGCGCTTCGGCCACGCGAATCCGGCGGACGAGATCGGCGATCTGCGCCGGGGTCGCCGGCGCACCGGCGGGCGTGATCCGGATCGCCGGCGGATTTGCCGGCGGATTTGCCGGCGAATTCGCCGACGACGTCGGCGCGGCCTTCCCGGCGGACGGCTGCACCTGGCCATCGACCACCACTTCGGCACGCTCGGCGCCGGGCTGGCCGCGCCGCGCGGTGATCACGATCGATTTCGGCTGGTAGGGGCGCGGCGCCGGACGGCGGGCGTTCTGCGCCGACGGCGTGCCGCTGCGGCGGAAGGTCTCGACGGCGGCGAACAACTGCTTGCGCAGCGCGTCGGCCGGCTGCCCGGCGGCCTCGGCCTCGCGGATCTGCCGCAGCAGGTCCTCGATGGCGCTCGGCGCCGCCGCCGAGCGCGTCGCCTCGCCGAAGCTCTCCTTCGGCGCCTTGACGGCGATCGCGAATTCCTCGGGCGACGAGATCATCTTGCCCAGCCGGTAGTGGTCGTAACGCATGGCCAGCGTCAGCGCGGTGTCGCCCCAGTCGTTCTTCGACTTCGGATCGCCGCCCGCTTCGAGCAGCGTCTTGGCGAGTTCTTCGCGCCCCTCGCGTGCCGCCAGCATGAGCGGCGTCGATCCGTTCGGCGAGCGCGCGTTGACCTCGGCGCCGCGCTCGATCAGCGTGCGCGCCAGCTTGTCCTGGCCGCTGAACACGGCGTAGTGCAGCGCGCTCCAATTCATTCCCTCGCGGTTGAGCGCAGCGCCGCGTTCGAGCAGCCAGAGCACGGCGGCTTCGTGCCCGCCCCAGGCGGCCAGTTGCAGCGGCTGCTCGCCGTTCCGGTTGGCGCGCCGGGGATTGGCGCCGCGCTCGACGAACAGCGCCATCATCTCGACATTGCCGTTCCACGCCGCGACCATCAGGCCGGTGCCGATGCGGTCGGCCTGGTATTCGGGGTCCAGCCCCTCGTCGAGCCAGCCTTTGACGGTGCGCAGGTCGCCGCGCTCGACGGCGAGGCCGAAGGCGATCGGATCGGGCGCCGCCGCCCAGGCCGGCGCGGCCAGCAGGCACAGCACGAGGAGCGCGCGACGCGCGCCGTGGGCAAACCATCGCATGATTGACTCTCCATTGACGCTCGCCGGCGCGGGCGCGCCTCCGGACGCGATGCCCCGCGTCCCGCCGCCGGTTTTACCGTCTGTTTTGTTGCACAATATCGCGCTCATGTCGTCCCGCCCCGTTCCGCCCCTCATCGTCGCCTTCGCGCTCTCGCTCGCCCTGCACGGCGGCCTGCTGCTGCCGGACGTCCTGCGCCCCGCCGCGACGCCGCCGCGCCCGGCGCTGCGCGCCGAACTGCGCCTGCCGCCGCTGCCCGAGGAGCGCTCCGTGGCGCCGCCCGCCGAGTCCCTGCTGAAGAATACGCTGGACGTCGAGGCGGCGGAACCGGCGCGCGCCGCAGCTTTGCCGCCTCCGCCGGAAAAGCCGGGGGCGACGGCCAGGGCGCGCGCCGAAACGAAACGCGAGGTCCGCAGCGCGCAGAAGAAGCTGGCACAGCACCTCTACTATCCGCCGGAAGCGGTCGCCCGCGGCCTCGAGGGCGAGGTGCGCCTACGCGTCACGCTGGCCGCCGACGGCAGCGTCGCCGACGTGCGCGTCGCCGCGAGCAGCGGCCATCCGCTCCTCGACCACGCGGCGGAAAAGGCCGCCTGGGCGATGGGGCGCGCCGACGCGAGCGGACGCGAACTGATCCTGCCCGTCGTCTTCCGTCTGCAGTAGGCGCCTTGCGCGCTTCCGGATCGGGTCCGGCGCGCCGGCCGGCGCCATCCGGCGCGCTCCCCTACTTGCGGCGGAAAACCAGATCCCAGACGCCGTGCCCGAGGCGCAGGCCGCGCTGCTCGAACTTGGTGAGCGGCCGGTAGGCCGGGCGCGGCGCGTAGCCGGGCGCGGTGTTTTCGAGCAGCGCTTCGGCCGAGAGCACTTCGAGCATCTGCTCGGCGTAGTTTTCCCAGTCGGTGGCGCAGTGGATGTAGCCGCCCGGCCGCAGGCGGCTGGCGAGCAGCGCGACGAGCGGCGGCTGGATCAGGCGCCGCTTGTGGTGGCGCGCCTTCGGCCACGGGTCGGGGAAGAAGATGTGCGCACCGGCCAGCGCATCGGGCGCGATCATGTCGCGCAGAACCTCGACGGCGTCGTGCTGGACGATGCGCTGGTTGGTGAGCCCGCCCTCGGCGATCAGCTTGCACAGGCTGCCGACGCCGGGCGTGTGCACTTCGATGCCGAGATAGTCGTTGCCTGGATTGGCGGCGGCGATGGTGGCCGAGGTCTCGCCCATGCCGAAGCCGATTTCGAGAATCTTCGGCGCGCTGCGCCCGAACAGGGCGTCGAGGTCGAGGCGCGCGGCCGTGTAGGGCACGCCGATTTTGGCCATCATGTCTTCGTGGTAGCGCTGCTGCGCGTTCGAGACGCGCCCCTGGCGCAGCACGAAGCTGCGGATGTGCCCGTGCGCGACCGGGGCGCCGAGCGCCCCCTTTTCCGGCGAATTCGCGGGGCTTCCCGCGGGACTTCCTTCTCTCTCGTTCATGCTCACGATCCGATCAGACCGCTGGTCGGCGACGACGGGTCGGCCGAGTACAGCTTGCGCGGCATACGGCCGGCGAGGAAGGCCTCGCATCCGGCCTCGACCGCTTTTTTCATGGCGCTGGCCATCAGCACGGGATTCTGCGCGTGCGCGATGGCGGTGTTCATCAGCACGCCGTCGCAGCCGAGTTCCATGGCGATCGCCGCGTCCGACGCGGTGCCGACGCCGGCGTCGACGAGCACCGGTACCTTTGCATTGTCGATGATCAGGCGCAGGTTCCACGGGTTGACGATGCCCATGCCGGAGCCGATCAGCGAGGCGAGCGGCATCACCGCGACGCAGCCGATCTCTTCGAGCATCTTCGCCTGGATCGGATCGTCGGCGCAGTAGACCATCACCTGGAAGCCTTCCGCGACCAGCGTCTGCGCGGCCTTGAGGGTTTCCGGCATGTTCGGGAACAGCGTCGTGGGATCGCCGAGCACTTCGAGCTTGACCAGCGCGTGCCCGTCGAGCAGCTCGCGCGCCAGGCGCAGCGTGCGCACCGCGTCGTCGGCCGTGTAGCAGCCGGCGGTGTTGGGCAGGATGGTGAATTGCGACGGCGGCAGCACGTCGAGCAGGTTAGGCTCGCCGGCGTTCTGGCCGATGTTGGTGCGGCGGATCGCGACGGTGACGATCTCGGCGCCGGAAGCGTCGATCGCCGCGCGCGTTTCGGCGAAATCCTTGTATTTCCCGGTGCCGACGAGCAGGCGGGAACGGTAGGTCTTGCCGGCGACGGTCAGGCTGTGTGCTTGTGCGTCCATGGTCTTTCGCTTTGAAATGGCCGAATTCGGGAATCGGAGGCCGGGATGCGGAACTTGGCGCCGGATTCAGCCGCCGCCGACGGCGACGACGATCTCGATGCGGTCGCCCGCGGCCAGCGCGACTTCGGCGTGGCGGCCGCGTGGCACGATCTCGCCGTTGCGTTCGACGGCGATGCGCTTGCCGGCGTAGCCGAGCGCCGCGACGAGCGCGGCGACGGTCAGCGGAGCGGAGAACTGGCGGGCTTCGCCATTGACGATGAGTTCCATTGAGCGGGCGATTTTACCACGCCCCGCAGGAAGTCCTCTTGGGGGACGCCCGGGCGAAGTCCCCGCAGGGGCATCCGGGGGGCCGGCCGAACGATCCGCGCCGGTCGGTCCGGCGGAGCCGACGGCGGTGTCCCGGCAAATCCCGGCAAATCTCGCGCGCGCCCGGATTCGCCGCCGGCCCGGCGCACGCCGCTATAATCGCCCTTTCGCTCTTTCGCCCATCCCCGCCCTTCGATTCAGGAGCCACTCATGTTCCGCCTCCCCCTGCGCGCGCTGGCCGCATCCCTGTTGCTCGCTTCCGGCGCCGCGCTGGCCGACGTCAAGATCGGCGTGATCGCCTCGTCGACCGGCGTCACCGCCGTCGTCGGCATCCCGCAGAAGAACACCGTCGCCCTGCTGCCGTCCGAGATCGGCGGCCAGAAGGTCGATTACGTCGTGCTCGACGACGCCTCCGACCCGACCAACGCGGTGACCAACCTGAAGAAGCTGCTCGCCGAGCACAAGGTCGACGCGCTGATCGGCCCGACGACGACGCCGGCCGCGCTGGCCATGCTCGACTTCGTCGCCGAAGCGAAAGTGCCGCTGGTCACCACGGTCGGCTCGTCGGCGCTCGTCCTGCCGATGGACGAGCGCAAGAAATGGGTGTTCAAGACGACGCAGAACGACGACCTGATCGCCGAGGCGCTGATCGCCCACATGAGCGCCAGCGGCGTGCGCAGCGTCGGCTTCATCGGCTTCAACGACCCCTACGGCGAGAACTGGTACAAAGTCTTCGCGCCGATGGCCGAGAAGGCCGGCATCCGCATCGCCGCCAGCGAGCGCTACACGCGCACCGACGCCTCGGTCACCGGACAGGCGCTCAAGCTGCTCGCCGCCAAACCGGACGCCGTCCTGATCGCCGCGACCGGCGGCCCGGCCGTGCTGCCGCAGGCGGCGCTGCTCGACAAGGGCTACAAGGGCAAGATTTACCAGACGCACGGCGTCGCCACCAACGACTTCATCCGCATCGGCGGCGCCAAGGTCGAAGGCACGCTGATGGCCGGCGGCCCGATGCTGGTCGCCGACGACCTGCCGGCAAGCAACCCGATCAAGGCCGTGGCGCGCGGCTACATCAAGGCCTACGAGGCGAAGTACGGCGCCGGCAGCACCTCGACCTTCGGCGCCAACACCTACGACGCCGGCCTGCTGCTGCAGAAGGCGATTCCGGTCGCGCTGAAGAAGGCGCAGCCGGGCAGCCCCGAGTTCCGCGCCGCGCTGCGCGACGCGCTCGAACAGGCGAAGGAAGTGGTCGGCGCGCAGGGCGTGTTCAACATGACGGCGCAGGACCACAACGGCATGGACAGCCGCGCACGCGTCATGATGAGCGTGAAGAACGGGCGCTGGACGCTGGTGCCGTGAGCGGTTTCGAGAACTACCCCGAACAGCTGGCCGCGCTCGACCGCGAGATCGCGCACTACGCCGCGCTGTGCGGCGTCGATCCGGCCGACCGCGCGGCGGTCGAGGCCTGCGTCAAAGACGTGCGCGCCAGCTGGCCGGAGGACAAGGCCCGGCAGTCGCTGCACGGCCTGCTCGTGCTGCGCATCAAGCTCGAAACGGAAATGCTCGGCGAGGGCATCGTGCCGCCGCCGCGGCACGGCCTCTAGGAGGCGATGCGCCGGTCCGGCGCCGGATGAGCCGACGACGGACGGCGATGCACCCTCGGCGGCCGTCCCGGAGGGGTATGGCGAGGGAGGCGCGGCCGGGTCGTTGCGCCGCTTGCCCGCCCGCTGCGGGCGGTGGCATGCGCCCGGCAGGCGCCGCTTCCGCGCTGCCCCGCAGCATGCGCGTCGACGCCCCCTAGAAAGCGACGCTCATCCGCGCCGACCATTCGGAGACGTTGCGCAGGTCGCCCTGCAGGCGGGTGTCCGACGAATAGCGCAGGCCGACGCTGACGTTGCGCGCCAGCGCGTGCGACAGGCCGAGGAAGACGCGCTGGTTTTCCGGCGCGTTGTTGAGCGGCCGGCCGTTCACCGTCTGCCCGCCGCCCCGGTTTTCCTGCACGCCGACCTGCGATTCCCAGCCCGCCGCGAATTTCCAGCGCAGATAGCCGGTCACGCCGTAGGCCGTCTGCTGCTCCATCCGGCGGCCGCCGTAGTAGTTGTCGTTGGTCTCGTAGAAGCTCACTTCGGGGACCAGTTCGACGCTCCAGTCGGCGCTCAGGCGACGCACCCAGCCGAGCGCGAGGACGGCCTTCCAGCGGTCGTCGCCGGGATTGAGCAGGCGCTTGCCGTCGTACTGTCCGGAAGGCGGCATGACGGTGACGCCGACGCCCAGCCACTGGCCGCCGTCCGGGTCGTTCACCGGCCACACGGTAAGCCCCAGGCGCAGGTCGGCCGGTCCGGCGATCGGCTCGCCGTAGCCCATCGGGAAGCGTCCCTCGGTCCGGTGCGCCTCGATGTAGGGCTGCAGCACCGACCAGGCGGCGGTCATGTCGCCGATCCGGTCGTACAGGGTGAGGCCGACCGCCGCCGCACGCCCGACCATCTTGCCGGTCCCCAGGCGCACGCCCTTGACGTAGGGCCCGTCGACCTCGCGCTCGAGCAGCAGGAAGCTCAGCACGCGCGTCCCGACCGGCGCCGCGACGTAGGCGCCCGGCATCGGATCGCTGGCGGCGGCGGCGACCAGCGGCAGCGCGAGGACGGAAAGCGCGAGGAGAAGACGGCTACCTGCACGGCGGACGGCCGGAGCGAAGAAGGAAGAGGAAGGCTGGACGATCGGTTTCACGGCAGGCGATCTGAATGGATAGGCAGGATATATGCTGGATTCGCCCGAAAATCGACGATTCCGCGCGAAAAACGATGAAAACACGAAGGCTGAAAAGCGTGCAAAGCGCGCCCTCTTCCGGTCCGGAAATCATAGAATCCGGTGCCGGATCGGCCCATGTTTTTTCTTGAAAATTCCGTTTTCCCGCGACTGAATTGGGTATTTTTCGCAGGGCAGGCGAATTGCCGGCCGCATTATCCAACAAAATCCCCGCCGGACGCACTTCATTTGCGGCCCGCACGCCGCGCCGGCCGCGAAAAAAAAGCCCGGGGCCGCGCGCGGCTCCGGGCTGTGGCGTATCGCCGGCGTGCCTCAGAGGGTGCTGAGGATGTTGAGGAACCAGCCGCGGCTGCGGTACGACAGGTTGGTCAGGTCGTCCGAGTAGGTGGTGAAGTTGTAGCCCGCCCCCACCTTCACGTTCTGCCCGAGGTGGCGATACGCCGCCAGCAGCGCGCCGGCCTTCGCGTCCTGCGCTTCCCTGGCGCGCAGGTTGCGCAGTTCGGTCACGACGTCCCACTCGCGGATCCAGTGCCAGTCGGCGCGCAGCACGACGAGGTCGGCGCGGCTCGAATACCACTCGCCGTCCGCCTTGCCGTTCTTCAGTTCGCCGATGCGCAGGCCGTACTTCACCCCCAGGGACAGCCAGGGGCGAGCGTCCCAGATCGTATCGACCGAGAAGACCTGGCTCTTCTGCGCGTAGTCCACCGTGGTGCCCGTGGTGGTCAGCTGCCCCGGTGAAGGCAGGTTGTAGAAGTTGGTGTACTTCACCAGCGTGTTCCAGCGGTCGTTGTCCACCGGCCGGTAGGCCGCGCCGGCGACGATCTCGTGGAAATCGCCGTCGTAGAAGGCGCCCTGGCTGTTGCTGCTGCGCGAGATGTTGAACTTGCCGAGCAGCCGCCAGGCGCGGTCCAGCTGCTGGCCGAAGGTGTTGCGCATCAGCCAGGTGCGGCGGGCGCCGCCGCTTGAGGTGTCGTCGGAACGGAACTCCAGGGCGCCGGCGTACTTGGTGCCCTTCTCCTTGTAGCCCATGTTGATGCCCAGCGCGCGGCGTTCCAGATCGCCGGCCAGCGGGTCGCTGATCTTGCCGAACTCCACCTTGCCGCCGTAGGTCCACCGGTCGTTCGGCGCCAGATCCACGCCGAAAGCCTGGGTCAGGCTCTGCGGACCGGCGCCGCTGGTCGTCCGCGTCTGGCCGAACACCCGCATCTCGTCGCTCACCCGGTAGTCGCTGCCGCTGATCCAGCTGCCGTAGCGCCCCCGGTAGGCGACGTCGGGACTTTCCGTTTCCATCCGGTAATTCAGGTAGGCGTTGCTCCGGTCCGAGATGCGGTAGTCGGCGCCGACCAGACCGCCCGCTCCCATGCTGCCGTCCGAGGCTTCGGCGTTGAGCTTGATCCGGTCGTTCACGCGCCAGCTGCCGCCGAGGCCTGCCCGGTCGTTCTCGTCCCGGTTGCCGGAGCGGGCCGCGGTGCCCTGGACGAAGGCGTAGGCTGCCCAGTCTTCCTTTTCGCCGGGCTGACCGTCGTCCTTGTTGGGCCGGTAGTCGACCCGGGAAAGCAGATCGGTGCGGGTGCCGTTCTGCGACAGGATCGGGCTGGCATTGGCGATGCGCGTGACGCGCTCGTCCTGGCGGACGCCGACGGTGACGGCCCATTCGTCGCTGGCGGCGACGCGCACGGCGGCCTCGGCGTTGCGGTAGTCCTGGGTATCGGCCTTGCGGTCGTCGGCCTTGACCTGCACTTCCAGGGATTCGCCCACCGGGATCGCGGCGCGCACGCCGGCCTGGCGCACGGCCTCGCCGTTGAGGGCGATCTGGCCCGGGCCGGAGAAGCCGCGCTGACGATCCTGCACGTAGGCGCTGACCTTGCCCTTGCCGTCTTCGCTTACCTCGGCCAGATCGACGCTCGCTTCCACGCGGGCCGCCGTGGCGTCCCGCGCCGGGCCGCTGTTCTGGTTGGCAAAGCCGAAGCCGCCGTCGATGGAAGTGGTGCTGACGCCGCCGCTGCCCGAGGAGCGGGCCACTTCGGCCTTGATCCGCGTGCCGGGCGCCAAGCGCACGGTCACGTCCACGCCCTTGAGGCTCTGGTCGTTGCCGCTTTCGCCCTGGTGGTAGCTGGTCAGGCCGAGGCGCAGGTAGTCGTTCACCCAGTGATTGGCCTGGAGGCCGGTGGCGAGATTGCTCACCGCGGTGATGCCCGGCACGTACTCGTAGGTCGTGACCAGATAGAGCGGGTTGCCGGACAGGCCGCTGGTGTAGAACAGGCTGCTCCCGCCGGCAGTCGAAGGCAGCAGCTCGCGCAGCATGATGCGGCCCTGCAGGTAGTTGATCTCGTAGTCCTGCGCCGGCGTCAGCTGCTTGCGCTCGAGCACCAGGCCCGAATCCTTGTCGCGCACTTCGACCCAGATCCGTTCCGATCCCCGGGTCAGATCCTGGTGGCGCAGGTAATAGAGCGAGCCGCCGGTGCCGCGGAATTCGTCCCGAGTACCGATCGTTCCCGGATCGGCGGCGAAGGCTTCGACGTTGCTGCGCCGCTCGCCGAAGCCGGTGGCCTCTTCCGAGCGGTAGACACCCCGGGCGCCGTACAGGCCGCGCGAGTACTGGATCAGTTCGGAACCGTTCCACTGGCTGCGGAAGTTGCCCCACAGCACCTGCGAGTCGCCCTTCTCCAGCCGCACGTAGAACTTGCCCTGGGTCGGCGCGTCGTCCACCGTCGTGCTGTCGTCGCCGTACACCGGGTAGTAGGCGTCCGGGTCGATATTGCGCAGCAGGTAGCGCGGGTCCTTCGCCGAGAAGTTGCTGAACAGGTCCTTCAGCGGCTGTTCCCGCGTGTCGGCGGCGGCCGTCAGCAGCCACTCGCCCTTGACCTTGCCTTTCAAATAGAAGGCACCCCGGCCATCGACGTAGCTTTCCTGCTGGTAGTGCTGGGTGTCGTTGCTCACCAGCGCCGCCGGGCCGCGCACCGTGTTGTTGCCCAGCGTCAGGTCCCCCACCGCGATGTAGAACCAATCGCTGTCGGGGATGTAGAGGTTGCGCCGGAAGCTGGCGCTGCGGCCGTCGGCCTCGACGACCTGGACGTCCACCGAATGGGGGCCGGAGGGGAGGATCTGGCGCAGCACGAAGCGGCCGTTGCCATCCACCGGGGCGGGCAGGCCCATGGCCTTGACCGTCTGGCCGGGCTGGATCCGGCGGCCGCTGATGCTGACGGTGCCGCCGCGCACCGGGATGTTGCTGACCATCAGGGCGTTCTCGCCCCAGCCGGTCATGGCTTCCCGTTCCGGCGTTGACAGGTCGTTTACCGGACGCGGGTGGCTCGCCACGTTCAGCGCCTTGAGCGCCGTTTCGTCGAAGCGGCCCTGCTCGTCGTAGACCCGCAGCAGATAGGCGTATTCGTCGTTGCCTTCGGCCGGTACCTTCCAGGCGACCGGCCGCTCCCATGCGAAGGGAACGACGGCCAGCGGAGCGGCGTCGGGACGCTGCCCCCTGCGGAAGATGCGCACCTCGGCCCGCTTCACCCAGAACTGGTAGTTGCTCCAGCCACGGAATACCGCTTCCGCGCCGCGCAGCACCAGATCCTTGTCCGGCCAGACGTTGAGGGCCGGCTTGGCCGCCAGATCGTCGTATTTCACCTGGATGTCGGCCCGCTCCAGCGCGACGTCGGTGCAGCGCTGGCGGTCCGCTTCGTTGACCGGGGCGCCGCTCACGTCTTCGCCGTCCACCGTGATCCGGAACGGCAGGTCTGCGTCGCCGGTCTGCGGCGCGCACGACACCGCGGGCACGGCCGGCGCCGCCACCGGGGCAGCGGCCTGTTGAGCCGCGTCCTCGTACCAGATGCCGATTTCCACCCGGCGGTTGCGTGCCATGCCCTCGGGCGTGGCGTTGCTCGCCACCGGGGAGGTCTCGCCCTTGCCGCTGATCGCCGCCGCTTGCGCCGGCAGGTTCAGTTCGCGGCGCAGGAGATTCGCCACCGCCAGAGCCCGGGCTTCCGACAGGCCCTGGTTGTCGGAGAACAGGCGCCTGGTCGGTGCCGAGAGGCGCTGGTTGTCGGTGTGGCCCACCACCGACAGGCGCAGCCCGGGCTTGCCGGCGTAGCGCCGGGCCAGGCTGACGAGGGCTTCCCGGGCGGCCGGGCGCAGGTCGGCCTTGCCCGATTCGAACAGGGCGCCGACGCCGCTCTCGCTCAGGGTTTCCTGCTGCCGGGCGCCGCGCGCCGGCAGCGTGGCGGCGGCGGCACGCATCGTCCGGGCTTCTTCCAGCGTTACTCCGGAGGGCAGCGGGTAGGAAAAACCTTCCGGCTGCACTTCGCCCGGCGGCGGTACCGGGCGCACTTCCACCCGGCCGTTGTCGATGCGCTTGCCCGGGGTCGCGGCGTTTTCCGCGGCGGAGGACGGAAGCGGCGCCGCGGGCGCGGCCGGCGCGGGCGAGGATTGGGAGTGGGGTTGCGATGGAGCCGGGGGTACCTGCGCCGGCCGGGGATCGAACCAGACCGAGAGCACCACGCGGCGATTGCGCGCCATGCCCTCGGGCGTGGCGTTGCTCGCCACCGGCTCGCCGTCGCCCCGCCCCGCCATGGCCACGTCGCCGACCGGCAGTCCCAGCTGGCGGCGCAGGAAATCGGCCGCAGCCAGGGCACGGGCCTCGGCAATGCTCCGGTTGTCCTTGAAGTAGCGCCGGGTCTGGGCGGACAGACCGCGGCCGTCGGTATGCCCGGCCACCGCCAGGCGCAGGCCGGGCTTGCCGGCGTAGCGCCGGGCCAGCCGCTCCAGGGCGGCCCGGGCGGCCGGGGTGAGATTGGCCGAGCCGGGCTCGAACAGGGCGCCGACGGCGCTTTCGCTCAGGGTCTCCTGGCCGTCGGGAGCCCGCCGGGGCAGGCCGGCGAAGGCGCTGCGCATGGCCTGCGCCTCGTTCCGGGTGAGGCCGGCAGGCAGGGGGTAGGCGGATTCGTCCCCTTCCTCTTGCCGACGCTCGTCGATGGGATTGTTTTCCCGGCTCCAGGCGGCGCCGGCGCCGCCCAGGGTGCAAAGGGCGGACAGGGCCGCCAGGGTGGCGGCGACGGAACGTTTGATCTTCATTTTCCGGGATCTCATTACCGGCCCCCCTGCACGGCATTGCCGAGGGTTTCCGTTTCGATGAGGAGCGGCGGCGCCTCGCGCTCCGCCTCCTTGTCCTTGGCGCTCAGGTCGGCGTAGCCGGCCTTGACGCGGCGGGTCAGCTCAGCCAGCCGGTCGACGGCCAGTTCCCGGCCGTCGCCGCCCAGGCGGTAGGCGATGCGCAGGGTGCTGGGCCGCTCGCGCAGCTGCCGGAGCAGTTCGCCCAGCCCTTTTTCCCATTCGGGGGCCAGGGTCGCGGCCGCCGGGACGAAGGCGCGGCCATCCACTTCGAGGCGGAAGACCTTGTGCACCGTCGCGCCGAAGTTGAGCTTGACCATCTTGCCGCGCGTCACCCGCACGTCGCGCGGGTTCTCGGTCGTCACCCGGTAGCCCGACGGCAGCGTCCGCTCGTCCAGCTTCATCACAAAGTTGCTGCCCCGGTCCGCCTGCGGGATCGCCGCGCAGGCGACGTGGAAACGGCCTTCCGCGTCCGTGGTGACGAGCAGCCCGCGCGCGGTGACGACCCGCACGTTCGGAATCCCCGGCTCCCCCTGGTCCTGGTAGCCGTTCGCGTTCCTGTCGTCGAACACCTTCCCGATGATGTCCGAGCAGTCGAAGGTCGGATCGGGAATCAGGCGCACCGTGGCCGAGGCCACGTTGGAGGCGATGGCGCTGCCGGAGACGAGCGCCCAGGCCTGGTTCACGTACTCGCCCTCGCCGACGCCGGCGCCGATCACCAGCACCAGGCGGTAGTCGTAGGTCTGGTTGCCGCCCAGGGTCTGGCTGCGCCAGGTCAGGTCGCGCCCGGCCACGGCCGGCTCGGCGGGCTGGCGGGCGCCGCCGCGCAGCTCCCGGGTGGCGGAACCGGTGCGGTACTTGAAGCCCGGCGGCATGCGGTCCCACACGTCCACCACCTTGGCCTCGGCCAGGTTGTTGCGCACGCTGACGGTGTAGGGCACCAGATCGCCCTTGGCGACGTTGACCATGGGGGTGGTCTTGGTCACCACCAGATCGCCGGCCTGCATCGGATCCAGCGGGATGTGGTTGTTCACCACGTTGCCCGAGGGCGCCGCGAAGTCCAGGGCGAAGCCGTAGTAGTACTGGGTGGAGCCGGCGCCGGCGGCGATGCCCGCCGAACTGGCCGGGCAGGCGCCCGCCACGGCGGCGGCCAGGGGCGCCGCCAGCCCCGGAGCGCTGGCGCTGTTATGGACCACGGCCGGGTTGGGCAGGGCCGTCACCGACAGGGTGCCCGGACAGGGCGGCACCAGGGTCGACGCGGTGGTCTTGTAGCGGGCCGGGGCGCTGACGATACGCAGGCGGTAGGTGCCCGAGCCGGGACAGCCGGCGCCGCCGAGCAGCAGGAACTCGTAGTAGCCGTTGGCCGCGGTAGTCACCGGGTTCTGCCCGGAAACCAGACAGGCCGGCGGCACCTGGGCGCCGGACGGGTCCAGGATTTCGACGGTGGCGCCGGCGACGGGCGCCCGGGTCTCGGCGTCGTAGATCACGCCGGAGGGGTCCAGGGGCAGGTTCTGCTCGGCCACCTCGTCCCCCGGCTTGAGGGTGATGTTGGTGATCTGCCCCGGAACCGCGGTGGTGACGCCGGCGTCGCCGCCGGACTGGGGCCGGGTGTTGAAGCCGTTGCCCCCCGGGCTGCCGAAGGAGATGGTGAAGGCGCCGTAGGTCACCGCGCCGCCGGCGGAGGCGCCGGTGGTCGGCAGGCCGTTGGCCCACTTCGGATACTTTTCTCCGCAAACCAGGTTGTCGAAGCGATAGAAGCCCTTGTCGTCGGTGCTGACCTGGCAGATCACTTCGCTGCTGCCGTCGCTGCGGGCCGCGGTGAAGCTGACCACCCAGCCCTTGACCCGTTCGTCGGGCAGAGCGTCGCTGGGGCGGGTGCGATTGTGGCTGCTGTCGAAATAGACGTAGCCGCTGACGATGGGCGGCTTGAGCACCCCGGGGGTGGCCTGGCGCGGCACTTCGCCGAACAGGTAGCCGCCGACGTTGCCGGCGTTGGCCGACAGCACGTCGGGGGTGATCGCGATGGCGCCGATGGCGTTGTAGGCGGCCTGGCTGCCGAAGTAGCTGTTGTTGACCGTGCCGCCGGCGACGCCGGCGCTTTCCTTGCCGTCGGTATAGCGCGGCTTGCCGCCGGCGTCGACGATCAGGTTCACGTCGTTCTGGTTCTCCCACAGCTTGTAGGTGCCGGGGGGAACGCCGTCGAAGCGGAAGGCGCCGGCGGCGTCGGTGGTGGCGCAGCGGGCCGGCGGATTGCAGAAGGCGGCGTCGCCGTTGAGGGTGGCGGCGGCGTCGTAGAGGGCGACGCGAACGCCGGGAATGCCGTCCTCGCCCGGGTCCTTGGCGCCGTTGTTGTTGGCGTCGGCATAGACGAAGCCGAGCAGCACCCCGCCCCGCTCGCCGAACAGGTAGCCGGTGGCGGCCACGCCCAGGGGCAGCGAGATGGCGCCGATGCGGTTCTGGCTCGGGTCGGCGCCGAAGCCGGCGTTGTTGACCGTGCCGCCGACGCTGCCGGCGGTTTCCTTGCCGTCCAAGTAGCTGTCGGGCTGGGTCTCGGTCAGCGTGTAGACGCCGGCCGGCAGGCCGCTGAAGCGGTAGCCGCCGTCGGCGCCGCTCACCGTGGTACGCCCGCCCGCGGGCAGGCTGCCGCCGGTGAGCGTGACGGTGACGCCGGCCAGGCCGGTTTCGCCCGCATCCTTCACGCCGTCGTCGTTGTTGTCCAGGTAGACGAAGCCGGCGATGCTGGAGGCGTTTTCGCGGAAGTTGTAGTTGATGCCGTTGCCGCCGGAGGGGAAGACGATGGCCGAGATGGCGTCCGTGGCGGCGGCGCCCACGGCCGAGCCGCCGAGGGTGCCGACCTGGGTGCCGGTCGCTCCGGGGTAGTTGTTGATGCCCGCCGGCTGGGTCTCGTTGAGCGTGTAGCCGGCGGCGTTGGACGGACGGACGGCGGTGAAGCCGTAGGTGCCGTCGCTGCCGGTGGTGGCGGTGCGGGACACGGCGCTGCCCTGGTCGTCGGTGCCGGACAGGGTGAGCAGCACGCCGGCCAGCTCCTCGCCCGTGTCGTAGATCCCGTTGTCGTTGGCGTCGTGGTAGACGCGGCCGGACAGGGCGCCGGTGGTGACCTCGCCGAAGTTGAACTCGGTGAAGGCCGAGGCGGCGGTGAAGGGGATGGCGCCGATGACGTTGGCGGCGGCGACGTTGCAGGCCGCGCACACGGCGCCGTCGATCAGGCCCTTGCTCTGCTTGCCGTCGGCGTAGGCCGCCGGCTGGGTCTCGGTGACGGCGTAGCCCGCCGCCCCGGCGTTGGGCAGGTTGGCGAAGCCGTACCTGCCGTCGGCCCCGGTGGTGACGGTGCAGGCGACGCTGGCGCAGACGTTCTGGCCCGCGGCGGTGAGGCCGGAGAGGGTCAGGGTGACGCCGGCGATGGGGGCTTCGCCCGCATCCTTCACGCCGTTGTTGTTGGCGTCGTAGTAGACGTAGCCGGACAGGCCGCCCAGCTTCTCGCCGAACAGGTAGCCGGTGGCGTCCACGCCGGGGTTGAGCCGGATGGCGGCGATGCTGGTGCCGTTGTTCACCGTGCCCCCCGCCGAACCGGCGGCGGTGCTGCGGTCGGCGTAGTTGACCGGCTGGGTTTCGGTCAGGGTGTAGCCGCTGCCGTTGCTCGCCGGCACGCCGGTAAAGCCGAAGGTGCCGTCGGCGGCGGTGGTGGCGCTCAGGCTCACCGCCGTGCCGGCCTGGCTGGTGCCGGCCAGGGTCAGCTGGACCCCGGCGAGGCCCGCGTCGCCGCCGTCGTAGCTGCCGTTGTCGTTGGCATCGAGATAGACCCGCCCGGACAGGCTGCCGGCCCATTCGCCGAAGTCGTAGCCGGCGCCGGACTGGCCGATGGCGATGACGATGCCGGAGATGCGGTCGTTGACCGCGGCGCTGCCGGTGGCCGCGCCGTTCACCTGGCCGACGCTTTCCTGGCCGTCCTGATAGCTGTTCAGGGGCGCCGCGGCCTGGCTCTGCTCGGTGACGGTGTAGCCGCTGCCGTTGCTCGCCGGCAGCGCGGAGAAGCTGTAGCCGCCATCCGCCGCGGTGCTCACCGTGCACGGGCTGGGGGCGATGGCGGCGCAGACGTTGATGCTGCCGGCGGTGGTGCCGGAGAGGGTCATCTGCACCCCGGGAATGCCAGGCTCGCCCGAATCCCAGCGGCCGTTGCGGTTGAGGTCCACGTAGACCCGGCCGGTGATGGCCTGGCCGAATTCGCCGAAGTTGTAGTTGATGGCGTCCACGCCGGCGCCGAGGGCGATGCCGGTGACGGTGGTGACGCCGCTGCCGACGCCGCCGCTGCCGCCGGCGCTGCCTGCCTGGGCTCCGGTGTGGGTCATGCCGGTGGGCGGGGTTTCGCTCAGCTGGTAGGTGCCGGGCGGCAGGCCGGCGATCTGGTAGTTGCCGCTGGGGTCGGAGACGAAGGCGCAGGAACCGAGCACGGTGCAGATGTCGCGGCCCAGGTAGTCGGTGCCGGACAGGGCGATGGCGATGCCGGGTACGCCGCCGGTTTCGCCGGCGTCCTTGACGGCGTTGGTGTTGGGGTCGACGAAGACGCTGCCGGAGAGCGAAGAGAAAGGCAGTTCGCCGAAGTTGCGCTCGGTCAGGTTGTCGTTGGGCTTGACCGGGCCGACCACGATGTCCTCGGGAGCGCCGCGGCTGTCGCTGCTGGCGATCACCTTGCCGACACCGCTGCCGTTCTGGTCCTTGCCGTCGAAGTGGCCGGCGGGCAGGCTCTGCTCGCTGACGGTGTAGGCGGTGCCGTCGCTCGGCGGCACGGTGAAGGTGTAGCCCGAGCCGGTGGTGGTCTGGGTACAGGCGCCGCCCAGGAAGGTGCACAGGTCGGCGCCCCAGTAGGTGGTGCCGGAAATCTTGACCTGGACGCCGGTGATGTCGGTCTCGCCGGCGCCGCTGCGGTTGCCGTCGTTGTTCAGGTCCTTGTAGACGTGGCCGCTCACCTTGGCCTGCTGGTATTCCTGGAACAGGTAGCCGGTGGCGGCGGTGTTCAGGGGCAGCTTGATGGCGCCGATGGTGTTGGCCGCGGCGGCGGCGGCGCAGTTGACCGCGCCGTCGCAGGTGTCGGCGGGCTTGACGCCGGTGTCGCCGGCGGCGGCGCCGGCCCAGGTGCCGAGGAACTCGAAGCGGTCGTGGTAGCCGGACGGCTGGGTTTCGACCACGGTGTAGCCGGCGGCGCCCGCCGTCGGCAGTTCGTCGAAGAGGAAATCACCGCCGCTGGAAGCGACGACGACGGGCGCGCCGGCGGTTCCGATGTCGTTGCCCCAGGCGTCCTGGCCGTACAGGCCGAAGGTGACGGCGGCGGTGATCTTCTCGCCGGCGTCGAGGGCGTTGTTCTGGTTGTTGTCGGCATACGCCGAGCCGGCGATGCTCGACTTCTGGATGCGGACGTTGACCGCGTTGGAGGTGTTGTTGCCCGGGTTCGGGTCGTAGGACACAGGCACGCCGGCCACCGTCAGCACGGCGATGCTGGCGGTGTTGGGCCGGTCGCTGTCGAAGCCGTGGGTGGATTTGTAGGTACCGCGAACGGCCTTCACCGGGATGGTCAGCGTCACCAGATTCGGCGTATCGCCGTCGCCGCCGGCCACCGGCAGGGAGCCCAGGTCGCAGCTGACGGTGACGCCGGAAGCGGCGGTGCCCGAGGTGGAGCAGGCGTTGGTGCTCAGGCTGCCGCTGCCGATGACGGCGGTGACGGCGCCGTTGACCGCGAGGCCGCTGGGCAGGGCGTCGGTGACGCGCACGCCGGGCGCCACCGAGGGGCCGAGGTTGCCCACCACGACGGTGTAGTTGAACGGTTCGTTGAGGCTGACCGGGGACTTGGAGACCGCCTTGGAGATGACCTTGAGGTCGGTCTTGGGCAGCACGGTGGTGGTTTCGGACACGACGTTGTTGCCCGGCAGGCTGTCGCCGGAGAAGCCGCTGCCGGAACCGCCGGTCTCGTAGGATTCGACCTTGGCGGTGGTCTTGTAGGTGACGCTGCCCGCCGGCTTGTTGGTGATGGGGCCGGTGTCGAAGCGCAGCTGGAAGACCCGGCTGGCACCGGCGGCGAGCACGCTGGACGCCTGGCTGGCGCCTAGGTAGCAGACCACGTCGCCGCCCGAGGGCGCGCAGGTGGCGCCGCCCGGCACGACGTAGCCCGTGCCGGTGCTGAAGGTCATGGTGTAGGGATCGGGCGTGGCGCCCGCCGGCGGCGTCGGGGTGACGGTCAGCTTGAAGCCGGTGGCCTGGGAAGGACCGTTGTTCTGGGCCGTGACCGTGTAGACGATGTGGTCGCCGAAGGGCGTCGGGTCGAAACCGGTGTCGTTGTCGCTGACCGACAGGTCGATGGCCTTGGTGGTCACCTTCACCGTGTTGGCGCCGCTGTCGTTGTCGGTGCGGCTCTGCGCGGTGCTGGTGGTGATGGTGGCGGCGGAGGCGAAATCGGCGCAGGTGCTGCCGCTGCCGTCCGGGGCGCAGTTGCCGTTGAGGGGGTCCGGATAGCCGGTGGGATCGTAGTAGGCCGGGATCGCCGTGAAGGTGAGCTGGCGCGACTCGCCGTTGGTCAGGGAGAAGCCGGAACACTCGATGCCCTCGTCGCCGGCGAAGAGGCCGTCGGCGAAGGTGACGTAGCTGCAGCTGGCGGAGGTGCCGGAGATGCTGGCGCTGCCCGGCACGAACTGCATCCGCGCCGGCGCCATGGCCGCCGGGCGCAGGCGGTGGCGCAGCACCACGCCGGCCGCCGTGCTCGGGCCGTTGTTCTTGATCGAGGTGGTGTAGATCAGGTTCACCCCGACCTTGACCGGGCTGGGGCTGCCGGCGATGGCGGTCACCGCCGCGTCGGCGATCGCGTCGATCTGCACATTCACCGAGCTGGCGTTGTTGCCCGGCACGGTGTCGATGGCGTCCGGAGTGGACACGGTCGCCGTATTGCCGATGGCCGCCCCGTCCTTGAGGGGACGGCTGAGGGTGATGGTGACGGTGCGCTTGTTGGCCGCGCCCGCGTCCAGGTTGAGCAGGGTGCAGGTGACCGTGCTGCCGAAGGCACAGGATTCGCCCGCGCCCGCCCCGGCGAGCACGGCGCTGCCGCCGGTGGTGCCCGCCCCGCCGTTGTACCAGGCGTTGATCGCGTCGCTGACGTTGACCGTGGGCGCCACGTCCGGACCGTTGTTGACGATCTCCAGGGTGTAGCTGAAGGCGTTGTCGCCCACCGCCACCACCGGGCTGGACACGGTCTTGACGATGGCCAGATCGACGCTGCGGTTGGTGCCGGTAACCGTCCGGGTGGCGCAGTTGCCGGTACTCAGGTTGTCCGCCGGGGAATGGGGCGAGCCGGCGGACAGGCCGGTACAGGCGGTGTTGGAAATGGCCCCCAGGTAGCCGGTGTCGGCCAGGGTGACGATCACCAGATCGGGCAGGGACGCGCCCCGGGCCAGGTTGGCGCCGGCGTAGTCGCAGACGACGGTGCCGGTGGCGCCCACCGCCACGCCGGAGCAGCTCCAGCCGCTGCCCGAGTAGGAAACGAAGGTTTCGCGGGGACTGAGGGCGTCGGTGGCCCGGATGGTGCCGGTGGCCGCCGAAGTCGAGGCGCTGGCATTGGTGACGCGGATGGTGTTGGTGATGTTCTGGCCGGCCTGGATCGGCGTCGGCGCCTTGCTCTTGGTCAGGGTCAGGTGGGCGAAGGGTTCCACCACCGTGTAGTTGACGGTGGCGGCGGTGTTGTTGCCGTTGGTCGGCCCCGTCCGGGCGACGGTGGCGGTATTGCTGCCGCTGCCCGCGACGAGGGGGGCGACGGCGGTGAATGTATGGACGGAGGAGGTGGCGCCGTTGGCCAGGGCGCCGACGGTGCACAGGATGGTCTGGCCGGTGATGGTGCAATTGCTCTGGGCCGCCGTGTTGACGGCGGTGAGGGCGGTGAAGCCGGCGGGCACCACGTCGCCGATCGTCACTCCGGTGGCGTTCTGCGGCCCCTGGTTGGTCACCGACAGGCTGAGGTTGACGGTTTCGCCGGTGGCGAAGGCGGTCTGGCCGGTGGCGGCGGAAACCATGGTCTTGGCGGCGGCCAGGGTGGTGCCGGCGCTCACCGTCACCACCGCCAGGGAAGGACCGTTATTGCCCGGATCGGGATCGCCCACCGACGAATCGCTGCTGGCCACGACGGCGCCGTTGGTGATGGTGCCGGCGGAGGTGACGATGCGGCCGGTGATGGTGATGGCCGGCGCGGACGCGCCGACGGCCAGGGGCGCGCCGGTGTAATCGCAGGTCACGACGAGGGCGGCGCGGCTGCACGACCAGCCGGTGCCGCTGGCGCTCTGATAGGTGAAGTCGCTGCTGGCCGGCAGGTTGTCGGTGACGCGGACGCGGGGCGCCGGGTCCGGACCGTCGGTGTTGCTGACGACGATGGAAAAGCTGACCGTGTCGCCGGCGGTGGCGGTGCCCGGACCGCTCTTGACGATCCCCAGGTTGGCGCCGCTGGTCACCGTGGTGTTCTTGGTCAGATCGTCGTTGCCCGGGTTCGGATCCGCGTTGCCGCTGGCGGCGATCAGCGCGCGGGTGGGCTGGACGCCGGCGGCCGAGCCGATGCCGTTGAACTGGGTGGTCCACTTGGCCTGGGCCGCGAGGCTGGCCCGCGTGCAGCTCAGGAGCTTGGGCGAGGCGGCCAGATTGAAGGCGCAGCCGCTCGGCGGCGTGATCGTGGAAAAGTCGACGTTGGCCGGCAACTCCACCGTCAGGGTCAGGTTGCCGGCCCCGTCGTTGATGTCGTTGTTGGTCACCTCGACGGCGAACTGCGAGGTGCCGCCGCGCACCACCGGGTCGGGGCTCCAGGTATAGGCCGAGACGCTCAGGTCCACGTCCGCCAGCGCCGCTCCCGCCAGCCCCAGAAACAGGGCGCCCCCGCTGAGCAGGCGCCGGAGCGGGCGGCGGACGGGAGGCGCTCCGGAAAAATCGGCGCGCTGGCGGAAGAAGGACGGGACGGAAGAAAAAACGGGCAGGCGCATGGCGAAACCGGGAAATGCAATTTGGGATGACGCGCATGCTAAAGGCTGATCAGCGGCTTAAGCTGTCAAAAGCTGGCATTTCCTCACTTCTGTAATATTTTGTGACTTTCCTCCGAGTGCCGATCCACGCCTTCCCGTCGGCGGCTCGGACCGGCGCCGGGCGAAAGCGCGACTCCGCCGCCGGAGGCCGATCCGCCCGCGCCGCGCGAGCATCGAGGGCGCACGCCGCCTCCCGCGAGGCGGCGCGGCAGGACATCCGGAAAACGAATGCCCCGGAAAGCGCACCGGATCGATCGCTCCGGCGCAGGCAACAGGAGGATCGCCGCTAAATCCGCTCGTTTTTCCGCACCTTGCTTCCGCCGTGCGGATTCCCGGCCGCGACGATGCGCTCGTCGCATCCGCTCCGCGGGCCCCGCGCCCAAGGGCAAGGCGCCGGGCAGGACGAGCGGCCCGGCGCCGGCGATGGCGGCGGATCGTCAATTGTCCGGATTCGGGCGGCAGGATCGGGAAACAGGAAAGATTTTCCGCGAAGGAAATTAAATTCCCCGGGAATATTCCGGAAGACTGGATTCCGCGCGAAATGAAACGGCGCCGACCCGGCAACGGGAAGGCGCCGCAAGCGGCTGGCGGACGATGCGGTTACATGGTGCTGAGGATGTTGAGGAACCAGCCGCGGCTGCGGTACGACAGGTTGGTCAGGTCGTCCGAGTAAGTGGTGAAGTTGTAGCCCGCCCCCACCTTCACGTTCTGCCCGAGGTGGCGATACACCGCCAGCAGCGCGCCGGCCTTCGCGTCCTGCGCCTCCCTGGCGCGCAGGTTGCGCAGTTCGGTCACGACGTCCCACTCGCGGATCCAGTGCCAGTCGGCGCGCAGCACGACGAGGTCGGCGCGGCTGGAGAACCATTCGCCGTCGACCTTGGACGCCTTCAGTTCGCCGATGCGCAGGCCGTACTTGAAGCCGAGCGAGAGCCAGGGCTTCGCGTCCCAGATCGTATCCACCGAGAAGACCTGGCTCTTCTGCGCGTAGTCGGCGATTGCGCCGGTGCCGGTGAGTTGGCCGGCGGACGGGACATTGTGGAAGTTGGTGTACTTCACCAGCGTGTTCCAGCGGTCGTTGTCCACCGGCCGGTAGGCCGCGCCGAGCACCAACTCGTGATAGTTGCCGTCGTAGAAGGCGCCCTGGCTGTTGCTGCTGCGCGACATGTTGAACTTGCCGAGCAGGCGCCAGGCCTTGTCGAGCTGCTGGCCGTAGGTGTTGCGGACGAGCCAGGTGTTGCGCTTGACGCCGTTACTGCCGTCGTCGCTGCGCAGTTCGAGCGCGCCCGAGTACTTGAGGCCGGCGTACTTGTAGCCGGTCGAGACGCCGAGCGCCCGGCGCTCCAGATCGCCGGCGAGCGGATCGCTGATGCGGCCGAGTTCGATCTTGCTGCCGAGGTTCCAGCGGTCGTTCGGCGCATGGTCGATGCCGAAGGCCTGCGTCGCGCTCTGCGGGCCGGCGCCGTGCGTCACGCGCGTTTCGCCGAACAGGCGCGTCTCGTCGCTCATGCGGTAGTCGGAGCCGCTGATCCAGCTGCCGTAGCGCCCGCGGTAGGCGACGTCGGGGCTTTCGCTTTCCATGCGGTAGTTGAGGTAGGCGTTGCTGCGGTCCGACAGGCGGTAGTCGGCGCCGAGCAGGCCGCCGACCCCCATGCTGCCGTCCGACGCTTCGGCGTTGAGCTTGACCCGGTCGTTCACACGCCAGCTGCCGCCGAGGCCGGCGCGGTCGTTCTCGTCGCGGTTGCCGCTGCGCGCCGCCGTTCCCTGCAGGAAGGCGTAGGCCGACCAGTCCTCCTTCTCGCCGGGCTGGCCGCCTGCGCGGTCCGGCCGGTATTCGGCGCGCACCACGACATCGGTGCGCGCGCCGTTCTGCGACAGCGTCGGGCTGGCGTTGGCGATGCGCGTGACGCGGTTGTCGTGGCGCATGCCGAGCGCCAGCGCCCATTCCTCGTCGAGCTTGCGGCGCACGGCGACTTCGCCGTTGCTGTAGTCCTGCGTGTCGGCCTGACGGTCGTCGGCCTTGATCTGGACCTCGGTCGCCTCGCCCACCGGCAGCGCCGCGCGCACGCCGACCTGGCGCACGGCCTCGCCGTTGAAGGCGATCTGGCCGGGGCCGGAGAAGCCCTTCTGGCGATCCTGCACGTAGGCGCTGAGCTTGCCCTTGCCGCCCTCGCTCACCTCGGCGAGGTCGACCGCGGCCTCGACGCGCGTCGCCGTGGCGTCCTGCGCGACGCCGCTGTTCTGGCTGTTGAAGCCGAAGCCGCCGTCGATCGAAGTCGTGCTCATGTTGCCGGGGCCGCTCGAGCGGGCCACTTCGGCCTTCAGCGTGGTGCCCGCCGCGACCCGCACGGTGACGTCGATGCCCTTCAGGCTCTGGTCGCTGCCCGACTCGCCCTGGTGGTAGCCGGTCAGGCCGAGGCGCAGGTAGTCGTTCACCCAGTGGCTGGCGCGCAGGCCGGTGGCCAGGCTGCTGACCGCGGTGACGCCCGGCACGTATTCGTAGGTCACCACCAGATGCAGCGGGTGGCCGGACAGCGCGCTGGTATAGACGAGGCTGCTGGCGCTGGCCGTCGACGGCAGCGGCTCGCGCAGCATGATGCGGCCCTGCAGGTAGTTCACCTCGTAGTCCTGCGCCGGGCTCAGCTGCTTGCGCTCGATGACGAGGCCCGAATCGCGGTCGCGCACTTCTACCCAGACGCGCTCGGAACCGCGCGTCACGTCCTGGTGGCGCATGTAGTAGAGCGAGCCGCCGGTGCCGCGGAACTCGTCGCGCGCGCCCAGCGTTCCCGGGTCGGCGGCGAAGGCTTCGACGTTGCTGCGCCGCTCGCCGAAGGAGGTCGCCTCCTCGGAGCGCAGGCGCGCCCGCGCACCGTACAGGCCGCGCGAATACTGCACCAGCTCGGAGCCGGTCCACTGCGTCTGGAAGTTGCCCCACATCACCTGCGAGTCGCCCTTCTCCAGGCGCACGTAGAACTTGCCCTGGGTCGGCGCGTCGTCCACCGTCGTGCTGTCGTCGCCATACACCGGGTAGTAGGCGTCCGGGTCGATGTTGCGCAGCAGGTAGCGCGGGTCCTTCGCCGAGAAGTTGCTGAACAGGTCCTTCAGCGGCTGTTCCCGCGTGTCGGCGGCGGCAGTCAGCAGCCACTCGCCCTTCACCTTGCCCTTCAGGTAGAAGGCGCCGCGTCCGTCGACGTAGCTTTCCTGCTGGTAGTGCTGGGTGTCGTTGCTCACCAGCGCCGCCGGGCCGCGCACCGTGTTGTTGCCCAGCGTCAGATCGCCGACCGCGATGTAGAACCAGTCGTTGTCGGGAATCGACAGATTGCGCCGGAACTGCGAAGCCTTGCCGGCGGCGTCGCGCACCTCGACGGCGACGGTGTGCGGACCGGCCGGCAGGATCTGGCGCAGCACGAAGCGCCCGCCGTCGTCGACCGGCACCGGCAGGCCGAGCGCCGTGACGCTCTCGCCGGCCTTGATGCCCTTGCCGCTGACGCTGATCGTGCCGCCGCGCACCGGGATGTTGCTCACCGCCAGGGCGTTCTCGCCCCAGCCGACGAGCGCCTCGCGCTGCGGCGATTCGAGGTCGTTGAGCGGGCGCGGGCGGGCGGCGACGTTGAGGCGCTTGAGCGCGGTTTCGTCGAAACGTCCCTGTTCGTCATACACGCGCAGCAGGTAGGCGTATTCCTCCTGCCCTTCGGCCGGCACCTCCCAGCGCGCGGGCTGCTCCCAGTTCAGCGGGACGACGGCCAGCGGCACGCCGTCCGGGCGCTGGCCCTGCGTGAAGATGCGCACCTCGGCGCGGCGCAGCCAGGTCTGGTAGTTGGCCCAGGCGCGGAACTGCGCGGGCTGGCCGCGCAGCACGAGGTCCTTGTCCGACCACACGTTGAGCGCCGGCTTGGCGGCCAGGTCGTCGTACTTGACCTGGATGTCGGCGCGTTCGAGCGCGACGTCGGTGCAGCGCTGGCGGTCGGCCTCGTTCACCGCGCCGCCGGACAGGTCCTCGCCGTCGACGGTGATGCGGAACGGCAGGTCCGGCGCCTCCGCCAGCGGGGCGCAGGCGGCGCGCGCCGGCAACGCGGGCGGCGCGGCAGGGACGGCCGCGTCATGCCAGGCGGTGATCTCGACGCGGCGGTTGCGCGCCATGCCTTCCGGCGTGGCGTTGCTCGCCACCGGGGCGGATTCGCCGCGGCCGCTCATGGCCACCGCGTCGGCCGGCAGTTCCAGCCGGCGGCGCAGGAAATCGGCGACGGCCAGGGCGCGCGCCTCGGAGAGGCCGGGGTTGTCGCGGAACAGCCTGCGGGCGTTGGCCGACAGGCGCTGGTCGTCGGTATGGCCGACGACCGAGAGGCGCAGGCCGGGCTTGCCGGCGTAGCGCGCGGCGAGTTCGCCGAGCGCCCGCTGCGCGGCCGGCGTCAGGTCGGCCTTGCCCGATTCGAAGAGCGCGCCGACGCCGCTTTCGCTCAAGGTTTCGCGCAGTTCCGGCGCGCGCTGCGGCAGGCTGGCGTTGGCCTCGCGCATGGCCTGCGCGTCGCCGCGGCTGACGCCGGAGGGCAGCGGGTAGGCGAAATCGGCGGGCTGCCATTCGCCGGGCGCGGGAACCGGACGCACTTCGACGCGGCCGTTGTCGATCCGCTTGCCGCGCCTTTCCTCGTCCGCCGCATCGTCCGCCCAGAGCGGCGCGGCGCCGCCGAGGACGGCGCAGGCGGCCAGCGTGGCGGCCATGGAGCGTTTCACGAGCGGAGCGCGCAAGGCGTTGGCGCAAGCGTTGGCGCGGGCGCCGGACAGCCGGCGCGGGGGGGTGTGCGGGCGCTTCATTTGCGGTCTCCCTTCGTGTTGCCGCCAAGGGATTCCGTTTCGATCACCAGCGGGGGTGTCTCCCGTCCCTCCTCTTTTTCCTTCTCGCTCAGTTCGGCGTAGCCGGCCTTGATGCGCCGGGCCAGCTCGGCCAGACGCGCGGCGGCGAGTTCGTTTGCTTCGCCGCCCGCGCGGTAGGCGATGCGCAGCACGCTGGGCCGCTCGCGCAGCTGTTGCAGCAGCTCCGCCGCGCGCTCCGTCCAGGGCGCCGCGAGGGCGGTCTCGCCGGCGGCGAAGGCGCGCCCGTCGACTTCGAGGCGCAGCACCTTGTGCACCGTCGCGCCGAAGTTGAGCTTGACCATCTTGCCGCGCGTCACCCGCACGTCGCGCGGGTTCTCGGTCGTCACCCGGTAGCCCGACGGCAGCGTCCGTTCGTCCAGCTTCATCACGAAGTTGCTGCCCCGGTCCGCCTGCGGGATCGCCGCGCAGGCGACGTGGAAACGGCCCTCCGCGTCCGTGGTGACGAGCAGCCCGCGCGCGGTGACGACCCGCACGTTCGGAATCCCCGCCTCCCCCTGGTCCTGGTAGCCGTTCGCGTTCCTGTCGTCGAACACCTTCCCGATGATGTCCGAGCAGTCGAAGGTCGGATCGGGAACGACGCGCACGGTGGCGCTGCCGATGTTGGAAACGCGCGCCTGCACCAGGCTGTTGAGCGCCCAGGCCTGATTCACGTACTCGCCTTCGCCGACGCCGGCGCCGACGACGAGGATCAGCTTGTAGGTCTTCTTCTCGCCCGGCGCGAAGGTCTGGTTGCGCCAGTCGAGCAGACGGCCGGAGACCACCGGTTCGAGCGGGAAGCCGTTGTACGTGGCCGAGCCGCTGCGGTAGCGGAAACCGGGAGGAATCTGGTCCTGCACGTCGATGTTGGCGAGCGTCGCCGCCAGCGTGTTGGTCGCGGTGATCGTGTAGGGCACCAGATCCGATTTGGTGACGTTGACCATCGGCGAGGTCTTGCTCACCACGATGGCGCCGCCGAGGATGGGATCGAGCGGCAGGTGGTTCTGCACCACGTTGGCCGACGTCGCCACGTCCAGGTTGAAGCTGAAGTAGTACTGCGTGCTGTTCGGCGCAAGGCCGCCGACGCACGCGGCCGGGTTGTGCAGCGGCACGCCGGCGGCGGGAGCGCCGACGCTGGCCTGGATCACCGCCGGATCGGGCACGCCGCCCACGACCAGCGTACCGACGCAGGCCGGGATGAGCGACGACGGCGCCGGCAAATAGCCCGGGGCGCTCACGGTCAGGGTGTAAACCCCGGCCGGCGCGCCCGGCCGCAGCAGGAACTCGTAGTAGCCGCTGGCACCCGTCACCTGGGTCGCGTTGCCGCTCACCAGATGCGTCGCCGGGATGAAACCGCCGGGGCCGGAGATCGACACGGTGGCGCCGGCCACCGGCTGGCGGGTCACGGCGTCATACACCACGCCGCTCGGGTCGAGCGGCAGGCTCTGCTCGACGATGTTGTCGCCGGCGAGCAGGGTCAGGCCGCTCAGAACGCCCCCGTCCGGCGTGGCGCCGGCCGGGTTGCCGGCGTTGGTGCCGGCGTTGGGCTGCGTGCTGTCGCGCACGCCGGGAGGGGCGGCGATGCCCTGCTCGTTGGTCACGCTGCGGCCGTACAGGGTGCCGGTCAGCGGGTCGCGGAAACGCACGTCGTAGCCGCCGCCAGGCGCCAGGCCGGCAACGACGTACCTGCCGTCGGGGCCGGTAGTGGTGGTCGCCACCACCACGCCGCCGAGCACCACTTCGACCAGCCAGCCGGACACCGCCGGTTCGCCGGGCGTAAGCAGACGGTCATGGTTGGCGTCGCGCCAGACGGTGCCGCTCAGTCGGGCCGTGGTGGCCACCGGCACCGGGTCTTTCGCTTCGTTGTTGCCGTCGAAACCCGGCGGCTCGCCGCCGCCCGCGATCACCGCCGTATTGGTGAGGATCTGGCCGGCCAGGCCGTTGGCCACCACCACGTGCAGGGTGATCGGGTTGCCGGTGCCGTTCGCCGGAATGGACAGCGCGCTGGTGCAGGTGACCGCGCTGGCGCCGACGCTGCCGACGCAACTCCAGCCGGCGCCCGTGGCCGCGGCGCCGACGGTCATGCCGGCCGGCAGGGTGTCGGTGACGGTGATGGTGCCGGACGTCGCCACCGTGCCGATGTTGCGCGGCGTGATGGTGAAGTAGCCGGTGCCGGAACCCTCGCCGAAGCTGGCGGGAGCGTGCGTCTTGGCGATGGCGAGGTCGGGAGCGGCCCCCGGCACCTCGGCGAAGTTGTTGTTGGCCGACACCGTGTTGGCGCCGGTCAGGTTGATGCCCGCGATGGCGCTCGGCACGGTACCCGTCGGGGTGGGCGTGCCGCCGGTACTGCCGGCGGTGGTGGTGCCGTTGCTGGTTCCCGGCGGCTGCACCGGCTGGGTCACGGTGTAAGTGCCTTCCGGCAGGCCGGTGAAGCGGTAGCTGCCGTCCGGCGCCGTCGTGGCGCTACGGGAGACGGGGTTGCCGTTCACGTCGGTGCCGGTCAGGTTCACCGTCTGGCCGCCGATGCCGTGGTCGTTGCCGTCGATCAGGCCGTTGTTGTTGAAGTCGAGGAAGATCGAGCCGGACAGGGTGCGGCCGTTGCCGATCTCGGCGAAGTTGTTGCCGCCGGCCGTCGTGTTGGGCGGCAGGACGATGTTGCTGATCCGGCTCGGCAGCACGGCCGGCGCGGTGGCGGTGCCCGCCGTGCCGCCGTTGGGCACGGCGCCGGCGCTGGTGATGCCGTTCGAGGTATCGGCCGGCTGCGTCGGCTCGCGCACCGAGTAGGTGCCGGGCAGGAGGTTGTCGAAGCGGTAGCTGCCGTCGGCGGCGGTCGCGGTGGTCGCGACGACGGTGCCGCCGGCGTCGAGCAGTTCCACGGGGACGCCGGCGATGCCGCTGTCGGTGCCGTTGAGCAGGCCGTCGTTGTTCCGGTCGAGGAAGACCTGGCCGGCGATGCTGGAGGGAACGACTTCGGCGAAGTTGTTGCCCACCGAGCCGCTGATCTCGCCGGCGCCGCCGTTGCCGTCGAGGACGATACCGGCGATCTGGCTGGTGCTGGGTGTCAGGTTGGTGGGACTGCCGGCGGCGCCGGTGCTGCCGCCGACGCCGACGATGCTGCCGGCGCTGGTGATGCCGTTGGTGGTGCCGGCCGGCTGCGCGGGCTGGCACACCGAATAGGTGCCCGCCGCCAGGTTGGCGAACAGATAGTTGCCCGCCGCGTCGGTGGCGACCGTGGCCAGCAGGGGTCCGGCGCAGGAGCCGCCGTTGCGCAGCTCGATGGCGGCGCCGGCGATCGGGGTGTCGGTGCCGGACTGGAAGGTGCCGTTGGGCACCACGTTGTTGTCCCTGAACACCTTGCCGGAAATGTAGCCCAGCGCGCTGACCTGGACGCCCGCATTGGCCGGCTGCTGGTTGTTGCCCACGGAGGTCTTCAGATCGCCGGCCGGGATGTTGTTGTTGTAGGTGCCCGCCACCGCGCCGGCCGTCACGTCCAGCGCGATGGTGCAGCCGCCGGGCGGAATCGTGGCGCCGTTGGCGTAGGTCACCGTGGCCGCGTTGGCCGCAGCCGTCACGGCGCCCGGGCAACGCCCGGCGCTGGCGACGTCGAGATTGGGCGGATTGGCCACGTGCATGGCGTCCGGCGAGGTGGGCAGGGTGTCCACCAGGGCGGCCGTGAGGGTGATCGGCGCGGCGTTGTCGTTGCCCAGGAAGATGGTCAGGCGCGACGTGCCGTTCGCCGGAACCACCGCCGGCGAGAACTGCTTGCTCACCGTGGGCGGTTTGGAAACCAGCAGTTCCGCCTGGGTCTTTTCCTCGTTGACCACGCCTTCGGCGGTGGTCACCGCACCGCCCGGAATCGCGTTGAGATAGTTGCCCGGAACGTTGGAGAGCACGTCCACCGTCACCGTACAGCTGCTGTTGGCGTTGATGGTGGCGCCGGCCAGGCGCACCGAGGTGCCGGCGGGCGCAGCGACCACCGTGCCGCCGGCACAGGTCGTGGCGGCGCCCGTGGCCGGGGCGGCGAGCACCAGGCCGTCGGGCAGGTTGTCGGTGAACGAGACGCCGGTCAGGGCGACGCCGTTGGGGTTGCGCAGGGAAATGACGAGCGGCGCGGTGGCGCCCGGCGCCCGGCTGGCGGTGCCGGTGGTGAAGCCGGCCGGGTTGCCCGGATCGCGCGTATTGCCGCCGATGGCCTTATGCACTTCCAGCGGCGCCTTGGCCCGCAGGGTGTCGCTGGTCGGCTGCGAGTTGGTGGCCGGGGCCCCGCCGGAAGTGGCGGTCACCGCGCTGGCCGGAATGGTGTTGACGTAGTCGCCCTGGGCCGCCACGAGCACGTCGATCTCGGCCACACAGCTCGCGCCCGCGCCGAGGGTGGCGCCGCTGACGACGACCTGGCCGGCCGCCGGGCTGCCGACGGTGCCGCCGACGCAGGTGGTCGCGGGATTGGCCCCGCTGGGCACGGTGACGCCGGCGGGCAGGTTGTCGGTCACGCCGAGGTCCGCCAGCGGCAGGCTGGTGGGGTTGTGGAAGGTGATCTTCAGCCGGGCGCGCTCGCCGGGCTTGACCACGTTGGGCGTGAACTGCTTGGTGATCCCCACGTTGGCCTGGGTGGACAGGCTGGTCATGGCCGCCCCGGGGTTGCTCAAACCCTGGTCGGTGCGGATGGCGCCCGCCGGAATGATGTTGCTCACCCCGCCGACGGTGACCGACGTGACATTGACCGTCACCGTGCAGCTGCCGCTGGCCGGCAGATTGACCCCGCTCAGGCCGACCGAGGTGCCGTTGGGCAGGGCCGTCACCGCGCCCCCGGGGCAGGTGGTGACGGCATTCGGCGTGGCGGCGACGCGCCAGCCATTGAGCGCGCCGGCGGCGCTGCCGTCGGCCGTGAAGTAGTCGGTCAGCTGCAGATTGGTGACGGGCTGGGAGCCGCCCGTCACCGTGATGGTCAGCAGACTGCTCTGGCCCGGAAAGGTCAGCGCCGCCGGATTGGTCGCCTTCGTCACGCTGAGCGGCGCCGCACCGACCAGATTCAGGACGCCGCTGGTCGGCGTCTGGCTGCGGATGCCGCCGTCCGCCGTGAGATTGCCGGCGGGAATCGTGTTCGTCCACGCCGCGGCGCCGGTGGCGACCACGTCGAAGAGGAAGTCGCAGGTGCCGTTGCCGGCAAGGCTGGCGCCGCTCATGCTCGCGCTGCCGGTGCCGGGAACGGCGGTGAAGGTGGGCGAGCCGGCACAGGTCGAGTAGGCGTTGGCCGGATTGGCGACGACCATGCCGGTCGGCAGCGGATCCTGAAGCGCGACCCCGGTCAGGGCCACGGCCCCCGTGTTGTTCAGCCGCACCCGCACGGTCGACCGTCCGCCGGAGGCGACCGCCGCCGGATTGAAGGTCTTGTTGACGATCTGCAGGGACGGGTCGTACACCACCCGGGCCGGATTGGAAGCGACCGGGCCGAAAGCCGCGGGAGTGCCGTTGGCATAGGTCTGGGTGCCGGCCACCGTCGCGGTGTTGTCGAAGGTTCCCGCCGGCCCCACCACGTCCACCTGCACCAGGCAGCTGCCCGCGGCGCCGATGCCGTTGTTGGCCCGCGCGGGAACGGTGCCGCCGTTCATCCCCAGGGAAGTGCCGCCGGGCGCGGCGTCGATGACGGGGGTGCCGCAGGTGCTGCTCGCATTGGCCGGGTTGGCGATGCGCAATTGCGCCGCACCGGAGGTCGGCAGGGTGTCGGAAATAGTGACGTTGGTCAGGGTATTCGCCGACAGGTTGGTGATTTCGATGCTGAGGCGGACGATCGTCCCCTCCGGCTTCGTCAGGATCGGCTGTCCGCTCGGAACCGGCGTCCCCAGGGTATGGAAGACCTTGCGGGCGCTCACGACCGTGGTGGTGACGCTCGGATTGGCGGGCGGGGTGGCGGTGCCGCCGTTGCAGGTCGCGCCGGCGTTGTAGCAGACGTCCCCGACGTTGATCGTGTTGGTGAGCGAACTGCCGTTTGCCGCGCCGGTCGACGCCATGGCCCAGAAGGTCACGTCGCAATAGCCGGCGGTGTTGACGTCGGCGCGGGCGGGCAGCGTGGGGACGGTGAACACGGGCGTCGTGGCGCCCGTGGCGCCGGCGACGCCGAGGGCGCCGCAGCCGGCGGGCGCCACGGAGGGGGCGTAAGCGCCGCCGGTGAGGAAGGTCAGGTTGGCGGGCAGATGGTCGGTGACCACCACGTTGTTGATGGCGGCGGTGCCGAAGTTCTCCACCCGTACCGTGAATTTCACCGTACCGCCCGGGACCACGCTGCTCGGCGTCGCGCTCTTGGTCACGCGCAGGTCGTCGGCGACGGTCACCGAGGACGTGGCCGACTCGTTGACGACGCCCGCCGTGGCGGTGCCGATCGTGCCTTGGCCGATCGTGTTGGTGTATTGCCGCGGCACGCCCGCCGCTTGCACGGTGCCCGTGAAGTTCACGCGGATGGTGCAGGAGCCGTTCGCGGCAATCGTGGTGTTGCCGGTCTGGGTAATCCCCAGGCTGTTCGCCGTGAGCGTGTAGGTCCCGGGCGTGCCGCCGCCGGTACAGGTCGGCGTGACGGAGTTGACCTTGAGGCCGTAGGCGAGATTGCCGACGCCGTCGATGGGGCTGTCCGTGAAACTGTTCACCGTCAGGGGCGCGTTCCCGTCGTTGTACAGCACGACGTCGAAGGTGTCGCTCTGGCCGCTGGAAAGGAAGGCGTGGTTGAAGCCCTTCGTCACCCGCAGGGGGGAGCGGACGGTGACGGTGTCGCTGGCGTCGGCCTGCGCCGTCAGGCCGAAATCGTTGGCGAACTGGGTGCTGCGGTTGATCGTGTTGGTCAGCGCGCCGGTGGTGTAATTGCCGTTGGTGGTCGCGCCGACGACATTCACCGTGAGCGTGCAACTGCCCCCGGCCGCCACCGTTCCGCCGCTGGCGACGATGGTCGTGGCATCGACCGCCGGGGCGAAGCTTGCCGGCGTGCCGCCGGCGGTACAGGTGGAAACGGCGCCCGTCGGATTGGCCACCTTGATCGCGGGCGAGCCGCCCACGAGGGGAAACACGTCGGTCACGCTGAAATTCGGCAAGGCCACCGCCCCCGGATTGCTCACGGTGATGGTCAACGCCACCGGCGCCCCGCCGAGCACCGCCGTATCCGGGTTCGCATCGGGGCCGAAGCGCTTCGTGAGCGTCGGCTGGGTGAGCGCGTTCACCGTGATGTTCTGGCCGGAAGCGCCGGCGTTTCTCACCGTCGCGCCGTTTTCGTCGCCGGAAACGTCGTTGGCGCCGAGCGTGTAGCTGTAGGTGGCCTGGCCGCCCGCCGCGGTACCGGCCCCGGTCACCGGGATGGTGATGGTGCATTTGCCGTCGTCGACGCCGACCTTTACCGGAACGGTTCCGCCGACGAGGCTGATCGCCTGGGTGCCGGGAACCGCCGTCAGCGTGCCGCCGCAGGTGTTGGTCGCCGCGCCCGCCACCTTCAGGCCGTTGGGCAGGGTCCCCGTCAGGCTCTTGGCAAAACCGACCGCGGTCAGCGGGTAATCGATGCTGTTGTTGGTCAGCTCGATGACGATGCTGGTCGTCTGCCCCGGATTGATGGGGTTCGCGCCGGATACGGTCACGGCGGCGGTCAGGCCCGCCCAGGCCGAGGACGAAATCGCCGCGCCGAAAAGCGCCAGCCACGCGCCGCGAACGCACCGGGCAATAGGGCGCTTGACTCGGGAACGGCGCTCCAGCGGCGCAAGCGGCTCAATCGGCACGGGCATGGTTTTCATCGCGGCACTTCCAGACATGGCGGTTGCGGGCGACGCATGGCCCGGCACCGCCCCTGGGGCGGTACTCCGGAAAGCAGGCAGCGGGAAACGGAAACGGAAGGCGAACGAACGGCGCCCCGCAGCGGCGTTTCGCACCGCGGAAGCGATCTCCCCCTGATATCCGGCTCTTGCGGCCGCTTCCGCAACGTCGCGCGTTGCAGACCAACGTCCTAATTGGCCGGATGTTAGGTTAGACGCCGTCCAGACTCACGCACGGAGCCTGCCGCTCGCTGACGAAAACTCACGGACGTTCGCACGGGGAGAAAAATGCCGGCGGCACGGGGAGTGGATGCCTCGAAGCGAGGCTTCCGGCGGGGCAGAAAACCCGCTCTTCATCCGCAGCGCATGCGGAAGAAGAGCGCGTGGCGCGTCTCAGGCGCGCTCGGAAACGGGGATGAAAAGATAGCCCATGCCGCGCACCGCGCGCAGCGGCAGGGTCAGCCCGAGGTCGGCGGCCTTGCGCCGCAGGCGGCTGACCAGGGTGTCGAGACGATGGAAGTCGTATTCGTAGGGATCGCCGCCCATGGCCACCGCCAGTTCCTCGCGCGACACCGCCTCGCCGGCCTGCTGCCACAGGCGCTGCAGGAAGGCCCGCTCCTGGGCGGTCAAGGGCAGGGAGGCGCCGTCCGGGTCGAACAGCGTCCAGCCGTCGGCGGACAGAGCCCAGGGGCTGGCCATCGTTTCCAGGGCGTTGGCGGGGAGGGATTCGGACGCCGACAGACGGCGCGCCAGGCTGCCGATGACCGCCAGCAGTTCGCGCAGATCCACCGGTTTCACCATGTAAACGTCGGCGCCGCCGAGCAGCGCGCGCACGCGGTCCTCGGTCTGGGCGCGGGCGGTGAGCATGATGATGCCCATCGGCCCGAGGCTGTGCAGGCGCTCGGCGATCGAGAAGCCGTCCTCGCCGGGCAAGCCGACGTCGAGGATGACGATATCGCAGGGAGCGGCCAGCAGGGCGGCGTACAGTTCGCGCGAGGCGGGAAAGCCGCGGACGCCGAAGCCGGCTTCGAGCAGTGCTTCGACAATTTCTTCACGGAGGTCGGCCTCGTCCTCGACTATGCAGATTTCCAGTCGTCTGGGCCCGGCGGTCATTGCTTGCTCTCCTCGAAGTGGCTGGCATCTCCCGGAATCTCCGAGAGTTTTGGCAGAGGAAGGATCGGAATCCTTCATGGCAGAATGTCCATGATAGCGAAGGGGCGGTACGACAAAAATCACCGATCCTCACAACCCCTTCCGCCAACCAGACCCGAGCGCCCCGTGCCGCCCTTCTGCCCGCCCTCCTTCCGCAGCGAATTCCGCGCCGAGTCCGCCCCCCTCGTCCGCCGCTGGTGCCGGCTGGCGCTGCTCGCCGTCCTGCTGCTCGCGAGCGCGGCGCGGGCCGCCGACTGTCCCGTGCCGGCACCTGCCGGCACGGGACAAACAATCCTGAGCGGCGACGTCGTCCCCGCGCAAAGCCTGCTGCGCGACACCGGCGGCCGCCTCACCCTGGCCGAGGTCGCCTCGCCCGCCTATGCGGCCGCCTTCGTGCCGCTCGCCGGCCAGCTCGTCGCCGCACCGACCAGCGACGTGCTCTGGGTCCGCTTCTGCCTGCCGCCGCAAGCGGACGACGCGGCCGGAGAAAGACCCCGCTGGCTGCGCATCGGGCCGCCGATCATCGACCGCCTGACGCTCTACCGCCCCGGACGCGGCAGCTACGAGGCGAGCGAAACCGGCGACCATCTGCCTTTCGCCGGCCGCGAGTGGCCCTACCACCAGTTCGCCTTCGCCATCCCGCCGGACACCGACGTGCAGCGGCCGTTCTTCCTGCGCATCGCCACCGCCAGCGAGTTGAACCTGCGCCTCGACCTCTGGGAGGAGCACGCATTCCGCACGCTGATCGGGACCGATTACGCACTGTACGGCATGTACTGCGGCGCCATGCTGCTGCTCATCACCTTCAGCCTGGTGTTCTGGGTCTGGCTGCGCGACCCGCTGTACCTCGTCTATGCGCTCAACGTGATCGCCGGCGGCATCCTGCACCTGCTGAACGCCGGCTTCGCCAGCCAGTACCTCTACCCCGAGTCGCCGGCGCTGAACGACCGCATGCTGAGCCTGCTCACCGGGCCGCTCGTCGCCGTCCATGTGCTCTTCTTTTCCTACCTCTTCGCCGTCCGGCGCAACGCGCCGTGGGCGTTTCCGGCGCTCATCCTGCTCGCCGCCGTTTACTTTGCGAGCAGCCCGCTCTCCTTCTTCGTGGACTGGGCGCACCTGCGCCGGCTCCTGCGCCTGCTCGCGCTGCCGATCGGCTTCCTCGGCGTGCCGCTGATCCTCTTCCTCGGCTGGAAGGACCGCGAGCGGCGGCTGTACGTGCTCGCCTTCGTGCCCTGGGTGGTGATCGCCGCGGCCCAGAGCATCAATCGCCTGGGCTGGATTCCCGGCGGCCCGCTGCTCGACTACAGCCAGGAGGCCGGCTCCTTCATCCACCTCGTCCTGCTGCCCATCCTGCTGGCGCGGCGCGCCCTGCGCTCGGAAAAGGAGAAGGAACTGGCGCAGGAACTCGTGCTGGAGTCCCTGTACCGGGTGGAGCGCGAACTGGAAGCGCGGGTCGACTACCGCACCACGGAACTGGCCGACGCCAACGCCAAGCTGGAGCGGGAGATGCGCGAACGTCTCGCCCTCCAGACGCAGCTCGAGGAGGCGCTGCAGACCGAGCGCCAGACGCTCGCCACCCAGCGCCAGTTCGTCTCCATGCTCTCGCACGAATTCCGCACGCCGCTGGCGATCATCGACACCGCGGCGCAGCGCATGGGGCCCGCGCTCGAACAGCGGCAGCCGGACCTGCTGCCCAAGGTCGGCAAGATCCGCCGCGCCGTCGCCCGCCAGCTCAACCTGCTCGAGAACTGCCTGGCCGAGGACCGGCTCGCGGCGTCCGAACTGGCCCTGTATCTGGAAAGCGTCGACCTCCGCGACTTCCTCGTGCGCACCTACGGCGGCAAGGCGCTGCAAGGCGCGCAGCGCCTCCGCCTGCGCCTGCCGGAAACGGCCGAGTGGGTCGAATGCGACCGCCACCTGATCGACGTGGTGCTGTCCAATCTGGTGAGCAACGCGCTCAAGTATTCGCCCGAGGAAAGCCCGGTGACGATCCGCCTCCTGCCGGACGCGCGCCCCGGGCAGGTGCTGATCCGCGTCGAGGACGAGGGGCGCGGCGTGCCGCCGGAGGAGCGCGAGCACATCTTCGGCAAGTTCCTGCGCGGCGAGGGCAACCAGCGCATTTCCGGCGCCGGCCTCGGCCTCCATCTGGCGCGGGAACTGGCGCGCCGCCACGGCGGCGACGTCGTTCTCGAACCGGACGGAACGGCGCCGGGCGCCGCCTTCACCCTGATCCTGCCGCGCCCGGCCTGGTTCAGGGAACCGCAGGCGGCGGACGCGCGGCTCGCCAAAGCCTGAGCGGAGACGGCGAAGCGGGCGAGCGGGCGAGCCGGGCGCGCGCGCCCCGCGAAGCGACGCCGCCGGCGGAAGGCCCGGCGGCGCCCGCCCGCATCCGACCGCGAAAGGCCTGCGCTACAGAATGCGGCCCGGGTTGAGAATACCCTTCGGGTCGAGCGCGCCCTTCAGCGTGCGCATCAGGGCGAGTTCCTCGGGAGTGCGCGAATACGGCAGGTATTCCTTCTTGTGCACGCCGACGCCGTGCTCGGCGGAAACGCTGCCCTGGTAGTCGCGCAGCAGGCCGTAGAGGCAGTCCTTGATGTCGTGCTCGGGGAAGTTCTCCGGCGTCGTGCCGGGCACATGCACGCAGACGTGCAGGTTGCTGTCGCCGATGTGCCCGAAGTTGACGTATTCGCAGCCGGGGAAACGCGCTTCGAGGCGGCCGCGCAGCGTGTCGACGAAGTGCCCGATGCGCCCGATCGGCAGGCTGACGTCGAAGCTGGCGACGGTCGGCCAGACCACCGAGAATTCGCCCGAGGCGTCGCGCAGATGCCAGAAGCTGCGCATCTCCTTTTCCGAGGCGGCGACCGCCGCGTCGGAGATCAGGCCGTCGCCTAAGGCCTGCTCGAGCATGCTCTCGAAGAGCGCCGCGTCGGACGCCGCGTCGGCGCCCTGCAGGTCGAGCAGCACGTAGAACGGCGATCCCGGCGGCAGCGGCGCGCGCTGCCCCGGAATGCGCGTCGTCACCAGCGCGTAGAAGTCGGCCCACATCACCTCGAAGGCCGACAGGCGGCCGGACAGGCGGCGCTGCGCATGGCGCAGCAGGGCGACGACGTTCTCGTAGGAATCGACGGCGCAGATCGCCGTCTGCACGCAGGTCGGCAGCGGTTCGAGGCGCAGCACGACGCGCGTGATCACGCCGAGCGTGCCTTCACTGCCGATGAAGAGATGCTTGAGGTCGTAGCCGGCGTTGTTCTTCAGCATCTTGTTCAGCGAGCTGATCACGCTGCCGTCGGCGAGCACCGCCTCCAGCCCGAGCACCTGCTGGCGCGTCATGCCGTAGCGGATGACGCGGTTGCCGCCGGCGTTGGTCGCGACGTTGCCGGCGATCTGGCACGAGCCGCGTGCGCCGAGGTCAACGGCGAGCAGGAAGCCCTTCGCCGCCGCCGCTTCCTGCGCTTCCTGCAGCGGCGTGCCGGCGAGCAGCGTCATCGTCCCCGCCGACTCGTCGAATTCCTCGATGCCGCGCAGACGTTCGAGCGAGAGCAGCACTTCGCCGTCCTGCGGCAGCGCGCCGCCGGACAGCCCGGTCAGCCCGCCCTGCGGGACGACCGGCTGGCCGTAGGCGTTGCACAGGCGCAGCGCCGCCGCCACCTGTTCGGTACTGCGCGGCTTGAGCAGCGCGAGCGGCCGGCAGGCGGCCGGCTGCGGCGAAAAATACTCCTTGCGGTAGCGCGCCTCGATCGCCTCGCCGGCGATCACGGAATCGTCGCCGAGGACGGCGCGCAGTTCGTCGAGAAGAGAATTGGCGTTCGGGATGGACATCTGGAAATCGCTCCGGCAGCAGTGCAATGTGGCGTTATAGGGCAGTTCGGCGATGCCGCCAAGTAAAAAGGGGTTTGCCCGCGGTGCGCGCAAACCCCTGACCGGCAGTCGGACGCGCGCCGCGACGGCGCTTCCGTCCTGTCGGGTCCTACCGGGCGTAGAGGCCCTTGGCCTTGGCCAGCGTGATGGCGGTGTCTTCGATCATGTCTTCCTGACCGCCGACCATGCCGCGACGCCCCATTTCCACCAGGATATCGCGCGCCGACACGCCGTATTTCTTCTCGGCGCGCTTGGCGAACAGCAGGAAGGAGCCGTAGACGCCGGCGTAGCCGAGCGTCAGCGCGTCGCGGTCGACGCGGATCGGGAAGTCCATGATCGGCACCACGAGGTCTTCGGCGACGTCCTGGATCTTGAACACGTCGACGCCGGTCTCGATGCCCATGCGCGCGCAGACGGCGATCAGCACTTCGAGCGGCGTGTTGCCGGCGCCGGCGCCGAGGCCGGCGGCCGCGGCGTCGATGCGATTGGCACCGGCCTCGACGGCGGCGATCGAGTTGGCGACGCCCATCGCCATGTTGTGGTGGCCGTGGAAGCCGAGTTCGGTCTCCGGCTTGAGCGCGGCGCGCACGGCGGCGATGCGCGCCTTGACGTCGTCGGGCAGCATGTAGCCGGCCGAGTCGGTGACGTAGATGCAGTTGGCGCCGTAGCCTTCCATCAGCTTGGCCTGTGCGACGAGGCCTTCCGGCGTGTTCATGTGCGCCATCATCAGGAAGCCGACGGTGTCCAGTTCGAGCTTGCGCGCCAGCGTGATGTGCTGCTCCGAGACGTCGGCCTCGGTGCAGTGCGTGGCGACGCGGATCGTCGACACGCCGAGGTCGCGCGCCATGCGCAGGTGATCGACGGTGCCGATGCCGGGCAGCAGCAGCGCCGACACCTTGGCGTTCTGCATCAGCGGCACGACGGCCTTCAGATATTCCTCGTCGCTGTGCGCCGGGAAACCGTAGTTCACCGAGGCGCCGCCGAGGCCGTCGCCGTGCGTCACTTCGATCAGCGGCACGCCGGCCGCGTCGAGGCCGCAGGCGATGCGCTTCATCTGCTCGAGGCTGATCAGGTGGCGCTTGGGGTGCATGCCGTCACGCAGCGTCATGTCGTGGACGGTGATTTTCTTGCCTTTGAGCGTCATCGCGTTCTCCTCAAGCCTTCGCCTGCAGCGTCAGCCGCCCGGCGATGATTTCCTCGGCGAACATCTCGGCGGTGCGCGCGGCGGCGGCCGTCATGATGTCCAGATTGCCCGCGTACTTGGGCAGGAAGTCGCCCAGCCCCTCGACCTCGAGGAAGACGGAGACGCGCTTGCCGTCGAACACCGGGCCGTTCACCAGCTTGTAGCCCGGCACGTACTTCTGCACTTCGGCGATCATCGCTTGGATCGATTCGGTGATCTTCGCCTGGTCGGGTTCGTCGGCGGTCAGGCAGTGCACGGTGTCGCGCATGATGAGCGGCGGTTCGGCCGGGTTGATCACGATGATCGCCTTGCCGCGCTTGGCGCCGCCGACCTTCTCGATGGCGCCGGCGGTGGTCCGCGTGAATTCGTCGATGTTCTTGCGCGTGCCCGGGCCGGCCGACTTGGACGACACGGTGGCGACGATTTCGCCGTAGTCGACGGCCTGCACGCGGGAAATCGCGGCGACCATCGGGATCGTCGCCTGCCCGCCGCAGGTGACCATGTTGACGTTCATCTCGCCCTGGCCGACGTGCGCCTTGAGATTGACCGGCGGCACGCAGAAGGGGCCGATGGCGGCCGGCGTCAGGTCGATCATCAGCACGCCGAGTTCGTTGAGCTTGCGGCTGTTCTCGGCGTGGACGTAGGCCGAGGTCGCGTCGAAGGCGATCTGCACGCCGTCGGCCGCGATGTGTTCGAGCAGGCCGTCGACGCCCTGCGCCGAAGTCTTCAGGCCGAGTTCGCGCGCCCGCTTGAGGCCTTCCGATTCGGGGTCGATGCCGACCATCCACACCGGGTCGAGCACCGGCGAACGCTTCAGCTTGTAGAGCAGGTCGGTGCCGATGTTGCCCGGCCCGATCAGCGCGCATTTGATTTTTTGCATGATTGAGTTCCTCCGTTCAGGCGATCAGACGATGCCCGTCATGTAGAACAGGGCGATGGTGGCCCCGGCCATGAAGGTCTTGATCAACGTAATGGCGAAGATGTCGCGGTAGGACTGGCGGTGCGTCAGCCCGGTCACGGTCAGCAGCGTGATCACGGCGCCGTTGTGCGGCAGCGTATCCATGCCGCCGGAAGCCATCGACGCGATGCGGTGGAAGACTTCGAGCGGGATGTTGGCGGCGTGCGCGGCGGCGATGAAGTTGTCGGCCATGGCGCCGAGCGCGATGCTCAGGCCGCCGATCGCGGAGCCGGTGAGGCCGGCCAGCACGGTGATCGAAACGGCTTCATTGACCAACGGGTTGGGAATCGAGCGCAGCGTCTCGGCGACGATGATGAAGCCCGGCAGCGCGGCCATCACGGCGCCGTAGCCGAATTCCGAGGCGCTGTTCATGACCGCCAGCAGCGAACCGCCGATGGCGTGCCGGCTGCCTTCGGCGAACTTCGGCAGGACCGTCTTGTAGCCGGTGGCGACGACGGTCAGGATGCCGACGATCAGCGCCAGCTCGACCGCCCAGATCGTCGCGTTGGCGGCGATCGGCACGGTGATCGGCTTGGCCAGGCCGGCCAGGGTGATCGTGTAGCTGGCGTCGCCGTAGAGCTGCGGAATCAGCTTGCCGAACACGTAGTTGAGGCCGAACACCAGCACCAGCGGCAGCAGGGCGACCAGCGGATGCGGCAGCTTTTCGTTGGCGTCGGGCGCTTCCGGTTCGTTGATGTGGTTCATGCCGTAGCCTTCGCCGAGGGCGACGGCCTTCTTGCGGCGCGAGTCGAGATACCACATGCCGGCGACGAAGATCATCAGGCCGCCGATCGTTCCCAGCCAGGGCGCGGCCCAGGTGTTGGTGCCGAAGAAGGTGGTCGGGATGATGTTCTGCACCTGCGGGCTGCCCGGGAAGGAGTCCATCGTGAAGGTGAAGGCGCCGAGCGCAATGGTCCCCGGAATCAGGCGTTTCGGGATGTTGCTCTGGCGGAACATCTCGGCGGCGAACGGGTACACCGCGAAGACCACGACGTTCAGCGAAACGCCGCCGTAGGTGAGCAGCGCGCAGGTGATGACGATCACCAGCTGGGCGCGCTTGCTGCCCAGGATCTGGATGACCGCCGAGCTGATCGCCTTGGCGTTGCCGGACAGCTCGATGACCTTGCCGAAGATGGCGCCGAGCAGGAAGATCGGCAGGAAGTTGCGGACGAAGACGACCAGCTTGTCCATGAAGATCGCGCCGTACACCGGCCCGACGGCGGCCGGATCGATGAACAGCACGGCGCCGAGCGCGGCGAGCGGTGCGAACAGAATGACGCTGAACCCCCGGTACGCCATGATGACGAGGAAGGCCAGCGAAGCGATGATGACCAATACATCCATAATCAGTAAGTCCCCAAAATATTGGTTTTGTTATGCACCCTGTGAATAGGCGGCTCGCCCGCGCGACGTTTGCACGATGCGCAAAGAAAACGGGCCGTCAGGAATTTATGGGGATCGCAAAACGGGCGTAATTGGGGCGCGCCCTAACTAGGGTTAACCCCAAGGGGCGCGCAGAATGGCGGCTCATTCCACCCCGGCGGGACACAAGCCGGCACGGCTGGCGTATCGTTAGCGCAGGCATGCGCGGCACGCCGGCCGCCCCGACCGCTTGCCTCGACCTGGCCGCTCCCGACGCCCGACTTCATTCGCCATGACCGCCACCGCAAACCCAACGCCGCTGCGCTTCGGCATCCGCCTGCGCCTGCTGGCGGCCAGCCTGGTCAGCCTGGTCGGCTTCATCGTGCTGACCGGATTCGCCATGCAGTCGCTGCGTCAGCAGATGATCGACGACCGCGTGACCAAGATCCGCCACCTCACCGAAGTCGCCCGCGGCATCCTGCAGTGGCAGTACCAGCGCTTCCAGCGCGGCGAGATCGACGAGGCGGGCGCCAAGCGGACGGCGCTCGACGAGCTGCGCACGCTGCACTACGCCGGCAACGAGTATTTCTTCGTCGACGACTTCAACTGCGTCTCCATCCTGCTGCCCAACTTTCCGCAGTGGGAGGGGCGCAACTTCACCGACGAAGTCGATAGCAACGGCCAGCACTTCGTGCGCACGCAGCGCGACACGGCGCTGGCCGGCGGCGGCACGGTCTATTACCGGTTTCCCAAGGAGGACAGCCGGAAGAGCGTGGACAAGGCGTCCTACGTGCTGCCCTTCGCGCCCTGGCAATGGTTCGTCGGCACCGGCATCTACCTCGACGACGTGGACCTCGAAATCCGCGCCATCCTCCTCCGCCTGCTCGCCGGCTTCGTCGTCGTCGTGGCGATCACCGGCCTGCTCGTCGCACTCATCGCGCGCAGCATCACGCGCCCGCTCGACCGCCTGACCGGCGTCATCCAGCGCCTGACCGCGCGCGATTACGCGGTGCCGATCGGCGACGGCGAACGCAGCGACGAGATCGGCGACATCGCCCGCGCGCTCGAAATCTTCAAGCGGACGGGCCGCGAGTTCGAGGCCCTGCAGAGCGAGCTGCGCGAGAAGGAAGCGGCGGCCGCCGCCGAGCGCGCCGCGTGGCTGGCGCAGCAGCGCGAGGACGCCATCCGCCTGGAGCAGACCTCGCGCCTGATCACCGTCGGCGAACTGGCGACCAGCCTCGCGCACGAACTCAACCAGCCGCTGGCGACCATCACCAACTACTGCCGCGGCTGCGTCACCCTGCTCGAAGAAGGTACGGCGGACCGGCAGACCCTGCTCGGGCCGATGCGCAAGGCGACCGAGCAGGCGATCCGCGCGGCCGGCATCGTCGCCCGCATCCGCACCTATCTGCGACGCAGCGAACCGACGCTCGACGCGCAAGACCTGCGTGAGATCATCGGCGAAACGGCGCAGCTCGCCGAACTCGACGCACAGCGCCAGGGCATCGCCATCGACATCGCCGCCGCCGGCCTGCCACGCGTCCTGGCCGACCGCATCATGATCCAGCAGGTGGTGCTCAACCTCGTCCGCAACGGCATCGACGCGATGCTCGACGCGGGCGAACGCGGGCGCGGCCGCCGCCTGAGCATCCGCGCGCTGCGCGCCGGCGCCTTCGTCGAAACGCAGGTGATCGACGAAGGGCCGGGCATTGGCGAAGAGAACCGCGAGAAAATTTTCGCCCCCTTCTTCACCACCAAAGCCGACGGCATGGGAATGGGCCTCAACATCTGCCGCACCATCGTCGAATTCCACGGCGGCCGCCTGTGGGTCGACGCCAACCCGGCGGGCGGCGCGATCTTCCACTTCACGCTGCCCTGCGAGAACGCCGGCGGCCCCCTGCGGGAAGCGACGCAGCCATGACCGACCTCGACAAGGTGCAATACACCATCTACGTGGTGGACGACGACGACGCCTTCCGCGAATCGCTCGTCTGGCTGCTCAAGGCGCACGGCTACGTCGTCCAGTCCTACGCCTCGGCCGAGGACTTTCTCGCCATCTGCGACCAGGTGCTGTTCGGCTGCCTGCTGGTCGACGTGCGCATGCCCGGCGCCAGCGGCCTCGAACTACACGACCGCCTGCAGAACGGCGGCATCCACATCCCGACCGTCGTCATGAGCGGCCACGGCGACCTCAACATGGCCGTCTCCGCCTTCCGCAAGGGCGTCGTAGACTTCCTCGAAAAACCGCTCGACGACCGCTACCTGCTGGCCTGCCTCGAACGCTGCATCGCTGCCGAAAAGGAAAGCAAACGCCGCCTGCAGCGCGCCGAAAACGCCGCCCGCCGCCTCGCCAGCCTGACCGCCCGCGAGCGCGAAGTCTTCGACCGCATCCTCGCCGGCATGCTCAACAAGCAGATCGCCGACCAGCTCGGCATCAGCATCAAGACCGTCGAAGTGCACCGCAGCCGGGTGATGGAAAAAATCGGCGCCCACTCGGTAATGGAGCTAGTGCGATTCAGTCTGAGTGCCGAGCGCGAATGAAGATCGTCAAATTCCAAAAATCGCAATATGCGATCCGGTCCGGCTAATCTAAATTTTCCAGCCCATTTATTCCGACCAGATGCAATCGCATAACAGGTTTCGACCCAAAGCGGTAATTGCCCGCTCGAAAAAGCGGACGTTCAACGTCTGGGTTGAGGGCAGCCGGAGCGCAGCGGAGGGAACCAAAATGCGCAGCATTTTGGCTGTCCCGCTCGAACGACGGGTTATCGCGCAGAATCCGGTGGAATGATGGGTTAGCCATAATGAGCTTTGCGATGACAATTCGGACAAACCGCGATGGCATTTTCCACGGTGTCCTCCCCGCCGTCAGCCAACTGCTGGACGTGGTGAACTTCCAAGTATGGTTCGCCGTTCGATTTCTTGAAAAACGGCGCGGGCTTTTTGCAGTCTTGGCAGACTCCCTTGGCGCGTGCAAGAACTTCTGCAACAACGTCAGGGTTTCGCTCGTATGCGACTACTTCCCGGACGCTCAGACTCGGCACTCTTGGAGCTTTTGCCAGTCTTGCGCTTCGTGCTAATGGGTCCTTGAGTGACTTCTCAACACGCTTTGAAAACTCAGCTTCTAAGTCCTTGGGTTCTCGCTTTAAGTCAAGCCCTAACCGACCGAACTCCCGTATTGGGTCTGATGTGTTAAAAGAACTCGGCGTTTGGTCTGTGGCAAGTGCATAAATGTACTTGAGGGGATAGACGCGGTCATTATCACCAACCAAATACCATGCACGGGGTTTGGTGAACCGATAAGGGCGTTCACCGTTGTCGTAGCGACGAATTGCTTTCTTTACGATTGCGGCAGTGATTGTCGTCATGGTTGCGTCCGATGATGGCTAACGTAGAAGTGAGCGGCCTGCGCGGCTTTTCGTGCAGGTCCGCTCGACTGCCGGGTTAGCTTTTTTCGCTCGTCTTTCCGAGTACATAATTTATAAACGCGCTACAAGCCACAAGCATAAATTTCGCATCGCTATAACTGATCGAGCTTTCTTCCAATAGGGCATGTCGGATTCCGTCAGAATCGCTCGTATACCCATACAAGCTGGAAAGCGCCTTCTTAAATGCAGGATGCAGTTGATGGGAGCGCTCTATCGAATTTAGGGCTGCGCCTAAGGTGGCTTTCGGATCGCCAGAAATGGAAACGCATAACGATTCCACCGCACTGATTGATTCTTTGACCGAATTCCGATAGTCCGGGGACTTTCTATCTGAAAGGAACCCTAGCGCGGTTCGAACATGTTTGTTTGCGCCAGAGTACTTCGTGGTCGCGCCTATAGCTGCCTCGATACTTTCGATTTCTTCTTCGCTGGTGATGTCCGTAAGTTGTAAATCTACGAATCTATAAGCAGACAGCTCCTTCTCGAGTATGTGATTGCAGAACTTTACGTACTCATCCTTGAGTTCCTCAGGGCAGTTTTGTGCGGTGAACTCAATGAAGTCGTAAGCCTCATGCCACTGACACTCAAAAAAATGCTTCCTGACTCGCCTGTGCGCGCCGTCTAGGTATTCAGGAAGATTATCGAGGGGAATCTTGAATAGGTTGTGCCAGTAATGCTGAAACAGGTCGTAGACGTTCGAGGAGCGAAAAGTCTGGTTGTAGTGGGTGTACGTAATGCACTGCCAAATACAGAGATGCAGCGCGTTCCAGAGACCATGCCTCAATGCGTCGTCCATGCCCTCTTTCTGGACGGCTTCTCTGGCAGGGGACAATCCCTTCCTTTTAGAAAATAGCATGCGGTGTATCCAAAAAAGCTAGCTTTGATTTAGGGAGACAGTACTGCGCCCTAACTCGGCACCTGCCTCCCTAACTTAGGATTGTCATATCGCCGAAACCGGGCACCGTTACGTGCCTTCATGGGCTAAGACTTGGAAAACGTGACCACTAAAAAGTCGTGAAAAGCGGCAGACAAGAACGCTAGCATAAATCGGGCCGCATTCGTCGGCTTTTGGGGGAATCGCTCAACGACCGCTTCTGGCCAAAAACGGCCCGTTCCGCACAGAATCTGATCGGAAAACAAAAAAAGCCAACCGGAACCGGTTGGCTTTTTTTTCGCAGATCAACGACCTGCCTGAACTCAATCTGGAGCGGGCGATGGGAACGTTACCGGTTTCCTAACCCGTTGATAAATACCATTTTCCACAACCCTGCTTGACAGGGTATGGACTCGATTGTGGACTTGAATATCCGGCCCGTCAATTTCCCTACGCTACAGCTAGGCCTCTACAAACCGCCTCTGTACAAAATTCGGAAATTCCCTCGGTACCGTGTCGTGAGCCCTGGAGGCCCTTTCCGCAAGATGACGGTGTGCCGATTTGGCACTACTCTATTCGAAAGGAATGACAATGACGACCAAGACTTCTGCTCCCAAGGCTCCGGCTGCCCCGATGACCCAGACCGCTGCAGCGCGTATCCAGAGCGCGACCGCGAAGGCAGGCGGTGTGTCCAAGGGTAGCTTTGCCGCTCGCGCACAACGTGCGGCGGCAAAGGGTGGCAAGCGCTAATCAGGGAGGGGGCGGGAAATTCCCGCCCTGATAAACATGAGCAAAGAAACCATCATCCCCCGCCTGGGCGACCTTCTCAGAGCCCTGATCAAAGCTGCGGGCTATCGGCCCCACCTCCTGCAGATTGGGCAAGACAAGGATCTCGATGACCTGGCCAACGAGAACGACGAACGCCAGAGCAGCGGGTTCGACAGGCTGCAAACCATCGAAGATGCCTGCTCGAACGCCCTCGCCCTTGATTGTGGCAAAGACTGGGCAGAAACCTTCCGCTACGCTTGGTTTCGGACCGCCGAGGCACTGCAAGGATTGACTCAGAATCTGGACGTCACTCCACTGAGCACCGCCGAGGGGCAAAGGCTGATCCCACAGCACTTCACGGCACCGATGCTTGCCGGCTTCCTCACCCTTGCTGCCAGCAGGAGGAGCGCTCCAGATTTCGAACAATGGGGCACTTCGCCGTTCAAAGCCTGGCTGGCCTTCGCTTCGCATCACACCAAAGTACCTGAAGAGAAGCTGCTCACGAATCTGGGTAACGAACTCGAAGCCGACCCAAGAACGATCGAGCGCTGGATTGCTGGCGAACCCGTGGGCAAGCTTGGTTGGCCCTATGCACCCAAGGTTGCGGCGGCGATCGGCAAGGACGCATCGGCGCCGGAGATCCCTCTCCTGTCGGGATGGCTCCTGCTGGCCTGCGCCTACCAATCGTTACCGACCGAGCTGCGGGAGGCAGTGAAGCGCAACCTGAGTCTGCGGAGCCAACAACCATGGGGGCTCGAAGACGCCTTGCGCGCCATCAGCCAGACGAGCCACCGCGCAGGCGATATTCCGCTGCGTCGCCAGATAATCCCGCTGCTCGATACGATTCAGCTGATGTTCTCGTCCAAGGGACATGACAAGAAGGCCCTTCAAGAAAGACTCGATCAGCTTTTGAGCCTGATCGATCGGGCCGATCCCGGCTTGCAATCCGGCTATCGCTACATCCACGCTTGGTTTGCCGCACGGCATGCGGCACTGCTGGGCCAGAAGGAGGCCGCCCTCAACCTCTACGCCAAAGCAGTTTCCGGCGCATGGTGGCGGGCCGGGCAGAATCAACACCCGATCCTGAATGAAGCATTGCTGTACGCCGTTGGCGTGGGGGACATGGACGTTGCCAATGGTTACTGGGACAAGACGTTCATGCTCGGCCTGAACCAGCGCCCGAAACGCCCATTGGACACCCAGGAACGACGTCGTATCGCCTTTGGTTTCGAACAGATGTTTGCCCCGCAGAAAGCGAAGGATCGAATTCCTCCCCCCGTGGAAATCCGGAGCGCTGACGATGCCTTCAATCTCGGCAACAAGCACCTCGCCAATCCCAATCAGAAGACCAAGTACGCCGAAGGCAGAACCCGCCGAACGCCCCTGATGGTCGCGATTCAGGAGGGCACTCTGGATGATGTCAAACAGTTGCTCGCTGCCGGTGGCGACCCGAATGACTTCATTCCGGAATCCGGTGAGGGGCCACTGTCCTACGCCATGCATCGGGCATGGCAACAGAGAGACACGCTCATCATGGATCACCTGCTGAGCCTTGAACTCTCACGAGACACAGTCAATCGTCCTTCATCCACCCGTCGCGAAACGCCACTCCAGATCGCCATCGAAATGGCCGATGCCGAAACCGTTCGCCGATTAATCAAACTCGGCGCTGACGTAGAGCAAAAATGCGACCTTCTCCCCTCCGCGCTGTGCCTGGCCGTCACCCTCCTGTACAACAGCCTTCATCGTAACGACCGAACACAGGAGCTAGCCTATCTATCAGGCAAGACGCGGGCAAACGCCTACGATGCAAAACAAGGCGCGGTCCTGGATATCGACACTGCTGCGCGGCGAACGCTCAGCCACATATCCAGGAATACCTGCGAGCGGAAACGCCAGATTTTCAGCGCAGTACTCGACTATTTCACGTTCCCGCCCGCCAATCACCGTGCCGTGATCCAAGCCCTGCTGGACGGCGGTGCAGATGCCAACCGACGCTACCGTGTGGAAGCTCATCACCTCGCCGAATGGACGCCGACCCTGTTCGCGGCGCAGACAGGGGACCTCGAGACTTTCCGGATGCTCGTCGAGTACGCCGGAAGCAATCGTGGAGACCCCGACCTGACCTTGATGGCGCCTACTTCCCTGGAGCGATTCGACGCCCTCTGGGTCGCGATCGATCATGGCCAACACGCAATAGCCTCCTACCTCATGGAGCGCGAGAAAAGAACTGGCATGCCCCAATCCAGCCCCGGGAATTTGTGAGAAATACATTCGGCGACGTGTCGGGTGTGCATCGTCGACAAATCCGATCCTCACGGTTGCTCAACAACCATGGGGATCATTCATGCACTACTGCAACGACAAGGACATCAACCGCCTGATCAAGGAAATGCTACGGAGCGGATGGCGTTTCGAGCCAGGCCGACATGGCAAGCTTCGTCACCCGACCGGGATCGGTTTCATCACCTTTCCCAAGACACCAAGCGACCATCGTTCTTTGTTAAACATGCGAAGAGACATCCGGCGCCTCGAAAGCAAAGCTGCGATTTTCTGAACACCTCTTCAGCGTTGCTCGTCCATGCCACCCCTCACCCGCTCCACCAGCCGTCTCACCGGTTCCGACATCAGCCCCTCCCGACGCAGCAGGTAGGTCGTGAGCACAATCGGTGGGCCAGCCAAGGAGCGGGGGATCAGGTCCGGGCGGTGGAGGCCGGTGGCAATGGTGTGGCTGGTGAAGCCAATGCCGTAGCCGGCGGCGATCAGGGTCAGCATGGCGCCCGGGGTGGTGACGGTGTCGGCGATCCTGGGTTGGCTCTCTGACGCCTGCAGCAGGAGGTTCAGGGCGGGATGGCCTTCGGATTCACTGTCCGGGTGGTAGAGCACCAGCGGAAACTTCAGTGCGTGGGCAATGGACACTTCTGCCAGCCCCAGCAGAGGATGGCGCGCGGGGAGCAGCAGGCAGAGTCGATCCTGCCACACTGGGGCCGTCGCAATGCCGCTGCCGGCCTTGTCGGCAAGTGCGAAACCCACATCGAGCGTGCCATCGAGAAGCGCTCTGGCCTGCTCGGCCAGGGGCATTTCGCAGAGCCGAAGATCCAGTTCCGGTTCTTCTTCCCTACTATCGGCCAACAGCGTGGCGACACGGGGCTGACCAAGGCCATCACTCACCGCCACCCGCAGCATATCCCGGCAACCGCGAGCAGCGGCGCGGGCAGCATGGCTGGCCTGATTCACCAGAGTGAGCACCCGGCGGCTTTCGTCGAGAAATACCTTACCCGCCCAAGTCAGGCGGGTGCGGCGCCGGCTGCGATCAAACAGACGCACGCCCAGCAAACCTTCCAGATCGCGCATGGCTCTGGAAACGGGAGACTGCTCCACCCCAAGGCGCTCGGCTGCGCGCGCCAGGTGCAGTTCCTCCGCAACGGCAACGAAGTAGCGCAGCAGTCTCAGTTCCATCGCGGCTCTTCTCTCCCTCCTTGCGGATTGATCCCTTACCGGCTTTCACCTCCGATAATCAGGGGCCGTTGTAGCTTCACTTCGAAAAACTCCCGCCAGCAGCATGCGCCGTACCGCTCCCGCGGCATTCCTTTGAACAGCCCAGGCAATCAAGGCTGATCGTCAGGCTCTGCCTGGTATCGGCCAGCATCGGCAAACCGGAGGCCTTCAATAACAAGGCAGGTAGCTCAGGGGCGGAAAAAATCTCCGTATGCCCACATCGGCGGCACATCAATCGATGAATCCCCTGTGGTTCGAGCGCTGCATTGGCCGGGTAATACAGCGCCCGTGCCCGATGCGCCCCGGTCACCCAATCGCGCTGGAGCAAACCAGCCGAAGTCAGATCATTGAGCGCACGATAGACCGTCGAAGCCTGTACATAGGCATCCTCGACCAGCAGAATTCGATAGATGTCCTCCATCGCCAGCGGTGAAGGAGCTTCTTCCAGGCATCCCAGAACGCGCACCCGGGCCACGGTCGGACGTAGCTTTACCTTCCGGAAACGTTCCCGGATATTGTCGCTGTCGCGCCGGGTAGTAGGTGTCGGGGCCAGGCTCATCACCCAGCGCCCTTTCGCCACCCACCACCCAGGGTCTTGTACAGACCCACCACCGCCTGCAACCGTGCCAGCTTCAACTGCACCGCCACATCCTGTGCCGCGTACAGCGTGCGCTGGGTGTCGAGCAGCACGATGGGCGTTTCGGCACCAGCCCGGTAGCGGCTTTCCGCCAAGGCCATCGCCCGCTGAGCCTGGGCCAGTTCCTCGGCCTGGGCGGCAAGCTGCTCATCGAGTCGGGCTGCCGCGTTCAGTGCACTTTCCACTTCACCAAAGGCGGTAACGATGCCTAGCCGGTAGTTGGCCAGCAGTTCCGCCCAGCGGGCCTCGGCCAGATCACGCCCGGCAGCCAGACGGCCAGCGTTGAAGATCGGTGCGGTCAACGCCGCCGCCAGCGAATAAACCGGGTTCTCGAAAATCCGGCGCAGGCTGTTGCCGCTACTGTCCAGATCGGCGCCCAGGCTCAGACTGGGGAACAGCGCCGCACGGGCGGCCTGCACGCTGGCATCGGCCGCTTGCAGATGGGCCTCGGCACGAGCGATGTCCGGCCGGCGGGTGAGCAATTCGGACGGCAGGCCAGAGCCGATGCCGGGCAGATTCAGTACAGCAAGTTGAACCCCTCGCGTCTCCGGCGCCGATGCCTGTCCCAGCAACACGGCCAGCGCCGTGCGTGCATCGTCGGCCTGCTGACGGATGCTGGCCAGCGCTCGTCGCTGGGCAGCTACCAGACCCTGCTGACGCGCCACCTCCAGGGGCGTCGCCGCGCCGGCCCGGGCGCGTGCCTCGACCAAGGCGAGTAGCCGCTCGGCCGTGGCGAGGTTGCGTTCGCCGATCGCAATGCGTTCCTGCCCGGCGACCGCCTGCAGCCAGTTCGAGGCCACGGCAGCGGTCACCGACAGCCGCACGGCATCGCGGTCGAAGGTACTCGCCTGAAGGTCGGCCAGCGCGGCATCGCGATTTGCTCGCAGCCGGCCCCACAGGTCCACCTCGTAACTGGCCGACAGTCCGGCGTCGAAACTGTTTCCAGCCCCAGCCTGGCCGTGCAGCGCCCCGCTGCGTTCCGCCGCCAGCCCGCCCGTCACGGTCGGCCACAAATCCGCGCCGATCATTCGAGCCGTCGCCTCGGCCTGGCGGATACGCGCCTCGGCGGCGGCGAGATCGAAACTCTGCGCCTCGGTCCGTTCAATCAAGGCACTCAGCTCGTCGCTACCGAAATTCCGCCACCAAGCCCGGTCGACCGTGGCGGCCTCGGCACTGGGCGCATTGCGCCACTGAGCAGGCAATTCAGGTTTGGTGACTTCCGACACCATCGCCGCGCAACCGACAAGTCCCACGGTCAACAGCGAAATCAGGGCAAAAATCCGCATGCTCATTCCCCCGCCAGCGCCACGACCGGATCGAGCCGTGATGCCTGCCGCGCCGGCATGAAGCCGAAGATCAAGCCTGTCGCCACCGCGCAGCCGAAGGCCAGCAGCATCGCCCGGATCGAGAAGACCACCGGCACCTCCCAAAAGATCAGCGCCGCGCCAATAGCCAGCCCGATCACCAGCCCGGCCACACCACCGACCAGCGATACCATCACCGCTTCGGTCAGGAACTGGCGCTGGATATCCCTCTGCCGCGCCCCGGTCGCCATGCGGATGCCGATCTCGCGGGTACGCTCCTTCACCGCCATCAGCATGATGTTCATCACGCCGATGCCGCCGACAACCAGGGAGATGCCGGCGATCAGCGCGAGCAGCAGACTCTGCTGTTTTGCCGCGTCGTTCTGTTGCTTGGCGCGGGCCGGGTTGTTGGCGACGGCGAAGTCGCGCACTCGGTGGGCTTGCTCCAGCGCCGTACCAATGTCGTCTACCGTCCGGTTGATCCGCTCGGGGTCATGCACCTTGACCTGGATCAGCCCTGGATAGGGCGTGCCCAGTACCCGGCGGCTGGCCGTCGAGAACGGGATGGCCACCAGGTTGTCACCCTCGGGCTCGCCGGTCTCGGCCAGTTCGCCGATGACGCGAAACGGTACGCTGTTGAGCAGCACGTATTCCCCGACCGGGCTCTGGCCCGCGAAGAAGCGATCACTGACGGTCTTGCCCAGCACGGCCACCGTGGCGATGTGTGCTTCGTCCTCGGCCGAAAAGAACACCCCGCGCGCTAGTTGCCAGTTGAACAGTCGGACGCCTTCGTGACCCATCGACCACAGTGCAGCGCTGGCATCCGTCGCCCCGGCACGCAGCATCGCGCTGCCGGTCAGGAAGGGCATGGCGATGTCCACGTTAGGCACCTCGCGCACCAGGCGCACGTCGGCCTCGGTCAGCACGCCGCGCAGGCCGCGCGTGCCATAGGTGTCCGGGCGGATCGACATCCGATGCGTGTTGCCGAAAGCCGCCATCTTCGCCAGCGTCGCCTCGCTGGTGCCTTGCCCCACTGCCATCAGCACAATCACCGAAGCCACGCCGATGACGATGCCGAGCAGCGTCAGTAGTGTGCGAAAGCGGCTGACCCACAAGGTCCGCCAGGCACTGCCCAGGGCTTCGCGGATATCCGCCAACCAGGATGCACCGCTGGCCACACCCTGCGCCAGGTGTTCCATGAAATGCGCCGGGTCGAGCGAAGCTTGGCCGGAAATCGCGCCTGAATCAGCGCCCGCCGTATCCTCAACGATATTTCCATCGCTGATCCGCACCACCCGCCTGGCCTGGGCGGCAACCTGCGGATCATGCGTAATCAAAATCACCGTATGCCCGGCTTCGGCCAACTCGCGGAGCAAGGCCATGACCTCGACGCCGCTTTTTGAATCCAATGCCCCGGTCGGCTCGTCGGCCAGGATCACGTGGCCGCCGTTCATCAGCGCGCGGGCAATCGACACCCGCTGCTGCTGCCCGCCGGAAAGCTGGCTCGGGCGATGCCCGGCCCGCTCGCCCAAGCCCAGGCGGGTCAGCAACGCAGCGGCCCGCGCCGAGCGTTCCTCAACCGACGCCCCGGCATACACCGCCGGCACCTGCACATTGTGGCTGGCATCCAGCGTGCGGATCAGGTGGTAGCCCTGGAAAACGAAGCCAAAGGCCTCGCGGCGCAGCCAGGCCAGCTCGTCCGGGCCGAAATCGGCGATGTCACGCCCGGCGAAGTGGTAGGCGCCAGCGCTCGGCCGGTCCAGGCAGCCGAGGAGGTGCATCAGCGTGGATTTGCCAGAGCCGGAAGCGCCGATCAGCGCCACGAATTCCCCAGCGTGAATCGTCAGGTCGATGCCGTGCAGGATTTCGACCGCTGGTTCCCCCGCCTGCCCACCGTAGGATTTGCGAATACCGCTCAGTTCGATCAAGGGCGTATCGGAAGTCACCAGCGCAGCCTCGTCGATGCCTTCGCCTGCTTGATGCCCGTCACCAGGCGCTCGCCCTCGCTCAAGCCTTCAAGCACCCCGCCGTTCAGCCGGTCCCGCACGCCGATGCGCACTGTCCGTTCCTGAATTTCACGGTCGACCGATACCTTGGCCAAAAAATGACCCTTCTGCCCGTCGACCGCAGCAAGTGCCGCCATCGGCGCCAACAGCACATTTCTCGCGCTGCCGAGCACAAAGAACACCTGCGCGCTCATCTGCGGCATCAGCGCGCCATCGGCGTTATCCACATCAAACAGCGCGGTATACAGCACCACCTTGCCGGCCGGTGCCGCGTTCTGGCCGGCGGCGGGCGCGTTGGCGACAGCCGGCGGGGCCGGCAGCACCTGGCGCAGCTTGCCCTCCCAGCGACGTGGCTGACCGGCGTTATCCTGCAAGCCCAGGGTCGTGAAATAGACCGGCATCTCGGGGCGGATGCGACCGACGTCGGCCTCCGACACTTCCGTCCACACCGTCATCCGCGACAGGTCCGCGATGCGCAGCAGGTTGGGCGTCTGGTAGGTGGCGTTCAGGGTCTGGCCTTCGCGGGCATCGAGCGTCACCACCGTGCCGTCCATAGTCGCGTAGATGCGGGTGTAACCGAGCAAGGCCTCGTTGCCCTGCAAGGTCGATTGCGCCCCGTCGATCTGCGCCTTCAAGCTGGCGATGCGGGCTTGCGTCACCCGCAGTTGCGATTGGGCGCTCTGCACGTCCTCGGCCTTGGTGGCCCCATCGGCCTGCAGGGCGGTCTGGCGTTCCGCCTGCTGGCGGGCAAAATCGAGTTCTGCCTCCTGTTCGGCCAACTTGGCGCGCAGGCTGGCCAGGCTGGCGCGGTCCGTCTGCACCTTGGCCTGCTGGATGGCCGGATCGATCTCGACCAGCAGATCGCCCTTGCTCACCTTGTCGCCGGGACGTACGGCAATGCGCTTGATCTGCCCGGACACCTGCGCCCCCACATCGACGTAGCGCTGCGGCTGCAACACACCCAGCGCGGTAACGGCATTCTCGATACTGCCCCGGCGTACCTCGACCGTCTCCACCGTCTCGACGGTGCGGAAGAAAGCCCACCACAGCAGCAACACTAATATTGAGAGCCCACCCAGCGCACCCAGGGGCCGACGCCATGATTCAAGTTTCATCGGAATTCCTTCCCAAATTGGCAGGTCCGAAACAACGTCGGGCTGGCTGGGTACGATGAACCTCCCTGGCTTGCCCGGCGTGTCCGGAAACAGGTCACGCTGCCTTGGATCGGCATGCGCGATGAAACTTGTTCGCCGCGTAACTCAGCAGTAATACGACCGCCAGCCCACCCAGGTTGAGCGCCGCGAACCAGTGCGCCAGGGCCGGACCGATACCCCGCTCGAACAGGCAAATGGCCAGCGACGCCCCCAGCAACAGGCCACCCAGCACGCGTAAGCCCCTGCGGATGCCCGGCGAAGCCGGGTGTCCGCCCAATGCCTGTTGCCAGTGTCGTGCCATCGCCAGGCTCAAGGCCCCCCAGCCGGCAAAGGCCAAGCCGCTGGAAGCCAACAGCATCGCCCCGCTGTTCATGCGCCCCCCTTCAGCCAGAACAGCGCCAGACCCAGCACAGCCATGCCCATTGCCAGACCAACCCAGGCCCGTGTCGCGCTGCGCACGGCGAACACCCAGAGCGCCACCACGGCATACACCGCAAAGCTCCCCATCGTGGCGATAAAGCGCGCGTCGTTCGCCGGGTAATCCACCAGCCGCAGCATCAGCCAGGCCAGTGCGGCGGTAAATAGCGAGGTCAGCGCATAGCCGCCCAGTACGGCCGCCAGTACCCGGCTGGCCACCATCCAGCGATAACGCGTTCCGGTCCGGCGCCTCATGCCTGCGCACCTGCCATGGACAGCGGCACCGGATTTCCCCCGCGCAGCTTGCCTCCCACCTGCCAAGCCATCGCCGCGAACAGCCCCGCCAGTCCCAGCATCGTCAGATCAAACCCGGCCAGTACCCAATCGCCGGCTGGCAGCGTCACGCCCAGATGGCGATCCGTCGTCAGCGCATTGACGACCGGCAGCAAACCGAAAGCCGCCGCCGCCAGCCACAGTTGTTCCGCCCAGGCGCGCAAGGCCGAGGCGAAGCGCTGGCGCAACAGCGCATGCGCCAACAGCAGCCCCCAGGCGATGAACAGGGCATGGAATTCCCAATCGGCACGGCCAGCCATGTCCACCGGCAGCAGGCGATTGGCCCAGAAATACACCGCCACCGCCGTGCACAGCCCGGCCACCGTGGCGATGTTCAGGCTTTCCACCAGGCGCAGGCCAAAGCCTTCCGGCTCGCCAGCCTTCAAACGGCGCTGGCGGCGCTTCACCGTCCACAGCACCAGCCCGGTGGCGATCATCGCCGCCCCGAGCAGGCCGGACGCAAAATACAGCCAGCGCAGAGCGACACCGGCAAAACGCCCCTCGTGCAGCGCCAGCATCACCCGCCGGGCGTAGCTCATGCTGGCCTGGAAGGGCGGAGGATCAAGCAAGGCGCCGCTGACCCCGTCGAAACGCAGGCTGGGGTTGCCGGCCACCAGCGCGTCGCCATCCTCCTGCCGGGCGCGTAGCATGACCACCGCATCGGCCAGGCCGGGGTGCTTGATGCTGACGCTGCCCACCCGCTCCGCTCCCCATTGCGCCTCGGCCATTCGCACCAGCGGCAAGGGATCGTGCAATTCGGCAGGAACAGTGAGGGGCGCAGGCATGACCGGCGCCACGGCTTTTACCACCGACGCCTCGCCGATGCCGTAGAAGCCCAGCGGCATCAACGGGTTCTGGAAAAACAGCAACCCACTGTAGGTGATCATCAGAAAAAACGGCAGCGCCAGCACACCGAGCACGTTGTGCGCATCCAGCCAACTACGCTGGCCCTTGGCCGGCCGGAAGGTGAAGAAATCGGCGAATATCTTCTTGTGCACGATCACGCCGGTGATCAGTGCCAGCAACATCAGCATGGTCGCCGCGCCGACCAGCCAGATCGCCGCATCGCGCGGCAGGTAGCGGAACAGGTAGTGCATGCGGTAGAAGGCATTGCCGCCGCCGGTGGCGCGCACGCCCTCGTTGCCGACCACGCCGCCGTCGGCGGCCAGCATCGCCCGATGCAGCTTGCCGGCCCGTTCGCCCGGCGCCGCCGGCTCGCGCCACAGTATGCCCACCTGCCGGCCGCTGCGCCCGCCGGGCAGGTTGATGATCCATTCATCGGCCCCGACCGCAGCCACGCGCAGATGCGCCAGCCCGAGCGTGACACTGGCCTCGGCGGAAAGCACAGGCTGGCTGCTGACCATCGGCAATTCCGGTCGCATCCAGTGGTCGATCTCGGTGTTGAAATAGCCGGCCGCACCGGTGATGAACACGAAGAACAGCACCCAGGCGGCCACAAGCCCGGCCCAGGTGTGCAGCCATGCCATGGATTGGCGGAAATGGTCATTCATCCGACTTCCATTCCAGCCGGTAAAACGGCTGGAATCTCAAGAAATAGTGGAGAGGTTAGAAGTCGAAACTCGTACTCAGGCTGATCGTTCGCGGCGCCGGCATCGTCACCCCATTGCCGATGGCAATCCAGAAGTTCTTGTCGAAGACATTGGTCACGTTCAGATTGATGAACGCTGGCTTGTTCCAAGGTGATGTGAATCGGTAGCGTGCACCGGCATCCCATAGATTCCAGGAAGGTACCGACAACGTATTGGCGGCGTTTACATACGCCTTTCCGGCATAGCGGACACGAGCGGTGAAAGTCAGGCCGGGCAGGAAGGTGGCATCCCATTCAGTACCCAACGTGGCTCGCCATTTGGATGCTGCGGCAGCCTGATTGCCTTCGTTGACGCCGCCTGCCGTCTTAGTCAGAACGGCGTCCAAATATGTGATACCCCCATTCAAGCGAAAACCATCAACCGGCTCTCCGAAAAAGTTGAATTCGACCCCCTGGTTGCGAACTTCGCCATTAAGCTCCAACGTTGGCAAGCCACCTGACGTGGACGGAACGGAAATGGCGCTGGGTTGCTTGATCCGGAATGCCGCCAGCGATGTCATCAAGCGACGGTTCCAGTCGACCTTAACGCCGATTTCATATTGCTTGGACTGATAGGGCGGAAATACTTCGTTTGCATTTCGATAAGTAGAGCCGACGATTTGACCGAGTTGCAAGCCTTCAATGTAGTTGGCGTAGAGGGATACGTTGTTGAAAGGCTTGATTAGGGCCGAAACAGCCGGGCTCCAAACGCTGCTGGAATAGTCATTTGTTTGTACGCCGTTCGCGCGCCACTGCCGCCGTTCAGCCGTTTGCTTTCGTGCTCCAATAGTTATTTGAAACTGATCGTCTAGCATGGAAACGGTATCCGAAATTCCTAGGCTGGTTCGCTCGTCTTCTCGCCAGTGATATACTGGCTGAAAAACCAAGTTTGGCATCGAGAACTGAGTTGGGTTATATAGATTCGACAAGCCTGAGCCAATGGTTGCATTATTGGTGGTCGCCGTATCGTAATTCTGTTTTAATTGACTCCAGTTAACGTCTAGCGTATGTTTGATTGGACCTGTTCTTAACAGATATCGAGCGCCCGTCATTATTGATTCAACATCAATCAAATCTAGCGTTCCGCTCAAGCTTGTAAATCTAAAATCACCTTGTGTGTTATTAATCGTGTAATAACCTGATTCGGCACGATGTGTTTCATTTTTGTTTTTGCCATAGGCGCCGTAAATGCTCAGATTATCGTTGACATCAATATCACCGCGAATCATTCCAAAGGTGTCTTTTGAGTTAAAATAAATCCACGGTGGCGCTAGATTTAGCGTATTGTCAGGCAATTTCGAGGGAACAGGGACATTGGTGGCCAAGAGAAATCCGTTGTTCGTCATCCCCGAAAGATCCCTTCTTTGTCTGCCAAAGTCCGCAGAGACTCGGACGCGTTCTCCGGTGTAGTCCATCCCGAGGAAGAGAGAGGTCGTATCCTCTTCTGCAGATCGAACGGCTTTCTCGCCATCACGACGAGTTGCGTTAAACCGAATACCGATTTCTTTATTTTCACCGAATCGGCGACTCAATTCGGTTGAGACGGTTGCCAGTGATCTTGTTGAGTAGCCAAGTCCAACCCGGGCAACGGGATCAAGCGGTGCGCGCTTGCTCACGATATTTATCGTTCCACCTACAGAGTTATCGACGGGCATACCATTTAATAGTGCGCTTGGTCCTTTGAAGACCTCAACACGTTCGGCGAATCCCAAATCGGCTAACTGCCAATATGGCAGAATCCCGTAAAGGCCATTAAATGAAGCAGATCCAGTACCCTCCCCAAGCACAAATCCGCGAATGCTGTTATAGTCAATGGCAACCGATGAGGACACGCGTTGTGCGGCCGATGGGTCATTGGTCAATACATCGGTTAGGGTCTTTGCCCCAGTATTTTCGATGAACTCGGCGGTATAACTCGTGACGTTATATGGTGTATCCAAAACGTCCTTGTTGCCCAGCATTCCAATTCTGCTACCGCGTGCAATTTGGCCACCTGCATAGACAGGCGGCAGATCACCCGGATGCCGTTCCGCAGTAGCCGTCACCGTCATCGGTGCCAGCACGGCCTCCCCACTCTTGTCCACCACCGGCGCCGGCCGCAGGCCATAGCTGCCATCCGCCTGCCGGAAGGCTTCCAGCCCGCTGCCGGCGAGCAGCGCGGCAAAACCACCCTGCACCGTGTAGCTGCCCTTCAAGCCTGGGCTGCGCTTGCCCTCGGCGGCATTGCCGGCGCCGACCAGCGAGACCCCGGCTTCGCGGGCGAAGCGCACCAGTGCGCTGGAGAGCGGCCCGGCCGGAATGTCATAGGCGCGCGAGGCCGTGGCCTGGGGCGCGTTTTGGGCGAGCGCTTCCGGCGCATGGGCTGCCAGCGCGAAGGCGCCGCCGAAGACGATCAGATGAACGGCCAGCGCCAGCGGGCGGGCAGTGGGGAAACGTGGCGCGGGCGTTTGTTCGGCCGCGTGGCTCAGGCAAGGGCGAGACATGGATGGCGTTCCTCAATTCAGGGGTCAATGAAGCGAAGCGCCTCATCACATGTTCCATCTGGCTGCCTGGGCCGACACCGGCTTGCTGCCCGGTGCACGTCTCGCCTGGGTGGCGGGTTCTACGATGATGATGCGCTTCTCACCCTGGTAAACCAGCGAGAGGGCAAAACCCGGAACCAAAATCTTGAAAATTTTTGAAGCAGTCAGTTTACGCCGATCCGGCACGGAATGCTTGCCAAAAAACACAAATGGTGCCATATTGGCACCTCGATGCAATTCAGGCGAATGATCCGCCAAAGGAGAAAGCCCATGCCGTGATTTTGATACTCAACCGTTTTACCCATTCGAACATCTCCACCCGCGAGCAGGCCTCGCCGGTACGGAAGCTACTGAGGAAGTGATCGAGGTTTGATCATTCTCCGATACGACAGGGCGCAAAAGCCCCTACATCTGCATATACCTCTCGGAGGTACTGACTATGTCGCGCATGAGTGCGAATCATCTAGAGAAGGGCCGGATTACGGCCAGGGTTCCTTTGAACGTACAGGAAACAATCCAGCGAGCTGCTGAACTGACGGGCATTCCCGTGAACGCGTACATCGTTCAGGTGGTGCATCAGCATGCTCAGGAATTCATCGACCGTCATGAAATGAAGAACATCGTCCTCTCCGAACGGGACTCGGAGTGGTTTCTGGAACAACTGGCCAAGCCGCGTTCGCCGAACGCAAAATTGAAGAAGGCGCTGGCCCAATACCGTGAGGTCGTTGATGACAACGAAGATTCACCCGCTCTCCAGGTTGCCGAGGGAGCTTCTTGATGCACGTTCGCGTTTCGATTGCGGCACGCCGGCGCTGAACAGCTATCTCGCCGAGACTGCCTCTCAGCACGAGGCGAGGAACATTACCCGCACATTTTGCGGAGAAACGGACGGCGCGCTTTCCGGCTACTACGCGCTGACCAATGCGAACGTCGATGTCAGTGCGCTACCGCCTGATGTCATCAAGAAATACAAGTTGCCCACCCATCAACTGCCTGTGGTTCGCCTGGCCCGCCTGGCCGTCGATAGCCGTTTCCAGGGCCAGGGCTTGGGGCAGACTCTGCTGATCAATGCGATGGTAAAAGTAATTCGAGTAGCGGAGTTATCGGGCTGCATGGGCCTCACCGTAGATGCCAAGCACGACAGAGCAGCCGGGTTCTACTTGGAGTTTGGGTTCCGCCAGGCACCGGAAAATGGACGCTTGCTGTTCATGCCGCTGCCGGAGATTCAGGAACTGCTGCAGCAGGGATAGCGCTTCGCCAGCCACTCAACCCTGCCAGCCTTCGGGGGCTTCAAGCGTGTGCAGGTGTAGCTTGGCGGCATGAAAGGCCGCGTTGTGCGCCGCACACTGGCTGATCCCTTCACCAATGAATTCCTGCCCAACCGTTTGCTGAGTGTCTCGCCGACGGATAGACGCCTTGGCCTGCCAGTATCTCTGGCTCACCTGTTCGGCATTGGCAACGGCAATGCAGTACTGCGGATTGATGTCGAAGATCATGAACAGCCAAACCCAGAAGGCTCAAGCCGTTGCCGAATGCCTGACCCAGCCTTTTCGGGTGAGGACGTCCATGGCCAGCCCGATCTGCCGTGAGATGAACTGGCGTTTCCGATCATTCCAGGCGTAAACACGTTGCGTGACCTCATCGACCGTTCTGGCCTCGCCAACCTTGGCGACCCAATGAACGGTCGAGAGCAATTCAAGCCCGTAGGGAGATTCAAAGCCACTGACCAGATTAGCCACCTTGTCGAAGCGCTCGCGTGTCGCTTGGTGGTGGGCAAGAAACTGGTTTGCTTCATCTTCGGCACCCGGCACGAGTTCCAGGGTCTTTTCCGGAATGTCGCCGCCATCGGCATAACCGGAAACAAGATGCTCTTCAATGGCGTTCAGAACGTGGCGAAGATTTTCCGCATAAGGGCCGTAGTGAGCCGCCTTGAACTGTAGGCGCAAGGGCTCCCCTGACTCCTGCAGAAAGTACATGAGCTTGTGGACTTCCAGCAGCGATACGGCAGGGTCGAGCAGGCCTTTGAGGTAACGAGACATCAACTCCACGAGAGCCGCTCTGCCGGCTGTCATCTTGGGTGCTTCACGCTTGTGCTGCATCTTGTCGGATGTCGGGGCGCCTTTGGGTTCATACAGCAACACTTGCACCTGCGGCAGAACTGCGAGCGCCTGTTCGATACGCGGCCGGACGTCATCCCATTCCAGCCCGCCCAGACCGCTGCCGAGGGGAGGAATCGCAATGGATTGGATGTTGTTGCGGCGAATGACTTCAACCAGGTCGACCAGGCCGGATTCGATATCTTCCATGCGGCTGTTGCCACGCCAGTGACGCTTGGTCGGAAAATTGATGATGAACCTCGGGTTGGCAAGCTCACCGGTGGCGTAGACGAACATTCGGCCAGGCTGCACCTCTTGCCGCTGGCAAGCCGCTTCATAGGCCATGAAGTTCTTGAGGTAGGCGTTCTTGAATTGCAGGGCAATCCCCCGTCCCATGACGCCGACGCAGTTCACGGTGTTGACCAGAGCTTCTGCATCAGCGTGGAGAATGTTTCCGCCGGTGTATTCAATCATTGCTCTGTCCTCATTCAGTAGTACCAATCGGGCTTGATTTCCACCGCTGGTCGGTGGTTGCTGGCCGGGGACCGGCAAAGACAAGACTCCTTTTACTGCCTTTTCTCGATGCTGGTCCACCACGCGTAGGGCTGTTCGATACGGATCGGCAGAGCCGAGGCGAGCATGGCAAGCACCCGGTCGGTGTCCTGGATCGGGAAGCTGCCGTAGACGGTGAGATCCGCAACCTCGTCGGCGATGCCGAGGTGGCCCTTGCGGTAGCGGCGCAGCTCGTGCACAACCTCGCGCAATGTGATGCTGTCGGCGATCAGGGCGCCCTGAGTCCAGGCTTCGCGGGCCATGTCGGCGGTTTTTGGGTCGTGGATGCGGTCGACCGTGAAATCGGCCTGTTTTCCGGCGGGGATGACGGAGGTTTTGCCGCTGGAAGCGGTGCGAATCTCGACCGCGCCCTCGTACACCGCCAGCCGGGTTTCACTGCCTTCCAGGCGCACGTTGAAACGGGTGCCGAGGGCGCGCATCTGGCCGTGAGCGGTTTCGACCAGGAAGGGGCGGGCTGCATCCTTCGCGGTATCGATGAAGACCTCGCCGGTGACCAGTGCGACGCGACGCTCCGCGGCGGTGAAACTGACATTGATGGCGCTGGCGGTGTTGAGCCAGAGGCGCGTGCCGTCGGCCAGGGTGATTTCGCGCTGTTCGCCGGTGCCGGTGTGGTGATCCGCCGCCCAGGCCATCAGGCTGCTGGGCAACAGGGCTTCGCGCCAGCCCATCCAGCCGAGCAGGCCGCCGCCGGCGAGCAGCGCGACGCTGGCCAGGACACGCCGACGGGCATGCAGGCGGTCGTTGGCGGAGCACAGCTTGTTTGCCGCGAGACGCGGATCGGGCATCCCGCGCAACGGCTCGAAACCTCGACTGATCTCCTGGACGTAGCGCCAGGCGGTCTGATGTTCTTCGGCGGCATGCAGCCATTCCTGCCAGGCCGCTTGATCCCGGCTGCTGGCCTTGCCATCGCGCAGGCGGGCATACCATTCGGCCGCTTGCTCCAATATGCGATGGGAGGGTTCGGACGTCGTAGCGGCAGCTCGCGTCATGGCAGGAGGATCAAAGCGGGTATTCCCGGCGCAATTCGTCTGCCGTCTGGCGCGCACGCAGGGTCAGGCAACCGAGCATGGCCTGGGCGATGTACTTGCGCACCATGCGGCCGGAAACGCCCAGCTCGGCGCCGACTTCATCGTCGGTCATTTCACAGACCACAGCCAGCGTGAAGGCGCGCGCGGCCTTGGGCGACAGCGCGTGCAGCATGGCGCTGATTTCTTCCAGCGCCTGCAGCACCACGACCTGCCGCTCGGCCGACGGGTAATGGGCTTCGGGCGTGGTCGCCAAGGTGTCGAGCCAGGCATTTTCGATTTCCTGCCGGCGCCAGAGGTTGATGCACAGGTTCTGCGCCGTGGTGCGCAGATAGGCACGAGCTTCGGCCACGCTGTCGAAGCGCTGCCGGGTGTGGCTACCGAGCAGCCTCACGAAGGTGTCGTGCGCGAGATCCGCCGCTTCCGCTGCACACCCGAGCCGCCGGCGCAGCCAGCCATGCAGCCAACCGTGGTGGTCGCTGTAGAGCATTTCGACAGAGGGAGGAGAAGCGTACTCGGCGGCACTCACGGGCGACTCGAAAGGTGTTTGTCCAAACCAAATAGGAATTACTCTCAATTATCCATGTCGAAAGTCCGGCTGACAACCTCCATGGAATCCCGCGGATCTTCATGGAAGCTTACAGGGCATTGATTTGGCATAAATCGCAGACTTGGCGTAAGGTTTTGCCTGGTTGCAACTGGCGAGGGTAATGAGATGAACATCCGCCATCTCCGTTGTTTTGTTGCCGTGGCCGAGGAACTGCACTTCGGCCGGGCGGCCCGGCGACTGCATATTGAGCAGTCGCCGTTGTCGCGCGTCATCCGCAAATTGGAGGAAAGCCTGGGAACAACGCTGTTGGAGCGGAGTCCGCGCGGGATTCGCCTGACTGCCTCGGGGCAGGTATTGCTGGAAGAAGCCCGACGTTTGCTACGGGTTTGCGAGCAAGCGCGCTGCAAAACACAAGCGGCCTCGGCGGAACGCCGTGCTTGCCTGCGTATCGCCTTGTCAGACGGGATTGCACCGGCGCGCCTCTCGGCCTTGCTTGCCATGTGTCGATGCGAAGCACCGGAAGTTGATATTCGTTTGTTCGAGGTACCGCTATCGCGTCTTCTGGCAGGCTTGAAGGACGATCTTTACGATGTCGGCCTGGCGGTGGCAGACAAGCACGAAGCCGATATTATCAGCCAGCCGGTCTGGCGAGACCCGTTGGTCGTCGCGCTGCCCTCGCGCCATCCTCTGCTCGCCCACCAGCAGATTCCGCTGGAGGAAGTGGTGAGCTACCCGCTGATCCTCTGCCACCCCCAGGTTTGCGAGGGCTGTGGCCAGCGCCTGGACCAACTGCTGGGCACGGTCGACGTCCGTCCGGTGGTGGCTGAGTACGTGACCACCCATGACCTGATGGTCGCACTGGTGGCGGCAGGTTACGGCATCGGTTTTTCTAGCGCAGCCCATCTGCCACCTTGCCAGCGCGGCGATGTGGTCGCCCGCACCCTGGATTGCCCGATGGCTCTGCTGACGACTTACCTGCTCCACTCGGCGCAGAAGGCTGAGGACGAACTCAGCGGGTTCATCGAACGCGCCAGCCGGGTGGGTGAAATGCCGTTGGACGCGGCCTAGCTGCCGCCTCGCGCATCCCGCGATGCATTTTCGGTCTCGCCTCTGACCGAACGAGCCAGGAACAATCGCCGATGGGAACTGAATACCCGATTCGCAGCGTGCGATCACTGGCCGATAAACGCCAAAGGCATAAGTTGCGCTGGCCGTCAGCGCATTTGCATGATGCGCAACATCGCAGGACCTCGCCTTTACGGCCTGAACGAAGTTCCTGAATGCCCTTTTCATCCACGCTCCCATATAAAGAATGATGGCCGTGTCGATTGTGGGAAGGAGCCGGGCATGGCGAGGAGCAGCCGGCCGCAAGTTGCGGCGAAGACGTATTACCGCCCGATCGAGGCGGCAATCCGCTGGTGCGATCTGCTGCATTTTGAAGGACGGATTCTTTCCAAGCTGGCTGGCCGAGCCCTGCCCGATCCCGGCGAATTTCGTCGCTGGCCGATGCTGCGCCTGAACACCGAGCGGATTCTGGACGCCCTGACACACCGGGAGCTCGCCGGCCACAGACCTAGTGCGCCGCACACCGAAGAACGGCTCGCGCCAGACGATCCCTCAACCGTAGTCCGACATGTAGAGCTGCGGGCTTGGATGACACACCACTACCCCGGCGAGAGGCCGGCCTTCCTGTTCGACGAGAGCGAATGCCTCCAGCCTCCCGCCCTGAGCGTTGATTCACTCGTTTTCCTGCTGGCGGAACGGGAGGCTGCCCGAGGCAGGCTCACAGAACTACAGCAGACCCACACAGCCCTGATGGCCGAGCACACCGCCTTGCTCGAGGCCCGCCAGGAAGAGCCGGAGAAGCAGGCGCGCGAACCAGGACCGCGCGCGGAATCGACCTATCTCAATATCATCGGTGCCTTGTTGTCACTGCTGCTGGGCAAGTCGCCGGGCGGTGCGCCGTATTCCTCGTTTCGCAACATGGATTCGGTGATCAGCGCCCTGCTGGCCCATCACGAACATCTGCCGGGCATCAGCGAGCGGACCCTGTGGAGCAAACTCGCCCAGGCCCGGCGACACCTGCAGGGGATGGGCTGACGACTGCAATTGCAGTGCGGCATGCTGCAACTACAGTGCTTTCCGGCTGCTGCACCGATGGAATGCGGGGCAATTTCCCGATTGCGCCATGGAGCGTCAAGGAGTGCTCATCATGTCTTCGCAGATCATCGATCCGGCCCCGCCGACCGAACACCGTATCCTGCGTCGCGCCGAGGTAGAGGCCAAGACCGGCTTCAAGCGAGCGCACATCTACAGCCTGATGAAGGAAGGCAAGTTTCCCAAGGCCCTACGCCTTGGGGTGCGGGCGGTGGGCTGGGACTCGGTGGAGGTCGAACAGTGGATCGCAGAACGCCTCAGGGAACGGTGCTGACGCCATGGAGGTCGTTTCCATCATTTCCACCAAGGGTGGCGTGGGCAAGACGACCACGGCAGCAAACCTCGGCGGTTTCGTGGCCGATGCCGGGTTACGTGTACTGCTGTTGGACCTGGACGTGCAGCCGACTCTTTCCAGTTATTACCCGCTGAGGCACCGCGCACCGGGCGGCATCTACGAGTTGCTGGCGTTCAATGAGCGGCGCATCGAACAAGTGGTTTCGCATACCTCGATTGCCGGCCTGGATCTGGTGCTGTCCAACGATGACCGGGGCGAACTGAACACCTTGCTGCTGCATGCGCCGGACGGCCGGCTGCGGCTGCGCAACCTGCTGCCGGTACTGGCGCCTTTCTACGATCTTCTGTTGATCGATACACAAGGCGCGCGCAGCGTGATGCTGGAGATGGCGGTGCTGGCTTCCCGGCTGGCGCTTTCGCCGGTGACGCCGGAAATACTGGCGGCCCGCGAACTGAGGCGGGGCACCCTGCAACTGATCGAGGACATCGCCCCCTACCGACACCTGGGTATCGAGCCTCCGCCGCTGCGGCTGCTGATCAACCGGGTGCATCCGGTCTCCGCCAACGCACGGCTGATCCAGCAGACCCTGCGGGAGCTTTTTCAGGGCCATCCCAGCATCCACGTATTGGATACCGACGTGCCCGCCATCGAAGCCTATCCACGCGCCTCGATGCAGGGTTTGCCGGTACATCGGGTCGAATACCGGCAGCCGCCGGGCCGGGTGGCGCCTGCGGCGCTGGAGACGATGCGCCAACTGGCAGCGGAGTTGTTTCCCGACTGGCGAGCCTGGTTTGCTCAAGTTTCCGGGCGGCCCGGTGCGACTATGCGGAACAGGATACCGGATCATGGCGAAAACACATGATCTGGCCAGGGGCCAAAAACGGCTGCGCGCGCTGATCGATTTCGCCCTGAGCGAAGGCTGGGGCGTAGTTCGCACGCCGGGTGGACACCTGAAGTTCTTCAAGCCGGGATGCGCGTCGATCTATACCAGCTCGACCGCAAGCGACCACCGGGCAGGGCTCAATGCCCGCGCCCAACTCCGCCGTGCCGATCGGCTGGCCGGGACATCGGAAGGTACCGCGCATGGCTGATTCGACCCCCATGGACGTGGCGGGCAAACTGCTCGCCGCCGGATTCGAGCGCAGCAGTCCCAGCGCCACAGCATTGAGCGATCCGATCGCGGATACCCCCATGGTGGTCACCCTGGACGAGCTTCGCCCCTACGACCACGACCCCCGCGTCACCCGCAACCCAGCTTTCGACGAGATCAAGGCCTCGATCCGCGAGCGGGGGCTGGATGCCCCGCCAGCCATTACCCGGCGCCCGGGTGAGCCGCACTACATCATCCGCAACGGCGGCAATACCCGGCTGGCGATCCTGCGCGAGCTGTGGAGCGAGACCAGGGACGAGCGCTTCTTCCGCATCGCCTGCCTGTTCCGCCCCTGGCCGGAACGGGGAGAGGTGGTGATGCTGACCGGGCACCTGGCCGAAAACGAGCTGCGGGGTGGCCTGACCTTCATCGAGCGAGCGCTGGGCATCGAGAAGGCACGGACGTTCTATGAAGAGGAAGGTCTGCAGGCACTATCACAATCGGAGCTTGCCCGGAGGCTGGCCGCCGATGGCTACCCGGTGCCGCAATCACACATCAGCCGCATGCAGGATGCTGTCCGTTACCTATTGCCGGCCATTCCGACAGTGCTCTACGGTGGCTTGGGCCGACATCAGGTGGAACGCTTGGCCGTGCTGCGCAAGGCGTGCGAGCGCACCTGGGAGCGACGAGCGCCAGGCAGATCGTTGCCTGTCGATTTCGCCACACTCTTTCAGGAGGTTCTGGCCCAGTTCGACATGCAGCCGGAGGAATTCTCACCACAACGGGTACAGGACGAACTGGTCGGCCAGATGGCCGAGTTGCTCGGCGCCGACTACGACACGCTGAGTCTCGAGATCACCGACGGCGAGATCCGGCAACGGGCGCTGAACAGCGAGCCGATAGCGGTGAAACCAGCCTCGCCCCCATTGCTGCCACCTGTTGTCGCGGTGCGCGAAAGTTCGCCTGCGCCGATGGGGGCTATCTTGATTGCCGAGCACAAGCCCGGAGTCGAACAGGCAACTACACCCGATCAAGAACTCCCTGAGCGCAAGCCCGATGAGCGCCTGCAGGCGCATATCGTGTCACCGGCGCCGACGACCGAGCGCTTGCAATCGATCCAGAACCTGGTGGCGGAACAGATGGGCGACGCTTTACCCGACTTCGAACGCAATGCCCTGAGAGCGATCCCCGTCCAGGCCGGTGGGCTCTATCCGATTTCGGATGTCTGGTATATCGAACCGAGCCTGGATGCGCCGGAACGCTTGCAGGTGCATATCGCCCAGTTCGCGCAGGAAATTGCCGAAGAGGCGGGCATCGGAAACTGCATCGAGGTGTGCAATACGGGACTGGGCTTCGTGTGCTCGCCTGAATGCACAGGGAATTCGCCCTTCGCGGCCGCGGTTCTGGGTCTGCTGCAGGCCCTTTGCGGCCTGCCCTCTCCCGCATTCGACTGGCCCCGCCGGGCAGCGGACCTGGGTGCATTGCTTCAGGGCGGCGGCTCGTTTTCCCGGCTGAGCGATACCGGACTGGTCAAGCTGTTCCGTCTGCTGCGTCTGGCGCGCCGTCTGCTGGATCTGGAAAGCGGCAACGGCGGGAACGTGTCATGAGCGGGAGGAAATAGCCCGTGTCCACGCCGCATCCGCTGAATCAGGCCGTGATCGCGCAGGCACTGCACGACCTGCGCAACGGCCAACTGCGCCGCTGCAAGGCGATGGGATTCGGCGATATGGAGTTGGAAGCCCTGAAGCATCCGGAACTGGTCAGCGTGTTGCTCAATGCTTCGGTGTCCTGGTGCTCGGTCACGGTCAATCGTGAGGTCCTGCAACGTCTATTGAAGCAGGTGGGCGACGTGGAACAGGAAATTGCCACCGTGGACCGCATGCTGCGCCTGGGGGCCAGTACGGAGATGGTGAGCCGCTTCTATGGCCTGACCCATCAGGAGATTGCGCTGCGGCGCGACATTCTCGGCTTGCCCAAGCGCAAGGGGCGTTACCCGGTACTCGGAGAGGGCCAGGATGTGGCGCTGTGGGAGCATTGGAAAACCCTCGTGGCCCAGCGCCATCTGGTCCTGGATGACGATTCGGCGATGCTGACGCTATGCATGGACCTGGCCGAGGCCATGAGTCTGCCGATGTCGGTGATCTGGGCCGCGATTCGGAACTGGATCGACCAGGGGCTGGTTTAGGCCATGGCCCCCGACGAGATGCCCTCGGGAGGGGGGCCGGGTACGCTGTCGAATCTGTTCGATGTTGCAGTACGGCACATGGACTCAACCCGGAATTCGGCGCCCCAGGATGGTTTTCTATTCAGTGGAACCCGCCATGAGAGCGTGCCCCGGCGGCTGTTTCTCGACCCACGACTGACCCCGCTGGAACGCAACGCGTGGCAGGTATTCCGGCTGCAGTTGAACAACGATGGCGTGACGGCGTTTCCGACCTATGAGCAGCTTCGCCCCTATCTGACGTCGATGCCCTGCGGCGCTCTGGCGTCCCACGAAACCGTTGCTCGCACCCTGACCTTGCTGCGCCTGACGCGGTGGCTCAGCCTGGTGCGGCGCCGACGCGACTCGACCGGCCGCATTCTGGGCAACCTCTACGTGCTGCATGACGAGCCGCTGAGCCCCTTTGAAGCCATGCAACTCGACCCGGATTACCTCGGGCTGGTCAGTCAGGCACTCGACCATGCCGCCAAAGCGGTGCGGATCGTAGGTCTGCACACCCTCCGGGAAATCGCCGAAGACCCGCTCCTCAGCGGTCGCACTCTGCCCACACGGCTGCAGGTCCTCGCCCAGCGGATAGCCGGAAGCAAAGCTGTACCGGGTTTTCCACAGGCGGATACGGTAGCCGATTCCGAAGAAGGACTGGAAAGCCGACTTCGGAATGGCGAAGCCCCCTCTTCGGAATCCGAAGCAGGCATGAAACCCGCACCAGAGCACGTGCTTCGGAATCCGAAGACGGACAGTACGGTACGTAAGAACCGTATTAATGAAGTACGTACAGTACCTCGCCCACATGCCCAGCACGACCTGCGCGTACCCGAGCGCTTCCTGCAACTGAGGGAAGAACAGCAGACCGGTGCGCTGGTCGCCCTGCAGCAGGTGGAAACGGCCCAAAGGCAGGCTGTGCTCGATGAATGGGCTGCGCGCTGCACCAACAGCACGGTGCGCAATCCGGCCGGCTATCTGTTCGGCATTATCCAGAAGGCCATCCGTGGAGAATTCAAGGCATGGGCCGGCGAAGCGCGCGCTGCTCCGACATCAGCCGAAACCACCCGAAGGAGGGGTGCGGAGCTGCCCCCTGCGGACAGGGAAGTGGCCAGGGCTTACCTGGCACGATTGAGGTCGCTGCTGGGTGATGCGTGAGTGAGGCTATCCCCTGGGGATAGGGCTGCAAGATGATTACGGAATTGATCCAACGGTTTCGCCGCGCTCGCTCATGTCATAGATTCCCCTTGGTCTCGATACAGCTTTGACTTGCGATATGCGACACTTACAAGAAAACATCGGGAGGGAAACATGAGCGTGATCCACGCAGCTGTCATTCACAAACTGATCAAGGAACCTCACGGGCCGACATCGGTTCAGACCCGGGATGCCGAGCTTGAACTCAACGAACCGGTGAAGAACCTCGTAAACCAGATCAGCGAGTTCTACGGATCCAAGGCCAGCAAGGGCTACGGTCGTTTCGAAGATGACGAACTGACATATCCGTCATCGACGGTACTGCGAGATATTTTCAGGGATCACAGCATCGCCTTCGTTGATGGAACGAAAAAGCTGATGGATGTTCTTGCCGGGAAAGCCATGCAAGCCCCACTGTCCAAGGGTGGCTACGTGCTGATGGCTCATGGACAATCGAGCTCCAAAGAGGACTGGTTTCTCGTCGCCATCATCAACAACGTCGCGAGCAGCGCCGTAAACGAAGAAACCTTGGAAATCATCGAGTCTGTTCACATCGATGTCGATAACTTGCGGGTCGCCGGCCGCGTCAACGTTTCCACGTGGCTGGCCGGTGATGAACACAGCCGCTACGTGGGATTCTTGAAGCATCGTGGCGAAGTTGCCGACTACTTCAAGTACTTTCTTGGCTGCAGTGTCGTCATCAAAGATGCCGAAGAAACCAAGCGTCTCGTGGAGGCACTGCGCACATTCGCGCGTAGCGAGAATCTGGACCAGGAGCGTGAAGACGATTTTCTTCGCAAGGCGCACGCTTACTGCAATGAACACAGCAAGAGCAAGCAACCCATCAGTCTCGAAGAATTGACCAATGTGGCTTGGCCGCAGGAGCCAAAAAAACTTCAGAAATCACTGGCTGAGCAAAACATCGAGATCAATGACGGCTTCGTTCCCGATGGTAGAAGCCTCAGGTCTCTTCTCAAATTTCATGGCAAATCAGAATACTGGACCGTGGACATCGATCGTCGTGCGTTGATCAAGGGCCATGCACAATACTTGCCCGAGAAGGGGGAATTAATCCTTCGCAATCTGCCGCCCGCGCTGAAAACAGAGTTGGATGCTGAGGTACGCGATGACTGATTTGGTCTGGGCCTCGCTCACTCACGTTGCCAAGGGTTTCAAATCCAAGCTGGCCGGAGAGATGCGCGGCACCTTCGTCATTGCCGAGGATACAGACCTGAAAGCCCTCGAATTATGTCTTGGCCACCAAGAAGATACCGGCATGCAGTTACATGGTGACGCCCATCAGGCCTTGGCTATCGGTAGCATCTTGGAATTATCGTTTGCCCCCCGGCCTGGGTATGCGTCGGTAGCCAAAGATATGGACGAGTTACTGGAGCAACCCGGCAATCGAATTCGGACGAAACCTCGCTTTCTTGTGCTCGACACCAAGACGTCCTCAGATGACGCTTCAAATGAAAGCAGCGAGGTCGGCCGCTACCACTTGGTGGTCAAGCTGGTTCAAGCCTTCAAAGACGTTGCGGGCTTTTTGGATGCTGACGAACAGAACCTTGTGTTCATCAGCAACGGTCGATTTGACATGCCTGTGAACTACAGAACACAGGATCTCAAAGATTTCGATTTGGCAGAGGTCAAGGCCCTGTCATCGCTTATCCCTACGGATACGCATAAAAAACAGTGTGCGGCGATTCTGTCTTCTGCCATCGTTGACCTTGTCCGGGCGCAGTCACCGGAATCTCGATTCTCGTATCTTTTGCGTAACGCGAAGGCGTTGAGGACGGCTTACGATCAAGGATACAAGATGTATGCAGCGGGCTTCTCTTACGACAAGCTCAAAGATACGGTCGAAGCGGCTCGCGTTGAATACATCGGCAAGATTCACAAAGTTCTGTCGGATATCCAGAACCAGTTGCTCGGTATCCCTGTAGCCACGATCATCGTCGCGACACAAATGAAGGTAGCCCAGGGCTTTGGAACGGAGTTCCTCGTGAATTCTGCTGTACTGCTCGGTTGCTGGGTATTCGCGATACTCACACTGCTCCTGCTCCGGAATCAGCAACACACGCTATCGGTGCTGAAAGAGGAGATCGCACGGCAAAAACGCCAGCTTGAGAAGGAATACGCTCCAGTCGCAGGCAACCTCAACGGAACCTTCAAATCCCTTGAATCCAGAGCGTTCACGCAACAGATCGTACTTTGGGTCATCGATGGAATAGTCGTCGCGGGCCTACTTCTCTCGCACTGGGCCTACGCGCGTTTGACCCCTGATGCATGGGCCTTCATCTGGTCTTAGGACGAGACGCAATCGGCTCGTCATCAGCAATGCCAAGACAATTTACCAAGCAAATCGCCAGCACGCTGACGGATGACGACCAGCAGACACAGCAGCGCGAAGTTCAGCGCCTACTGGGGCGTTGTTTGATCCGGATTCAGCAGTATGAGCGGTTGATAAAGGCCATCGTCGCTCACCATGACATTTCCGGACCAGCGCATGCCCTGGAGGCAATTCGAGCAGCGCGTATCGATGACGCCTCAACCAAGACGCTAGGCGCTCTGGTCGGGCAACTTGTTGGTTCCTACGTCACCACGGAAGCCGCTTCAGACAACGAGAAAGAAGCTGAATTACCTGACAACGCCGTTTCATTCCGGTTTCGAACCCAGTTGAGTCTCTCCGTCGAAGATTACATCCGCACCCAGGACGAACTTCGAGAACTGGTGTCGCTGCGCAATATGCTGGTCCACCATTTCATCGATCGGCATGACCTCTGGACGACGGAGGGTTGCCGTTCCGCGCAGGAAGCCCTGGATTCCGCATATGCCCGCATTGACCAGCACTATGAACAACTACGCGGTTGGGCTGAGCATATGGAACAGGCTCGTCAATTGGCGGCAGAATTCGTACAGTCCGATGCCTTCCGCGACTTCGTCATCAATGGCATTGCACCGGATGGCTCGGTTGACTGGGCTGGCGCCGGGGTTGTTCGAGTACTGCGCGAAGCTGCCAGAGAACTCTCCGTTGAAGGCTGGACCCCTGTTCACAGTGCTGGACGTTGGATTCAGGAGCGCTATCCCGACCAACAACCAGCCAAATATGGCTGCGCCAGTTGGCGCCAGGTTTTGCATGAATCGCGTCTATTCGAACTTCGCTACCGCGAGGTGGATGGATTACGTGCTGCCTGGTACCGAGCCAAGAAAGCATAAGCGAATCGTTCCTGTGCTCCGGGTCTGGCCTATACCCAGGGGATAGCTGGAACGGTCAGCCCTTTCCAAACGAGCAAAACTGGGCGGCAGCCGGTTGCGCTTTCATGACTGACTGCCTTCCGTCGAATGCCGATGCTGGCGACTCCCTTCTTTCAAGCGAGTCGCCCATATGGCCAACGAGCCCCTGCAACTAAATCTTGGATCACTGCGCAGTGCGATGTCGCTGACGCTGCATACCCACCACGCTTCCCGCATCTGGCACGGCCGCGCTGCCGCCGAGGGGCGCCCCGGCATCATCGGCCTCAACGGCTTCATCAGCGCGATGAACAAGATGAAGCGCGGCGCCGAGCAGGACGACCCCTATTCAGACTGGTGGATGCTGCGCATCGAGGACAAACTGGCCGACACGAAAACCCGGCTGCAGGCCCTGCGCGAACAGGTGGAGCAGGCTCTGGCCGGCGTGCCGCCTGCCCTCAGCCTGGGCGAAAACCTGAACGTGCAGCCGGTGAAGCTGCCGCTGTTCGTCAATGCCCAACTCGGCTTTGCCGCCGTCTACCTGCTGGCCGACTACGATGATCTGGCACGCAAGCTGATCCTGGCTCATCACACGGCACTGATCGACCGCAGTACCCTTGAGCGCTGGCTCAACGATGGCGCGCATGCCCTACGCAGCCTATTCTCCCTGGCGCAGCAGTATCGGTATTCGGGCGCCAGCCGTGACGACTTTGCGGCGAAGAACGCTGTAGCACGGGCAGCGTTGGAGAAGTTCGGCGAACTGCCGCAGGAGGTGATGGAAGGCACGCATCGTTCGCGCTTCGCACCACCTATCCTGCGCCGGAATGCCCGATCCGATGAAAGCAGCGCCGAGGCCCAGACATTCGGGGCTTCCGAGCCGGATGACGAGGATCTCCAAGCATGAAGCCCCTCCTTTCAAACAACCACCTTCCGCGCTTCGTGCCTCTGGGACAGGCGGACTTCCAGCGCCTGGAACACGCCGGCTACCTAAAAGGCCTTTTACAACCTTTTAAAGGCAAGGGGAGTCTGGAGACCTGGGCCAGCCAATGCGTGGCGCTGCGCGACAAGTTGATCGCCCTGGCACAGGGGCAACTCTTACCTCAGGCACGAGCGTATCCCTTCAACCTGCTTGACGTTCAACTGGCCCAGCAGAGCACTGGCGCAGGTACGACCTTTCTGCGCTGGCGCACCCTCGATCGTTCAAGCATGGGCGTCGCGCTCTGGGCATCGCTGCTCAGCCGGGCCTCGACACCGGCCACGCTGATCGACGATCTGTACGCGATGGAGTTGCAACGCATCGTCCTGAACATGCAGATCAGCCTCACTCACAGCATGGCTCGGCAGGCACTGGAATGTGCCAGCAAGATGGCTCAGGCCGAAACAACCTACCTGCGACGTCGCCAGGGCGGCGCTGTTTCCATCACCACAAACAAGGAGTCATCATGAGCACGCACTTCGTCGGCGAAGGCAACATCGGTTCTGCGCCGGACTACCGAGAATTTCCCAACGGAAACGACGAGCCGCGCCGGCTGCTGCGCCTGAACGTCTATTTCGACAACCCGATCCCGAAGAAGGACGGTGAATACGAAGATCGGGGCGGCTTCTGGGCACCGGTGGAACTGTGGCACCGCGACGCCGAGCACTGGAAGACGCTGTACCAGAAAGGCATGCGCGTGCTGGTCGAAGGCCGCACGGTGCGTGACGAATGGGAAGACGCCGAGGAGAACGAACGTGTCACCTTCAAGGTCGAGGCCCGGCGCGTGGGCATCCTGCCATATCGGGTCGAGGCCGTGACGCTGAGTGCCAAGGCCGGCGGACAATAGCGCTGGGCTTGTGCGGGCGGCTGTAGCAACCGTCTCACGCCCGTCATGCACCAGCGCACTATCCCCAGGGGATGATTCCAGGGAGTTCCACTGAGTTCCGGTCGCCCTCCCGATTGGAAGCTCCCACCCTGGTATTCCTTGGCACTGTGGCCGAATCACGGAGAAGGCCGCGCTTTCTCCGCGGAAAACTGGGTTGGGGCCTATTCCTCTTCCTTGCGGTATTCCTCGTCTGGTGCAGTCATGCTGCGTTTCATCCGATGAACCGCACATTCCCAAGGAGGCCCATGCGCGTATTTCTGTGCGAGAAGCCTTCTCAGGGCAAGGATATCGCCCGTCTCCTAGGCGCCACCCAGCGAGGTTCCGGCTGCTACAGCGGTGCGGGCGTCGTCGTGACCTGGTGCATCGGTCATCTGGTCGAGGCGGTGCCGCCCGAAGGCTACGACGAAGCGTACAAGCGCTGGGCCATCGAGCACCTGCCCATTCTTCCCCAGCACTGGCGTGTCGAGCCCAAGGCGGCGACGGCGGCCCAATTCAAGATCGTCAGGCAGCTTGTCGGTCAGGCTCGCGAACTGGTGATTGCCACCGACGCTGATCGCGAAGGCGAAATGATCGCTCGCGAGATCCTCGATCTGTGCGGCTACCGTGGTCCGATCGAACGGCTGTGGCTGTCGGCGCTCAACGATGCCTCGATCCGCAAGGCGCTGGCTGCGTTGAAGCCTTCGGCCGAAACGCTACCGCTGTACCATTCGGCCCTGGCACGCTCCCGTGCCGACTGGTTGATTGGCATGAATCTGAGCCGGCTATTCACCTTGCTGGGGCGGCAGGCCGGCTACACCGGCGTGCTGTCGGTTGGCCGTGTGCAGACGCCAACGCTGAAACTGGTGGTGGATCGCGACCGGGAGATCGCCCGTTTCGTGTCCGTGCCGTTCTGGACGATCGAAGCCACGCTGTCCCAGGCGGGTCGATCCTTCGTTGCAGTCTGGATGCCGCCGAAGACGTGCGCCGACGCCGCCGGCCGCTGCCTGCTGGAGCCCGTGGCTCAGCAGGCAGCCGAGCGCATGCGCGCTGCCGGTCATGCCCAGGTGTTGTCCGTCGAGACGGAACGCGTGCGTGAAGCTCCACCGCTCCCCTTCGACCTGGGCACGCTGCAGGAGGTGTGTTCCAGGCAGTTGGGCCTGGACGTCCAAGAAACGCTGGACATCGCCCAGGCCCTGTATGAGACACACAAGGCAACGACCTATCCACGCTCGGACTCAGGCTACCTGCCGGAGAGCATGCTGGCCGAGGTGCCGGCTGTGCTCGACAGCCTGCTCCAGACCGATCCCGGCCTGCGCCCCCTGATCGAATGTCTGGACCGCCAGCAACGCTCCCGCGCCTGGGACGACGCGAAGGTGACGGCGCACCACGGCATCATTCCCACGCTGGAGCCGGTACGGCTCCCGGCCATGAACGACAAGGAAGTGGCCGTCTATCGGCTGATCCGCGCGCACTACCTGGCGCAGTTTCTACCGCACCACGAGTTCGACCGAACCGTGGCGCAACTCACCTGCGGCGGACAGATCCTGCAGGGAGTCGGCAAACAGATCGTGGTCGCTGGTTGGCGCCAAGTGCTGAAGATGCCGGACACGGACGACAGCGATCGCGACGACGCAACGTGCAACCAGGTGCTACCGCCCCTACAGGCCGGACTGTCCTGCCCGGTTGGCAGTGTGGAGGTCAAGGCACAGAAAACGCTGCCGCCCAAGCCTTACACCCAGGGCGAGCTGGTCAAGGCAATGAAAGGCGTCGCCAAACTCGTCACCAATCCGCAGCTGAAGCAAAAGCTCAAGGAGACGACGGGTATCGGGACCGAAGCGACGCGAGCCGGCATCATCGGTGGCCTGCTGGCCTGCGGCTATCTGGTCAAGAAGGGCCGCACCATCCGGACCACGGAAGCTGCCTTCACGCTGATCGACACCGTACCGGCGGCAATTGCCGATCCGGGTACGACGGCCGTCTGGGAACAGGCGCTCGACATGATCGAGGCCGGCCAGATGACGCTGGAGACCTTCATCGACAAGCAATCCGCATGGGTCACCCACCTCGTGCAGCAGTACCGTGGCACGACACTGGCCATCAAGCTGCCGCCACCCCCGCCTTGTCCGCAATGCAGAGGTTCGATGCGGAAACGTACCGGAAAGAGTGGCACCTTCTGGTCCTGCGTCCGCCACCCCGACTGCAAAGGCACGCTGCCGATCGACGGAGGAGCCAGCCAGCGAAGCGCCCGCCGCAAGCGTCGCACTTCACCCAAGGCGTTCTGACGAATCCCTTCGCCCCATCAGCCGGCTCCGGCGGCGGGGCCATCGCCCGCCCCTGCGGGCTTGCCCAGCACACGCTACCTTCTGCAACGGTGTGCGCGCCTCGCGGTCCAGCTTGGGCTGCCAGGAGAGAAGGCCATTGCTTCGTCAGCCGCGCCCAGTGCGTGGCATTCTGATCGCCTGTTCCCGTCGATAACGAGGGGTCTCCTGACGGCATCAGGCAATGGGTCGCTCCGTGCCGTCAGGAGACCCCTTGGGTCAACGGTATTCGGTGCCGGTGCCCGCCGGCGGAACAACGGGCTCCCTTTGTGCGCGGATGTGTGCCGAAGGATATCGACCCCAGCCACGACACGGGTCGGGTGCGATCGCTGGTGCAGCATGCGGCTTTGACGACGGCCGGAACTGCCTCAGCCCACGGGTGGTATTTTCCTCTTCAGCCGAAGGTCAGTGGCCTTCGGCTTGTTATCCGCCATTCAGCAAAAAGATGCCTCATCTCCATTGAATGGCGCACAAGCAGGGCTCGGCGAAACGCCAGGAATCGTATCTTTCGTCGTTTTGACCAACAACAAGGGAAACGATGATGGATCTACAGCGCGTCTGCGAACAATTCCTCAACCACTGCAGTTCGGCAATCAGCTTGTCGGAACACACTTTGCGAGCCTACACCGGGGACCTGAAGCACGCTCGGAAGTTCATGGGCCAACAGTCTGAACTGACGAGCATCAAGAAGGAGCGCTTGCGTCGGTATATTGGAACCATGCGGAATGAGCAAAAGCTCAAGGAAAGCACGATCAAGCGTAGGGTTGCCTGCTTGAAACTGCTGTTCAAATGGGCTCGCCAGGAATCCATGCTCAAGACGAATCCGTTTGACACACTCAACGAACGAATTCGTTTGCCGAAACGCCTGCCAAGAGCCATCGACAGTGCGGATGCCCGCAAATTAAGAAAGACGGCAAACGCACCAAGTGGCGAGAATGGCTTCGATGCTCATTGCAAGAAAGCGGCCATCAGCCTGCTGTTAGAAACCGGTATCAGAGTCGGAGAACTATCCAGCATACAGCTCGAGGATGTGTCACTGGCCGACAGGTGCATAAAAATCCATGGCAAAGGAAATCGACAACGCTTTGTTTACCTTCTATCCCCTGCCACCTTCGAGACCGTTTCGAGCTTCCTTGCCAAACGTAAGCACGTTGACTCGCAAAGCTCGGAATTGCTGGTGAACGAAGATGGAAAGCAGCTGACTCCACCATTGGTCAGACAGGCGTTGTGCGAACTGGGCAAGTCAGCGGGGATTGCACGGCATATCACTCCGCACATGCTGCGGCATACGTGTGCAACTCAATGGTTGGAGAACGGGCTGGACATTCGTTACGTTCAAAAACTCCTCGGCCATCACAGCATCTCCACGACAGAAATCTACACGCACGTATCTGACCAAAGCCTGAGAGAGGCCTTGCTACGGGCAAATGGAGGACGCCAACGATAACTAGGAATTATCGATGTCCAATTGGCACAACGAATCAGGGCGACCACTAGCATCGGACGCATGGTTGGAGGTGCACCACCGAGCGAAACTGCCCGAACGCACAGCATTTGCAAGACAGATTGCTCAACGCAAGCCCAACCGGGTCGTCGATCTCGGTTGCGGACCAGGGCTATGGATGGATCTACTAGCCGATGCCCTGCCACCCGATGCCGAATTAGTGGGTATCGACTCTGATCCCAACACTCTTACGAAAGCCAGTGCGCGCGCTAGGCAATGGCGTCAGGCATCGGCTTTTGAAAACATCGATTTTGACGAAGAGGCAGGTGCAATACCTGAGGCCGATATCTTTCTTGCCTTTAATATCTTCCCTTATGTTTCGGATCCAGCAAAGCTGTTGGAGCAACTACGAGCAAAACTTCGTCCAGGCGGCTGCGTCGTTGTGCGCCAGTATGACGGAGCGCTAATTCGCTTGGGGCCGATGACTGAAAGCGACAGAAGAATTATCGATACAAGCCTTATGACTGCAGTCCTGGGGAGCGAGCAGTTCAAGCACTACGATATGGACCGGGTCTTCGAATGCGTTCAGGCATCTCGGTATGCGTCAAAGACGACGGACTTCGAGATTTTCCGGCGCGTTGCTCCATTTTCGCTCGAATTTCGTGAATACTTCCTCAAGACGATCGAGTGGACGCACACGTATATCAGCGAGGATGCGCAACGGAGGCTAAGGCGCTGGTTAGACAGCCGCTCCGATGATACTGATAACACCACGTCTTCCTACGTCGTCGAGGTCGATTTAATTAGCTGGTTGTCGTGATCTTCAGCAGCGCGGCGCCACAGCATCGTGTAGTGGATAGCAAACATCTCCACGATCTGTCTGTCACGAGAGATCAGCACCGTCGGATCCTGACCGGCACTACGAAAGTCCCAATTAAATAGTACTTCCTTCGCACCATCTCGGTACTCAAGCAGGATAAAGTTCATCTGCGGTTCAAGATGCGAGAGCAGCTTGTACTTGTATTTTGACGACTTCTCGCCAGCCGCCTCACCACGGAGTTTTCTGAATAGCGGTAGCGCTAGATTGTCACCAATATCTTTCCAGATCAGGTCTCGTTTGCAGTGCCAAGGAATTTCTCTTATGAGCCGTTCAAAGATATCGCTCTCATAGAGCTTTTCGTTCGAGCGTTCGACCTCGTCTGGAATATTGAGGCGGGTATTCTGCACTTCCCTCAGCGCCGGGAGGCGATCGGCAATGTATCTCATCGCCTCCTCGGGCGAGCCAATCGGAGTCACATGCAGGTAGTTCTTGATGGCGTCGTAGACCTTTTCCGAATTAGTCGTGCTCTTCTGAATTTCGACCACTGTCGCCCACCACTGGCCGATTAGAAGACCCAGTACTGACACAAAGAAGGCCGCAACCCCTTTATCCTCCTTCAAACTGAACGGATCCAGCCAGTATCCAAGGGCAAAGAAGATCAACGCGGCAATAGGGCCGCCAATGATTGGTAGCCAAAAGTATAAAAAGCGTCTTCCACGTTCAAGGAACGTCATGTCCGATAATTCCTAGTTATCGTTTATATGCAAACATGTTAGCAGGAAACCCCGCTTTGCTTGACGTAGACACAGCTTGAGCATCTTGACGGCTAGGCAACTGAGCCATGCTCACTCCTCTCCAAGAGCTTACCTAAAGTGGCCTGTTCCCAGTCCGTTTTTCCCATAGCGAATTCCCAGTCAGCCCTCCATCCTCAGGCCATGCGCTGCTGAGCCTTCAGCACCATGCCCTGGCAGCTCCGATCTTCAATGCTGTAACGCGCTTGTCGCGTTGATCGAACCAGTCCGCTTCGCATCTACCTGTGCGGACACTCGCCACGCTGGCGATGATGCACTTTCAACACCACCCGACGGGACATCGATCCCCCTGGGATGCGTGCTCCCGAATTACCCGAGGAGTAGCGCATGCCTGAATCATCCACGACATCACCGACCGAGCCTGTACGCCATGGCGTGCTCGCCCTTGTCTGCACCGGGCTGAAACTGCCCTTGCAAGTCCTGCGTAGCGCTGCCAGTTACTACATCGGCACGCAGAACGACGAAGGCCCAATATCGAGGGAGTCCGTCGAGTATTTCCCTTCCCATGCAGCAGCCCAGCTGGCCCTGGCCAACAACGCCTGGACGCAACGCGACCATTCCTAATCCCCAACTGAAAGGAGTTTCATCATGAACCTGCCCTTGCGTCAGGAAATCTTCGATCGAGTCGCGCTGGAAGAGGCGCATTTCGAACACGCACCCCGTGCGTTTCTTCAAGCCTGGAAGCGTGGCGCTGAAATTGCCGGTACCGAATGGTTCGGCAATGGCACCCCCGAAGGGCTGCAGCAAGCCACCAGCAAATCGGATTTGCGTCCCAACATCCTGATCCTCAACGATGCGCTGGGTGTGCTGAGCAGCGGACAGCGCATGTTCCTGTCGGCAATGGTGAGCTTCTACAACGCTCGAGAGGGCGGTGCGATGCTCAAGCGCTGCGGCTTCGAGGGTCTCTCCGATCTGGGCGGCCTGGATCTTGAACGGCGCCGGGTCATCGCTGATCTGGTGTTGAACTACAACGGTTGGTAAGTCACCGCCCCGCCTGTTTCATCCCACCCCACGAGGGACATGCGTCCCTGCTGGGGCCATGTCCCTCCTTTTTCAAGGAGCATTTCATGGTCCGAACATTCTCCAGTCGTGCTGCATGCCAGCGCGGCACGCGATCGCCGCATGCCCCTCTGAGCTTGCGTCAGATGGTGTGCTTGCTCAATGCCCACCATGACCGTACCGCAGCCGGATTCTACGGAGACGAACGCTTGCCTGGCCGCTGGTTCAGAGCACGTCTGCTCAAGGGCGAGACCTTGCAGGTTTTCGATTGGTCTGACTGGGTGGACGTCCCGGATGGCACGTCCTTTCGCGATCACAACGGAAAGCCTGTCCTGACCGTACGCTATCCCGATCAAGGCTGTGGCACCGTGATCACTTCGAGCCTCTGAAAAACGCATCGGTTGCCCCGTTGACCGCAATATTCATCTCATTCACCCGCCGGGGCTCGATTCCCGGCAGGGGGTTGCCTCGGCCATTTTCTGCACGAGGAACCCCATGTCCGATCATCGCAACAATCCGTTCATTCGTGGCTACGATGGCCTGAGCATTCAGCGACTGATGGCGATTTCCTACGACGATGACTACCCATTGACCTATCTGCCGTTGCACGCCTCACAGGCACATCTACCTGACAGTCAGATCGAGCGCTTTCCCTGCATTTTCTCCGAACATTTTGCGCTGATCACCGAAAGTCAGCAGGTACCCGACGATTTGGATGCGCAGTGCCAGCGGAATGGAATTGTCCGCACGGTTGTTCATGCAGTCATGGCCGAAGAAGGAGGCAAGTCGCTGCATGTGGGCGACACCTACTCGGCGGAGGCGGCGTGTGAAGTTGTGCGTCGCCTGCGCTTCGAGACCGGTCTCTATAGCCGGTGCTGGGAAATCAGCAGTGCCCATGTCGATGCCGATGCGCATCGATTTCTTGTCGACCTGGCGGACATCGACACACCGAGCACCTTCCTGTTCATCGCCTTCCGCATTCCGTACAGCCCGACGATTGGCGTGAAGCTGATAGCCACGCCTTGGACGGACGACCATCTGCGCATAGCCGAGGCCATCACCGGCAAGCGGCTGATGCGTGAGGGCCGCGCGAAGGGAGTGCCGGAATCCCTCGTGCGCGTGCTACACCTAGCCGCGCTTGCCGACGTGCGCATGCTGGTCTTCGATGCTGATGCGCAGGTGCTGGACGGGCTACCGATATACGACGAGTGAGCCCACCTTTCGAGCCCAGGGACTCGTTTCATTCCTGGGCCACGCCGGTGACGGCGCAGGGCCGATTCCGCAGCGACTCAGGCACACACCTGCTGCTCTCTGCTTTGACGGGCAGTCCAAGGCTCCGATCTAGATGTCGCTTTGGTGGCCTTCGCGTGGACAGACCGGAGGAGTTCATTGGGCCTGCAATTTACACTTAATTAAGTGTAATACACTCTATTTGGTGTATCATGGGTTCCGCCCAAACATATCCGTAAATGCCACCCATCTAAGGAGTGAATTTCATGCAAACCCTCATGAGTTCTGCGGAATACAAGATCGCAAAAGCTCGATCCTGTATTACCGTGAGCGACATCTGGTGCGCTGCAGCGCGAGTTTCCAAAGATCAAGACAAAGCGTACAGCTCCGGGCGAACACCTATTCCGGAGGATGTCGCGACTAACGTCCGGCGGGTTGTCGCACTCGTTGAAACAGCCGCAGCCTCATTGCTCGAAGAATTGCGACAGGCGCTACCATCGCAAAATGGTTATGCAATTGAGATTGACGAGGTAAGTCTGGGCATCCAAATACAATTTCCCTCAAAAAAGATGGTCAAGGTAGCTTGTTGCGGATTGGACATCGCAAATCTATGGCCGGTCTACATCGCTGATCAGTCGACAAGGGGCGAGGCTGTGTTCCTCAATACGCCGGAGAGGCCGTGGAAACGCATCGCCAATAACCAGAGGCGTTGGTTCCTCTGGCGTGGTGATTTTGTTGAGAGCCGTTCTCTCCGCAGATTGCAAAGCTATTCGAACGAGCTTGATGAACGCGTGCTTATGGAAGCATTCAAGCGCTACATATAAACACTCAGTTCGATCGGTTCAATACCGGCAGCACATTTCTGCTGTGACAGAGGCAGGACACCTGCCGCCAATGTGGGCATGCATCAATGCGGATTGGTACTCGCGTCCGTACTATTCCGGCACCACGCTTCCCCCATGTTCCGCCGACATCCGTCAGCAACATGCCCAGGTAGCCCCGATCCTCAAGGCTACGACGCGGTTTTGGCCGCGTGGATCACCACCAGTTCGTACCGGCATCCACGCGCGAACGCCCATCGGTTTCCGATGGTGATGCCATTCAAGCTGTTCCTTCAACCCACGCGGGGGTTCCACACCTTCCCCGCCTTGGGTCGGGTGTGTCTCCGCTTTGTTCTTCAGGAGATTCACCATGACCACTTCCACCGACAAGTCCTATTTCGACCTGCACATCACCGGCCTCGGGTACCTCAATCGCATCCGCGAAGTGAAACCCAAGAAAGGCGATGCCTTCCTCGCCTGCGACATCGCGGCCCTGAATGGGCCCAGCGATGAGGTTTCGTACGTGCGTTTCGATACGCGCGTCTCGGGCACCGAAGCGCAGCACCTGGTACGCCGTTGCATCCAGGCGGTCGACGCCGAGAAGAAGGTGATGATCGGCTTCCGCCTGGGCGACCTGTGGACCGACATCTTCACCTATTCCAAGGGGAAGAACGCCGGCAATCCTGGCGTCAGCCTCAAGGCTCGCCTGCTGTTCGTCAGTTGGATCAAGGTCGACGGCCAGCTCGTCTACAAGGCCGAGCCCAAGCCGACCGATGCCGACGAAGGCGCAACGGAAGTCCCCGAGGCACCCGCAGTTACCGAGCCTTCCAGCGCTGAAGCAGAAACCATCGACAGCACCGCCGATGCTCCCACAGCGGCCGTTGCCGAGCCGTTCTGATCCGCAGGGCCCCATCCCCGGGGCCTTGCCTTCTCATCGTCCGCAGGAGACCTCCATGATCACCATCCCCGGCCAATTGGCCATCAAGACCATCCACGGGCGCAACGGCGACTTTAATGTCGGCCGCCTCGCCACCTCGATCGGGGAGTTCGTCGTCAAGAACGCCGAACTCGACCAGTACGCCGAAGGCAAGTACGAGGGTAATTTCGCCATTGTCGAGATCCGTCCCTCTACCTACTCCGCCAACGGCCGCATGGTCATCGAAATCCGCGCCCTCCTGGGCGGCATGACGCTGTCCAACATCGATGCCTTGAGCCGTGACGAAGCCCGCCAGCTGAGTCCGCAGGAAATCGACCCGATCGACGAGGAAGCCCAGGCGCCGATGCCCAAAGCAAGCACCAAGGCCAAGCCACGCCAGAAGCACGATCCTCTGATCGACACCACGCCGTTCGGCAGCAAGCCGGTCGATGTAGCGCCCGAGGCTTCGGCCGACGACGCGGCGCTGTTCGGCACGCTCTGGCCGCTGGGCGAGATCGTCAAGCTCGATGCCACCGTCGATCGCCGTCTCCTGCGTCAGCAGCGCGACCGCCTCGGTGCACTGGGCTACGAGTTCGCCCCCCTGTCCCAGGACTGGCACCTCGCCAAGGCCTGATTCGACCGCCGCACATGCGGCATTCCACCACCCGCTGGGGTTTCTCCCCAATGGGAAGCTCCGGCCTCAACTTCAAGGAGCCTTCTCATGGGTTGGACATTCGTTCGTCTGACGCGCGACCAACTGATCCGCGAACTGACTGCACCACAGAACGGCGAACACATCCGCAGCGAAATCGTTGATCACACCCTGGTCGACAATGTGCTGTGGAGCGTGGTCCGCGTCACTGCCAAACGCGCCGGCGTCATGAATCTTGCCGCCGGCGAGTCGACATGCTTCATCGGTTGCCATCTTCTGGAAAGCGCCGGTGGCGAGTGGGGCTACAAGTCCCTCATCGAAGCCGAGCACCCGTACTACTACTCGTGTCCATTGCATTACCTGGACATGGTGCCGATCCAGTGCGCCGAATGGCGCGAACGGGTTCGTAGCTTCCACGCCAGCAAGACCTAGTCTGTTTCCCAACCGGGGCATCCGTTTGCCCCGCCAGGGCACGGGTGCCTCGTTTTCATCCAGGAGGATTTCACCATGCCTGCACCTTCTTCCCCCAAGACGCTGTACCGCATCGATGAATGCCCCGACCTGATGGCCGATGGCTGCATCGCTGACGAGAACGGCAACCTGGTCTTTCTCTCGATCTGGGCGCGCGACACCGCCGTCCAGGAGTTCCTGGCCCGTCTGACTCTGGGCCGCGACACGCAGGGTCTGGAGCAGTTTCACGTCATCACCGAACAAGGCGCGAGCATCCCGGTCTTCGTCGGCAACGTCGAAAACCTGGAAAAGCGCACCACCCGCGCCTACCGGCGCACGCTGTTCGGTTCCCTGTCCAATGTATGGCTGTTCGACCACCGTTGCGTGCGGCCCGACAAGGCCAACGCCAGCGCGCTGGCACTCTTGCTGCGTGACACCCCACACCGGCTCGACCGACTGTGGACGCTGGTGCGTGACACCTGCCCATTGCCGCTGCTCGATCCCTGGCGAGACCTTGTGCTGGAACTGCTGCAGGCGAAGTCGATGCTGACCCGCCTACCGTTCGCGCTTGGCCCCCTGGAAGGTCACCGGCTCGTCATCGATGTGCCGGTGCTGACCCAGACCCTGGGCGGCCTGATACGCAGCGGCGCACTCAACGCCGAGATATCTCGGCCCCACCCGGTAGCCATGCCACTGCTCGAAGCAGTGGCCTGACACCTTGTACCACGGACATTCCCACGCCTGTCCGTCTTCCCTCATCCCTCACCAGGAGATTTCCATGGCCCTCATGTTCCCGCGGCTCGCCCGCAATTTCGTGAAGAACGGGTACTTCCCCACGGACGAGCCCACGCTCGAGAGAGTACTCACCGCACTGGCACCCAGCGATGGCCCCATGTGCATCCTCGATCCCTGCGCTGGCGAAGGCGTGGCGATCGGCGAAACTGCTCATGCCCTCGGGCGCGAGCAGGTGCGGGCCTTCGCCGTCGAGTACGACGTCGAACGGGCGCAGCAGGCCAGACAACTGGTCGATCGCTGCATCCACGGCGACCTGATGGACACGCTGATCAGTCGGCAGAGCTTCGGCCTGCTGTGGCTCAACCCGCCGTATGGCGACCTATCCAAGGATGCCGACGGCAACGTCGGCTACCAGGGCCAGGGCCGTGCCCGGCTGGAGAAACTGTTCTACCAGCGTGCGCTACCGCTGCTGCAATACGGCGGGGTGTTGGTCTTCATCGTGCCGCACTACGTGCTGGACGCCGAACTGGTTGGATGGCTGACACGCCACTTCGCCGAGCTGCGCATCTACCGCGCGGTGGAAGCGCAGTTCAAGCAGGTCGTGATCTTCGGCCGCCGGGTTCGCCAGCGCGACCAGGCATCGGAGTCGGTCAAAGCTACGCGCGCGCTGCTGCTGCAGATCGGGCAAGGTGACGCCGAAGCGGCGGAGCTGCCGGTCGAATGGCCGTTCCTGCCATACACGGTGCCTGCCAGCCCCGCCGAGCCGGAGCACTTCTATCGCGTGACGATGGAGCCCGAGCAGTTCGCCGAAGAAGCCGGCCGGCTGCAAGGGCTCTGGCCGACGCTCGACACGCACCTGGGTGCCGCGCAGCAATCACTGCGGCCACCGGCGCGAGCCCTGTCGCGCTGGCATCTCGCCCTGGCCCTGGCCGCAGGCGCGATTTCGGGAGTGGTCAAGTCCAGGACGGGCCGCGTGCTCGTCGTCAAGGGCGACACCCACAAGGAAAAGTCGCTGCAGACGGAATACACCGAACGCGACGACGGCTCCGTAGCCGAGACCCGCATCCTCACCGACAGGTTCGTGCCGGTCATCCGCGCCTGGGACATGACGCCGGGCTCTGCAACGCGGGGTGAGGTGCTGACCATCCGCTGAGCGTTGTTCCCCGACGGTTTGCCGTCATCCTTTCACCCACCGGGGTCATGTCACCCCGCCAGGGTGCCGTGGCCCGTTTTTCTTGAAGGAGAAGCACCATGGCACACGTCATTTCCCTCGCCGAACAGGCGCGTTTTCCCAGCGGCCAAATCCTGATGACGGTCGGCATCGATGAACTGGTTCGTCGCGGCCGGATCAATCCGACACCTTACCTGCTTCGGCATCTGGCCGGCGACTGGGGCGATCTGAGCGATCACGACCGGCAACTCAACGATGCTGCGTTGAAGTCTGGCGCTGACCGCCTGTTCTCGTCCTACCAGATCACGCCCGATCTCAAGCTGTGGATCATCACCGAATGGGATCGCAGCGTCACAACGCTGCTGCTGCCCAGCGAATACTGAGCCACGAGCGGCTTTTGCCGTTTCCTTCTTCCCACCACGGGGCATGCCATCGCCCCGTAAGGGGATGTGCATGCCCCCAACTCTCTGGAGCATCACCATGTCCCTTGATCCCGAAACCGCTGTGCAGGACGACCTGCTCGAAGCGGCAACTTCTCCCCTGACGCTGAGCCTGCAGGACTTCGTGTCCGAGTTCGGCGACGAACTGCTCGACTCGCTCAACCGCGCCAATCCTCCGGTATACGCCGGCCAGGCGCGGCCACAACGCCAGCTCGTACTGGCCAGTCTCAAGCGCAAGCTGTTCCCGGCCCAGGCCGAGGTAGTCCATGCCGCCACCGAGCTGTTGGTCGACCGTGGCGAACGCGCCGCGATCGTCAATGGCGAGATGGGCTGCGGTAAGACGACCGTCGGCATCGCCACGGCCGCCGTGCTCAACGCCGAAGGCTACTGCCGCACCCTGGTGCTCTCGCCACCCCACCTGGTCTACAAGTGGCGGCGCGAAATTCAGGAAACGGTGGCCGACGCCAAGGTCTGGGTGCTCAATGGCCCGGACACGCTGGTCAAGTTGCTGAAGCTGCGCGAGCGGCTCGGCGCCCAGCCTTCGGGCCAGGAGTTCTTCGTCCTGGGGCGCGTGCGGATGCGGATGGGCTTCCACTGGAAGCCCATTTTCACCCGGCATCGTACCCGCCATGGCGACGTAGCGTCCTGCCCGGACTGCGGCCACATCATCACCGACCTCGACGGCGAGCCGATCAATCCGGTCGCGCTGGAAGCCGAGGAATTTCGCAGGAAGTGCAGCCATTGCGCCGCACCGCTGTGGACGCTGATCCGCCCGAGGGGCCTGTCCGCCAGTGACCAGTCCTCGTCCGTGCTCAAAGCCCTGAAACGCATCCCGACCATCGGTGAAGTCACCGCGCAGAAGCTGATGCAGAAGTTCGGCGATGCCTTCCTGGCATCCATGCTGGGCGACAACATCCACGAGTTCATCAACCTGATGGACGACCGGGGTGAACTGGTCTTCTCCGACCGCCAGGCGCACCGCATGGAACGCGCGATGGCGAACATGGAGTTCGGCTTCGGCGAAGGCGGCTACCAACCGTCCGAGTTCATCAAACGTTACCTGCCGCAAGGCACCTTCGACCTGCTCATTGCCGACGAGGCGCACGAGTACAAGAACGGTGGTAGCGCCCAGGGCCAGGCCATGGGCGTGCTGGCGGCCAAGGCACGCAAGACGCTGCTGCTCACCGGCACACTGATGGGCGGCTACGGCGACGACCTGTTCCACCTGCTGTTCCGAGCCCTACCTGGGCGGATGATCGAAGACGGCTACCGGCCAACGAAGAGCGGCAGCATGACCTCGGCCGCGATGGCGTTCATGCGCGATCACGGCGTGCTCAAGGACATCTATTCCGAGAGTACAGGCACGGCGCACAAGACGGCCAAGGGCACCAAGGTATCGGTGCGCACGGTCAAGGCGCCGGGTTTCGGGCCCAAGGGCGTGCTGCGTTGCATCCTGCCGTTCACGATCTTCCTCAAGTTGAAGGACATCGGCGGCAACGTGCTACCGCCCTACAACGAGGCGTTCCGCGAAGTCGCGATGGACACGACGCAGGCCGCGGCCTACCGCGATCTGGCGGGTCGCCTGAACCAGGCGCTGAAGCAGGCCCTGGCGAAACGCGACACGACACTGCTCGGCGTGGTCCTCAACGTGCTGCTGGCCTGGCCGGACTGCTGCTTCCGCTCGGAAACCGTGCTACATCCGCGCACGCGCCAGACCTTGGCTTTCGTCCCGGCTCAGTTCAACGAGCTGGAGGTGATGCCCAAGGAGCGTGAGTTGATCGAAATCTGCAAGCAGGAGAAAGCAGAAGGTCGCAAGACCCTGGTCTATACGGTCTACACCGGCACGCGCGACACCACGTCGCGTTTGAAGATGCTGCTGGAGCAGGAAGGCTTCAAGGTGGCGGTGCTGCGCGCGAGCGTCGATGCCGCCCGCCGCGAAGACTGGATCACTGAGCAGTTGGATCGCGGCATCGACGTACTCGTCACCAATCCGGAGCTGGTCAAAACCGGCCTGGACTTGCTGGAGTTCCCGACCATCGTTTTCCTCCAGTCGGGCTACAACGTGTATTCGCTGCAACAGGCCGCCCGGCGCTCATGGCGCATCGGCCAGAAGCAACCGGTGCGCGTGATCTATCTGGGCTACGCCAACACCTCGCAGATGACCTGCCTAGGACTGATGGCGCGGAAGATCATGGTGTCTCAATCGACCTCGGGCGACGTACCTGAATCGGGGCTGGATATCCTGAACCAGGATGGCGACTCGGTGGAGGTAGCGCTGGCGCGGCAATTGGTTCATTGAGCTCTCGTCACACTTGATCGGCTCCTTCGGGGGCCGATTTCTTTTCTGGGCTTACGTCGTGTTCAGCCGCTATGACGAAGAGTGGCGCAAGGCAGTCCAGCAACGTCGTCAGCACCTCGACCAGACGAGCAATGGTCAAGGCAATCTCCATACACCCCTCCGCGTAATGGCGGCGCGCCAACTCATCGGTATCGATGTCGCCCGTGTCCACACGAAACTGCCGGATGGACTGAAACAACCCGAGTTCTCGGCTGCTGAAAGCCGACGAGTGGATCAGTTCGTTGCGTGGCCCTCGATAGCCATCCACTGCATCCGCGACGCCCAACAGCGCCGCATGGATATCGGGATGCTCCCCCTTCACTTGGGACTGAACGAATCTGTTCCCGCTGCTACTCTCGAACTTGACCTTATCCAGCAAAAAAGCCGCACCAACCAGGCGATGTGCTCGGTCGACGAAGCCGATGACGCGCAAAACGAAGTTCTCGTAGTGGTAGCGGTACACATCGGGGTCTGGGCTGGACTGCTTGCCCAGATCCATCACGAAATCCAGCGTCAAGCGAAGGGCCTGCAGCGCATTGTCCAGCTCCGATACTCGCTCGGCCACGCCACACGCATAAGTCTCTGCGGCCGTCCTCGGAAACGGTGTTCGACCTGATTGCAGCTCAGCCACCCCCTTGGTGAGATAGCTCTTCAGGTGAGGCATTAGCACCTGTAGGCCGGGGTGATCGATCAATCCACACCGGTGTTCCTGTTCGTCGTTTGGATTCATGGTATTTCGCAATCGTTGTTGGTTCGGATTGGCCCGTTGCAGACAGTCTGCCGTACAAAGGGCAACGTTGACATCGACATCGAAGGAACATGGCCAATCCGGGGAGGAGAGGTTCCCTATTGGCGGATGCCTTCAGCAGGAAATAGCACCAAGGTAGCGGCTCCATGTCTAGGAGCCGCTACCATGCGACTACTCGCGAGTTTCCTCTGCCAGACAGCCACGATTAGCGGCTTGGCCGGCGCGCTCTTGCTCACGGGGTGCACGACGACAGTCCCGTCTGAATCCGTTCAGATGCCTACCAAAGCAGCACGAAGCCCTGCACCGGTTTCTGCCCCAGACGAACGCAATGCTACTGCTGCCCGCTACGGCCGCTACACCCTGATTGAACTGGTGCCGGAACCCGCTCAACGGGATCTGATGCAGCAGGTGGTCGAGGTGACCATCCCCCAGCAACTCGACACCCACGTCGGCGACGCCATGCGTCATGTTCTGCGGCGCTCGGGCTACCGGCTGTGCGAGACCGAGGAAGCGACATCCCTGTACGCGCTGCCGTTGCCTGCTGCGCACCTGCGGCTCGGCCCCTTGACCCTGCGCGATGCATTGCTGGTTCTGGCCGGGCCGGTGTGGGAGTTGGCGGTCGAGGATGCTGCTCGTCAGGTCTGTTTTGTGCGCAACGGTGCCTTGGCGTCGAACGGCCCAGCACCTGTTTCCAATGCGGAAGGCGAACAATCGCAGGAGGTTCAGCCATGACCACGTCCCAGATCCCGTTTCCCGGCGACGAGCCTCAACGCCGCCGCTGGTTCGTGATTGCCGGGTGTGCCTGGCTGCTGTTCGTGAGCGTGCTGGCAATCATCAACAGCGTCGGGCTGTCACGTCTGGCCGAGCAGAGCCGTAGCAGTGCCCAGGAGGCACATATCCAGGCACTGACGGCACGAGTTGGCGATTTTGAACAGCAGATCGAGGCCGTCAGGCGCCAACCCAAACCCATTGCCCAAGCCGACCTCGATGCCGTGCGCCAGACCTTGGAAGAACGCCTGGCTCAAACCGAGCATGCACAGGCTGCCGACGACCATACGAACGAGGTCCAGGCCCTGCAGGCGCGCGTCAGTGCGATCGAGGCACGACTGAAGAGAGCAGCGCCCGCTGTGACCACCGCCCCGCGCCGGGCTCCCGAACCCGCCAAGCCCCAGGTACCCGTTCCACCCTTCAACGTGATCGGACTGGAATTACGCGGTGGCGAGCGCTTCCTGTCGGTGGCTGCACCCGGCGCAGCCTCGGTTGTCGACATCTCGCTGCTGCGCGTGGGCGATGCTGCAGGCGACTGGCACCTGCAAGCCATCGAGGCCCGTGCTGCTGTGTTCGGGGTCGATGGGCAGACGGTGCGCATCCCATTGCCGTAGGAGCACACAATGAAACAGGCAGGAGTTCCTACGCCAGTGCAGGCCATGGTCTTGATGGCCCTGGCTTTCGGCATGGTCGACGCCGAAGCACAAACAGCACCCACAGCGCCTGCCCGCACGGCCCAGAGCCAGGTGCGGGACAGCGCTGACGTCGCGCTCCATGAACGTCTGGCCAAGGATTGGGGCCTGCGTCCCGATGAGTGGACGCGCTACCAGCAGGTGATGCAGGGGCCGCTGGGCATCTATTCGCCGAATCTCGATCCGCTCACCGCGCTGGGGATCGAAGCGCGCAGCGATGAGGAACGCAAGCGCTATGCCGAATTGCAGGTGAAGGCCGAATCCCAACGCGTGGACAAGACCCTGGCTTACCAGCGAGCCTATGACGCCGCCTGGAAGCGCCTCTACCCCGGCCAATTGCGCGTCAATCTGCCCGGTGCTCTGTCGTCGACGGTCGGCAACAAGGGCTCGGGCCGGCTGGCGGTATTCGTGAAGGCTGACTGCATACCGTGCGAGCAACGTGTGCGGCAGTTGCAGGCCGCCGGCACCGCCTTCGACGTCTACATGGTCGGCAGTCGCCAGGAGGACGCCCGCATCCGCCAGTGGGCTACCCAGACGGGCGTCGATGCCGGCCGGGTCCGCGCCCGCGCGATCACACTCAACCATGACGCCGGGCGCTGGCTGTCGCTCGGTCTGCCGGGCGAGTTGCCGGCTGTGGTGCGTGAGGAGAACGGCCAATGGCAGCGGCAGTAGGGTGGGCGGGGGTTCGGGCGCTGTTACTGTCGGCCGCCTGTTGCTGGGGAACGGGGGGATGGGCGCAGGAAGTGCCTCCACCGGCCTACCAGATCGCCGCCCGGCAGGCAGGGGTGCCATCTCCCGTGCTGTTCGCCGTGGCTTTGCAGGAGAGCGGCATGCGGCTGCGCGGCCGCTTGATCCCCTGGCCCTGGACGCTCAATGTCGCCGGCAAGGCCGAACGCTACCCTACCCGCATCCAGGCCTGTGCCGGCCTGCGCCGGGCGCTGAGCCACACCCCGGCCCATCGCATCGACGCCGGCCTGGGCCAGGTGAACCTCGGCTACCAGGTGCATCGCTATGCCGAGCCCTGCGAATTGCTGGACCCGTACCGCAACCTGGCGATCGCCGCCGACATCCTGAAGGAGCAGTACGTGCCCGGCGAGGACTGGCTGTCCGCCATCGGCCGCTATCACCGGCCGGCAGGTGGCGCCCCCGCCGCCCGTTATCGCCGCAGCGTCAAACAACACCTGGCCCGCGTGCTCGGGCCGGGGACTTCGCTGGCAGCAGCCCAGCCCTCCACCAGGAGCACGATGCCATGACACACACGCCTCTCATCCTTGTAGCGGGCTTGCTCGCCGCAGCCATCTCCCCCGCCCAGGCCACCTCCGATCCACTGATCGTTGTCGAAGACCGGGGTGGCGTCTCGGCCCTGCCGTACTACCGGGCGCTGAACCCACAGAACGCGCCGGGCAGGCCACCTGTGCCGACGCCATCACCCCGCATCGGCGGGCCGGCCGAAGCCGAGGCGGCCATGCTGCCGGTACGCTCGGCACGGCTTTCACCGGGTGAAGAACCGCGTCGCGTGATCCGTGCACCCGGGCTGTCACCGCTGTTCCTGGTCGGCGATGATGATCGTTCGAGGGCTTGGCTCCGACAGAGACATCAAACCCTACGGGAGCTGCGCGCGGTGGGCCTGGTGATCAACGTAACCACCCCCGAGGCGCTGTCAGCTTTGCGCCGCTTGGCGCCAGGCCTGATGCTGTCGCCAGCCTCCGGGGACGATCTGGCGCAGCGCCTGGGCCTGCGGCATTACCCGGTGCTGATCACCGCCACCGGCATCGAGCCCTGACCAGTAGCCCGGTGAAACGTCCGCCATGGCCCAATCCCAAGCCGTCGAGGTCTTGCTGCGGCCAGCGGTGGAGCTTTACACCGTCGCGGTGTGTGCCGGTGCCGCGCTGCTTTGCCTGGCAGCACCATGGTCGCTCGCACTGAGTCCCTTGTTGGGTATGGGCAGCGCGCTGGCCTTCCTGACCTTCGGTGCCATCCGTCTGCGCGAGGCCTGGGCCATCCTGCGCTATCGGCGCAACATCCGTCGGTTGCCGCGCTACGTGATGACCAGCCGCGACGTGCCGGTGAGCCAGCAGCGGCTCTTCATCGGCAGGGGCTTCCGCTGGGACCAGCGGCACACGCACCGGCTGATGCAGACCTACCGGCCGGAATTCCGCCGCTACGTGGAACCGGCGGTGGCCTACCAATGGGCGCGGCATCTGGAGGAGCGGCTGGAGTTCACGCCGTTTCCGTTTTCGAAGCTAGCCAGGGCACTGGCCTGGGATAGCCCGCTCAACCCGGCCCGGCCCTTGCCGCCGGTAGGCGGCCTGCCACGCCTGCATGGCATCGAGCCGAACGAGGTGGACGTCAGCCTGCCGCTGGGCGAGCGGGTCGGGCATTCGCTGGTACTGGGCACGACGCGGGTGGGCAAGACCCGTCTGGCCGAGCTGTTCATCACCCAGGATATTCGCCGCCAGGTTAGCGGCCAGCACGAGGTCGTGATCGTTTTCGATCCCAAGGGCGATGCCGATCTGCTCAAGCGCATGTATGTCGAGGCTCGCCGTGCCGGGCGCGAGGGCGAGTTCTACGTCTTTCACCTGGGCTGGCCGGACATCTCGGCACGCTACAACGCGGTAGGGCGCTTTGGGCGCATCTCGGAAGTCGCCACCCGCATCGCCGGCCAGCTCTCGGGCGAGGGCAACAGCGCCGCCTTCCGCGAGTTCGCCTGGCGTTTCGTGAACATCATCGCCCGTGCCCTGGTAGAACTGGACCAACGTCCGGATTACCTGCTGATCCAGCGCCACGTGATCAATATCGACGCACTGTTCATCGAATACGCCCAGCACTTCTTCGCCCGCAGCGAGCCCAGGGCCTGGGAAATCATCGTCCAGCTCGAGGCCCGGCTCAACGACAAGAACATCCCGCGCAACATGGTGGGACGGGAGAAGCGCGTGGTGGCGCTGGAGCAGTATCTCTCCCAGGTGCGCGTCTACGACCCGGTGCTGGATGGCCTGCGCAGCGCGGTGCGTTATGACCGCACCTACTTCGACAAGATCGTGGCCAGCCTCCTGCCGCTGCTGGAGAAACTGACCACCGGCAAGATCGCGCAGTTGTTGGCGCCAAACTACTCGGACCTCGACGACCCGCGGCCGATCTTCGACTGGATGCAGATCATCCGCAAGCGCGCGGTGGTCTATGTCGGGCTGGATGCGCTGTCGGATGCAGAAGTGGCGGCCGCGGTCGGCAACTCGATGTTCAGCGACCTGGTGTCGGTGGCCGGGCACATCTACAAGTTCGGCATCGATGATGGCCTGCCGGGCGCAACGACCGGTGTGAAGGTGCCGATCAACGTCCATGCCGATGAATTCAACGAGCTGATGGGCGATGAGTTCATCCCGATGATCAACAAGGGCGGCGGTGCCGGGGTGCAGGTTACCGCATACACCCAGACGCTCTCGGACATCGAGGCCCGCATCGGCAACCGGGCCAAGGCCGGCCAGGTGGTCGGCAACTTCAACAATCTGTTCATGCTGCGCGTGCGCGAAACAGCCACGGCCGAGCTGTTGACGCGGCAATTGCCCAAGGTCGAGGTGTATGCGACGACGGTGATGAGCGGTGCCACCGACAGTTCGGATCCGACCGGCAACACCGCCTTCACCTCCAACACCCAGGACCGCATCAGCAGCAACAGCGTGCCACTGATCGAACCGGCGCACGTAGTCGGCCTGCCCAAGGGGCAGTGCTTCGCGCTGATCGAAGGCGGCCATCTGTGGAAAATCCGCATGCCACTGCCGGCGCCCGACCCGGACGAGGTGATGCCCAGGGACTTGCAGGAACTGGCAGGCTACATGCGGCAGCACTACGTCGAGGCGGACGAGTGGTGGGAGAACCAAGGCGTACCTGGCCTACAGGAACGAGCCCTACCCGATGATCTGCTGGCGGACTTCCAGCAGATGACCACCGGCCGGGAGGCGGACGATGCAGCAGCGAAAGAAGGCTCGGCGTGAGCGATCCAGCCGTCGCCGCGCAGCGCCAGCAAGTCCGCCAGCAGGGGCTGATCGCCGGCCTGGTGACGCTGCCGTTCCGGTTCTTCGGGGTGCTTTGCGGCTCGCTCTTCCTGTGCATCGTGATCGAATGCGTCGGCATGCATTTCTTCTGGCCCGAGGAAGGCTGGCGTCACGCGCAGACCATGCTCAACCACGAACTGGCACTGGTCTCGGAGAGTTTCACGCGCAGCGTGCTGGTGCAGGAGCCTGGGCACAGCGCACGGCAACTCGTGGAACGGGCCTACGAATGGCTGTTCGTGAAGAGTGGACTGATGGACTGGATACGAGATGCCGCCACGCAGTCCCGTACTGGCGCCCAGGGCCAGGCCCGTGACTTTCGTTACTACCTGGGGCAGGTCTACATGCATGTCGAGGGCTACCTGATCGCCTCGGCCTACATGATGATGGTCTTTCTCGTGCGGCTGCTGGTGCTGACGCTGACCGTGCCGCTGTTCCTGCTGGCCGCCTTCGAGGGCCTTGTGGATGGCTTGGTACGCCGGGACATACGCAGCTTCGGAGCCGGGCGGGAATCAGGCTTTCTCTACCATCGCGCAAAGGCCAGCTTGATGCCGCTGGCCGTATTGCCGTGGGTCGTCTATCTGGCGCTGCCGGTGAGCGTGCATCCGCTGCTGATTCTGCTGCCCAGTGCGGTGATGCTGGGAGCTGCGGTGGACATTGCGGCGGGGACGTTCAAGAAGTACCTGTGACCAACAGTGCCCCCTAAGGTCAGAATAGGCCGATCCCCCCTCGTATTATTCAGTCAGACTGGAAGGTCGAGAAGGTCAGGTCGCCCACACTCCATTTCGTCCGCCCTTCAGGCAGATGCTCGTAGGCAGACTGAAGCTCGGGGATTTCCCGCAAACGGTCAACGAGCTCAATCAGTCCACGGCTCGAGGCTCCCCGCGATGCCACTTCTGTTGCCAAGAGTAGTTGGGGCCAGTTTGCATAAAGCGCCTTCTGATGTAATGCAATTTCCTTCAGTTGATGGGCAAAGTGCTTGGCAATCACCAGGCGGTAAACCAGCAAGGGAGGATGCTCATTGCGAAGTTGCAGGGCGCTTCGCAGCCCCTGCTGCCCTACCTTCTGAAGCCAGCTATCAACGGCAACCAACCAATCATGTGCTTGCTCGACGAGGCGCGTACCGCGAGTTCGCTCTGCATGAAGATTAAATCCATAGAGGTCCTGATGCTTTAGCTGGCAGAGCAGAACAAGCCCGGTCGCCTTCTCCATCACAACCAAATCTATGTCTGTCAGCAGTTTCTCGGGCACCTTGGCTTGAATATTCTCGTGGAATGAAATTCCGTTGAACGCTTTTCCAAGAATCCGCTTGATGGCTTTCTGAAGAGATCCTTCACGCGAGCACTGATTTCGGTCGTAATCCTTCGGGAATTGGTATCGCAGCGCCTCCAGCAAGAATCTCACTGGTTCACTACGTGCGCCCGCAAGGCATCGAATGAGTCCTTGATCGGAGCACTGTACAACCAGAGGAATTGGGGCGCCCGGTGGAGATACGAGGTCCAAGTTGTGCCTCCCACAGGAGAGCACATCAAATACCGTTCTTGCATCGTCCACTCCCAACTCTTCAAAATCCTCGAACACACTACCAAAGCAGTTCACCGCCTCCCTAAGATCTGCAATGAACGGCTCCACATCCGAGGTAATGGTGAGCACGTTTTCCAGCCTTATTGATCCATCTTTCCTGACCAGCGCCTCAGCAAACCTCTCGTGCCTCATGTAGTTGGACAGCAAAAATGTCAGAGCAAGAACATAATGCTGATAACGCACCCCCCCGAACTTCAGAGCATAGTGGAAGCTGTCGAAGCCTTCCTGCAACTGGATATTTTGGTAAGCCAATCCGAAGAAATAGTCATCGAGCAATGGGTCGGCATCATATCCAATGAAATACCTTCCCCAAGGCCGAACCAAGGCAGATAGCTTTTCCTCAACCTCCACGTCCAGGTTCCGGATCGGTTCTGCCTGCATAAGATGCTCGAACTGTCTCCTGGATTCAAATGTGAAACCCTCGAGGACATCCTTCTCATGGCCGGAGCTATTCACGAGCTTCTCCGGCAACTTCACGTTGAATTCGCCTTGCTCGCCCTCCACAATCGATCCCACCCCCATGGCTACGTACTGAGCGACGCGGCGACCGTGCTGAATCATTCCTAGGGCCGAGGCAAGCTCCAAAACGGCCCTAGACAGCTCAGGGCTCCGTGGGAAAGACACCACCGGAGCATCGAACGATGGCCGACTACTGAGAGCAAGGTGGATTAGTCGCACCACTCCAAGCTGGAGGATGTAATAGTGCTCTTGCTGCTCATAGGTTGGTTTTTGGGTTCTTGTGATGTTGTAGTGATACCAGTCGAGTTCGCTCAACGCGCACCTGAGTTGGATACCAAGACGGTCGCCAGCCAGTCGGGGAACGAGCTTGGCCTCTTCCTTGTTGAGTGCCTCGAAGAAATTGCTGATTGCTGATTTCATAGGCCAATGTATCGCTGCACATCAGCACTGGCAGGAAACGTTTGATGGCCAACTTCCGTCAACAACCTAAGCATCAACAATAGCTCCTTCCGCACGCCCCTTTCCTAGAACATCTAGAAGGATCGCACACTGCTTTTCAGTGGGGAGCTTCGCAGGTATCTGCATAGCAATCTTGAGAATTCCGATCTCTTTTGGTGTGAGAAGCCTCTTCTCTAGCAAGATGCGATGAAGACACTCCCATTCCCGAGCTGAAATAGCCAGCACCTGCTGCTGTGCCTCGATACCGTTATCGACTTTCTGTGTTTTCTTGGCGGACCTGGCCTCTGCCGCCTGAAGCTCGAATGATAGGAGCTGATCGTAGAAATCCTGATGGAGCAACCTCTCGACATCCTCTATACGAACCAGAATCCGCGTCCAGCATGCCTCTCGCTTGCACCATTCCGAAATGTTCGAGATACCATTCGGAGGCTTGATTATGTCCTCGTTCACCACGCCTGCCACAATGGCAATGGCGGTTTCGAGAACTGGATCTACTTTCTGAGCGTTCCATATCCCCAGAAAGTCGATGTTTTCCTTCCTGCGTCTCGTGATTTCGCCCAACACAGCAAGCGTATAGGCCACAATATTCGCGCGATACCCTCCGTTGTACCAGGGCTGCGCCGAAACGATCCGTTCCGTCGCTCGGAACACAATCCCACGCGCAACGGCTCTCTTGAAATAGAACTCGTTGAATGTATCGGATGACTTTTCCCATTCACTGCCGATCCGCATCGCATATCTCGCAAAATTCTTCTGATAGCCGAGATTCACCCATCTTGGATGCTCGTCCCAGACATTCTCGAACTTCGCGAGGTCTGTCTTCGTAAACATCTGCGGCTTTGGGTGCTCTGCCTTGAAGCGACGTTGTTCTCCGGGCGTGAGGTTTGATTGGGCGTCTGCATATTGACCCCGTGCACGTTCATAGAACCATCGCGTTTCACGCTGCACGCCTTTCTGTGCCGGCGCCCAGATACGTCTGGAAAACCCTTCCATTCGCACATGGAATGGGTGGTTGGAGAAGAAGTCAGCAGCATTCACCCGATTCTGTGTATTTGCATACTCCGATATTTTCGGAACAACCGTTTCACTTTGCTGACTGTCGATAACCGACAATTTCATCTGCACGAATATCTGGGAAAGATCCGCCTTGTCACGTTCCCTTGTATGAAAAAGTGAAGCTGTGGTCTGACCGCCATTGACGATCTGAAGGTCCACGATCCTTGTGATGACGAGACCCGAATCAGTCATCCTTGCCTCGATACTTTGTGCTGTAGCCGTAATCCCGTTGTTGTAGGCAAAGAACATTCCTGGTTCGTTCAGAATGGTGGCCCTTATCCCTTTGTTCACGCTGCCTCTGGCTTGAAGAAATGTCCTCACGTTCTGTTCAAGCAAGCGTGCTCTGAAATCGTCATAAAGACTTGCCAGGATGTCGGCGGGCATCACTACCAGATAGGATTGATAGGCAGCAGTACCCAAATGTGCAGGGATGCACGGGATCTCCTTGCCGAACCTTTGGGCAAAATCAAGATCGATGGGCTCTTTGTGACTACGGGAACTCCTCTGGCGATGCAGTCGAGAGATATCCCATATGTGGTAACTGGCCGGGATTCCCAACACTTCAGCATCGGGAATCTCCTGAACCTTCTCGCTGAGGGTGCGCTCGGAAAAGAGAAACAGGTTGAGGCGGCGAATTGTTTCCCTGCGATCATGGATCTGTCTGGACAGGCCATACTCTGGCGATGTGACCTCCAGTTCATCAGCCAGTCCTTTCGTGAGACTCGCCTCGAAAAAGTTGGCAATGCGCTTGAATGCGGCATCCACTTCCGACTTGCTCAGGGAGATCAGTTCATCGCGAGAATCGAAATCGGCAATGAAAAGATCCAAGCCCCCCTCATCGTTGAACCAATGACCATCCACACGCATGCCACGCTGAGCACGAAAATGGCAAAGCTCAAAACCTTCTGTAAAGCCAGTCTCGAGAAGCTCATTCGCAACCGTTTCCATGAATTCGGAAAGGAGAAAGCTACCGTTGCTCTCAGCGCCGGCCAGAAGCTCTTGGCGAAAGTCGTGAAAGAACCCCTCGCGTGTCTGCATCATTACCCATCTCCGAAAACAGCTACGCCATTGCATTCATAGGGGACTATGCTTTCCAGTCGAATATCATAGGCAACCCCCGCTATTCCTGTAGGCAGTTGTGATCGCATGAGGCGAGGAAAGCCATCATTGACTCGATAGCTTCGCACTTCGCTGACGACAAGGCGAGGTTCATCATATTCGGGAAGCGGGGCATAGCCATGGGCAACCAGTTTGCGATCGAAGGCCTCCACGGCATCCGCCTCGCCAAGCCTGGCCTGAACTGCTGCGACAATTTCATTGAGTGAACGCGCATCCACTGAACCAGGCAGATCACTCAGGCGATATATACGCAGGAAGAGTGCATCGTTCAGTGACTCAAGCTGGTCTTCCGACGAAATTCGAATCGTGCTGCGCTCTGCCCCGGAGAGTGATTTGACCTCGACAGCCGTGTTGCCGAATATGAAGTCTTGGTGCGACCTCTCTGGACCAAGCCAGGCTTCAACGGCGGACGAGATCGAAGTCATCCGGTCAATCAGTTCCATCAGGAAAATGATTTCGGCAAAGAGCCCCCGGACCTCCTCAGCCGACAGATGCTGGCTGCACCCGGACATGAATGTCTTCCATCGGCGGATATGTGCGAGGGAAACCGCGAGCGAACTGGCTGAGTCAGTAGCGTGCTCCAATGCTGCTGCTAGCGTGTTGCAGAGCCCTTCGAACAGGTCACGGTCAATCTGCCTCTCAAGGGAAAGAACAAGGCGCTGCATCCCTCTGTCACTGCCACGCAGATCGACATCAATCCCGTTTACCGCGACTGCGGCTTTCCGATACTGATCGGCATGATTGCCCTGAAGCTCCACAATGAAAAGGCAGGCCCCACTGCTGTCTCGTCCCCAGAAGCACGGAACAGCCCTTTCACCGGCAAGCTGTCTTACATTGAAGTCCGCTCCCGGAACTGTGATGCAATCCCACGGCGAGGACTCATGCATCATAGTCCTCCTCTTCGTCAGGATCGTCGGCATACCCCTGCATCTGCTGGAGCCAGACTTTGTTCACAACAACGTTGATAGTCGTTGAATAGTCCCCACAGGGAAAGCTGACACCGAATGCGGCAATCGGTCCCACTATCGACACGCCCTTGGGTTCCAAGCTGTGAATCATGAGGAGCGGTTTGTTTCTGGCCATCCGGTAATGTGTATCGGATACCGCACCCAAGCCGTTCTCGCCACCGGCCAGTGTCTCGGCCTCACTGCGCTGCGCTTCACTGAGGCCAAGCTTCTCATCACCACGCGAGGCAACTCTATCCTTGTTCAGCCGCCACGCAGTACCATTTGGCTGGTCCTTTCCAACGACGCGCTCCTGATTTCTCAGGGTAAACGGACTTTCACCGCCTGAACCGCCAGAAGGCGAAATCAGCAGAACGTCAGCCAGCGGACGCTTCATCGCAATCCGTTCAAGATAGCTCACCACATTCGACCTCTCTCCGGAAAAGGTCGAATGACACTCGAACCTTGTCAGGAAGTCCTCAACCACATCGATCGGCACATCCCTGAATATGAAACCCTTTTCGGTGAGCTCTGCAGGTCGCCCACCGAAACCAGTCCGCCAGTGATCGGCTATCAGTGCAAAATTTCTGGCGTTCACTTCAGAATCGGTGGAGACCTTGTAACTTTCCCGCAACCGCCCACTGAAGCTCTGTTCGACTGTGACCTCCTGGCCGGCTCGCATCTTGTTGGCTGCAGTTATCAGAAGGCTGTCCGGATGCGAGCGAACATAGAGCCCGAAGTCCTTCGGACTGAGGCGATCACGCCGCATCCGTTTGACCTGTTGCACAAGCTCCTCCGCGGCATCGGCAATGTGGGCATACCAGTTGATCGAGTCACGTGAGAGATGAACGCGGCAGAGATCCTCGAAGCCAGGCCGGTACCCGAACCAACGCCCCATCTGCATGAGCGTGTCGTACATTTTGGTGTTGCGATACATGTAGCTGACCGTCAATCCTTCGATGGTCAAACCGCGCGAGAGGCTCAGACCACCGACAGCAATGACAGTCAATCCGACGCCTTCCTTTTCGTACCGGGTGTAGTCGAGCACCTCGTCGCTCTTACTGTTGATGACATAGAGTTGAAGGTGATCGAAGACTCCGTTGAGTGCAGCCTTCACTTCGGCCCAATCGAAGCCGGCATCGCCGTACTCGGCATCGAAGGCCTGCTTCAATCCCAGCATATAGGCGTTTCTTGACGAAACCTCCTCCGGCATCGCGTAGTTGGCACGGACCGCCTCCCTGATCTTCTTCTCCCTGAGACTCAGAAAATCGCGCACAGCCTTCTGCACAGGCACGAAACGGGAGACATTGACCATCATTGAACAGTGCTTTCCGACCTGCCCACGAAGATTTCGAATGGCACGGGCGACAAGGAACTGGTCAAGGGCACGATAGAGACTTGGCGGCAACTCCATGACTGGATCATCACGCTTGTGCGAATAGGGAATGAGATCTTCGCAGTCATCGATAGGAATGACGATCGATTGACTGCTTGCCTCGTCAAGAAACACCTTCTCGGCTCCGAAATAGGATGTTGGTGCATCGAGGCAATAGATGAAATCGCGAGGAAACAACTCTTCCTGCACATCATCGTCATAGGCGTCCGGGTTGATGAAAATATTGGCAAAGGGCGTTGCCGTATAGCCAACATAACAGGACTTCGCGAACAGCCCCAGAATGCGTCGAATCATGGCATTCGTCCGGGTCGGATCCAGATCCTCCTTGTTCGTGTTGATCGATGCGTTGTCTGCCTCGTCATCGATCAACAGCATGGGCACATTCGAAATGCGGCCATCCTTTTCCGCGTTCAGTTCCTTCAGCCATCTGTGCAGTGCCGTCAGCGTCGTGACGTTCTTCTTGATGATCAGGATGATCGGCTTGCTGAAGTCGTTGAGCTCCCAACCACTCTCGGTTGCCGTCTTCTTGTTGAAGTCGCTGTTCACATTCGTCAGTGTTGCCGGATGTGGATACCCTTGGCTGAGACCAACACCGATCTTCTTGCGTTTATCTTCAGGATCGCTCGACCGGCCAATGAAGGCCTCGTCGAGCCGTTGCTGTGTCTGCCTGCGTAGATTGTTGTGAATGCCGGCAATGACGATGATGAACTTGTACCCAGCATCGGCTGCACGTGCTATCAGGCCAGTGTAATTGGCTGTCTTTCCCGACTGCACATGCCCGATCACAAGGCCACGACGGTTCCAGCTCGTGCCTTCACTCAATGGATCCTGAAGGTGCCCGAGAATGCGGGTCGTGACATCGCTCAGTGACTGGACCATCTGTGGAGGCCAGCCTTCATTGCGAAGGAATTCCTCGTACGCCCTGGCGTAGGTCCAACTGATGTCTTCGCGCTTGTGGACCCACTGATCATCGTGTTTCGCATTGACATCGATCAGCGAGACGCCTGACCCCATACGGGTTACCACCGATTCCATCGCTTCGGTGACGATATTGCGAAGGTCCCCCGCATAGCCGAATATTGCGGCAAGCTGCTTTGCCTTTTCCTCCACCTGCTCACGCGTTGGCGTCTCGGGCATGTTGGCAAGGCCCGAGATGAGCGCGTTGGCGATGTTCCGTTCTTCCGTGATGGCTGTGACGCTCATGCAAATGCCTCGCTGGTGAATTTTTCGGCCAGTTCGATCTGACCATCGAAAAGATGCGTGGAACGCACTATCTGAAGAAAGGCATTCGCATCACCCGGTCCGTCGCCGTACAGGACCTGCCGCAAACTCCTCAGGCGGTCCATGGTCAAGCTTTCATCCACTGTTTTCTGATTGATCTCGCGAGGATGGGTCGAGTAATCGGAATAGATCATTTCCACCGGCAGGGAAGCAGCAATCGAATCAAGCAATACGCGAAGCAGGTCTGCATCCTCGGAGGAGAGTCTTTTCCCTAGCGATGCGATGAGCGGGTGCTGCTCGTTGATCGCGAATCGAATGCCATCATGATCGACGTAGCGTTCCCAGAACGGAGCCCGGTTTTCCTGGAACAGCTTCTGCCCGCGCCCCCGATGCACTGTCACGCTACGGCCAACAATCCTGGCAATGATCTGGCGCAGGCGTTCCCGTACAGCATGCGGTGGGCGTGCTCGAGATTTCTTGATGTCGATGGTCCAGGCTTCGTCGAGACAATTGGGAAAATCGATCTGCACCCGCGCCAACTTGGTGGCCTCACCTTTGGGCACCAGACGGAACCAGTCACCCCATGCCATCAGGCGCCCATTTCGATAGACATAGCCCCCCTGGTTGGAGATGAAGTCACTGCGATCCTGATAGTAGTCATACTCGGATGCGGACAGACGGCTATGGTGCGGCAACACATAGGGCTGCAGACGTACTTCGGCTTCACCAATCCGAACTATTTCTTCTGGAAGCACCTGTGTAGCCGGATTCTTCCTGCAGAAAGGATCGAATGCGGTTATCTGGTGGCCATTGATGGCAATTGAAATCCTGGGATAGCCCTTGATCTCGCCGGAAAGAAACCGGTGAAATACAAGAGAGAGATGCCTGCCCACCACTGCGAGCTTCTCGTTGACGATCTCGTCCCGACGATCTCCAGCCTCGTCTTCCATCAATCGGTCGAGTTTTTGCCAGATGACGGCAGTGCCGTGACTGACAAGTCGGTTCACATAGGGCAGCACCTTGATGTCTGCCCCATCCAAGATACTCAATAGCCAATCGTCCGCAGCATCGATTCGATCCAGATCCCATTCAGCCCCGTGGAGAGCACCACCTCTCTTGCTCACGACCGTTAGAGAGCGGCATTGAGAAAACGATGCCGTCTTCAGCCCAAGACCAAAACGCCCGAGATCCTTTGGTGAACGGAACTGTCTGGGGTTACCGGTTCCATGGCGCATTGCAGCCAGCAACTCACCTTCCGTCATTCCCCTGCCGTTATCCAGAATGGCGACAAGAGGATGCTCGCCGGAGACGTTGCAGATGATGTCGATCATGTCTGCGCCAGCGGAAATGCTGTTGTCGACCAGGTCAGCGATGGCCGTTTCGAGTGAGTACCCAAGATCCCTCATCGAGGCCGATAGGCAGGCCGCGCTTGGTGGGTGTCTGTGCTCCCGCGCCATCAATATCCCCCTCGTGATTTCTTGCGAATCAGCTGCATGCTAAGCTTCCGGATATCGTCTCGCCAGCCACTTCCCCTCGGTCGGATTGGCTGGCGGATGTGCGAAGCGGCGTTTTCCGCAGACATCCAGATGAAATGCCTCCAAGGCCATGCGCGTCCCGACTACCCCTCAGCGCAGCCGCATGATGTCGAGCATTCGCGGCAAGGACACCTGGCCGGAACGGACCCTTCGCTCCCTTCTTTTCGTCAGGGGATTCCGCTATCGACTTCATGTCAGAAAGCTGCCCGGCTCCCCTGATCTTGTGTTCCCGAAACACAGGGCGGCAGTGTTTGTCCACGGCTGCTTCTGGCATCGGCACAACGGCTGCCGCTATAGCACCACCCCCAAGACCAACGTGGAATTCTGGCAGAAAAAATTCCAGGAGAATATCGTACGCGACAGGCGCCATGTTGAGATGCTCCAGGCTCTTGGTTGGCGTGTCGGCATTGTCTGGGAATGCGCATTGAAGCATTCGATCGAGGAAACTGCGCGAATTGTCGAGGAGTGGCTTCATGGCAAGGAGAGTGCTCTGATCGTGGGCGAAATCGATCCCTAGTCGGCCTCGGCAAACAGAGGCGGTCTGCTACCTTCCGACTGCCCTCGCCAGTTCGTATCCACTGAGATTGGTGTCCGCTCCGTGCCCCCTGTCTTTCGTCGCTTCTTCCTGCTCATTTCATTCAGGAGACTTCGCACGACCTTTGCCAGCTTGTAGGCCAGAAGCGGCGGTACGGCATTTCCGACCTGAGTGTATTGTTCCGTACGATTCCCTGCGAAGAAATAGTTGTCAGGAAACGTCTGGAGCCGTGCAGCCTCTCGGACAGAAAGGCTTCTGCACTGCGAGGGGTCATAGTGGATGTAGTAGTGACCATCCTTGGCAATGTGAGCCACTACAGTGGTGGCGGGTTCGTTCCCGCACTGCACCCGGAACCGATCCTTGAAAGGGATTTTTTCGGATTCTCTGTCAGCGCGTACATTGACGTGATTTGGCAGCAACCGAGGGGGAAATACATCCAGCCCTGGGGAATAGCCTCTTGTTGCAGCATAACCGGCCGAAAAGAGATATCGGGCAAGATCGGATGCCATATGCGAACGGGACTCGTGCTGGCAGACACCTCCCAGACTCCGGTCATGCAGCCACCTCTGGAGCTCGGTTGGTCGTTTCGGCCTTCTGTACTTTCTTGGAATATACGAACTTCCGCTTGAGGAATGGATGGCGGCCACAGCAAAGGCCTGTAGTGTCTGGATCATGGAAGATTCCATTCCAGTTCCCCATCCATTGACATACGAAGAAGCCGCTTGGACAGCCCCACGCCAAGCTTCCAATGAGTCTCCCCGTGACAATCTGCTCCTGATCTTCGGAAGATCTCCAATGGTCTCGCTGACTGTGGCCGGACGGGAAACAGGAGTCAGCAATTCGTGTTGCGGTATGTCCAACCCCTTCCTTACTCCGAGCAAAATGACTCGGTGCCTGCACTGCGGTATCCCGAATTGTTCCGAATGGATGATGTAATCGGTTGGCTCCAGTGAATCACCGGCCCCTTTCTTGATGAAGGATCGAATCTCATACTCGAGTCCATCCGCCGGCATTGAAAGATCAGCAATGATCTTCTCGAACATTGGGTTGCCGGAATGGGTAGACGAGAGTAAGCCCTTGACATTCTCCATCACGAAGATAGTCGGCTTGTGAACCTGGATGATTCTGAGGTACTCCCTGTAGAGGAAGTGCTTTTCGTCCTTGTGGAACTCCTTGTCCTTGGCACGCCTGGAGCGGCCTGCGACGGAATACGCCTGACACGGAGGTCCCCCGATCAGAATCCAGGTTTCCTGCCCTCTCAATGCTGCTCTGATTTCAGAGTCGATGTTTTCTTCATCGGATTTGCCCAGTTCAAGACATCTCGCCTCTTTCTCCGCATGCGCGAAGGCATTGGCAACAGCAGGAATCTTGCGGAATGAGGCTTCATCAATCTCGCCACGTATGTAGCTGTAATAATGCCTTACATCATTGGTGCCGCGCAAACGCCTGAACACTGCTCTCAGCGTAAGCGTGCGATGTGCGACTGGAGTTTTTTCTATGGAAAGTCCGATCTCGAAAAAAGGTCGTTCCTTGTGCCCCGTCAGAGATGCAAATCCCTCACCGAGACCTCCGGGACCAGCAAAGAGATCAATTATGGGAATTGGCATGCCTTATATTCTCTATTGTCATTATTGATCATGGATTCTGGAATCCTCTTTTGATGCATTCAACAATCGTGATCCAGACCATGTTTCGAGGTTGGAAACTCAAGCCGGATTTAGCACAAAAATCGAACCTGCCGCAAGACTGACTCGCACAGCAAAAATCCTCTGGGCATAAGCTATGAGGGCATACACTGATTTGCACTTTACATGTTCTTGCCATGTCCATGCTCACCCGAGCAAGGTGGCCGCCTGAACCATCTGCTCATGCTCGAATGCCGGCGCGTAGTCATCCAGCTCCGACTGCCGCAAGCCCACATCTGCGCTGAGTGCCACCTGCCGCCAGTTCGCCACCACGGCATGCACTTCGGCAAGGAAGGCGCGAGCCCGCACTTCGTCTAGCCCGAAGTAGGCGGCGCGTGCCATCAGCATACCCACATCGGTGATCGGCCCATCTCGCTCGGACAGCCAAGTCTTCGATTCCCTCTCCTTGTCCGGGAACGGATTAATGTCGAAGGCCGGCGCCAGACGCCACTGACCGTGGGCCACATGCAGGAAGCCGTGGTTCTGCAGGTGGTCGTCCACGTTGGTAATCAGCAGATTGAATACCAGCCGCCGCCAGAGTTGCCGCACATCCTGAGCGGGGGCGTGGCCGTGGGTGCGGATGGCATCGGCGATCTCGGTGTAGCTACGATCTTCCTCGCGTGAAGCCTGCAGCAGGGACGCAGCGGATTGGTACGGGATGCGGCCATCCGCCTCATCGCGATCGAAGCGTCCGATGACAGCCACCGGCACCTCGCCCAGCAAAACGATCCGTGCCGGCGCCGCATCAATGCCTGCCAACACCGCCAGCTTCAAGGCCAGCACCTCGCCACGGGTGACGCTGCGCGCATCGCCCACACTCGGGAACTTGCCGATGGCGAGTCTGCCGTCCTCGTCCACCAGTGTGCACTTGGGCCGCATGCCGCCCAGCGAGGTGCCCTTGCCCTGCAGATAACGCAAATCCTCGGCGGTTTCATCGCCGCGCTCGACCGCCCGGCTGGCCAGAAAGACCCGCTCCAGTTCGATCAGAGGTGGTGTGCTGCGCCGCCCACCCGTCGTCGTCCGGTGCCAGCAGGTGCCATCCGGGTCACGTAGGCGTAGTGCGCCAACCCGGCTGAAGTCATCCACCGCGAGCAGATAGTCCAGCTCCGTGAGGGCCGGCAGTCCCGGATCACCCTTGCGACGCTTGGCATGGTCCCGAGCGATGACGCGCCGCCCCCAAGCATCCGGCGCGGTGTCCGCGATGGCGCCATGGAATACCGAATCGTGGGGCGAGGCCGCCTTGTGCGATTGGTGTCCCGCCAGCAGTTGCAGATCGGCCGACACATTGAAACTCGCCGGACTGGCCAACCAGCTCTCGTCGTAGGCGAAAGCGCTATTCTCGCGCCGCCCCTGGCGGACATACACGAGCGACCCCACCGGCACGCCCGCTTTGCCGACACAGAGCTGAACCTGCCGGCGGATCGAAGTGACAGGCGCCTTCACAGCGCCCCCGAGGTGGCAGGCTTGCTGCGCACCCGCTTGGGTAGGCGCTCATCCATCAGCGTCAGGCCTATGTCGTCCTTGGCCGTATCCAGGAGATTTTCCAGCGACTGAATTTCACCAAAGACATGCAGGGCGCGAGCGAAGAAGTGGATGGGTATCCGCACATCGCCTTTCTCCATTCGCCGCACGGTAGACAGAGATGCGCCCATGCGCTCGGCCAGCGAGGCCTGGGAGATATGTCGCCGTCGGCGCGCCAGTGAAATGTCGGCACCGAATTTCCGAATCGCCCGTTCGACGGGCAGCGGGATGGGGGAGTACATGGCAAGTGTTCCCATGAGAGCGATCATGACTCGTAGAAGTCTCTAGAGGATCGATTCTATACAAGCATGGGTGAGTTGGAAATAACAATTCTAAACAGAATGCTTATGACCAAAAACGACTCGTGTCGGAGTGTTATTTTGGTTGCTCATCTTGACGGTGTTCCGCTAGGACATCAATCCGGTCATCCGTTGATTCTCTTTCCCTGCTGCGAGCACTGAGCGCCCGCCTCAGCATCACATCATTCGCCTCAACCGGGAATGGCACGATGGGACAGACCTGCCGCAGCATCTTCGCATGGCCGCATACGCTGGCCGCGCTACCTTGTGCGCTCGTCCTGACCTGCGCGACTCTGCAACCCGCCCATGCCGCCGACGACTCGCCCGAGCGTGAGCGCCTCGCGGCCCTCGTGCGGCAGATCGAACTGGCCGACCGTCTTGCCGAACACGCGGCCAGCACAGCACCGCAGGAACGCGCCCGCTACCACTTCGACTATGACCGGCTGCGCGGCGACCTGCAGCGTGTAAGAGCCGGTCTGCAGGATTACCTCGTCCCCCTGCGTGCCCAGCCCCGCGACCCGATTCCATTGAGTGGCGATTACCTGCGTCGCGATGCACTCGAGAAGATTTCTCCATGACGCCTTCCGCCGATCAGGTTGCTGCCTTTCAGGCCAACGGCGGCTTTTCGCCCGGGGAGGTTTCCGCTGTTGTGCTCGGTTTCGTCTTCGCTGTCCTCCTGTTGTGGGGGGTATGGGCCATCCGTACGGCTTACGTGGGCTGGGCGGAACAACGGCTGTCCGAACGCCAGTTTCTCGGTGTCGCCGTTCGTTTTCTGGCGATATATCTGGTGCTGAGCTTCTTCCTTCTGTCCTGACTTTCACGAAAGGGTGAATCCATGAATTTTCCTTTGAACCCCCGGCGTGCAGCCGTCGCATTGCTTGCGTCTGGTGCCGCGTTCACCCCACTGATTTCGCTGGCTGCCGGTCTGCCGACCATGGAAGACCCTTCGCGTGGTGCCGGCAGCGGCATCATGCAGACGTTGCAGAATTATGGTTACGACATCGTGCTGCTGATTGCACTGCTCGTGGTCGCTTCGATGTTCGTGGGCGTCTGCTACCACGCCTATACACGGTATGCGGAGATTCACACCGGCCGCGCAACCTGGGGCCAGTTCGGGCTGACCGTGGCGGTGGGTGCCATCCTGCTGGTCGTCGGCATCTGGCTGCTGACCAAGGCCACCGGCGTACTGTGAAAGCGGGCAGCAATGGCTGACGCCAAGGAAAACCCCGGTGATGGGCTCGTGACCTTCCTGCCGCACCGGCTGAACCGGCATCCGGTGGTCGTACGCGGCCTCACCGCCGACGAGCTGTGGATCTGCGCGGGGCTGTCGGCGGTGGCCGGTTTCCTGACCGGCGTACCGTTGGCCTGGCTGACCCACAGCATTGCCATGGTGCCGACACTGATCGTCGCGGGCATCGGCATTGGTGTATTCGCTGGTGGCGGCTTCCTGCGTCGACAAAAGCGAGGCCGGCCCGACACCTGGCTGTACCGCCAGCTCCAGTGGCAGCTCACGATCCACTACCCGGCACTCGCTGCCCATGTTGGCGGACGCCGGCTCATCACCCGCTCGGGCAGGTGGAGCACGCGGCGACTGCGGCCCCCCTCCTCCAGAGGTACACCATGAGCCGCTTTCGAAACGAAGTCGCCCATCTGCAGGCCCACATCAAGACGCTGCGCCTGGCCTTTGCCGCGCTGTTCGTGGTGGCGATGCTGCTGGGCCTGGGCTGGTGGAGCGCCCCCAAGAACATGACCATCCACGTCCCGCCGGACCTGCGCTCGGGCAGCACCCGCAAGTGGTGGGATGTGCCACCGGAGAGCGTCTACGCCTTCACCTTCTATATCTGGCAACAGGCCCAGCGCTGGCCGAGCAACGGTGAACAGGATTACCCACGCAATTTGAAGTCGCTGGCAGCCTACCTCACGCCGAGCTGCCGCGCCTTTCTGCAACAGGACTATGAATTCCGGCGCAACAACGGAGAGCTGCGCCAGCGCGTTCGCGGCATCTACGAGATTCCGGGGCGCGGCTACGGCGACGATCCGGCCTTGCGGGTGCGTGCGGTATCCGCTAACGACTGGGTCGTCACGCTGGATGTCAGCGCCGACGAATACCTGGGCTCGGAACAGGTCAAGCGGGCCCTGGTGCGTTATGCGCTGAAAGTCGTGCGCATGGATATCGACCCGGAGCGAAACCCCTTCGGCCTGGCGCTGGACTGTCATGCAAGGGCGCCGCAGCGCATCGAAACGCCGACCGCCGCGACGACCAACCCACCTGATGCCGCAGATACTCTGCAAGGAGGCGCACCATGAAACGCTTCGCCTCGTCGGCCCTGGCGAGTCTCCTCTTGAGCCTGGGCTCTGTCGCCACAAGCCACGCCATCGAAATCCTCCGCTGGGAGCGCCTACCCCTCGCCGTGCCGCTGCTGGTCGGCCAGGAGCGCGTAATCTTCGTCGACCGCAACGTGCGCATCGGCCTGCCGGACAGCCTCGGCGCCCACCTGCGCATGCAGAGCGCGGGCGGCGCGATCTACCTGCGGGCGAGCGAAGCGATTCCACCGACCCGGCTGCAACTGCAGGACGTGGAATCCGGCGCGCTGATCCTGCTGGACATTGCCGCCGAACCAGCCAAGGCGGGCCAGGCACCGTTGGAACCGATCCGTATCGTCGAAGGCGATGGGACGCCATCCCGCCCCGAAAATCCTGCCACTTCCCGTGCCGATGAAGACGAATCCGGCAGCACGGGGGAGAGTATCGGCACCTTCACCCGGCGCGCCACCCCGGTGCCCGTGATCCTGACCCGCCACGCCGCACAGAACCTTTACGCACCGCTGCGCACCGTGGAGCCCGTGCCCGGCATCGGCCGCGTGAATCTGCGCCGCAACATCTCTCTGGACACCTTGCTGCCGACGCTGCCGGTACGCGCCCAAGCGCTGGCGGCCTGGCGGCTCGAAGATCAGTGGGTCACTGCGGTCAAACTCACCAACACCTCGGCCCGGCCCCTGGAACTCGACCCACGGGCACTGCAGGGTAACTTCGTGGCTGCCACCTTCCAGCACCCGAACCTCGATCCGGCAGGACGTACCAGCGACACCACGGTGGTCTACCTCGTCACCCGTGGTCACGGCCTGGCCGAATCGCTGCTACCGAAAATCGCGCCCATCAATGCGGTACAGAACCTGCCGCCACCGGGTGCAGCCGGCGCCACCGGCGTAGGCCACCCGAGCACAGGAGGCATGCGCGATGAAGAGTAATCCGCTGCTGAAGTGGCTGCTGATCCCGATGTTGCTGGCCCTTGTGTTCGTTGGCATGAAGCTCTCGACCAGCAATCCCAAGACTCAGTCTTCTCAGCCCGGCGCCGATCAGCTATCCCCCGAGGAAATGAAAGCTCTGGGGATCGAGGGCGATACACCGCGCGACACCGTGGCCACGTTGGTCGCCCAGGTCAAACAATTGCGCAACGAGTTGCAGACGGCGCTCAACGACAACAAGAACCAGAAGACCGAGAACGAGCGCATGCGCGCCCGAGAAAGCACCATCGACCAGCGCATCCAGAGCGCATTGGACGGTGAGCGCGGTCGCCTGCAGCAGGATCGCGATCAGTTGAGCAACGAGCGACAGCAGACACAGGGCCTGCTGCAAGATCTGCAACGACGCCTGGATGGCCTATCGGGCAAGGACACGCAAGCTGGGCAGGCCGATCTGCCCATCGGTCTGGGGCTCGAAGACGGTGACGGCAGACATTTCGGCGGTCTAGCCGGGGGTGCCCGGCCCGGCGCCGCTGGTACCCGCTGGGTGGAGCCCGACGATGGCAAACCGGTAAAGAGCGGCGCCTCCACTGGTACGCCAGTCTTCCCGACCAGCTTCGCCCCCGCGCAGAAGACACTCACCGGCGTGGCCGACAGCATGACCGATACCGCAACCGACATTGGTCGGCGTGCCGTGGACAGCAGTGCCAGGCCGGTCTATACGGTGCCGGCCAACTCGACGCTGATGGGCTCGATTGCCATGACGGCGCTGATCGGTCGCGTGCCCATCGATGGCACCGTAAACGACCCGTACCCATTCAAGGTATTGATTGGCCCGGACAACCTCACGGCCAATGGCATCGACATCCCCGATGTGGCCGGCGCCGTGGTCAGTGGTACCGCTTCGGGCGACTGGACGCTATCCTGCGTGCGCGGCCAGATTCGCAGCGTCACTTTCGTCTTCCAGGACGGCACCATCCGCACCGTGCCGGAAGACGGCGGGCGCGGCCAGAACACCAATCAGACCGGTGGCACGGGAAGCGGGAACGGCACGACCCAGGGTGGTCTGGGCTGGATCAGCGATCCCTACGGCATCCCCTGCGTCTCCGGCGAGCGGCGCAGCAACGCCCAGCAGTACCTGGGCTCTCAGGCCCTGATCACCGCGGCCGGTGCCGGCGCCGCCTCGCTGATCCAATCTGACAACGGCAGCGTGGCGGTGGTCTCCAACAGCAACGGCTCGCTGGGCACGGTGGGCATCTCGGGCAATGAAGCCATGGGGCGCATCCTGGCCGGTGGCGTGCGCGACATGGCCGACTGGGTCAACAAGCTCTACGGCCAGGCCTTCGCGGCGATCTACGTGCCGCCTTCGGCCAGGGTCGCGGTGCATCTGGAACATCCCCTCAACATCGACCACGACGCCAAGGGGCGTCGGGTCAACCATCGTCCCGGAGGCAACCATGCGTCGGACCTCGATTGAAGCCTTGGCGGCGCTGTTCACGTTCGTCTTGCTGGGCGGTTGTGCCACGAGCAAGGACGAAGTACTGCCCCACGGCAACCACACCATGCTGGACGTATGGCACCAGGAGACGGGCGGCCGCGCCATTGAGGGAACCAGCGGAGTGCTGGCCGGCCGGCGGTTGCTGGATGCCCGCCAGGACCTGCGCCGGCCGCTGACGGAGATCGACCTGCAAACCACAGCCGCCAGGCAGGCGGCCTACACCCGCAGCGCCGCTAACGAAATCCAGCGCCAGTTTCGGCGCCTACCCAACCCGGATCTGGTGATGTACATCTTCCCGCACCTGGCCGGCAGCGACCCGGTGCCGGTACCCGGCTACTCGACGGTGTTTCCGCTGTACCAGCGGGTGCAGTACGCGATGCCTGGCGAGCGGGTGGAGGACTACTGATGGCCCGGTCCATGCCGTTCTCCTTCCTGCGCAAGGCCACGGCGCCTGTCGCCGAGGATAGGCCAGCCGACGATGCCTGGACGCGGCATGTGGCACGGCTGGCCGCACACGGCATCGGCGAACCCGGTGGCGTTCGGAGCCGCAAGCCGGCCACCGAAGAGGACACCCAGGCGCTCTACGAGGTGGCGCCATCCTTCGCCGATCTGCTGCCCTGGGTGGAATACCTGCCGCAGTCGCAATGCATGCTGCTCGAGGACGGCCAATCCGTGGCGGCCTTCTTCGAGCTGGCCGCGGTCGGCACCGAAGGGCGCGAACTGGCCTGGCTGTGGCAGGCACGCAATGCGCTGGAGAACGCGCTGCAGGATTCCTTCGACGAACTCGACGAGCATCCCTGGGTGGTTCAGCTCTATGCCCAGAACGAAGCAAGCTGGGACAACTACCTGCGCGAACTGGCCGGCTATCTGCGGCCGCGGGCTCAGGGCAGCGCCTTCAGCGACTTCTACCTGCGCTTCTTCGCCCATCACCTGCGCGCCATCGCCAAACCCGGCGGCCTGTTCGAGGACACCACGGTGACGCGCCTGCCGTGGCGCGGGCAGGTCCGGCGCGTGCGCATGGTGGTGTATCGGCGTACTGCGTCGGCATTGCTGCGCCGGGGCCAATCGCCCGAGCAGGTGCTGGCCACGATCTGCGACCGCCTCGTGGGTGGCCTGACCAACGCCGGCGTGAAGGCCCGGCGCCTGGGCGCAGCCGACATCCACGACTGGCTGCTGCGCTGGTTCAACCCGCATCCAACCTTGCTGGGATCGGAGGTCGAAGATCTAGAGCGCTTCTATGCGCTGACCCGCTATCCCGATGAAATCGACGAGGGCGAGATCGAACTCGCCAGCGGGGATTTCGCCCAGCGCCTGTTCTTCGGCCCACCGCACTCCGACCTGGACAGCGGCACCTGGCACTTCGATGGCCTGCCGCACCGGGTCATCGTGATGGATCGGCTGCGCATGCCCCCGGCGACCGGTCACCTCACCGGTGAGACGCGCAAGGGTGGCGATGCGGTCAATGCACTGTTCGACCAGATGCCCGAGGACACGGTGATGTGCCTGACCGTGGTTGCCACGCCCCAGGACGTGCTGGAGGCACACCTCAACCACCTGGGCCGCAAATCCGTGGGCGAAACACTTGCCTCCGAGCAGACTCGTCAAGACGTACATCAAGCCCGCAACTTGATCGGCAGCGCTCACAAACTCTACCGCGGAGCACTGGCCTTCTACCTGCGCGGGCGTGACCTGGCTCAACTCGATGCGCGCGGCCTTCAACTGGTCAACGTCATGCTCAACGCCGGCCTGCAGCCGGTGCGCGAGGAAGACGAGGTAGCGCCGCTCAACAGCTACCTGCGCTGGCTGCCCTGCGTTTTCGACCCTGCCATGGACAAGCGCCAGTGGTACACCCAACTGATGTTCGCCCAGCACGCGGCAAATCTGGCTCCGGTCTGGGGCCGCAGCCAGGGCACCGGGCATCCGGGCATCACCTTCTTCAATCGGGGCGGCGGACCGATCACCTTCGATCCCCTGAATCGGCTGGATCGGCAGATGAACGCCCATCTGTTCCTGTTCGGCCCAACCGGCTCGGGCAAAAGTGCAACGCTCAACAACATCCTGAACCAGGTCACCGCGATCTACCGGCCGCGCCTGTTCATCGTCGAGGCAGGCAACTCGTTCGGTCTCTTCGGGGACTTCGCCGCACGCCTGGGCCTGTCGGTGCACCGAATCAAACTCTCGCCCGGCGCCGGGGTGAGCCTGGCACCGTTCGCCGACGCCTGGCGGCTGGTCGATACGCCCAATCAGGTGCAGACCCTGGACGTCGATGCGCTGGATGAAGAGCAAGATGAAGCATCCATCACACAACGGGCGGACGAAGCCGACGAGCAGCGCGACGTGCTGGGCGAATTGGAGATCACGGCGCGGTTGATGATCACCGGCGGCGAAGACAAGGAAGAGGCCCGCATGACGCGCGCCGACCGCAGCCTGATCCGCCAGTGCATTCTGGAAGCAGCCCGGTGCTGTGCCTCGGCAAAACGCACGGTGCTCACGCGGGACGTGCGCGATGCGCTGCGCGAACGCGCCCAGGACGCGACCCTGCCCGAGGTCCGCCGTGCTCGTCTGCTGGAAATGGCCGACGCCATGGAGATGTTCTGCCAGGGTGTGGATAGCGAGATGTTCGACCGGCCCGGCACACCGTGGCCCGAGGCCGACATCACCATCGTCGATCTGGCGACCTTCGCCCGCGAGGGCTACAACGCCCAGCTCTCGATCGCCTACATCAGCCTCATCAACACGGTGAACAACATCGCCGAGCGCGACCAGTTTCTCGGCCGGCCGATCATCAACGTCACTGACGAAGGCCACATCATCACCAAGAACCCACTGCTCGCCCCCTACGTAGTCAAGATCACCAAGATGTGGCGCAAGCTGGGAGCCTGGTACTGGCTGGCGACGCAGAATATCGACGACCTGCCCAAGGCGGCCGAGCCCATGCTCAACATGATCGAGTGGTGGATCTGCCTGTCCATGCCACCGGACGAGGTGGAGAAGATCGCACGCTTCCGGGAACTGAACCCTGCGCAGAAGGCGCTGATGCTCTCGGCACGCAAGGAAGCCGGCAAGTTCACCGAGGGCGTGATCCTCAGCAAGTCGATGGAGGTGCTGTTCCGCGCGGTGCCGCCCAGCCTCTATCTCGCATTGGCGCAGACCGAGCCGGAGGAGAAGGCTGAGCGCTTCCAGTTGATGCAGCAGCACGGCATCGGCGAGCTGGATGCCGCCTTCAAGGTGGCCGAGAAGATCGACCGGGCCAGGGGCATCGCTTCCTTGCCGTTGGGAATGCTGGCCGGGGGTGGTGTGTGATGCGCTGGCCTGGACAACCAAGCGCCCGGACTGTCTCGCTGGGACTGGTGGCGATGGTGGTGACAGCGATGACCATCTGGCTGTTGTTGCGCCCGGCGACGACACCGACCGATGGACAGGCCTTAACAGCGCCCGCCCATCAGCACGAATCAGCACCTACGACCGCAACCTCATCGCCTGAAGCCGGGCCACCGTGGCGCTATGGCCGGCCCGGTGCTCGCTACACCATCATCGAGTATGCCGACCTGGAATGCCCGTTCTGCCGAAGCTACTTCCCAATCCTGAAACGCTGGATCGATGCCCATCCCGAAGCGAACTGGCAATGGCACCACCTACCATTGGCGATACACGAGCCAGTGGCCACAGCAGGCGCACGGCTGGTGGAATGTATGGGTGCCGCCGGCGGCCAGACGGCGTTCTGGCAGGCGCTGGAATGGGCCTATGCCAACACCCGTAGCAATGGACAGGGCTTACCCGGGGGCCTGGCCTATCCTGATATCACACCGGCCGCGAAGCAGTGCCTGGCAAGTGATCGGCCTGATACGCTGATTCACGCCCAGGCGGAAGAGGCGGCCCAGAACGGCGTCAGCGCGACGCCGGCCTTGCAGCTACGAGATCGGGAAACGGGCAAGTCCTTGCTGTTGCTTGGCCCGGTCGAGGGTGACGCCTTGCTCTCGGCGATCGATCTGCTGTCAGCTGGCGGCCCGCAGGCCGGCGAATCCTCTTCATCCCCAGACATGCCCGCCGCCCCCGTCGGCGACATGCCCAGGTAGCCCCGGTCCTCAAGGCTACGGCACGAGTCCTTCGTGCTGATCGACCCCCGTTCGCTTCGCATCCTGTCCGCGAACAGCCGTCGCCCTGCGATGGTGGATGCCTTTGCGTCATCTATCTCGTTCCATCGTCCCCAGGAGGGTTTGCCCTCCCGGGGCAGGCGCCCTCCGATTCTTCCCTTGGAGGTACGCCATGTCACTCGTCATCGCCGATTCCCGCCCGGAGTCGCTCAACCTCATCGCTGCCCAGCATGAAGACTGGATCGTCCAACAGGCCATCACCCTGCTGGAAAAACGGGTCTTCAAGTCGGGGCCGGCACTCTCCAGTCCCGCCGCCGTGCGCGACTACCTGCGCCTGAAGCTGGTTGCGGAACCCAATGAGGTCTTCGCGGCCGTATTCCTCGACAGCCAGCACCAGGTGCTCGCCTACGAACCGCTGTTCAAGGGCTCTGTCGACCAGACCTCGGTGTATCCGCGAGTAGTCGTTCAACGTGCGCTGGCGCTCAACGCCTCGGCACTGATCCTGGCCCACCAGCACCCCTCGGGCGTGACTGAGCCCTCATTCGCCGACCGGAGCCTCACGGACCGCCTCAAGGCCGCGTTGGCGACGGTCGATGTACGTGTACTGGACCATTTCATCATCGGCAAGGGCACACCGTACTCGTTCGCCGAGTCGGGGCTGCTGTAGCCAGCACAGCGGGAGCTTCGGCTCCCGTTTTTCTTTTCGTGATCGCTACAGAAAGGCCTTCACTGGAAGTACAAGCCCATTGCGAATTTGCATTTTCAGTTGCCCACTTGCCGCGACTGGGCGGAAGCGTGTTGCAACGTTCTGCTCTTCGGTGTACCACCCCACCTTGGCAAACAGATCGGGGAAAGCCCAACAGATGGCTACGAAGACATATTCATTGCCACGCTGACCAATGCGCGTTATGACGACGCCAATCCATCGCTTATCGCACATTTGGCGGCGTCGCTCTGTTCATCGCGGATGTTTACGGCATCTATGGCAACCTGTTGAAATACGCTGTCACTATATCGCGGTAACGTGCTCATGATCACGGATAGGCAAAACAGCGTCATTCGAGCGAAGTGGTACGCGAGAAGAAGAGAGGGGAGCAATGTTGAATGCGAGTCTTAGCCTGACCGATCAGGCTCTGAAGGATTCCTTCGTCGAAGGCAGCTTGGTGATCGACTGCCTGGAAATCAAGCTGAACAGAAACGGGCCTGGAGAGCCGTCAAGCTTTGCCTCTGCAGGCTTCCTGCTGGCAAGCCCCGAGCAAGGGATCGAGGGACGGTTTGTGATTGCCCGCAGTTCACACCAGCCCTATGACATGTTCGCATCCATGCGTGAGCAGAGTGAGCTGCGATCAGGGCAGCTCATCCCACCTTCCCGCTACTTTGCGCTTGAAGCGAGGGACATAGCTGGCAACCTATGGATCAATCCGTCCGCGACTGTCGCGATCGAGCATCGGCTCGATGCGTTCATCGTGAAGGTGTCGTGCTCGTGGCTACGTTGTGAGTCGACTTTGGAGAGTTCGGCCAGCGCGACGCACATGGTCTTCATGGACGAACTCAGTTTCCCGGACAACGTCATCCACTCGCAGCGGGTCTTGGAAAGAGGCAAAAAGCAATGGAAGCTAAGTTCCAACTCCTCGGCTGGCGAGGCTGCTGGCATGCTTGTGACCTACGATGCGCGCGTCGACAGGCCCGGCCCCAGCTATGGCGAGTTGTTCGCCGCGAACCAATCCAAGACTGCTCTACCGGACAACTTCGACGACAGGCTCGTCGAGGCGATCCGATTCTGTACGGCGACGGTGACTGAACCCGTAATGCGAGAGACAGTGCACAATGGGAAAAGGGTGCTTGAACTTACGAGCCATCGCCCAGCAAACAAAGGAATGCTTGAGCCGCCATTGCAACCCAGGGGCAACGACGCAGATTTCTACGGGCTTTTAGAGCGCTATTTTTTCTACGCAGCCGCCAACGCAGCGGGAAGGGACTTCGCCCCGCTGTCAGCGAAGGTTGGCGGGCTTTTCGCATTAAAGGGGGTCAATCTCGACACGATAGCGCTACTCGTCTCTGTCGCCGTTGAAAGTGTTCTTGGCGAAAAATCGTTCCAGAAATTGGGAACCCCCTCCGTCACCGTGCTTGAACAACTCAAACAGATGATCAAGCACATAAGGGCAGCGGCGCAAGTCGAACCAAACTTCGTCAAGCGCGTCTGTGACGTTCTCGGCGGCATAAAGTCCAGCCGAGCAAAAGACAAGCTACATGCATTGGTCCTTGCTTCAGCCATCGATGAAGCAGATCGCAAGGCTTGGAACGACACTCGCAACAAAGCGGCCCACGGATCGTTCGAGATCGACCCGGCGAAATTTCAAGAACTTATTGACGTCGTGTTTCGCCTCTCTGCACTCGTCTACAAGCTCGTCTTCTTGCAGATCGGCTACAAGGGTAAGTTCACAGACTACGGGGAACATGACTGGCCCTTGCGGGATTTCGCAGCAGACCTGACGTCTATTTCCTCTGGCTCGGTTGCAGCGACATCCTCACCGGTCGCGGCTAAATCCACGGTGGAACCGAGAGAACTGAAAGATACAAGCTTGTAAATCCCGAGCTGACCTCCTGCAAGTTCCTGAGGAAGTGAGCTCGATCAACTTTATCGCCCACGGAACCATTTCACCAGTCCTGATGCGTCAGAAATCGGCGCATACCCAGTACGCTTTGTTTCTCGATTTGATGGAGCTTCGGCGTTTGACTACGCCCCTGATCTACTTCCGGGGCGTCCGATATGTCGGCCTTCCTTTCCTACTGCTCGCCGGGATGGCCGGCACTTTGTCTTGCGACCACGCTAACCGCGTTCAGCACTGGCGCCTTCACTGCCGATGTCCTCGTTGTCACCGACAGCCGCCACCCAATCAAACCCATAGGCGGCGAGCTGATCATCGAGCTGGACCAGCCCGCCCGTATCGAGGCTGAGCTTTCCGCAGGCCTGCCTGCCGATCCCAATCATGCCTCGGCCCTTGCGCACCAGCGACTGAGCACGGGCCGCTCTGATCTACAGCGCCGGATAGTGCAGGCTTATCAAGGCGTGGCCGATGCCTGGGGTCTGGGGATCGCCAAGATTCCGGCAGTCGTGGTTGATCGGCGCTACGTGGTCTATGGCGAACCCGACGTCGCACGTGCCGTCACTCGCATCCATACCCACCAGATTGCCGATCGGAGTACGCGGCCATGAAGGGCTTGCTGATCGCACCCACAGGACACTTGCGCGCAGCCATGGCTGCCGTACTCCTGTGCGGCGCCACGTCCGCCCTCGCCCTCAGCACCGCCACCATCACCTCGTCGGTACTGTCGGTCGATTGTCTGGAGTACCGCGTGGTCGGCATCTGCTACTGGCTGTACTGCACCTGGACCGGCTGCTCGGTACGCACCTCGGTGAAGGTGCGGCACTACGTGCCGGACGCCGTCGTGTCCAGCTATGCCAACACCGGCGAGAACCCGTGGACGGAAGTTCGTTCCATGAGCACGCCCAGCACCACGGCCCAGGCCGGCGGCGACGGCACGACCAACCACGACAACGAGAACAATCTCGCAAAATTCAAGAACGCCGATGTAATCGGCCACCCTGGCGGCTATGTCTTCAGCCAGTTCGCCAGCAGCACGAGATACGCCTGCGAGGGCGCAGGCACAGCTTTCGTGCCTTACCTGCTGAGCACTCTCGACACAATGGCCTGGCGCTACAACATCCCCGAGGTCGCCTATCCGGAATCCTTGATCCCCGGCATGCGCGAGATCGGCGCACGTACCAGCGCCAACCTGTGGGGCAATGTCTATCCAAGAGGTGGCTTCCTGCATCAGACGGACGACTACATGAGTGGAGCCGTAGTTGCCCAGCGTGCGGGCGACGTGGTGACCCGGCGTCAGCAGCCCCATGTTTATCAACCCCTGCTCGCCGATTCCCACGACGGCTACTGGCCGGCCGGTGCGCTGAAGGAAGGCGACGCGGCCACCGGCAAGTGGCAGGAGCTGACGCCCACCCTCTCCAACACCTGTGCCGTCTTCCCTCACAGCGACACGCGGAAACAGGCGCTGCAGGACGACTACGCCTGGGCGCTGTGGCGGCCCTATGCCTGTTGCGAGCGCAAGGGACAGATTTTTCTCGGCAGCGTCGATTTCCAGTGAGGTCCCCTGAATGAAAGCATCTCTCTCGCTTCTCGGCCGCCGCATCCGGCCTCGCCTCCTGGCTGCGGCACTCGCATGTGCTGTGGCAGCTGGAACCGGCGTTGCCTGGGCCCAGACTCGCATCGACCGCACGGGTGTCAGCGTAAGCGGCAGCGTGATTGGTGATGACGTGCTCTACAGCATCGGTGGCGGCCGTGCCGTGTCCATGAGTAGCGCCGGCAATATGCAGAGCATTGGCGTGGGCGTTGGCTGGAACAGCAACCTGATCTGCGGAAACATGAGCATCACGACGACCCTGCAGAATCAGTTGAACGGCATCAGCAATGGCTTCCAGCAGATCATGTCCTCGGTGATCCAGAGCGCCACCAGCGCCGTAGCCTCGCTGCCGGCACTGATCATCCAGCGTGCCGACCCGGGTCTCTACAATCTGCTGACCAACGGCGTGCTGCAGGCCCGGCTGGATTTCGACCGCTCCAAGATGACCTGTCGGGCCATCGCCAACCGCCTGGCTGATATGGCTGGTGGCCAAGCTGGCTGGGACCAGCTCGCCGAGGGAATCACCTTGCGGGATTCGGTAAGCGCCAACGGCGATGCCGTTTCGGCCGTCGAGCAGGCCGAGTCGAACAAGGGCAACAGCGGCGTGCCATGGGTCGGTGGCAGCAACGCGGGTGGCTCGGGCCAGAGTGCGATCAAGGTTGTGGGCGACGTGACCAGGGCCGGCTACAACCTGCTCAATGGGCGCGGGGTGACCGATACCTCGTCCATACCGCGATCCGCCTGCGGCAACCGGCTGACCTGCCAGACCTGGAGTTCCCCTCAGGCAGCAGCGGACTTCGCCAACCGCGTTCTGGGTGAACGCGAACAGCGCACCTGCGAGAGCTGTACCAAGACCCAGACCACGCCGGGCGTGGGCCTCACCCCGGTAATCCAGGAGGAATACGACACCAAGCTGCAGGCCCTGCAGGAACTGGTGACGGGAACCAAACCAACCACGGTGGCGAATCTGGAGGTAGCAGGCAGCAACTCGCTGCCGATTACCCGTGGCCTGATCGAAGCGCTGCGCGACGAGCCCGACCAAGATCTGCTGGGTAAACGCTTGGCCTCTGAAGCCGCCCTGTCGAGCGTGCTGGAGAAGGCTCTGCTGTTGCAGCGCACGCTGCTGACCGGCAAGAAGGAACCGAACGTGGCTGCCAACGAACTGGCCGTGAAGGCCGTCGACCAGGAAAACGGCTCGCTGGAACAGGAGATCAACAACCTCAAGACAGAGCTGGAACTGCGCCGCACCCTGGCCGGCAACTCGGCGATGGCCATCGTGCAGCGCCACGGCACCCGTGCCAGCGGCTCACGCGGCATCTTCGAGGGGGATACCACGCGCGATCGGCTCAAGGAAGTGCAGAAACCGAGGTCGACACCATGAGCACGAGAGCCTGGATCAAACCGATGTGGCTCTTCAATCGCCATGTCGGCCAGAACCTGCTGTGGGCGTTGCTGGTGGCTGGGATCGCTGTTGGCGTCAATGTCGCCGGAATCCATCTGATCGGCGGCCTCGGCGACTGGGAGCGCTGGCTGCGGACTCATGCGGGCTATTTCTTCGCCTGGCGGCTGCTGCTCTACAGCGCGACGGCCTATGGTTGGTGGCGAATGCGCCAACGCCTGAGGCTGTACGAACCAGGCTCGGAGACACTGAACCGCCTGCGACGCAGCGAGATGGCGGCCCTGCTGTCCGTCGTGTTGCTCGAAGCCAGCCAGTGGCTGAGGTAAGGCCCGCTCCATGACCCTCTACACAACCGACTACCTGGAGTATTACCTGACCCTGGTCGGCTGGCTGGTGAACAACGGCATCTGGAACATCCTGGTTGCCAGTGGTGTGTTCGCCCTGCCCTTCGTTGCCATCGTGGTGCAGGAGTGGCTGCGCGCCCGAGCCGAAGTGGCTGACGAAGGCAACAAGGGCGTGCTGTCCTCGATGCGCATCGAGAACCGCGTGTGGGTGGCAATAGTGGTAATCCTGTTCGCCGGCATTCCCTTCATTCCAGTAGATCTCTCCACGATCAAGTTCGATACGAGCCGCTCCGCACAATGCCAGGTCAGCGTGCCCCAACCGGCGAACACGGGCTGGTCCAACGCAACCACCACGCTCAACAACCAGAGCGCACTGGTACCAGTGTGGTGGTTTTTCATGCACGCGATCTCCAAGGCCGTGACCGGCGGCGCGGTAGCGGCCATCCCCTGCGGCACGGACCTGCGGCAGATGCGCATGGACGTCGACGCTACCCGCATCGACGACCAGGTGCTGGCCCAGGAGGTCGGTGACTTCGTACATGACTGTTACGGCCCCTCGCGCGCCAAGCTGTTCATGAGTCGGCCAACGCTTTCCGGCGAGCAGATGAACGATGTGACCTGGATCGGCTCGAGCTATTTCCTGAACACGGCCGGCTTCTACGACACCTACCATTCGAGCACGCCGCGCATGGCCTGGCCCTATGACACCAACCGAGACGCCGGGCTGGCCCAGGTGGATAGTGGCGGTGGTTACCCGACCTGCCGGCAGTGGTGGTCGGACGGCGGCAACGGGCTGCGTACCCGGCTGCTCGCCCAGGTCGATGCCGATCTGCTGACCCGCCTCGGGAGTTGGGCGGGTTTCCTGTCGCAGGACGAAGTGAACGATTCGGTGATCCGCACCGTGGTCTCGCCAAGACAACAGAAGATGAACCAGGGAGCGGTCTATTCTGACTATGGCGGTCAGATCGAGAAGACGCTACCCAATATCGTGACCCGTGGTGGTGCCGATCTTGGACTGGCAGCCGGCGCCTTGGGCTACTTCCCGGCCATGGATGTAGTACGCCAGGCGCTACCGATGGTGCTGTCGCTGCTGAAAATGGCGCTGGTCATCTGTATCCCACTGGTGTTGCTCTTCGGCACCTACGAACTGAAGGCACTGGTCGCGGTGAGCTGCGTGGAGTTCGCGCTGTTCTTCGTAGACTTCTGGTTCCAGCTCGCCCGCTGGCTCGACAGCACGATCCTCGATGCGCTCTACGGCTGGGGCTTCGGTGCGAATACACCGCACAGCAACTTCGACCCGCTGATCGGGCTGAATAATGCCTTCGGGGACATGCTGCTGAACTTCGTCATGGCGACGATGTTCATTGTGCTGCCTGGATTCTGGGTTACCGCGCTGGGTTGGGTAGGTATTCGAGCAGGAAATGCACTGCAGGGCTTGTCAGAAGGTTCCAAACCGGCGGGACAAGCTGGATCGAAAGGGACCGGCACAGTCATCCGCGGTGCAAGGTAGGAGAAAACCTACCGTTCATCGTGAAAGCGGGGATCTGGATCGTCGTCGTAGTTGATCGGATCGTAGAAAACGCTCTGTTTGTGATCAGCTTGATTTCCGTCCCCCAGCACGCATTCCTCAGCGTCTGCCTGTTCAGAGCTTCGCGCAGCCCACGCACCAGAGATTGCGACAACCGTAAAAAGTACCGTGAGCCAAAACGCGGTGTAGAGCAGGATACCGATCACGGTGAGCTTGACGAGCAGCAATACCATTTTGACAACGTTTGGCGCCCATCCCTGCGCAAGCAGCCAGCCCTGTACCCGCCGATCCATACGCACACAGCCTCGCCATGCCCGGCCCAGGGTTCGACCGAGGCGTGAGGGGAAGGTGGTCGGTGCGGCGGTCTTCATGGTGGGCTACCTCATGATCGTTTATGGCGTCGCGTTTTACCTCGATTGTTGTTCAATACTTTGGGCACTTCAGGCGCGGCCCGCTTCAAGGATCTCGATGATCTGGCTGGCACTTAGTTGTCGCCCCAGGTCCAAAGTTGCGCGAATCGGCTCGAATGCGGCAACCATGCGGCGCTGACAGGCAACCGAGGGGCTGTGCGAGTTGAAGTCCCGTCCCTTGAAGCGCGAGAAGCGATTCATCTTCTCGACGAGAAAGCGCGCGATGCTCATCAACTCCGCTTCGTTGTTGCCATCGAAGCCGGCGAACCTGGGCGCATGCCCGTGGTTTGCTGTCTCCACCTTTGCCAGATCGCTGGGTTCGAGCTTTTCGACTCGCTCCTCGATGAAGCTCCACATGTCCAGGACGTTGACCACGAGAGACACGTCTGCGGGGCGGTCGGCATGGTTGTGAAACAGTCCCTGCATCTCCCAGGCGGGTGCCCAGTAGTGGCCACCATAGATGACCTCGGCCATGAGGTCGACATCGGTTTCCGTGGGGACCTTCAAGTGCTTGGCGATGTCCCGCAACAGCATGAAGTTCAGCTTGTCGCCAGCACTCAGGTGGATGGTCTTGCCCGTCATGGCGCCCAGACCGATGTCTACCAGTTGCCGCAAGGCATCCGAGCGCGAACTCGCCCTGCCCGTCTGCTCCATCCAGTCGTCAATGCGCTGCAGCAGATCTTCGTCTATGCGCAGTTCCAGTCGTTCAGTGCGTACCATGCAACCCCCAAGAAAGCTACGGCAATATTCCGTAGTAACGTACAAATGTACGTAAGCATCAGTCTAATGTCAATGATCTTGGGCTAACTTCCGCTGGCTGATTAAATTTGGTCTTGAAAATAGCCTAAAAGGCTAGTTTGCGCGATGCGATCCTGTAGATGAAGGATCGTTGATTAGATTTTGTGGTATTTTTCTACTATGGATGCAAATTCACGTCATCAAGTAATCAAGCGCCTGCAAACGGGGCTACCCCGTGGAGCGCCGTTCGACCTGACCACCCTGGCACCACTTGGGGTGTCGGCTCAACTCGCCGCGCGCTACGCCGAAGGCGGCTGGCTCGTGCGCCTGGCCCACGGCATCTATGCCTTCCCGAACGACGACTTCGGGGTATATGGCGCGTTGAAGTTCCTGCAACAACGCGTGCCAGGCCTGCACGTCGGCGGCAAGAGTGCGCTGGCTCTGCAGGGCGTGCGGCATAACCTGGGTAGCCGTGACACTCTGGTGTTGTGGGGCGATGCTCGTTTCGCGCTACCTACTTGGTTCACCTCGCGTTTTCCGGCGCGCTATGCTCACGCCAGCCTGTTCGACTGGCCGGATGACGCGCTTGCCAGCAAATCCGTGACCACACCTCCAGGCTTGCCCGATGGGCTGCGCGTATCAACCTCCGAACGCGCCGTGCTGGAGATGCTGTACGAAGTCGGCACCAAGCAAAGCCTGGAGGAAGCACGCAACCTCTTCGACGGCGTGCGCTCGCCGCGCAAGGACTTACTCGGCCAACTGCTGGCCCACTGCACGAGCGTGAAGACCGTGCGGCTGTTTCTCACTTGGGCGCGCGAGACCGGGCTAGTGGACGCGGACGATCTGCTGGCGCGCTATCCGCTGCGCACGGGCAGCGACAAGCGCTGGATGAGCCGGCTTCCCGACGGAACCTTGTTGAGTTTGAACCCGCATGGATAAAAGCTACGCAGATACCGTTCGCCTGTTGCTGACCGTCGCGCCGGATGTCTTCGCCAATGACATCTTCGCGATGAAGGGCGGCACGGCGATCAACCTGTTCGTACAGGACATGCCTCGCCTGTCGGTCGACATCGACGTGGTGTATCGACCATGGCAAACGCAGCGTGAGGAGGCGATGGCCGCAATCAATGGTGAGCTGGCTGCCATCTCTCAGCGTGTCGCGCGGCTGGGCATCCAGACACGTCTGGTGCGCAGCAAGGATCTCGGCGACACCAAGCTGATCGTCGAGAACGACACCAGCCAGGTCAAGATCGAAGTGAACGTCGTCTTCCGCGGCACGGTGCTCCCGGTTGAACGCCAGCCCTTGAGCGCCAGGACCGGCGACCTGTTCGGTGTCGAGTTCGAGGCGCCGATTCTGGCACGCGATGAGCTGTATGCCGGCAAATTGGTGGCAGCCCTGGATCGACAGCACCCACGCGACTTGTTCGACGTGTGGCAGCTCTACGAATCGGGCGGCCTCAGCGATGGCATGGTCGAGTGCTTCGTGCTCTACCTCGCCGGCCATAACCGGCCGCCGCATGAAGTGCTGTTCGGCAACGACAAGGACATCGCAGCGGAGTACGAGCGCGCTTTCGTCGGCATGACTGAAGTGGAGTGTTCGCTGGAGACACTGCTCGCCGCCCGTGCACAGATACGACAGGAACTGCCGCGACGCCTGACCACGAGTCACCAACAGTTCCTGAGCGGGTTGGTGCGCGCCGAGCCCGACTGGTCGCTGATGCAGTGCGCGCACGCGGCCGAACTGCCCGCCTTGCGGTGGAAGCTTGCCAACCTTGAGGCGTTCCGCAAACGGCGCCCGGCTGATTTTGAAGCCCAAGCCAACGCTCTCGATTCGGGACTGGGCCAGGCCTGACGTCGATCCTGCAGCGCCGGCTTGCCGGGATTGCCCCGTGCCGCATTGATCGTGGCGCCCAATCGCTGACGCCCCTATACCCAAAGGCTTCCTAAAAGCCAAAAGGTTGGGGAAGGGGCAAAGGAAGGGCGCCAAGGGGAAAGGCCCTATCCTGAAAAGGCCAAAAGTCTCCCCCGACCGGCCCGTCATCCGAATTCCGCCATGCTTTCGCTGTTTCAACGCAAACGAGTGTCGCCCGCAGCCGACGCAGCACCGACACCCACATCTCCCACCGACCCAGGCAAAGGGCTGATGCGACCGGAACCGGCCGCATCGCTGCTGGCCACACCCCGGCGGCAGAAGCTGCTGGAACACATCTGGCAGCGCACCTCGCTGTCGCGTCGCCAATTCGCCACCCTGTACCTCGCGCCCCTGGAGCGCTACGCGGAGCTGGTTCAGCAGTTCCCTGCGTCCGAAAGCCATCACCACGCCTATCCAGGCGGCATGCTGGATCACGGCCTTGAGATTGTTGCCTACGCGCTCAAGCTGCGCCAATCACACCTGCTGCCAGTCGGTGCCAGCCCTGAAGCCCAGGCTGCGCAGGCCGAGGCCTGGACCGCCGGCACTGCCTACGCGGCGCTACTACACGACATCGGCAAGATCGCCGTGGACCTGCAGGTCGAATACGAGGATGGCACCCCCTGGCATCCCTGGCACGGCCCACTACGACAGCCGTACCGTTTCCGCTACCGCAAGGATCGGGAGTACCGCCTGCACAGCGCGGCTACCGGGCTGCTCTACACCCGCCTGCTCGATGCTGCCATCCTCGACTGGCTGTCCAGCTATCCCGACCTCTGGGCCGCGCTGCTGTACGTGCTGGCCGGCCAGTATGAGCATGCCGGCACGCTGGGCGAGTTGGTGGTCCAGGCTGACCAAGCTTCGGTAGCCCAGGAGCTGGGCGGAGACCCCGGCAAAGCCCTGGCCGCACCCAAACACGCGCTGCAGCGCAAGCTGTTGGATGGTCTGCGCTACCTGCTGCGCGAAGAGCTCAAACTGAACCAACCCCAGGCCTCGGATGGATGGCTGACCCAGGATGCATTGTGGCTGGTGAGCAAAACCGTCTCGGACAAGCTGCGCGCCCATCTGCTGTCGCAGGGCATCGACGGCATTCCGTCGAACAACACGGCAGTGTTCAACGTGCTGCAGGACCACGGCATTGCCTTGCCGACCCCGGACGGCAAAGCCATCTGGAAGGCCACGGTCACGAGTGATGCTGGCTGGTCGCACAGTTTCACCTTCCTGAAACTGTCACCGGCAGCGATCTGGGAAGCCGTCGAGCGACCGGCGCCGTTCGCGGGACAGGTTCAGGTCGATCCAGAGGCCGACGAAGCGGCCATCGCTGCCCCTAATTCAACCAACTGCCAGCCCATGGAGATCGCGCCACCGCCCCCGGCCTTGATCACGTCGGTCATACCTTCGACCGCAGACACTGGCCTTGGCGCATTGCTCGACCTGCTTGAGGTAACGACACCGGCAGCATCAGCACCATCGACGCCAGAGCCAGAAGTAGCTGTGAAAGCGAACATTGCGTTGCCCCCCAGCACGAACGGACCCACACACCAGCAAGCCGCTATTCCCTCCGGCGAACACTTCATGGCATGGCTCTCCCAGAGCATCCAGATGCACAGGCTGATCATCAACGACGCCAAAGCCCAGGTGCACACCGTCGACGGCACGGCCTATCTGGTCAGCCCCGGCGTGTTTCAACGCTACGCCCAGGAACACCCCCTGGTCGCCACGCAGGCCAAGGCGGACAAGCTCGAGGGATGGCAGTGGGTACAGAAGCGTTTCGAAAAACTGGGCCAACACCGCAAACAGGCCAGTGGGCTGAATATCTGGACCTGCGAAGTCACCGGGCCACGCAAATCGCGCCGGCTGCATGGCTACCTGCTGATCGATCCTCAAACGGTGTTCTCCGAAGTGCCGCCCGACAACCCATACCTGCGTCTGGGCACAGTGCAACAAGAGAAGGAGATCGCTCTTTAGGAAAAAAGGTGGTCACTTATTCTTGAAGTGACGGGAGAACTAAACGCCGATAAACAGTTGGGGAAGCAAAGCCATTGCAGCATGGTGCATAGCTCTTTCCGGTTCTTCCACAAGGCGTTTCAACTCCAAATCCATATGCAGCCTGGAGTGGTAGCCATCCTGTTCGAGCTTCCGCTTGTCTCGTTCGATCTCTGACTGGCTTCGTGCTTGAATGAGCTGTGCGCGATAGAGCGTTCCTTCATGCTCATAAATCAGCCAGCCGCCAAACCGGCTTCCATCCGGCCGAACAACACCCCAAGGTTTAACACCTTCGCGGACTCGCCCGCCCTCACCGCAAAACTCCATTCTGGGGAGCTGAGAAAATAACTGCTTGGTGAACTGCTTTTTTCCAACCTTCAGGGCAAGAATAGTCACAGTAAGCTCAGCAATACTCGGTGTCGATTCGTCCATTATCGTCACAGCCTATGCAATATCAATACGTCGTGGCCTGCCGAGTGCAATATTCCCAGTTAAAACGCACCTTACCGGTAATTGTTAAGCCTTCAGTCCACAGCCCCTTGAATGCTACAGCATAGACAATCGTGCTCTCCAAATGGTCCCGACAAAGAGGCCCAAGGCCAACTCTGTCCAAATTATTTGAACTGCCCAACCAGCAAAATTCAGCGCCCCGGTACGTCCAACCCGTTTCAACTGACAGACACAGATGAAGCCTGCTTCAACCGCTCTTCAGTGAGCATCATCAACTGCGCCGAGCTGCATTTCAGCGCTCGGGCGACCTTGAGGATCAAGGAAAGCGTGGGCATGTGTTCTCCGCGCTCGATCTTGCCCATGTGGGAACGCTCGATCCCGGCCAAATTCGCCAGTGTCTCCTGGGCAACTCCCTGTTTGGTTCTTTCTTCGCGCACAACCGCCCCGAAAGCGATGGCAGGTTCCGCTTCGTAGGTAGTAGTGCCGGTGGGTCGGCCTCGTTGAATCGATCGCTTTTGCATTGCCAAAAGCGTCGATTACCGTCAGGATTTAAACCACGTTAAATTTAACTCATTCGCGCCGCCGCAGCCGTTTGAGTTGATAGAAAGAGGTTGCCTGACGTGAAATCAAGCAAGGTCTTCAAAGCGATTCAGCTAACCGTGGTTGGCGACTGGATACCGCCCCAGCTTGTCGGCGCTCTTGCTTTGCAGCGCGCAGAAGTACCGGAGGTACCAGTCAGACTCGCCGAGGCCCAACTGGTTGGCGAAGAGCCCAATCTGGTTCTCTCTACCTCCAACAGGATCCCACCCGGCCAAAGCAAAGAAGCCATCTGGTTCGACACGCTTGGAGTCGCTCTGGCCAAACGCTCGCACCTGCTCGCTTATCCGGAAGTGCCCTGCAGCGAAATATCCCCGCAACAGGTGATCCACGCGCAGGGCATTATCGATGCGAAAGAACCGTGGCCCGCCGAAATGCGGCGGCTTTTCCTGATCGCGCAAGAAACCTCCGAGCCCGCCGCACCCACCTTCGATCTGGCAATGACCCTGGTTGCGGCAGGCTATGGCATCGCGATCGCGCCGATGACCAGGCTGTTCCGCTATGAGCGGCACGGCCTGACTGTCAGGCCTCTGCAGGGAAAACCGAGCGTCGTATTGGCCTACCTCTGTTACCCGCTGCGCCCCCTGAGCGAAGTCGAAACACAGTTTGTGCGCCGCCTCGGATCAGCGGCATGAGGCGGCATCGATTTGCTCGGTTGTTATTACGCGAACCGCAGTTGCTGCGACGTCCACTCGCCCTCTTTCACAGTTGCACTCACCGTCACGATGAGCTTGTCCAGATTGCTCGCAGAGACGCTATCCAGTACCGATCTGCCCCGCAATGCCGCTCTTGGTTGTACGAGCGCGTGGTAGATCTGCCATGGATCAGCCCCCCGGTTCAACTTCAACACTGCCTGAATCAAGGCATGCTTGACTGGATCGAGATGCCAGTCCGGTACGCGCTGCCCACGGTTGCCCAGATTGAGCGCCAGCAGATTGCCAGCCTGAATCTCGTAGCTGATCCAGCGCCGGGATTTCCCGGCCATTTTGGCAAACTCGGCCACGGGCAGGTTGTGGGGCGCTTGGAACAGATCCACCAGTTCCATCCGCTTGCGTTGGATATCGGAGACAGGTGCGTCCATCACCGATCGAGGCAGGCTGACAGCCGGCAGACGGTGGGTGGCGGCGGTCACCAGCGGCAAGCTGTCCGCCGGCTTCATGACGATCAACAACGGGGCCGTCACCTGTCTTGATGAAGGACCGGAGACATCGGCGTCGGCAGCCAGAGGAACACCTTCCAGATGCACGGTCAGCGGCATGCTCGCCGCCTCGAGCATATTCTGTTCGAACAGATCAAGGCGGTCCGCCCAGTCCTGCATCATGCGCCGACGCTGTTCCACGTACTCGGCGTGATTGTAGGTGGCGCTGACCTTGTTGGGATCGACGTGGGATAGTTGTGCGTCGATCCATACCTTGGGATAGCCGATCTCGTTGAGTGCGGTGGACATGGTGGCGCGCATGCCATGCCCGGTCAGCAGATCGCGATAGCCCATGCGTTTGAGCGCGTTGTTGAGCGTGTTCTCGCTGATGCGCTTCTTCATTTCACTGTCGTGGCGCAGTAGGTAGCGCTGAGCCGGTTTGAACTCTTCCAGCAAGTGCCGGACGATTTCCATCGCCTGCACCGACAGCGGCACGATGTAAGGTGGGATGTCCCGGGGCAATTGCCGCTTCTTGCGCATGTCCAGTTGAAGTTGCTTCACGACCTCGGGAGGAATCACCCACACCCCCTGATCGAGATCGAACTGATCCGGCGTCGCCTGGCGCAGCTCACCCGTGCGAACTCCCGTCAGCAGCAACAACCTCAGGCCGAGTTGTGTCTGCAGGCGACCACGGTACTTGCGCAGGCGCTGCATGAGTTTGGGCAGATCGCCCATGCGCAGGAACGGGTTGTGATTGACGGGCGGCAAGGGCAGAGCCACCACATCGAGATCGGAGGCCGGGTTCTGCTCCAGGCCGGGGACCACTACGAGGGCGTAACGGAACAACTGGTTGAACCAGGTTCGGACCTTTTCCGCGACCGACAGCGCCTTGCGCCGCTCGATTCGGGCAATCACCTCCAGCAGATCGGGCCGCTTGATCTCGTAGATCGTATGTTTGCCCAAGAAGGGCAACACGTCCTTGGCAAAGACTCGGGGAAGAATCGAGAGGGTGGTCTGGCGCCCCTTCTTGAGGCTGAGTTCGCGATGGGCCAGCCACTTTCGGTAGATCACCTCGAAGGTGTTCTCGCCGGCAAGCTTGACCACAGCCCGCTTCTGCTTGCGATGCGAGTGGGGATTGACGCCCTTGGCGAGCAGGGCCCGTGCTTCATCGCGCAGACCCCGCGCCTCGCGAAGGGAAACCTCCGGATAGGTCCCCAGGGACATGCGCTTCTGCCGATCAAGCCAGTAGTAACGGAAATGCCAGGTTCGGCCACCGCTGGCGCTGACCGCCAACGAAAGCCCATCGATATCGCGAAGTGTGTAGGCCTTGCCGGTAGCCTTGGCTTGCCGGATAGCCAGATCTGAGAGTGCCATGCGCCAGCTCCTGAACATGGGTCAGGAGCCAGATGTTCGTTTCGCAGGCCGCAGCCATCCAGCAACAATCCGCTATCAGCCGCATCCGCAATTGTGGACTTAATTGTGGACTTAAAATGACTTGCTGTCGGTGGATTTCAGTGGACGTCACTGGACTGTCGCGTCGCCAAAAATCGATTATTGATCAATGGCTTGCAGAACAACCTGGACTTTCACGGAACACCGCGGAATGTGGGTGGTGGAGCGGGCGATGGGAATCGAACCCACGGCTCTAGGCGGGTAAGGAGGTGACCTCGCGGCCACCCCCTCCCCTAAGAACCGTACGTGCAAGTTTCCCCGCATACGGCTCAAGCAACCCTTAAACACCCCTACTTGAACATAGAGATGCCGGCAGGGCCGTAATTCTCAAGAACATGGTGCTGCCTATGGCAATTCGGATGCAGCAAAACCAGATTAGTCAGCTTGTCCGAGCCTCGTTCCGACCGTTTGATTATGTGGTGAAGATGCCACCCAGTCTCTCGCGTGATCTTTTGATTGCAAATGGGGCATTGACCTTCCTGCCACCACCACAAGAAACGAAGTTTGCGGCGTCCCTCGAGTGTCTTGTCCATCCGCTGTGCCAGCCGTTTGGAAAAGTACCCGTCATACGCTGGGTCGTATGGATTCGCCTCCCCCTTGATCTTGGTATGTGGCCGTTTCCGGTACTCCACCAAGTTTGGAAGTAGCTTGTCCTTGTCCGCAAACCGCCAGTCGCGCCCCTTGAGGCACTTGAAGTAACGCTGTTTGATCCACCTCTTCCCCTTTTCAGGGTGTCGGCGGCACGCCCAGCGCCACAGTGCTTGCCAGATTTGATGATCGCACCTTGCAAACGTCTGGGATGCCATCTGACTTCGATGATAGTTGGCCCAACCTCGAATTACCGGGCTTAACTTTTCGATCACCTCCGTCTGTGCGGCAGCTTTCCTTTCTCGCAGCAGATCGCGGATTTTCCCCAGGAACGCTTTGATATTTTTCTTCGATGGCTGAGTGAATAGCATTCGATTGAAATATCTGACGTTCCACCCCAAGAAATCGAATCCCTCCGTCACGTGAGTGATTTTGGTTTTCTTTTCCGAGAGGATGAGCCCCCGAGTGGCTAGGAATTTCTCCACAAGAGGTTTGACCTTCTCTTCCAGAAACTCTTTCGAGCTACCTGTAATGATGAAGTCGTCCGCGTAGCGCACTAGATTGACTTTGGCAGCCCGCTCTTCCCTCACCGTTCCAAACAGTGTGGTTAGCTCGTGCTGTAAGCCATCCAGTGCAAGATTAGCCAGAACCGGGGAAATGATGCCTCCCTGTGGCGTACCCGCTTGCGTTGGGAAAAGCCTTCCCGTCTCGATGAACCCCGCTTTCAACCACTTCCGAAGGATGACTTTGTCCATGCAGACATTGGCAACCAGCCAGTCATGACTGATGTTGTCGAAACAACCTTTGATATCCCCTTCCAGCACCCATTTGGGCGAAGCTTTTCTTCCAAGCACATTGCGCACTTGTTCGATGGCATCCGCTGTCGAGCGTTCACGTCTGAAACCGTAGGAATGGGGATCGCCAGTCGTTTCGGCGACGGGGTCCAGCGCCAGTAAATGCAGCGCTTGCATCGCTCGATCGCGCATGGTGGGTATGCCCAGAGGGCGTTTGTCACCATTTGCTTTCGGGATGTAGATGCGACGTAGCGGTAACGGCCTGTATCCCTTGTTGCCAAGGTCAACCACCGCGTTCCACTTCGCCTCCGGTGTATCCCAGGTTTGCTTATCCACTCCTGGAGTTTTCCGGCCTTGATTCTCCGTTACCCGCCTCACAGCCAACGCTTTCGCGCCGGTGGATTTGGTCAGGAGTCTCTGCAGGGCGCGAACATTCCGCCATTCCCCTGCTTTTGCTGCCTTCGCAATTCTTGCCTGTAGCCTCGCGACAACTTGATGAACCTTGACCCATGAGACATCGTGCCAAGACTGCCAAGTTGCGGAGGCGACATCACAATCATGCTGACTTGCGTCCATATCAACCTCCGGTTGAATGGAGCGGGTGATGGGAATCGAACCCACGCTATCTGCTTGGGAAGCAGAAGTTCTACCATTGAACTACACCCGCTCTGTCCCGGAAGGGAAGACGCACTCGCCCCGAACCGGGGATTGTACATCATCCCCGCCGGATGCGATTTACAGACCTGTCTTGCGACAGATCACCAGATGGAAGTCTGCACGCTTTCGCGTCAGGGCATTTATCCCCTATTCCCCCCATTACAGAGAGGCATTCGCTTTTTCCACCATCCTCTACCCACTACAGCATCAGATAACCTTGCGATTACCTTTGTCTACCAGACAGGCCAGACGCCATATTGGGCTTACCGTGTTCCGCATAAGTAACAGGATTGGGAAGGTTCCGCCTTTTCGCCGGTGATACCAGTGTCAGCGTGTTTGCACCAAGCAAGCAAACAACCGATCACATGCCATTTTGGCTGAGCCCGATACTACAAGTTGCCTTTGGCTCATCAAGCTTGACGACGTTTAATAGCGGTTCACTTACGTTAACCATCCAACCCAGCCTAGCGCCTCATCCGGGTGCAACTCCCGAAATCATGCCAGACCCCTCACGGGATATGGCATACCCCGTAAGGTGGCTACATTTTCAGAGCGCTTAGCACCCCACCGTTGCCAGTGACGCACCGCTCCTAGACTACCGGAGGCTGAACCCCGGGTTCTGTCAGTTCGAGAATCGTTTTATTTACTACTTACCAACGATTCCGTGGTTTGGATCAGCAAACACCATAGAGCCACGACAGGAGCGAAGAACCCTTTCGGAGTTTCCTTTGCTCCCTTCATGAAACCTTCGATGAAGTCATCCATCTCAGAACTCCTTGCCAATCATCCATCGGACAGCAGAACAATTACTTATACGGCTTACGCCGCTTTCGTGCCTTTCGGCACTTCTTTGAAAGGCTGTGTTATGCACTATCCACCGCAATGGTGGTGATTCCTCAATGGAATCAGCGTAGTGCAAGGTTACAGCTCACCTCCGACTCACGTCGCACGCTTGGGAAGCTAGGGTATTACCATTATACGACGCCCGCGAAGACGCATATTCTAAGCGCTTGCGCGCCGCGCTTCAATCTTCGTCTACGGTTTCGTCGAAAACGACTTCGAGCTGGCGGTAGCGGCCACCGTGGAAGACCAGCGGCAACTGCTCTTCACCCTGCGTGAAGCGCTCGACGCGGCCGACGAAGATGGTGTGGTCGCCGCCCGGGTAGCGGTAGTCGTTGGCGCATTCGAAGTAGGCGCAGCAGCCTTCGATCATCGGCACGCCGCCCAGCCCTTCGCGCACCGCGACGCCGGCGAAACGGTCGTCGCCGCGCGCGGCGAAGCGGTTGGAAATTTCCTCCTGGCCGGCCGACAGCACGTTGACGACGTAGCGCGAGGCGCTGCGGAAGGCGTCGATGTTCGGCGACTGGCGGGAGAGGCTCCAGAGGATCAGCGGCGGGTCGAGCGAGACCGAGTTGAACGAGCTGATGGTCAGGCCGATGCGTTCGCCGTTCGGCGCCAGCGCGGTGACGACGGTGACGCCGGTGGCGAAGCTGCCGAGGGTGTCGCGGAAGGCACGGCAGTCGAACGCGGGAACGACGTGCGCGGCGGTGGCGCCTGCGTCGCAATGCGGGCAGGAAAGGTCGTTCGGCGCGGCGACTTGGTCGGCGCGACGGTGAGGCGGTATCGGCAGGATCATTCGGGCAAATCGGAAGGGGTGGTCGGCATGCTAAGATTTCCGGTTCTCACAGGAGTTCCGCAATGAGCACCACAAACCTCGGTCCCCACGCCCGCGCCGGCCAGTTGCCGGGCGAAAAAATCGGCACGCCCTTGAGCCCGTCGGCCACGCGCGTCATGTTGCTCGGCGCCGGCGAACTCGGAAAGGAGGTCATTATCGCCCTCCAGCGTCTCGGTGTCGAGACGATCGCCGTCGACCGCTACGCCGACGCGCCCGGCATGCAGGTGGCGCACCGCGCGCACGTGGTGACGATGACCGACGGTCCGGCGCTGCGCGCGATCATCGAGGCCGAGCGGCCCCACCTCGTCGTCCCCGAGATCGAGGCGATCGCCACCGACATGCTGCTCGACGTCGAGCGCGAGGGGATCGCCGAAGTCATCCCGACCGCGCGCGCCGCGCGCCTGACGATGAACCGCGAGGGCATCCGCCGCCTGGCCGCCGAGGAACTCGGCCTGCCCACCTCGCCCTACGCCTTCGCCGATTCGCTGGCCGCGCTGCAGGCGGCGATCGACGGCGGCATCGGCTATCCCTGCCTGGTCAAGCCGACCATGTCGTCGTCCGGCAAGGGGCAGTCGCTGCTGCGCGGCCCGGCCGACGTCGGCCCGGCGTGGGAGTACGCGCTGCAGGGCGGACGCGTCGCGCAAAGCCGCGTCATCGTCGAGGGCTTCATCGACTTCGATTACGAAATCACGCAACTCACGGTGCGCGCGCTCGGCGCTTCCGGCGAGGTCGAAACCTTCTTCTGCGAGCCGATCGGACACCTGCAGGTCGACGGCGACTACGTCGAATCCTGGCAGCCGCAGCCGATGAGCGCGGCGGCGCGCGAGCGCGCGCGCGACATCGCCAGGGCCGTCACCGACAACCTCGGCGGGCGCGGCCTGTTCGGCGTCGAGCTCTTCGTCAAGGGCGACATGGTGTGGTTCTCCGAAGTCAGCCCGCGCCCGCACGACACCGGCCTCGTCACCCTCGCCTCGCAGCGCTTCTCCGAATTCGAGCTGCACGCGCGCGCCATCCTCGGCCTGCCGGTCGACGTCGCGCTGCGCGCGCCGGGCGCCTCGGCGGTGATCTACGGCGGCCTCGACGCGCCGGGCATCGCCTTCGCCGGCGCCGCCGACGCGCTCTCCGTGCCGGATACCGACCTGCGCCTGTTCGGCAAGCCGGAGAGCTTCAGGAAGCGGCGCATGGGCGTCGCCGTCGCCACCGGCGCCGACACCGGCGAAGCGCGCACGCGCGCCAAGCTCGCCGCCAGCAAGGTCAAGCCGGTCGCCGCATGAGCGGCGGCAAGGCCGCCCGCCTGGTCACCCGCGCCGGCGCCGCTGCGGACAAACCCGCCGCCGGCGCCTCCTTCGCGACGCGCCTGATCGCGTGGCAGCGCACGCACGGCCGCCACGACCTGCCCTGGCAGGGGACGCGCGACGCCTACCGCATCTGGCTGTCCGAGATCATGCTGCAGCAGACGCAGGTAAGCACGGTGATCCCCTATTACGCGCGCTTCCTCGACCGCTTTCCGGACGTCGCGGCGCTCGCCGCGGCGCCGGTCGACGCGGTGCTCGAACGGTGGGCCGGACTCGGCTACTACGCGCGGGCGCGCAACCTGCACCGCTGCGCGCTGGCCGTCGTCGTCGAACACGGCGGCCGCTTCCCGCAGGCGCCGGAACGGATCGCCGAGCTGCCGGGCATCGGCCGCTCGACCGCCGCCGCCATCGCCGCCTTCGCCTTCGGCGCGCGCGCCGCGATCCTCGACGGCAACGTCAAGCGCGTGCTGGCGCGCTGCTTCGGGATCGAGCGCTATCCTGGCGAAGCGCAAACCGAGCGCGAGATGTGGGCGCTCGCCGAAGCGCTGCTCCCGGCCGCCGGCATCGAGGCCTACACGCAGGGTCTGATGGACCTCGGCGCGACGCTGTGCACGCGCGGCAAGCCGCGCTGCGAGGCGTGCCCGATGCGCGACATCTGCATCGCCCGGCGCGACGGGCGACAGGACGAGCTGCCCGTCGCGAAGCCGCGCAAGGCCTTGCCGGCGCGCACCACCGGCGTGCTCCTGTTCAGCGACGGCGAACGCATCCTGCTCGAACGGCGGCCGCCGGCCGGCATCTGGGGCGGCCTGCTGAGCCTGCCCGAAGTGCCGCAGGCGACGCCCGAGGCGGCAGCCGCGCTCGCCCGCCGGCACGGCTGCCGCGTCCTGCACACGCAGGCGCTGCCCGCGCTGCAGCACACCTTCACGCATTTCAAGCTGACCATCGCGCCGCTGCTGTGCACCGTCGAGCCGGCGGCACGGCACGCGGCCGAGTCCGGCTGGCAGTGGCTGCCGCTGGCGACGGCGCTCGACGCCGGGCTGCCGGCGCCGATCCGGAAGCTGCTCGCCGGCGGCTGAACGCCCCGCGAACGCCGCCGCGCAGCGGTCGTGCGGTGAGGGAATGCCTGCGAAAAGACGAGGTTCCGAGGATCGAGGCGGCGGCGAAGGCGCGCGTGCCGCCGAGCCGGGCGCTCAGCCGACCAGCTTGCGCTGCGCGAGGTAGGTGAAGAGGATTTCCAGGCGCGACACCGGGTCGTCGAGTTCGAGCAGCTTCTGCTTGGCGAGCGCCTGCACCGGCATCACCTCGGTCAGGCGATAGCCGACCCAGGCCGCGTCGTCGAACGCATGCGGCTCGGGCATGCGCTGCGGCCCGAGGTCGCCGGCGATCTTGCGCAGGAGCGGCAGCAGCCCTTCCTGCGCCGCCGGCACGGCCTGCTTCGCCGGCTCGGCCAGCAGTTCGACCCGCGCGCGCAGCAAACCGCCCGCCCCGACCGCCTGCGACACGATGCGGAAGCGCCGCCCGCCGCGCACGTCGAGCAGCAGGATGCCGAGCTGCGGCATGTCGCTCCTGACGATGTGCGCCAGCGTGCCGACCACATGCGGCACGGCCGGCGCGCCGACCTCGCTGCCCTGCGCGATCAGGCAGACGCCGAACGGCGTGCCGTCCTTCAGGCAGGCGGCGGCCATGTCCAGATAGCGCTGCTCGAAGACCTTGAGCGGCAGCACGCCGCCCGGGAAGAGCACGCTGCCGAGCGGGAAGAGCGGGATGTCGAGCGTCGCCGGCGCGGCGCCCGCCTCGCTTCCGGCACCGGAGGCCTTCAGGAAATCGAACCAGCTCAAGACATGCGCTCCGCGCTCCCCCAGCGCTGCATCAGCGCATGCGGCACGGCGAGCTGGTCGAGGATGCGCGCGACGACGAAGTCGACGATGTCCTCGACGCTCTTCGGATGCTGGTAGAAGCCGGGGTTCGGCGGCAGGATGACGGCGCCGGCACGCGCCAGGCGCAGCATGTTCTCCAGATGGATCGCCGAGAACGGCGTCTCGCGCGGCACCAGCACGAGCTTGCGCCCCTCCTTGAGCACCACGTCGGCGGCGCGCTCGATCAGGTTGCTGGCCAGCCCCTGCGCGATGGCCGCCAGCGTGCCCATGGTGCACGGGCAGACGACCATCGCGTCGGGCGGATTCGAGCCGCTGGCGACCGGCGCGAACCATTCCTCGCGGCCATACACTTCAAGCTCTCCGGGCAGCCCCGCGTAGCACTCGCGGAAGTAGTCGCGCGCCTCTTTCGCGCGCGCTGGCAGTTCCAGCCCCATCTCCTGCCTGGCCACCACCTGCGCCACCTGCGAGTAGAGCAGCTGCACGCGGCAGCCGGCTTCGAGCAGGCATTCGAGCAGGCGGATGCCGTAGGGCATGCCCGAGGCGCCGGTCAGGGCGAGGCAGATGGTTGCGGAGGAGGCGGCGGCGGGGATTCCAGGTACGGCTCCGGACGACATTCCGGGCGGGGTTCTAGGCATGGGGAGGCTCCGGGTCGGCGGCCGGCAGCTCTGCGAGCAGGCGCGCGGCGATCAGTCCGTTGATGATACCGAAGGCGAGCGCCGCCGCGGCGAAAAAGGGGACGAGCAGGAAGACGCCGTTGTGCGGGATCAGCCAGGCGCGCGCGAGCAGGAGCTGCCCGCCAATGTGCGCGAAGGCGGCGAGGATGCTCCAGCTGACCGGCCCGAACCAGCGGCGCGGCAGGCGCACGGCCAGTCCCAGCGCGGCGAGGCTGGCGACGGCGCCGGTCAGGCTCATGAAGAAGCCGGGCGACAGGAAGTAGCCGAGCAGCAGGCCGCCGGCGAACACGCGCAGGGCGCTGACCCACGCCGCCGTGCCCCAGCCGTAGCGCGCCAGCACGATCAGCGTGACGATGTTGGCCAGTCCCGGCTTGACGCCGGGCAGCGGCAGCGGGATCGCCGCGTCGATCAGCGAGAGGCCGATGGCCGCCGCGGCCAGCCGCGCGATGCGGTGGTCCTCGGGCGTCGCGGTCAGTTCAATAACTGAGCGAGTCATACGCGCTCTTCCCGCCCTGCACCTGCACGCTGACCTGATTGGGCGCGCAGATGGCGATCTCGCCGGGGCGCGCCAGCCAGCCCTGGCGCACGCAGTACTGGCGCGGCCCGGGGTCGGAGACGACGCGCACGCGGCGCTGGTCGACGGCGACGACGGTGGTGCCGAGCGGGCCGGGCACTTCGATGCGGCGATTGCGCGACAGGTCGAGTTCGGCGAAGGCTTCGCCGCCGCGCCGGATCACCGCCTTCTCGGCGACGCCGGCCTGCCAGGCGAGCGGAAAGGCGGCGGCGCAGACGGCCAGCCCGAGCGCCGCGACCAGCCAGTCGCCGGGCCGCAGGTGCGCCCGCCAGGACATCAGGCCGTGCCCCGGGGCCCCGCTGGCAGTTCGCGATGCCGCACCAGCACGCGCGCGCGGTCGGCGAATTCGCGCGCGAACCATTCGGCGAGATAGACCGAGCGGTGCTGGCCGCCGGTGCAGCCGATCGCCACCGTCAGGTAGCTGCGGTTGTCGCGGATGTAGGCCGGCAGCCAGGTGGAGACGAAGCGCGCGATATCCTCGCGCATGCTCAGCACCTCGGGCTCGGCTTCGAGGAAGGCGACGACGTCGGCGTCGCGCCCGGTGAGCGGGCGCAGAGCCATGTCGTAATGGGGATTCGGCAGGCAGCGCACGTCGAACACCAGATCGGCGTCGAGCGGAATGCCGTGCTTAAAGCCGAAGGACTGGAAGAGCAGCGTGAGGCCGGCTTCGCGCGGCGTTCCGTTGTCGACCGCAATGAACTGGCGCACCCAGTCGCGCAGGGTGTTCGGCCGCACGTCGCTGGTGTCGATGTGATGGCCGAGCGAAACCAGCCCCTCGAGGCGCACGCGCTCCTCGGCGATAGCCTCCTGCAGCGTACGCTCTTCGCTGGCCAGCGGGTGCCGGCGGCGGGTTTCCGAAAAGCGCTTGAGCAGGGTCTCGTTCTTGGCGTCGAGGAAGAGGAAGCGCAGGTCGAGATCGCGCGCGCGCAGCGCGTCGAGCTGCTGCGGCAGCATCGCGATGCTCTCGCCGCCGCGGATGTCGATCGCCACCGCGACCTTGCGGTAGCCCTGCTGGTCGAGCTGCCCGACGAGCTGCTGCAACAATTGCGAAGGGAGGTTGTCGACGCAGTAGTACCCTGCGTCCTCGAGCACGTTGAGCGCGATCGTTTTGCCTGAACCGGACAGGCCGCTGATGAGAACGAGATGCATGGCGTGCAGCATAGCGGATCGGCGCTTTCACGGGCAAGCCGGGCAGGCTTAAACTAAGGGGCTGCGGACAAAACCAAGATTGCGAGACCCCCGATGAAAACCCTCGACCTTCCCTTCCTTGCCGATCTCGTCGCCATCCGGCGCGACATCCACGCCCACCCCGAACTCGCCTTCAACGAAGCGCGCACCGCCGACATCGTGGCGCGCGAACTGTCGGCGTATGGTCTGGAAGTGCATCGCGGTCTGGCCAAAACCGGCGTCGTCGGCATCCTGAAAAAAGGCGAGGGCAAGCGCGCCATCGGCCTGCGCGCCGACATGGACGCGCTGCCGCTGGTGGAGAAAAACGACTTCCCGCACCGCTCGAAGCACGAAGGCCAGATGCACGCCTGCGGCCACGACGGGCACACGACGATCCTGCTCGGCGCGGCGCGCTATCTGGCGGAAAACCGCGACAAGATCGACTTCGACGGCACCGTCTATTTCATCTTCCAGCCGGCCGAGGAATCGGAGGGCGGCGCCGCGGTGATGATCGAGGAAGGCCTGTTCGAGCAGTTTCCGATGGACGCCGTGTACGGCCTGCACAACTGGCCGGGCATCCCGGTCGGCGAGATGGCGGTGGTGCCCGGCCCGGTGATGGCCGGCACCTGCACCTTCGAGATCGCCGTGCGCGGCCACGGCTGCCACGCGGCGATGCCGCACCAGGGCGTCGACACGCTGGTCGCCGCCAGCCAGCTGGTGCTCGCGCTGCAGACCGTGGTCGCGCGCAACCTGCACCCCTGCGAAGCGGCCGTCGTCAGCGTCACGCAGATCCACAGCGGCGAAGCCTGGAACATCATCCCCGACGACGCCGTGCTGCGCGGCACGATCCGCACCTTCAAGCCGGAGGTGCAGGAACTCGTCGAGCGCGCCATCGAGCGCCTGTGCAGCGGCATCGCCAGCACCTTCGGCGCGCAGATCGGCGTCGAATTCGACCACCGCTATCCGCCGACGGTGAACAGCGTCGCCGAGACCGAACTCTGCCGGCGCGTCGCCGGCGACCTGTTCGGCGCGAGCAAGGTGCGCCGCGACGAACTGCCGTCGATGGGTGCCGAGGACTTCGCCTACATGCTGCGCGAAAAGCCCGGCTGCTACGTCTGGCTCGGCAACGGCCCGGGCAGCGGCGGCTGCACCCTGCACAACCCCCACTACGATTTCAACGACGACATCCTGCCGCTCGGCGTCGCCTACTGGGCGCGCCTGGTCGAGGCGGCGCTGGGGCGCGCGGGCGCCTGAGCGCGGCGCGGCCCGCCGGCATAGGCGCCGTCCGGCCACTCCGCGCCAGACGCACGTTGCGCCGTCGCGCCGTATTGCGCCGGGCCGGCATTCGGTCTAATTTGAACGGCATTTTCCGCAGCAACCGCTCGCCGCGGTCCGGCGAACCGTCCTTCAGGAGATCGATCATGGACGCTGCCAGTCACCCGGTGCTGCTCCTGCTCGAGCAGCACCAGCGCTTTCCCCGCCTGCTGGCCGAGCGTTTCCCGCACGTGCTGGCCCGCATCGTCGAGGCCTGGCACTCGCCGACGGCGATGGAAGCCTGCATCAGCGACCTGATGCTCGCCGACCCCCGGCGCAAGCAGGGTTTCCCGCAGGAGGCGATGCTCGAAATCTTCGCCATCTCGCGCCTGCACGACACGCTCTATCCGAAGTCGGCCAAATCGGGAATCGACGTCTGGAGCCGGTCGCAGGAGCTCTAAGCGGAAACCGGTAACGTGAACTACTTCACGTTGCCGTTTTTTACAGGCACCTCGGCCGGAAACCCTTGCCCTGCAAGGACTTCCCGACATGGCAAGGCGCCGGGGGGTACTGGCCTGCAAATTGCTAAGCATGGACCGTCATTCATTTCCGAGTCCATGCCGTGCATACCAATCCCCGCTCCCTTCCCCGCCGCGCGCCGCGCATCCTGAGCGCGCTGCTCGCCGCCTTCGGCATCGCCGGTGCCGCGCCCGCCCTCGCCGCTTCCGTGCATGTGGTCTTCGACACGCCGATCTTCAACGGCTCGGGCTCCGACAACGTGAGCATCGCCTACCCCGGCGGACACACCGACGTGGCGGCCGGACGCTTCCAGGGCACCGCCTCGAACATCCTCGGCGTCAGCCCGTCGATTTTCGTCGACGGCGTCAACGACCTGTTCATGTACTGCTACGACCTCTACGAGACCGTCGGCAACGGCTGGAGCGTCGACTACACGATCAATTTCAGCGGGCCGACGGCGCGCACGCTCGACTTCATCGGCGCGGTCAACTCCGTGCTGAGCGCCGCGGGCAGCTACGACCCCTACGCCTGGCTGCGTCCGGTCAGCGCCTTCCAAGGCGCCGCCATTCAGATCGGCATCTGGGAAAGCCGCTACGAAGCCAGCCCCAACTGGGACCTCAACAACGGCAGCTTCCGCGCCAGCAGCCTCGACCCGGAAACGCAGAACTGGTGGAACACCTTCCGCAACGCCATCGCCACCTCGGGCTCGCTCGACCCGAAATACGCGATGACGCTCGAAGCCGCCGGCGCGCAGGACATGATCACCGCCGACCCGCCGCTCGAAGTGCCGGAGCCCGCCTCGCTGGCGCTGCTCGGCCTCGGTCTCGCCGGCCTCGGCTTCAGCCGCCTCGCCAGGCGGAGCTGATCCGGCGCCGACGCAACGGCACGACCGGAAACGACGGGACGGCCGGCGCAGCGTGCGCCGGCCGTCCCGTTTCATTTTCGGCAGAGGCGGCGCGCATCACGGCGCAATACTCGTTCCCAGCACGCCCAGGAACTTGGCCAGCCACGCCGGATGCGCGGGCCACGCCGGCGCGGTGACCAGATTTCCATCGACCCAGGCCTGATCGACCGGGATGTCGGCATAGTCCCCGCCGGCGGCCTTCACCTCCGGCGCGCAGGCAGGATAGGCGCTGCATTTGCGGCCGCGCAGCACGCCGGCCGCGGCGAGCAGCTGCGCGCCGTGGCAGATCGCGGCAATCGGCTTGCCGGTATCGGCGAAGTGCCGCACGGCGGCGATCACCCGCGGATCGAGGCGCAGGTATTCCGGCGCCCGCCCGCCGGGCAGCACCAGCGCGTCGTAATCCTCCGGACGCAGTGCGTCGAACTCGGCGTTCAGCGCGAAGTTGTGGCCCGGCTTCTCGCTGTAGGTCTGGTCGCCCTCGAAATCGTGGATCGCGGTGCGCACCCGTTCGCCGGCTTTCTTGCCCGGACACGCGGCGTGCACCGTGTGGCCGACCATGAGCAGCGCCTGGAAAGGCACCATCGTTTCGTAATCCTCGGTGTAGTCGCCGGTGATCATCAGAATCTTCTTTGCGGCCATCCTGGTCTCCTTGCTGTGCGTGCAACGGCTGCGGCGGGAAAGGCGGCCGGGAAGAACTGCGAAGCGCGAAGGAGCGGGCCGCCGGGAACGAGCCGGCGCGCGCCGTCCGCACCGGATCATGGACTTTGCGCCGCCGCCTCTCTATGCTGCGCGGCTCAAGGTCGAGTGCGGTTCGACCCGGCGCATGCGGGTCGCGTTCCCGCCGCCCGCCCGACTCCCGTCATCGGCCTCGCTGGACGTCGCGAGCCGAGGGCGACTCAGCGCCGGCGGGTACGTCCCGCGCGAATCGGCAAACGCCGCCATGCACCGGCAGCCGCCCGCGGCGCACGACAAACCGCACCCGCAAACCGCGTAAGGAGCGCACCCATGCAAGACAAGGAAACGATGAGCTACGAGGAACACCTCGACGAAGTCACGACGCAGATCACCGAACGCTTCGGCACCAGCGACGAAGCGGCGATCGCCATGGTGATGCGGGCGCAGGCCGAGGACTACTTCAGCGGGCACGACGACGACCCGTCGATCTGCACGCTGGAACGTGCCGGGCACGACGCCCGCTTCGTCTTCAAGAAATACGGCAAGAAGGGCTGAGCGCGCATTCCCGCGGAATAGCGCGCGCGGCGCGACCGCCCGGGGCGCGCCGCGCCTGCGGTGTCGCCTACTTGGTGATCGCCGCGTTGCGCCCGGAGAACTGGTCGCTCAGGCGCAGCGCGGCGTCGCCGAACGATCCCTGCGGCTTCTGCGCGCAGTAGCGGTTCACGTAGTTCTCGACGGTGCCGCTCGAAATGTCCGACACCTGCTGGCTCTGGTTGGCGTAGTTGTGCCCGGTGAGCACGCCGCGCACCCAGGCCACGTAGGCCGCGCGCTGTTCGGCGTCGTCCTTCGAGGCGATCCAGCGCTGGCACGACATGTCGTCGAAACCGACGATCTTGAGCGGTGCCGCGTGCGCGCCGGCGGTCGCCGACAGCGCGAGCAGCGCGCCGGCCAGCCACGTCTTGTTGCGCATCCCTGTTCCCCTTTTCATCTCTTCATCCCGCGCGGCGGGCTGCCGCCGCGCGCATTGGCCGCCGGTTCCGTGCCGGCCGCCGTGCTCGCACACGTTGCCCGCCGTCCCCGCCGCTCAGCCGGGCGGGTTTGCAGCGCACCGGGCGGCGTGTAAGGTAACACTATCGGCGCCGTCGGCGTACAGGCGGGGCCCGACCGAACGAGAGGAGGATGCGATGCAGCGCCCAATCTTCGCCGTGCTCGCCGCACTCGCCGCCGGCGCCGCCGTCCTGGCGAGCGCCCCGCTCGCCGCCGCGCCCGCGCCCTGGTACAAGTGGGCCAGCCTGAACGCGAACCACGAAATCTGCGCCCAGGTGTCGCCCGGCGACGGCTGGTACAAGGCGCGCGGCCCCTTCCGCGACGCGCGCTGCGAAAAGCGCGGCCGCCCCGGCGAAGCGCTGCCGGGAGCGCAGGGGCAGGCGCCGCAAGGCTCGCCCGCCCGGCTCGCCTGAAAGCCCGGCCATGAGCGACGCGCCCGTGCCCGAGAGCCTCCCGCCGCTGCCCGCCAGCCGCCTGCACACGCCGTGCAATCCCGACCATCTGCCCTTCGCGAGCAGCGACGAGCTGCCCGACCTCGACGAGGACTTCGCCCACGCGCGCGCCGTCGAGGCTCTGCGCTTCGGCCTCGACATCCGGCAGCCGGGCTACAACCTGTTCGTGCTCGGCGATCCGGGCAGCGGCCGCCACGCCATCGTCGGGCGCCTGCTCGCCGCCTCCGACGCGCGCCGCGAAGCGCCCAGCGACTGGTGCTACATCAACAACTTCGCGCAGGCCACCCGCCCGGCCCTGCTGCGCCTGCCCGCCGGCCGCGGCGCGCGCCTGCGCGACGCCATGCGCGGCTTCGTCGCCGAACTGGCGCCGGCCATCGCGGCCGCCTTCGAGGGCAACGACTACCGCGCCCAGCTCGAAGCGCTGGAGAACGAGTACAAGACGCGCGAGGACGACGCGCTGCGCGAACTCGGGCGCGAGGCGATCGCGCAGGGCGTCGCGTTGGTGCGCTCGCCCGACGGTCTCGGCTTCGCGCCGCTCAAGGACGGCGAGGAGACGCTGAGCGAGGAGGAGTTTGGGCAACTGCCGGAAGCGCGCCGCGCCGAGCTCGAAGCGACCATGGCGCGCTTCGAGGAAAAGCTGTCGCCGCTGGCGCGCCAGTTCCCGCTCTGGCGGCGCGAGCACGCGGCGCGCCTCAAGGCGATCAGCCGCGACGCGCTGCGCCGGGCGGTCAGCCACCTGATCGAGGAACTGAAGCCGGACTGGGCCGACCTGCCGGCGGTCGGCGCCTTCCTCGACGACTGTCTTAGCGACGTGGTCGACACCGGCGAGTCGCTGCGCGAAACGCAGAAGAGCGAGGGCGAGATGGAAACGCTGCTCTTCTCGGGGAGCATCTCGGTCCAGCGCTATCTCGTCAATCTCCTGGTCGACAACGCGCCGGGCGCCGGCGGATCGCGCAGCCCGGTCGTCTGCGAGGACCATCCGACCTTCCAGAATCTGATCGGCCGCGTCGAGCAGCTCGCGCACCTCGGCACGCTCGTTTCCAACTTCACGCTGATCCGCGCCGGCGCCCTGCACCGCGCCAACGGCGGCGCGCTGATTCTCGACGCCGCCAAGCTGCTCGCCCAGCCCTACGCCTGGGAAGGGCTGAAGCGCGCCCTGCGCGGCCGCCAGGTGCGCATCGAGTCGCTCGGCGAAATCTACGGGCTGGCGAGCACGGTGCAGATCGAACCCGACCCGATGCCGCTCGACCTCAAGGTGATCCTGATCGGCGAACGCCTCACCTACTACCTGCTGGCCGACCTCGACCCGGAATTCGCCGAGCTGTTCAAGGTCGCCGCCGACTTCGAGAGCGACGTCGAGCGCAGCGCCGGCAGCACCCTGCTCTACGCCCGCCTGCTGGCCACGCTGACGCGCCGCGACGGCCTGCGAGCGCTGGCGCGCGACGCCGTGGCGCGCGTCATCGAGCACGCGGCACGCCTGGCCGACGACGCCGCGCGCCTGTCGACGCAGACCCGCCGCCTCGCCGACCTGCTGCGCGAAGCCGACTGGCACGCGGCCCGCGCCGGCGCGGCGCGCATCGAGCGCATCCACGTCGAACAGGCGCTGAGCGCCGCCGTCCGCCGCGCCGACCGCATCCGCGAGGCGCAGCACGACGCCATCCTGCGCGACGTCCTGCTGATCGCCACCGAGGGCCACCAGATCGGGCAGGTCAACGGCCTCGCCGCGCTCGCCTTCGGCGACTTCACCTTCGCCCACCCGGTGCGCATCACCGCCACCGTGCGCATGGGCGAGGGCGAAGTGCTCGACATCGAGCGCGAGGTCGAACTCGGCGGCCCGCTGCACTCGAAGGGCGTGCTGATCCTCACCGCCTTCCTCGCCGAGCGCTTCGGCCACAACATCCCGCTCTCGCTCTCGGCCAGCCTCGTCTTCGAGCAGTCCTACGGCGAGGTCGAGGGCGACAGCGCCTCGCTCGCCGAACTGTGCGCGCTGCTCTCGGCGATCGCCCTGCTGCCGCTCACACAGGCGCTGGCGGTCACCGGCTCGCTCGGCCAGCACGGCACGGTACAGCCGATCGGCGCGGTGAACGAGAAGATCGAAGGCTTCTTCGACATCTGCAGGGCGCGCGGCCTGACCGGCCAGCAGGGCGTGATCATTCCCGCCGCCAACGTGCAGCACCTGATGCTGCGCGACGACGTGGTCGACGCCGTCGCCGGCGGGCGCTTCAACGTGTACGCCGTGCACGATGTCGATCAGGCGATCGCCCTGCTCTCCGGGCTGCCGGTCGGTCGCCCGGACGCGCAGGGCATCGTCCCCGCGGGAACGGTCAATTACCGCGTCGCCGAACAGCTGTCGGAGATGTCGACGGCGCGCCTGGAGTTTGCGGGCGGCGGCAAGAAGCGCCGGCACGCGGATCAGGGCAAAGCCAAAGCGCCAGCCAAAGCGGCAACGTCGGGCACGCCGGCGCGAAAACGCGGTCAACCTCGAAGAATTACCTGAATGCAGGTATCCAGCCACGCGGCGGATCGTCGTAAATAAAGACATCCGCCCTCTTCGGGGAGTCCCCTCCATGCGCCTGCCTTTCATCATCGCCACCGTCCTCTGCTCGCTGATCGCGCCGCCGGTGGCCCTGGCCGCGCCGCCCGCGCCGAAGAAGATCGAGAGCAAGCGGCACGCCGGCCTCAACATCCGCGTCGTCGGCAAGGACTGGGGCAAGGTCAACGCGCAGCAGGTGCAGACCGTGCTCTACGCGGTCGCCGACGAACTGCTGACGCGCCTGCCCAAGAAGCTGGCGAACACCGTCGTCGTCATGCGCACCGACAGCCACCCGGTCGCCCTCTACGAGCGCGGGCCGAAGGGCGAATATCTGGTGCAGCTGCACGCCGGCGACGACCGCTGGCACCTCTACGTCTACGAATTCGCGCACGAGTTCTGCCACATTCTCTCCAACTACGAGGAGAACGCCGGCGCCGACGTCGGGCGCTACAACCAGTGGTTCGAGGAAACGCTGTGCGAGACCGCGTCGCTGTTCGCGCTGGAAAGCCTCGCCGCGAAGTGGCAGAGCGCGCCGCCGACGCCCGAACTGGCCGGGCAGGCGGTGAAGCTGCGGCGCTTCTACGAGCAGCTGATCGCCGAGGGCCACCGCCAGCTGCCGCCGCATACGGAACTCGCCGCCTGGGTCCAGGAGAATGAAACGACGCTGCGCAACGACCCGTACCAGCGCGAGAAGAACGACGTGCTGGCGAAGCTGCTGCTGCCGCTGTTCGCGACCGACCCCGACCGCTGGGACGCGATCGCCTACCTCAACCTGCATCCGGCCGATCCGAGTTCGAGCCTGGCCGACTACCTCCACCACTGGTACGACAACGCGCCCGACGAGCACAAGCTGTTCATCGCCGACGTGTTCAGCCTGTTGAACGGTAGCCGGATCGCTCCGCTCGAACCGCGCCGGCTCGCGCTCAACGCGACCACGGCGCGCTAACGCGGCGGCGGACGGGCGGAGTTACACAAATCTCGCGCCGGCGCCAGGACTTATGGCACAAAACCGGCGAACCATTTCTACCGGCAACGGACTAACTTCTGTTCGCTGCCAGTTCTCCGTCGGGAAGTCGCATCGCCAGTCGGCACAAGGGTTTCCGTGCCTGCTGAGGGCGTCGTGTCGCCGCTTCCCGCGCTGCTCCCCAGCGGATGGTGGAGGCGTTGCGTAGCCTTGCACGAAGGCTCTCGAAAGTCTGCCCGTCGGTCATCCTCCGGAACGTTCTCCGTCCCGTAACGAAACGCCTCGTGCCGTACGCGACACGGGTGAAGGAGAGTCGCCATGAAACATCTGTCATTGCGGAAATCGGGCTGCGCCGCCGCTGTCGCCACCCTTGCGCTTCTGGCCCCGCTCAGCGCGGCCCAGGCAGCGTCCCCCGCCAGCAACCCGGAACTCGGAATCTACGGCAACAACTTTGCCGCACCCAGCGGCGGAACGCCGGCCATCGACACCAGCCGCTACGACGCGGTCAACCTCGGACCGCTGAGCGCGTCGCTGTGGACGCCGAAGCGCGGCGCGCAGGGTCCGCTGCGCGACGACACGCTCGACCAGGCCGCGATGGCCGACCGGGCGAGCCACGACGCGCTGGAACGCGACATGCGCATGCGCCTTGGCCCGATCGGCGGGCGCGACACGCCGTAACGCGAACGCAGCCGTTTTTTCCAAATCGACAGGCCACCGGGAACGGTGGCCTGTTTGCGTAGACGGGACAGCGAGCGCGGCGCGCGAACACCCGCCGCCGGCAACGCGCGATACGCAAAAATCAGACGGCGACGAGCACGCCGTCCTCTTCGCGCAAGGCGCCGGCGCGGATCAGGTCGGAACTCAGCCACTCGGCGAGCGCCGCGTCGTCGTAGCCGAGAAAACGCGCGTTGACGCTCTGCGCGAAGGACAGGCCGGCGAGGAAGTCGGGCAGTTCGCGGCGCGCCAGCCGCCGCCGTTCGAGCAGGGCGAAGGCAAGAATCACCTTGAGCGCGTGACGCGCCAGGCGCTCGGTGCTCTGCTCGAAGGCGGCGAGGCGCCGGTAGGCGCGCTCGAAGGCGTCGTCCACGTCGGCGAAGGACGCACCGTGGCCGGGAATCACCACGTCGACCGACAGGCTAGCCAACTGGTCGAGCGTGGCGCGCGTCATGGCGAAGCCGCTGCCTTCCGCCGGGTGGTCGAGCAGTTCGCTGAAGATGACGCCGAAACCGTCGCGCCACAGCGCGTCGCCGGAAATCAGCAGACGCTTTTCCGGGTTGTGAAAGGCGAGCGCGTCCATGTCGTGGCCGGGCACGGCGATGGCGCGCCAGTTGAGGCCGCCGAACTCGAACTCGTCGCCGGCGGCGAGCAGGCGGTCGTGCTGGAAGCGCGCACCGCGCTGGCCGAGCGGCGAGAGCAGCAGCGCCGCGTCGTCCCACTCGGCGATCTTCGCGGCGGCGCCGGCCGGAACGATCACCGCGCAGCCGAAGGACGCCTGCAGCGCGGCATTGCCGCCGATGTGGTCGGAATGCGCGTGCGTGTTGATCAGGCGCGACAGCGTTCGCCCGTCGAGCGCGCGCTCGACGAGGGCGACCGTCTGCGCCGCGTGGCTGACGTAGCCGCTGTCGATCAGCGCCGCCGTTTCGCCTTCGAAACCGAGGATGTTGTTGGACGACAGCCAGCCGCGCTCGAGCACCTGCAGGCTGGCTGGCAGCAGCGCTTCACTCATGGTGCGGAACGTTCGGAGAGGCGGAATCGGGATCGCCGGCCGTCGCCGTCGGCAGCTTCGCGCCGCGCGCCTCCTCGGCCACCACTGCGCCCGCCGAAGGCAGCGGCGGACGGCCGCAGCCGAGGCAGTAGCCGGAATCGGGGTCGGCCATGCAGACGCCGACGCAGGGGTAGAGATCCTCGTCTTCGTTCATGCTCGCTCGCCGGCACCGCGCGGCGCCGCCGGCACGCCACGCCGGCGCTCGACTTCGGCCAGGATGGCGAGCCGCGCGTCGTTCGAGGCGCGCGCCCAGCCGGCGATTTCATCGAGCGTGCGCAGGCAACCCGTGCACAGGCCGCTCTCGGCGTCCATACGGCAGACGTTGATGCACGGCGACGCGGCGAACGCCGGCGCCTCGCCCCGTGTGGCGACGCTCACGCGGCGCTCCGCTTGGCGAGCAGCGCCTGCGCCGCTTTCGACACCGGCGCGCGCCCGAGGTGTTGCACGATGAACTGGCCGGCGGCCAGCAGCTTGTCCATATCCACTCCGCTTTCGATTCCCAGACCCTGGAGCAGAAAGACAAGGTCCTCGGTGGCAAGGTTCCCCGCCGCGCCCGGCGCGTACGGACAGCCGCCGAGGCCGGCGATCGAGCTGTCGAAGACGGTCATGCCCATTTCGAGCGAGGCGTAGATATTGGCAATCGCCATACCGTAGGTGTCGTGGTAGTGGCCGGCGAGCCGCGCCATCGGCACCCGCGCCGCGCAGGCGGCGAGCATGCGCTGCACCGAGGCCGGCGTGCCTGCGCCTATCGTGTCGCCGAGCGACACTTCGTAGCAGCCCATCTCGTACAGACGCTGCGCGACGGCCGCCGCACGCGCCGGATCGACCGCGCCCTCGTAGGGGCAGGCGACAACGCAGGAGACGTAGCCGCGCACCTTGATCTCGAGCGCGCTCGCCGCGTCGACGACGGCGGCGAAGCGCTTCAGGCTCTCGTCGATGCTGCAGTTGATGTTCTTCTGCGAGAAGCTCTCGGACGCCGCGCCGAAGATGGCGACCTCGCTCGCCCCGGCCTCGACCGCCGCGTCGAAGCCTTTGAGGTTGGGCGTCAGCACCGGAAAGGCGGCGCCCGCCCGGCGGCGCGGGCTGGCCAGCACGGCGCGCAGCACTGCGTCGGCATCGCCCATCTGCGGCACCCACTTCGGCGACACGAAGGACGTCGCCTCGATCGCCGTCAGGCCGGCGTCGGCGAGGCGCTCGATCAGCTCGATCTTGACCGCCGCGGGAACCAGCTGCTTTTCGTTCTGCAGCCCGTCGCGCGGCCCGACTTCGACGATCTTCACCTTGCTTGGCAGGGTCATGGTTTGTCTCCTCACACCCCCGTGTTTACGACTCGGCCGCGAAATCGACCAGTTCAGCGCCGTCCGCCACCTGATCGCCGGCCGCATAGCGGAAGGCCTTGACCGTGCCGTTCTTCGGCGCGGTGATCGTGTGCTCCATCTTCATCGCTTCGAGGATGAGCAGCGGCGCGCCCTTCTCGACGCGCTGGCCGGGCGCCGCGAGCAGGGTGACGACCTTGCCCGGCATCGGCGCGCTGAGGCCGCCGCCCTGGGTGCCGCCGGCCTCGACGAGGTGCAGCGGGTCGTCGCGCTCGACGATCCACGTCTTGCCGTTGATGAAGACGTGGCGCTTCTGCGCGTGCTTTTCGCCGACCGCGATGACGCTGGCGACCAGGCGGCGGTCGTCGAGCTCGATGGCGAGTTGGCCGGCGAAGGGGCCGCTCTCGATGCAGCGGCCGCGCGCCAATACCGACTCGCCGGCCAGCGTCAGCCGCCAGCCGTCGTGCGCGTAGGCGACGGCGACCTCGAACAGCGCGTCGCCGACGCGCCAGGTGATCGCGCGCCGCGCCTGCAGGTTGAGGCGCCAACCGTCGTGCGTGCTCCACGGCGACCACGGATCGCCCGAGTGCGCCGCGCGGGCGCGTGCCGCGGCCTGCTCGCGCAGCAGTTCGGCGACGGCGGCGGCGAAGAAGACGCCGCGCGGCGGCTCGGCCTGCGCGGGAAAAAGGAAGTCGCGGCTGCGCTCGATCAGGCCGGTGTCGAGGTCGGCCTCGGCGAAGGCCGGGCAGGCGACGAGGCGCGACAGGAAATCGACGTTGGCGGTGACGCCGACGATGCGGTAGTCGGCGAGCGCCTGCCGCATGCGCGCCAGCGCCGCGTCGCGGTCGACGTCCCAGACGATCAGCTTGGCGATCATCGGGTCGTAGTGCGGCGTGATCTCGTCGCCCTGCTCGATGCCCGTATCGACGCGCACGTGAAGGCTCTCGGCCGGCGGCGCAAGGTGCACGAGGCGGCCGGTCGACGGCAGGAAGCCCTTGTCGGCGTCCTCGGCGTAGATGCGCGCCTCGATGGCGTGGCCGCGGATCGCCAGCTCGTCCTGGCGCAGCGGCAGCGCTTCGCCGCTGGCGACGCGCAGCTGCCACTCGACGAGGTCCTGGCCGCTGATCATTTCGGTCACCGGGTGCTCGACCTGCAGGCGCGTGTTCATCTCCATGAAGTAGAAGCTGCCGTCCTGATTGGCGATGAACTCGACGGTGCCGGCGCCGACGTAGCCGACCGCCCTGGCCGCCGCGACGGCGGCTTCGCCCATCCGGCGCCGGCGTTCCGGCGTCATGCCCGGCGCCGGCGCCTCCTCGAGCACCTTTTGGTGGCGGCGCTGCACCGAGCAGTCGCGCTCGAAGAGATAGACGCAGTTGCCCTGCGTGTCGCCGAAGACCTGGATCTCGATATGACGCGGCCGCGTGATGTACTTCTCGACGAGCACGTGCTGATTGCCGAAGGACGCGGCGGCTTCGCGCTGGCACGAGGCGAGCGCGGCGACGAAGTCCTCGCCGCATTCGACGAGGCGCATGCCCTTGCCGCCGCCGCCCGCCGCCGCCTTGATCAGCACCGGATAGCCGATGGCGTCGGCCTGCTCCTTGAGGAAAGCGGGGTCCTGGTTGTCGCCGTGGTAGCCCGGCGTCAGCGGCACGGCGGCCCGCTCCATCAGCTGCTTGGCCGCCGACTTCGAGCCCATGGCGCGGATCGCCGACGCCGGCGGGCCGATGAAGACGACGCCGGCCGCCGCGCAGGCGTCGGCGAAGTCGGCGTTCTCGGAGAGAAAGCCGTAGCCCGGATGCACGGCCTGCGCGCCGGTGCGCCGCGCCGCGTCGAGGATGCGGGCGGCCTGCAGATAGGAATCACGCGCCGCCGCCGGGCCGATGCACACGGCCTCGTCGGCGAGACGGACGTGACGCGCGTCGGCGTCGGCCTCGGAATAGACGGCGACGGTGCGCACGCCCATGCGGCGTGCGGTCTTGATCACGCGGCAGGCGATTTCGCCGCGATTGGCGATGAGGATTTTGCTGAACATGCGGTTCTCCGGCGGCTCAATCGCCCACGCGCGCTACGCGCGCAAGGCGATTTGACTGCGTCGCTGCGTCCCTGCGGGACTGGTCGCCGCGATTGGCGATAAGGATTTTCGCGGACATGCCTCAGCTCCCCGCGATCCAGTTCGGCTTGCGCTTCTCGAGGAAGGCCGACAGACCTTCCCGCCCCTCGGCGCTGGCGCGCACGCGCGTGATGCGCTGCGCGGTTTCCTCGATCGTCACAGCGTCGATCGGCTGGCCGGAGACGACGCGGATCAGCGCCTTGCACTCGGCCTGCGCGGCCGGGCCGTTCTTGAGCAGGCTGTCGAGCACTTCGCCGATCGCCTCGTCGAGTTGCTCGTCGCCGGGGACGATTTCGTGCACGAGGCCGATGCGGTAGGCCTCGGCGGCCGAGAAGCGCTCGGCGCTGAGCATGTAGCGGCGGCCGTAGCGCTCGCCGATGGCGGCCAGCACGTAGGGGCTGATCACCGCCGGCAGGATGCCGAGCTTCACCTCGGTCAGCGCGAACAGCGCGTCGTAGCTGGCGATGGCGATGTCGCAGGCGGCGATCAGGCCGACGCCGCCGCCGTAGGCCGGGCCCTGCACGCGGGCGATCGTCGGCTTGGACAGTTCGTTCAGCGTGCGCATCAGTTCGGCGAGCTTGTGCGCGTCGCGCAGGTTCTCTTCCGGCGTGTAGCCGGCAGCGCGCTTCATCCAGTTGAGGTCGGCGCCGGCGCAGAAGCTCTTGCCGGTCGACGAGAGGACGACGGCGCGCACGCGCGGATCGGCCTCCAGCTCGCGCAGGCCGGCGGTGATCTCGGCGATCAGCGTCTCGTCGAAGGCGTTGTGGCGCTCGGCCTTGTTCAGCGTCAGGATGCCGACGGCGCCGTCGACTTCGGTGATGATCGATTGGTATTGGTTCATGGTCTTGGCCTCACATCCGGAACACGCCGAACTTCGTTTCCTCCGCCGGCGCGTTCATCGCCGCCGACAACCCCAGCCCCAGCACCCGCCGCGTATCGGCGGGGTCGATCACGCCGTCGTCCCAGAGGCGGGCGCTGGCGTAGTAGGGATGGCCCTGCGTCTCGTACTGCTCGCGAATCGGCCGCTTGAACTCGGCCTCCTCCTCGGCGCTCCACGTCTTGCCGGCGGCTTCCAGCCCGTCACGCTTGACCGTGGCGAGCACGCCGGCGGCCTGCTCGCCGCCCATCACCGAGATGCGCGCGTTCGGCCACATCCACAGGAAGCGCGGCGAGTAGGCGCGGCCGCACATGCCGTAGTTGCCGGCGCCGAAGGAGCCGCCGATGACCACCGTGAACTTCGGCACTTTCACCGTCGCCACCGCCGTCACCATCTTCGCGCCGTCGCGCGCGATGCCGCCGTTTTCGTACTTCTTGCCGACCATGAAGCCGGTGATGTTCTGCAGGAAGACGAGCGGGATGCCGCGCTGCGCGCACAGCTCGATGAAGTGCGCGGCCTTCAGCGCCGATTCGGAGAAGAGGATGCCGTTGTTGGCGACGATGCCGACCGGATAGCCCCAGACGCGCGCGAAGCCGCAGACGATGGTCGTCCCGTAGCGCGCCTTGAACTCGTCGAAGTCGGAGCCGTCGACGATGCGCGCGATGATCTCGCGCACGTCGAAGGGCTTCTTGCTGTCGGTCGGGATCACGCCGTACAGCTCCTCGGCGGCATAGAGCGGCGCGCGCGGCTCGGCGAGGCTGACCGGCGGGCGCTTCTGCCAGTTGAGGTCGGCGACGATGCGGCGGGCGATGGCCAGCGCGTGCGCGTCGTTCTCGGCGAAGTGATCGACAACGCCGGAGACGCGCGTATGCACGTCGGCGCCGCCGAGGTCCTCGGCGCTGACCACCTCGCCGGTCGCCGCCTTCACCAGCGGCGGGCCGCCGAGGAAGATGGTGCCCTGCTCCTTGACGATGATCGATTCGTCGCTCATCGCCGGCACGTAGGCGCCGCCGGCCGTGCACGAACCGAGCACGGCGGCGATCTGCGGGATGCCCTGCGCCGAGAGGTTGGCCTGGTTGAAGAAGATGCGGCCGAAGTGCTCCTTGTCCGGGAAGACCTCGTCCTGCATCGGCAGGAAGGCACCGCCCGAATCGACGAGGTAGATGCACGGCAGGCGGTTCTCCTGCGCGATCTCCTGCGCGCGCAGGTGCTTCTTCACCGTCATCGGATAGTAGGTGCCGCCCTTCACCGTCGCGTCGTTGGCGACGATCATGCATTCGACGCCATTCACGCGGCCGATGCCGGCGATCAGCGAGGCGGCCGGCACTTCGAAGTTGCCCGCACCGTACATGCCGTAGGCGGCGAGCTGCGACAGTTCGAGGAAGGCCGAGCCGGGGTCGATCAGCGCGTTGACGCGCTCGCGCGGCAGCAGCTTGCCGCGCGCGATGTGCTTCTGGCGCGCCGCCTCGGAGCCGCCGAGGGCGACCGCCTCGACGGTGCGGCGCAGATCGGCGACGACCGCCTGCATCGCCTCGGCGTTGGCCTGGAAGTCGGCGCCGCGCGGGTTGAGCTGGGAAGTCAGGACGGGCATCAGAAACCTCCAGTTTCCAGCCAGCGCTCGACCTGCGGCAGACGGTCGGCGCCGAAAAAGATTTCGCCGTCGACGAGGACGGTCGGCGAGCCGAAGACGCCCTTCTTCAGCGCGGCTTCGCATTCGGCCTTCAGGCGGTCCTTGAGCGGCTGGCCAGCGAGCGCCTCGGCCAGCGCGGCGCGGTCGGCGCCCTGCTGCGCGGCGAGGTCGAGGACGAGATCGACGCTGGAGAGGTCGCGCCCGTCGACGAAGTACGCGCGATAGGCGGCGTACGCGAATCGGCGCGCCATGCCGTGGTGCTGGTCGTGCAGCCAGTAGTAGGCGCGCGCGGCGTTCTGCGTGGCGATCGGGAAATTCGCCGGCTGCGCGTAGGGAATGCCCATGAAGCGCGCCGAGCGCTCGAAATCGCGCAGGAAGTAGCCGCCCTTGAACGGCGCCTGCGTCAGCGGCACGGCGCCCGTCTCGCGGAAAAGGACGCCGAGCAGGACCGGCCGCCAGCGCACCTTGCGCCCGTACTTCGCGGCCAGCTCGTCGATGCACTCGGAGGCCAGATAGCCGTAGGGCGACGAGAAATCGAAATAGAACTCCAGCGGTTCAGCCATGTTGTCTCCTGATGTTTTTATGTTCCGCCCGGTCTGCCGCAGGATGCCTAGCCGCCCTTCGGCCAGAGCACCATCTGCGTGCAGCGGAAGAGCGCCAGACGGCGCCCGTCCTCGCTCGTCACCTCGGCGTCCCAGACCTGCGTATTGCGCCCGGTGTGCACCGCGGCGGCCTCGCAGAGCAGCGCACCGGCGGTGACCGTGCCGAGGAAGTTGCTCTTCAGCTCGATCGTCGTGAAGCTGTCGGCGCCGTCCGGCAGGTGCGCGATGGTGGCGAAGCCGGCCGCCGTGTCGGCCAGCGCGATCACCGACGCGGCGTGCAGGAAGCCGTTCGGCGCCAGCATCTCGGGGCGCACCGTCATGCGCGCGCGCAGGCGGCCCGGCTCGACGGCGACCGCCGTGAAACCGAACCAGCCCGGCAGGTTGCCCGCGCAGCGCGCGTTGAGTTCGTCGAGGGTGACGTCGGCGCGCAGCCTGTGCTTGCTCATGGCGGCTCCTATTCGGCGGCGACGGCGCGCCCGATGACGAGGCGCTGGATGTCGTTGGCGCCTTCGTAGATCTGCGAAATGCGCACGTCGCGGTAGATGCGCTCGACCGGGAAGTCGCTGGTGTAGCCGACACCGCCGTGGATCTGGATGGCATCCGAGGCGATTTTCTCGGCGGCCTCGGAGGCGAACATCTTGGCCATCGACGCTTCCTTCAGACAGGGCTTGCCGGCGTCCTTGAGCATGGCGGCGCGCCAGACCATCAGGCGGGCGGCGTCGAGCAGCGTGTTCATGTCGGCCAGACGGAAGTTGACCGCCTGGTGCTCGATGATCGGCTGGCCGAAGGTGACGCGCTCCTTGGCGTAGCGCACGGCCGCCTCGAACGCGGCGCGCGCCATGCCGATGCTCTGCGCGGCGATGCCGATGCGCCCGGCTTCGAGGTTGGAGAGAGCGATCTTGTAGCCCTCGCCCTCCTTGCCGAGCAGCGCCGAGGCCGGCACGCGGCAGTTCTCGAAAATGATCTGCACGGTATCGGACGCGTGCTGGCCCATCTTGTCCTCGGTGCGGCCGACGATGAAGCCGGGCGTCGCGGTCGGAATCAGGAAGCAGGAAATGCCCTTCTTGCCGGCGGCCTTGTCGGTGACGGCGAAGACGATCGCCATGTGCGCGTGTTTGCCGGTGGTGATGAACTGCTTGACGCCGTTGAGCACGAAATGGTCGCCGTCGCCGCTTTTTTCACGTTCCGCGCGCGTGGTGATGGCGGCGGCATCGGAGCCGGTGTGCGGCTCGGTCAGGCAGAAGCAGCCGAGCTTCTCGCCGCGCGCCAGCGGCTTCAGCCATTCTTCCTTCTGCGCGTCGGTGCCGTACTTCATCGTGATGCCGCAGGCCAGCGAGTTCTGCACCGAGACGATGGTCGAGGTGGCGCCGTCGCCGGCGGCGATTTCCTCGAGCGTCAGCACCAGGCTCATGTAGTCCATGCCGGCGCCGCCCCATTCCTCGGGAACGCACATGCCCATCGCGCCCAGTTCGCCGAGTTCCTTCAGCGCTTCGGCCGGGAAGGCGTGGGTCTTGTCCCATTCGGCGGCGAAGGGCGCCAGGCGCTCCTGCGCGAAGGCGCGCATCGAGTCGCGGATCATTTCCTGTTCTTGCGTGAGGATCATGTGATTGTCTTCCTAGAGATTTCGCGGCCGGCAGCCGTTTGCCGGCCGGCACGATTGGTGAGAAGGACGCCGGCGATGACCAGCGCGCCGCCGGCGAGCACCGCCGTCCCCAGGCGCTCGCCGAGGAGCAGCGCGCCGAGCAGGACGGCGCACACCGGCACCAGATTGATGAAGGCCGCCGCGCGCGTCGCGCCGACCCGATGCACGGCGTCGGAATACCAGGTGAAGGCGACGGCGGTGCCCAACAGGCCGAGAAATACGATGCTGCTCCAGCCGCGCCAGCCGGTATCGGCGAGCGCGAACAGCGAGCCGTCGAGCAGCGCCGCAACGGTCAGCATGGCCCAGCCGGTCAGGCTGGCGCCGAAGGTCATGGCCAGCGCCGACAGCTCGCGCGTGCCGCGCCGGCTGATGAAGGTGTAGGCCGCCCACAGCACGACGCAACCGACGATCAGCCACTCGCCGGAGCCAACATCGCCGCCCGCCAGCCGGCCAAGGTCGCCGTTGGTCACGACGAGCAGGCAGCCGAGCATGGCCAGCCCGATGCCGAACCCTTTCTTCGCCGACATCGGCGCACCGAAGAGCAGCCAGTCGGCTGCCGCGACGACGGCCGGGGTCAGCGCGACGACGAGCGCGCCGCGGCCGGCCTCGATCAGGCGCAGGCCGTACAGGAAGCAGATGTTGTAGAGGAAGATGCCGCTCGCGCCGAGCGCCGTGACGGTCAGCCATTGCCGGCGCGACCAGCGCGGCCGGCCTTCGTGCGCGACGACCAGAGCACCGAGCACCAGCGCCGCGATGCAGAAGCGCCAGCTGGCCACGGCCAGCGGCGACGCTTCGCGCACGGCCACCCGCCCGGCGATCCACGTGCCACCCCAGAACAGGGCGGTGGCGAGCAGCTTGCCGTAGATGGCCGGCGCGGCGGGGGCGTGATGCGACATCGGACGCGGGCGGCTTAGAGCATTTCGACGCCGACCGCGACGGCTTCGCCGCCGCCGATGCACAGCGAGGCGACGCCGCGCTGCTTGCCGTACTTCTTCAGCGCGCCGAGCAGGGTGACGAGGATGCGCGCGCCGGAGGCGCCGATCGGGTGGCCGAGGGCGCAGGCGCCGCCGTGCACGTTCACCTTCTCGTGCGGCAGCTTGAGGTCGTGCATGGCGGCCATCGTCACCACGGCGAAGGCTTCGTTGATCTCGTACAGATCGACCGATTCGGCCGTCCAGCCCGTCTTGGCGAAAAGCTTCTGCATGGCGCCGACCGGAGCGGTGGTGAACAGGTTCGGCTCCTGCGCGAAGGTGGTGTGGCCTACGATCCTGGCAATCGGCTGCAGGCCGAGTTCGGCGGCCTTCGAGGCGCGCATCAGGACGAGCGCGGCGGCGCCGTCGGAAATCGACGACGAGTTGGCGGCGGTCACCGTGCCGTCTTTCTTGAAGGCCGGCTTGAGGCCGGCGATCTTTTCGATCTGCGCCTTCGGCGGCTGCTCGTCGCCGCCGATGACCACTTCGCCCTTGCGTCCGGCGACCGTCACCGGCGCGATTTCCCAAGCGAAGGAGCCGTCGGCGATGGCCTGCTGCGCGCGCGTCGTCGAGGCGACGGCGAAGGCGTCCTGGTCCTGCCGCGTGAAGCCGTAGCTCTCGGCGCACTCTTCGGCGAAGGTGCCCATCAGGCGGCCCTTCTGGTAGGCGTCCTCGAGGCCGTCGAAGAACATGTGGTCGAGCATCTGGCCGTGGCCGAGGCGGTAGCCGCCGCGCGCCTTGGGCAGCAGGTAGGGGGCGTTGGTCATCGACTCCATGCCGCCGGCGACGCCGATTTCGTAGGCGCCGGCGAGGATGCCGTCGTGCGCCAGCATGACGGCCTTGAGCGCCGAGCCGCAGACCTTGTGCACGGTGGTGCAGCCGGCCGACAGCGGCAGCCCGCCGCCGAGCGCCGCCTGGCGCGCCGGCGCCTGGCCGACGCCGGCCTGCAGCACGTTGCCGAAAACGACTTCCTCGACCTGCGTCGGCTGGATTCCGGCGCGCTCGACGGCGGCCTTGATCGCCACGGCGCCGAGCTGCGGCGCGGTGAGGCTGGAGAAGTCGCCTTGAAAACCGCCCAGCGGGGTGCGGACGGCGGAGACGATGACGATGGGGTCGGACATGATTACTTCCTTCTGGACACGATCAAAATTGAAAACACGGCGCGCCGGGCGCCGGCGGGCAAGGACGGCACGGTAGACAACGACGGCGCAGCGGAAGCGCCCGCCCCGCACCGTTCCGCGCCGCCGCGGGCGCCGTCGCGGAACGGCGTCATGCCGTCTCGCCGAACAGCTCGCGGCCGATCAGCATGCGGCGGATTTCCGAGGTGCCGGCGCCGATCTCGTAGAGCTTGGCGTCGCGCCACAAGCGGCCGGCCGGGTATTCGTTGGTGTAGCCGACGCCGCCGAGCGTCTGGATCGCCTCGCCGGCCATCCAGGTCGCCTTCTCGGCCGAATACAGGATGGCGCCGGCGGCGTCCTTGCGCAGCGTGCGCGCGTGGTCGGTGCGGTCGCAGGCCTGGCCGACGGCGTAAACATACGCGCGCGTCGCCATCCACGTCGAGTACATGTCGGCGACCTTGCCCTGCATCAGCTGGAACTCGCCGATGCTCTGGCCGAACTGCTTGCGCTCGTGCAGGTAGGGGACGACGACGTCCATGCACGCCGCCATGATGCCGAGCGGGCCGCCCGAAAGCACGGCGCGCTCGTAGTCGAGGCCGCTCATCAGCACCCGGGTGCCGTTGCCGACGCCGCCGAGCACGTTCTCCTCCGGCACTTCGCAGTCGTCGAAGAAGAGCGGGTAGGTGTTCGAGCCGCGCATGCCGAGCTTGTCGAGGTGCGAGCCGTGCGTGAAGCCCTTGAAGCCCTTCTCGACGATGAAGGCGGTCATTCCCTTGGCGCCGGCGTCGAGATCGGTCTTGGCATAGACCACCAGCGTGTCGGCGTCGCCGCCGTTGGTGATCCACATCTTGGCGCCGTTCAGGACGTAGCGGTCGCCCTTCTTCTCGGCCTTCAGCTTCATCGAAACGACGTCGGAACCGGCGTTCGGCTCCGACATCGCGAGCGCGCCGACGTGCTCGCCGGAGATCAGCTTGGGCAGGTAGCGCGCGCGCTGCGCCGGCGTGCCGTTGCGGCGGATCTGGTTGACGCACAGGTTGGAATGCGCGCCGTAGGACAGGCCGACGCTCGCCGAAGCGCGCGAAATCTCCTCCATGGCGACGATGTGCGCGAGATAGCCCATTTCGCTGCCGCCGTATTCCTCGCTGGCGGTCATGCCGAGCAGGCCGAGGTCGCCGAACTTCTTCCACAGGTCGGCCGGGAACAGGTTGTCGCGGTCGATCTCGGCGGCGCGCGGCGCGATCTCCTTCTCGGCGAAGGCGCGCACGCTGTCGCGCAGCATTTCCACGGTTTCGCCGAGGGCGAAGTCCAGGCTGGGTATCCGCATTTGTCTCACTCCTTTGGTTTCGGTCTTTTTGGCTTTCAGTCTTTTTCTTTCCTGCCGTGCACGGTCATGATCGTCTGCTGCATCACCGCGCACAAGGTCTTGCGGCCGTCCTTGACGGCGTAAACGTCGGCCTTGGTGACGATCAGCGTGCGCCCGTAGCGGATCACCGAACCCTCGGCGATCAGCAGTTGCCCTTCGGCCGGCGCCAGCAGGTTGAGCTTGTATTCGACGGTCAGCACGCCGGCGTCGTGCGCGGTGAGCGTGCTCGCCGCGTAGCCGGCCGCCGAGTCGGCGATCATCCCGACCACGCCGCCGTGGATGAAGCCGTGCTGCTGCGTCACCTCCGGCCGGTGCGGCAGGTGGATTTCGGTGTAGCCGGCCTCGACCACCGACAGATGTGCACCGATCAGGGCCATCGCCTGCTGGCGGGCGAAACTGGCGCGGACGCGCTCGGCGAAGTTGGGGTCTTGGGCTTTATGCATGAGTGCCATTGAAAGTTACGTTGACGTAAACGTCAACTACTTTTGAAAAATCGGGTCAGGCCGCGCTTTTCACCCGCCCCGGTGGTTCGACCGACGGCGCCCGCGCCGGCGCGGCGGCGGCTTCGCGCGCCGACAGCAGGTCGCGGCACTGCTGCTCGAAGGCGCTGACTTCCTGCAGCACCGCCTCGATGTCCTCGCGCTGCTGCTGCAATGCCGCCTTGCGCTGCGACAGGCCGTTCAGGAACTCGGTGAGCTGCGTGTTCTTGTCGCGCGCCGTGTCGTACATCTCGATCAGGTAGCGGATTTCGGCCAGGCTGAAACCGAGGCGCTTGCCGCGCAGGGCGAGCTTGAGGCGCGTGCGGTCGCGCCGCGTGAAGACGCGGGTCAGCCCTTCGCGACGCGGCGCGAGCAATCCCTGGTCCTCGTAGAAGCGGATCGTGCGCGGCGTGATGCCGAATTCGCGCGCCAGATCGGAGATGCTGAATGTTGCGGGTTTTCTGTCCACCGGGAACCTGCCGAAGTCGAATCGAATGCTATATTGGCCGAAGCGGAAGCTCCGAACGGCGGCCTCCGCTGCGCTGAAGTGTATCGCTTCCCGAGGTTTTTACAATCCGCCCTTCCGCCCCCGCCATGCTCCCCGATTCCCCCTCCCCCGCCCCGCCGGCGGCCGGCGAAACCTTCGAGGTCGCCCCCGGCATCCGCTGGCTGCGCATGCCGCTGCCCTTCGCGCTCGACCACATCAACCTGTGGCTGCTGTCCGACGACGACGGCTGGGTCATCGTCGACACGGGCTTCGCGCTCGACCCGGTGAAGGACTGCTGGGAGCGCATCCTCGCCAGCCTCGCCGAGACGCCGCAGGGCGGCCGCATCACGCGCATCGTCGTCACCCACTTTCATCCCGACCACCTCGGCCTCGCCACTTGGCTGCAGGAGAAAACCGGCGCGCCGATCCACATGACGCAGGGCGAATTCCTGACCGCGCATGCCGTCTGGCACGAAATCGGCGGCCACGGCAACGCTCCGATGCTGCGCCAGTTCCGCGCGCACGGCCTTGACGCAGAACGCTGCGCGGCGCTGGAAAAGCGCGGCGGCGCCTACAACCGCGGCGTTCCCGCCCTGCCGACCGACTATCGGCGGCTGTTCGCCGGCGAGCGGCTGACGATAGGCGGCCGCCGCTGGCAGGTGCGCGTCGGCTTCGGGCACTCGCCGGAACACGCGGCGCTTTACTGCGCCGATGTCGGCGTGCTAATTTCCGGTGACATGCTGCTGCCGAAAATCTCTACAAATATCAGTGTCTTCGCAGTCACACCGCAGGCGGACTCCCTGGCCGACTACCTGGCCTCCCTCGACCGGGACCGGGAGCTGCCCGCCGAAACACTCGTCCTGCCCTCGCACGGACTGCCGTTCTACGGCATGCACGACCGGGTGGATGCGCAGCATGCACACCATGAGGAACGGTTGCGCGTTCTGGAGGAAAACTGCGCCGTGCCGCGCAGCGCGGCGGAGCTGCTGTCCACGCTCTTTCCGCGCGAACTGGACACGCACCAGACGATGTTCGCGATGGGCGAGGCAATCGCCCATCTGAACCGTCTCGAACACGCCGGGAGACTCCTTCGCACGCAAAGCGGCGACGGCGTAATTCGTTTTGCAAGGGCACCAGGCGGAATCCGCTAGAAAAGCCCATTAACCTCAGAGGGAAAACGTATGTCGCAACCAAACAAGACGGAAGAAGACAAGAACCTGCCCAACCCCGCGGACGTCGCCAAGTCCTACGCCGAGGTCGCCCAACGCGCTTCGCGTCTGCTCACCCAGTTCATGGAACGGAAGGCCAAGGAGGGCGTCGCCGCCCCGGCCGACGAACTCGGCGTGGCCAAGGCCTTCATGGACCTCTCCTCGCGCCTGCTGGCCAACCCCTACAAGCTGGCGCAGACGCAGATGAACATGATGTGGGACTACTTCTCGCTGTGGCAGAACTCGACGCTGAAGATGATGGGCATGCCCCTCAACCCGGTCGCCGCCCCCGAGAAAAGCGACAAGCGCTTCAAGGACGAGGACTGGGAGCAGCACTTTCTGTTCGATTTCATGAAGCAGTCCTACCTGATCACCGCGCGCCACCTGCACGACACCGTGTCCGGCGCCGAAGGCCTCGACGAGCAGACGCAGACCAAGGTCAACTTCTTCACGCGCCAGTACATCGACGCGCTGTCGCCGTCGAACTTCGCGATGACCAATCCGGAAGTCTTCCGGGAAACGGTCAAGAGCCACGGCCAGAACCTCGTCAAGGGCTTCAACAACCTGCTCCAGGATCTCGAATCCGGCGACGGCCAGCTGCGCATCCGGATGACCGACACCGAGGCCTTCGAACTCGGCAAGAACGTCGGCACGACGCCGGGCAAGGTCGTCTTCCAGAACGACCTGATCCAGCTCATCCAGTACGATCCGGCGACCAAGGACCAGTTCAAGAAGCCGCTGCTGATCGTACCGCCGTGGATCAACAAGTACTACATCCTCGACCTGCGCGAGAAGAACTCGATGGTCAAGTGGGCCACCGACCAGGGCTACACGACCTTCATCATGAGCTGGGTCAACCCCGACGAGAAACTCGCGCACAAGGGCTTCGAGGACTACCTGCTGGAAGGCTCGATGGCGGCCATCGACGCCGTCGAACAGGCCACCGGCGAGAAGGAGATCAACCTCGCCGGCTACTGCCTGGGCGGCACCCTGCTGATGACCACGCTGGCCTACATGACGGCGAAGAAGGACAAGCGCGCCGCCTCGGCAACCTTTTTCACGACGATGATCGACTTCTCCGAACCGGGCGAGCTCGGCGTCTTCCTCGACGAAGGCGCCGTCACCGGGCTGGAGAAAAAGATGGCCGAGCGCGGCTATCTCGAAGGTTCGGAAATGGCCGGCACCTTCAACATGCTGCGCGCCAACGATCTGATCTGGTCCTTCGTGGTGAACAACTACCTGATGGGCAAGGATCCCTTCCCCTTCGACCTGCTCTACTGGAACAGCGACTCGACGCGCATGCCGTACGCGATGCACAGCTACTACCTGCGCAACATGTACCTGGCCAACCTGCTGCGCGAACCGGGCGGCCTCGAACTGGCCGGCGTCAAGATCGACATCTCCAAGGTCAAGACGCCGTGCTACTTCATCTCGACCATCGAGGACCACATCGCCCCGTGGAAGAGCACCTACCTCGGCGCCCTGCTGCCGTCCGGCCCGGTCAAGTTCGTGCTCGGCGGCTCCGGCCACATCGCCGGCATCGTCAACCCGCCGTCCGCCAACAAGTACGGCTACTGGACCAACGACGCGCTGCCCGCCAGCGCCGACGAGTTCCTCGCCGGCGCGACGCAGAACCCGGGCTCCTGGTGGTCCGACTGGCAGCAGTGGCTGGGCGCGCTGCCCGGCGGCGACAAGAAGGTTCCGGCCCGCGTGCCGGGTGCCGGCAACCTGAAGGTGCTCGACGACGCACCGGGTTCCTTCGTCAAGTTCCGGCTCGACAAGCAGAAGAAAACCGCCTGAACGGCGGCGTGAAGCGAAAGGGGGCGCAAGCCCCCTTTTTCGTTGACTACAATCTCCACATGACCCAGAGCATTCCCGACTACGCCGGCGGCGGCATCGCCAACCTGATCCAGAGCATCGCCACGGCCTGCGGCGCACCTCCGCACCCCGCCGCGCCCTGCCCGGAACTCGCGCTGCTGCCCGCCGCACGGCTCGCCGAGGCGCGCCACATCGTCCTTCTCGTCGTCGACGGCCTCGGCCGGCGCACGCTCGACGCCGCGCCGGCGCCGCACCTCTCCGCGCACGCGCTGGGCACCCTCGGCTCGGTCTTTCCGTCGACCACCGCGAGCGCCATCACCACCTTCATGACCGGCCTCGCGCCGGCGCAGCACGCGCTCACCGGCTGGCACATGCAGCTCGACGAAATCGACCAGACGCTCGCCATCCTGCCACTGACGCCGCGCAGCCCGCCGGCCAGGCTGCCGCCCGAGGAACTGCCGCCGCACCTCTTCGACCACGCCAGCCTGTTCCAGCGCATCGCGCGCGAAAGCTGGGTGGTGGCGCCGCAGAGCATCGCCGGCAGCCCGTTCAACGCCTGGCACGCGCGCGGCGCGCGCAGCCTCGCCTACGCAACGCTGCCCGAGATGTTCGGGCAGCTGGCCGAACTGCTGACGGCGGACGCTCCGCCGCGCTACATCTACGCCTACTACCCCGACCTCGACGCCCACTCGCACCGCTACGGCTGCAACAGCGAACAGGCGCGGCAGACGCTGGCCGCCGTCGACGCCGCGTTCGGCGCCTTCCTGGACGAAGTGCGCGGCCGCGACGCCTGGCTGCTCGCCACCGCCGACCACGGCTTCATCGACTCGCCGCCCGAGCGCGTCGTCTGCCTCGACGACCACCCGCAACTCACCGCCCTGCTCGCCCGCCCGCTGTGCGGCGAGGCGCGCGCCGCCTACGCCTACGTCGCCGCGGAAAACCGCCCGGCGTTCGAGGCCTACGTCGGCGGGCGGCTCGCGCACTGCGTCGACCTGCGGCGCAGCGCCGACCTGATCGCCGCCGGCTGGTTCGGCCCGTCGCCCGCCCACCCGAAGCTCGCCGCGCGGATCGGCGACTACACGCTGGTGATGAAGGACAACTGGACGATCAAGGACTGGCTGCCCGGCGAAAAGCGCTACCGCATGCTTGGCGTGCACGGCGGCACCAGCGCCGACGAAATGCGCGTGCCGCTGGTCGCGGTGCGCGTCTGAGCCTCAGTAGTTGGGAACGTACTGCGCCGGCGCCAGCGCCAGCGGAAAGAGCGGGCGGGCCAGCAGGGCGCGCGCCGTCGCCTCGGTCACTGACACACAGTAGCCGTACTGCGGCTCCCCGAAGCGCGCGGCGTAGCGCTGTACGGCGGTGACGACGCCGACCAGGCGGCCGTTGTCGTCCACCAGCGGACCGCCGGACGATCCCGGCCGGCAGTAGTTCGAACTGAGCAGGAACTCCTCGCCGCCCTTCGCCTGGCGCTGTACGAACTGTCCGGTGGACCAGGTGATCTCGCTGCTGCCGCCGGGATGCCCGAAGGTATGCAGCGTATCGCCGGGACGCAGGGCGGCGCTGCTGCCCCACGCCAGCGTATCCGTGCCGGCGCCCGGCGCATGCAGCAGGCAGGCGTCCTCGCCGTCCAGGCGCGCGTACTTGTCGACCCGGAAGGGCTGCCGCGTCATGCTGTGGACGGCGACCATGCCGTCCAGCGCGGCGCCCGCCAGCACGTGGCAGTTGGTCAGGATGCGGTCGGGCGCGATGAGGACGCCGGAGCCGCTCAGGCGGCGCTGCTGGATGACGAAGACCGACCACGCCAGATAGGGGGCGTCGAAGCCCGGCCCGCGCGCCGGCCGCGTCGGCGGCACGAACTCGCTGCCGACCGCCGGAGCGGGCGCCGCCGGCGTTGTTGCCCCGGGGGCAGCGGCAATCGGCGTCGCCGGCGGCACGTCACTGGCCGCAGCGGACGGCAGGCGCACGTGGCTTTCCTCGACGCCGGGCACCGAGGCCGACGCGGCATCCGGTGCTTCAAGAGCGGACGGCGGCGTCGGCGCGGGTCCCGGCATGCGCCACAGGAACACCGCGGCGCCGCTGCCGACGAGCAGCGGCAGCAGCCAGCGCCGCGTCCGTCCGCCGCGCGCCGGCGCCGGGGCAGGCGCCTCGGCCGCCCGGGCGGCACGCAGCAGACGGCGGTCGTAGGCGGCGCGCAAGGCCTCGTCGCGCAGCGTTGCGCCGGCCACGCGCAGCAGCGACAGTTCGTCAGCCGTCGCGCTGCCGCCGGCTTCCAGCGCCGCCCGCCGCTGCGCGAAGACGGCCTCGATCTCCTGCGGCGTGGCGTCGGCCGCGACCCCGAGGATCGAATACAGCGTCCGCGCGCCCGCCTCGCCCTGTTCGCTCGCCATGCCATTCCCGCCGGAAAATGAAAATGGCATTGTACGCCGCACCCGCGCCGGAGACGCCCCGTTTCAGGCGGCCATTCAGGTGCGCAAATCGGCGACCGACGCGCCGAGACGCCCGGCCAGGGCCGACAGGCCGTCCGCCGCATCCGCCGTGGCGCGCAGCGCGGCGTGGTTTTCCTCGGCCATCACGGCGATTTCCTGCACGTTGCGCGCGATCTCGCTACCGCCTTCGCTCTGGCCGCTGGTCGCCGTGACGATGTCGCGCACGTGCGCGGCGGACAGCCCGACGGCGTGCCGGATGTCGGCGAGTGCCGCCGCCAGTTCGCCGACCAGGCGGACGCTGCCGCCAACCTGTTCGCCGCTCCGGCTCATCTCCAGCACGGCGCTGTGGATATCGTCCTGGATGGTGCCTATGGTCGCACCGATCTCGCGCGTCGCCGCGCGCGTGCGCTCGGCCAGCTTGCGCACCTCGTCGGCCACCACGGAAAACCCGCGCCCGTGCTCGCCGGCGCGCGCCGCCTCGATCGCCGCGTTGAGCGCCAGCAGGTTGGTCTGTTCGGCGATTTCCTGGATCGCGCGGACGATCTTGTCGATCTCCTGCGAGCGCGCTTCGAGATCGCGGATGATGCCGACCGCCGCGTCGACGCCGCTGACGATCCCCACCATCTCGCCCGCCGCGGCATGCGCGCGCCGCTCGCCGCGCTGGGCGGCGCCGTCCGCCTCGCCGGCGATGCGCGCCGTCTCTTGCGCGTGCTCGGCGACTTCGTGGATGGACACGGTGAGCTGCTCGACGGCGGCCGCCGTGCGCGCCGCCGCGTCGCTCTGCCGCCCCGACGCATCCTCCACCTGTCGGCTCGACGCGCGCACGTGCTCGACTGCGACGGAAAGATCGCCGGACGCCGCAACCGTGTTGCGGATCAGCCCGGCAAAACTCTCGGCCATGCGGTTGAAGTGCGCGGCGACCTGGCCGATTTCGTCGCGCGACGCCGCATCGACGCGCGCGCGCAGGTCGCCGCCGGCCATCGCCGCCGCCGCCGCGCTCAGGCCGCCAATGCCGCGCATGATCGACAGATAGGCGCCGACGAAACCGTAGGCCAGCGCCAGCAGCAGCGCGACGAGCACCGCGGCGACCGCGTTGCGGCGCCAGGCAAGCTCGTCCGCGCGCTCGGCGAGCAGCGCGTCGGCCGCCGGCGCCGCGGCGCGCGCCAGATCGCGCACGGCGGCGATGGCCTGCGTGCCGCGCGCGTAGTAGTCGGCCGGGGCGATGTCGAAATCGGTGGTGTCGAGCACCTTGGTGGTCAGCACCTCCTGCAGGCCGAGCGGCGCGCTGCCGAGCGCCGCGAGCGGCGCCTCCAGCGCATCCCGCAGCGACGGGCGCAAGGCGACGGCTTTCTCGACGTTCTCGAAGTTCCAGCCGATCAGCGGATCGATGCCGCCGCGCACGACCTGCAGACGCTTGTGCAGCGACGACTTGAGGCGCTGCGCGACGACCGCGCCGACGCCGACGTCGCGCGCCAGTCCAAGGCTTTCGGCGAGCAGCGGCAGCTTGACCGAGAGGGTATCGACGAGGGCGGCCACCGCCGCATCGCCGTCGATGCGCACGCCGCTCGCGTCGGAGGCCTGCGTCAGCCCGCTGCGCAACAGCCCGAAGAGCGCCAGATGCGCGTCGAGCGCGTCGGCGGCATCGCCGGTGCTGGCCGGCGCGGCGAGCGCCTGCCAGCGCTCGGCGAACTCGTTCCAGGCCGGCGCCGCGCCGAGCGCCGCACGCTCCGCGTCGAGGCGGGCGCGCACGCCGGCGAGCGCCTGCGCGACCGCCGCACGGCGCGCCGGCAACTGCGCCTGGAACGCGGCCTCGCCGGCGCGGGCGGCCTGCAGGGCGCCGTGGTGCTCCTGCAGCGCCAGCAGCAGTTCGAGCGCAGGCAGTTGCAGCGCCAGCCCGGCGCGCTCGCGTTCGAGTCCGGCCAGCGCGCGCTGCTGCTCCTGCAGCAGCAGTCCGGCGAGAACCAGCAGGGGAAGCGCGAAGGCAGCGGCGCTGACGAGCAGTTTGCGGCGATAGGAAAGTCGCCCGACAAACCAGGCGGCGGGAGCGAACAGACGTTTCATGGCGAAGCCTTGAAGATGCACACGCAATGCAGCTTACGTACCGTATATGTCACGCCGATGAAGCTAGGCTGTCATCCGCATGCAGCATCAAAGCGTGCGGAGTATGCGGAATGTGCGGCTTGGCAGCCTGTGCCGCTGGCGGCTATGGTGGGAGCTGGGCGCCGACCGCGGCGACGCGAAGCACACGGAAAGGAGTGCGCAGCGATGGACATCGGACGATGGATGCAGCAAGGAGCGGCGGCTCTGCTGGCCGGTCTGGCGTGCCTCTCGGGCGGCGCCGCGGGCGACGCGCTGCCGCTGGAGCGGATCGTCCTGCCGCCAGGCTTTCGCATCGAACTCGTCGCGCGCATCGAGAACGCCCGTCAGATGGCGCTCGGTGAGCGCAACACCCTGTTCGTCGGCTCACTGCGCGCCGGCAAGGTGCATGCACTCGAACTCGACGAGCACTACCGCGCGCGCCGCGTCCACCTGATCGCCAGCGACCTGCGCATGCCGGCCGGCGTCGCCTGGCGCGACGGCAGCCTCTATGTCTCGGCGGTCGAGCGCATCCTGCGCTACGACGACATCGAGCGCCGTCTCGCCGCCCCGCCGGCGCCGGTGACGATCCGCGCCGATCTGCCGCGCGAGGCGCACCATGGCTGGCGCTTCATCGCCTTCGGCCCGGACGGCTGGCTCTACGTTCCGGTCGGCGCCCCGTGCAACATCTGCGCCCCCGATCCCGACCGCTACGCGGCAATCCTGCGCATGCGCCCGGACGGCAGCGAGTTGCAGACCTTCGCGCGCGGCGTGCGCAACAGCGTCGGCTTCGACTGGAACCCGCAGGACGGAACCTTGTGGTTCACCGACAACGGGCGCGACTGGCTGGGCGACGACGCACCGCCCGACGAGCTCGATCACGCGCCGCGCGCCGGCCTGCACTTCGGCTATCCCTACTGCCACGGCGGCACGCTGGCCGACCCCGACTTCGGCCGCCAGCGCGCCTGCGCGGAATTCGTCGCGCCGGCGCAGAATCTCGGCGCGCACGTCGCGGCGCTCGGCATGCGCTTCTATACCGGCACCCAGTTTCCGGCGGCCTACCGCGGCCAGATTTTCATCGCCGAACACGGCTCCTGGAACCGCTCGCGCAAGAGCGGCTACCGCATCTCGCTGGTCCGCCTCGCCGGCAGCCGCGCGGTCGCCTACGAAAGCTTCGCCAGCGGCTGGCTGCAGGGCGAAACCGCCTGGGGCCGCCCGGCCGACGTCCTGGTCCTACCCGACGGCTCGCTGCTGGTCGCCGACGACCACGCCGGCGCCATCTACCGGATCGTCTACGACACGCGCGCGGCGCTGCCTTCGTGAGCCTGTGCCGGCAAAGGACGAAGCGCTGCACCGCCGATCGGTTTAAGATTGGACGATCGCTCGCGTGCGCCGGCGTCGGCACGGCGCGCAAGCGCGGACGCATCGACGGATACATCCAGGCAGCCAGGACAAGAGCGGCGCATGCCGCGCTTATCCGCAAGACGACGCGGCGTGTATGGGTACGCACTAGCGCCGGCCGAAGCGCCCGATGCCGGAGGCGTTTTGACAGGAGCAAGGAAAGCATGAAAAACGAAGGCAATCCATCGCGCCTCGACCGCGTCGTCGCCGACGCCATCCGCCAGCGGCAGACGCGGGAAGCCGGCTACCGCGAACAGGCGCTCAAGATCTACCCGTGGATTTGCGGCCGCTGCAGCCGGGAATTCACGCGCACCAACCTGCGCGAGCTGACCGTTCATCACAAGAACCACAACCACGACGACAATCCGCCGGACGGCAGCAACTGGGAACTCCTCTGCCTGTACTGCCACGACAACGAGCACGCCCGCCTGCTCGACGCTGAAGCGGCGGCCAAGACCGGCGCCGGCGGCGCAAGGAACGACAACCGGGCCACCGCCCAGCCTTTCGCCAATCTGAAGGACCTGCTCAAGCGCGAACGGTAGCGCCGCAGGAGACGCCCGAGGAGGCGATATGGCACCCAGCCAGCCCAAGGACGACGAGGAAGCGGCAAAGCCCCCGCTGCAGACGGTCTACAGCGAAGCGGCCAGAACCGTGCTGCAGGAGACGTCGGCGCGCGTCCAGGAAATGCACGGCGCCATCGCCGCCCGCGCCTTCGACGTTCTGCAGAAAATTCCGCTGGTCGCGGGTCCAGCCACGCTCGTTCGACACGCCCACGACGCCATCGCTGGCGGTGTCTATGCCGCCGTCCGGCTCGGCGGCGGCCTCCTCGGTCTCACGGCGCAACTGGAGAAAACGCGACGGCTGGCAAACGCTCCCGCGCCGCCTTCCGCGCCGCGATATGAACTGCCGCCCGATCCCCCGAACCGCCTGGCGAACAGCCTGCGCAGCGCGCTCAACGCGGCCTTCGGCGATCATCTGGCCGGGACGCGCAGCGTGCTCGCCATCCCGATGGCGATCCACCGTGCCGGGCATGCCGTTCCGCTCACGCGCGCCGCGCTCGCTGCGGCCTTTCCAGCCGCCGGCGAACGCCTCTGCCTGTTCATCCACGGCCTCGCCTACGACGAACGCTGCTGGGACGTCGCGGCCGCGGGCGACCCGAAAAAAGGAAAGGACCGCGTCGACATCCCGCACCGGCTCGCGGCGGACCTCGGCTACGACGCGCTGACGCTGCGCTACAACAGCGGCCTGCCGATCGTCGAAAACGGCGCCCAGCTCGCCGTTCTGCTCGAAACCCTGCTCGCGCAGTGGCCTTGCGTGCCGCGCGAACTCGTCATCGTCGGGCACAGCATGGGCGGCCTGGTCGCACGCAGCGCCTGCGCACAGGCCGGCGACGCTGGATTGAACTGGCCGGGCCGGACGCGGATGGTGATCTGCCTCGGCTCGCCGCACCTCGGCTCGCCGCTCGAACGCCTGGGCCATCTCGCCACCACGGCGCTCGGACTGTCGGCCATCACCGCACCGCTGGCGCGCGTCGCCGCGCAGCGCAGCCAGGGCATCCAGGACTTGCGTCATGGGGTGGGCGGCGAGTTCGCCAAAGGCATCGCCTGGCGCTTCATCGGCGGCAGCCTCGCTGAAGACCCGGAGAATCCGCTTGGCGCGCTGATCGGCGACGGCTTGGTGACGCTCGGCAGCGCCACGGCCGGACCGCTGGGCGGCGACGTGCGGAGCGTCCGCCTCGGCGGCGTCGGACACATGGGGCTATTGCACGACGAGCGCGTCTATCGCCAGATCCGGAAGTGGTTGGAGGATACGAAGGCGTAAACGGAACTTGCCGTCATCGGCACCCCGATGGCGGCAAGTTGCTTACAACTACGTCGAACGGCTTAGAACAGGTCGGCGTCGAGCGCCATCAGCGGCGCCGAGCCGGCGCGCGCGACGCGGATCAGGCTCGCCGTTTCCGGCAGCAGCTTGGCGTAGTAGTAGCGGGCGGTCAGCAGCTTGGCCTTGTAGAAGGCGTCGCCCGAATCCTGCTTGGCCAGCGCGATCTTCGCCATGCGCGCCCAGAAATAGGCGAACACGAGGTGGCCGGCGACCTTCATGTAAGGCACCGCCGCGGCGCCGACTTCGTCCGGGTTCTGCATCGCCTTCATGCCGATTTCCATGGTCAGCTTCTGCATCTTCTCGGCGAGGTCGGCGAGCGGCGCGACGAACTCGGCCATCGCCGGATTCGCGCTTTCCGCGCGCAGGAAGGCTTCGACTTGGGCGCCGAACTTCTTCAGCTTGACGCCGCTGTCGGCAAGCACCTTGCGCGCCAGCAGGTCGAGCGACTGGATCGTGTTGGTGCCTTCGTAGATCTGGTTGATGCGCGCATCGCGCACATACTGCTCCATGCCCCACTCGCTGATGAAGCCGTGTCCGCCGAAGACCTGCATGCCGAGGTTGGTGCACTCGAAGGCGTTATCGGTCAGGAAGGACTTGATGATCGGGATGAGCAGCGCGACGAGGTCGTCCGACTCTTCACGTTCCTCGGCGTCCGGATGCGTCAGCGCCTTGTCGAGCTCGAGCGCCACCCAGTAGGCGAAGGCGCGGCCGCCCTCGGCGTAGGCGCGCTGGGTAAGCAGCATGCGGCGCACGTCGGGGTGCACGATGATCGGATCGGCGGCCTTGTCCGGCGCCTTGGCGCCGGTCAGCGCGCGGCTCTGCAGGCGCTCTTTCGCGTAGGCCACCGAGTTCTGATACGCCACTTCGGTCAGCCCCAGGCCCTGCATGCCGACGCCGAGGCGCGCCGCGTTCATCATCACGAACATCGCCTGCAGGCCCTTGTGCGGCTGGCCGAGCAGCCAGCCCTGCGCGGCGTCGAAGTTCATCACGCAGGTCGAATTGCCGTGGATGCCCATCTTGTGCTCGATCGACCCGCAGCTCACGCCGTTGCGCTCGCCGAGCAAACCGTCGGCCTTGGGCAGGAACTTGGGCACGACGAACAGACTGATCCCCTTGGTGCCGGCCGGCGCGTCGGGCAAGCGGGCGAGGACCAGATGGACGATGTTCTCGGCCATATCGTGCTCGCCGGATGAGATGAAGATCTTCGTGCCGCTGATCGCGTAGCTGTCGCCGCCGAGCGGCTCGGCCTTCGTGCGCAGGATGCCGAGATCGGTGCCGCAATGCGGCTCGGTCAGACACATCGTGCCGGTCCACTCGCCGGCGACGAGTTTCGGCAGATAGGCCTGCTTCAGCGCATCCGAACCGTGTGCGTGAATGCACTCGTAAGCGCCGTGCGACAGGCCGGGATACATCGTCCACGCCTGGTTCGCCGAATTGAGCATTTCGTACAGCGCGTTATTGACCACCTGCGGCAGCCCCTGGCCGCCGAACTCCGGATCGCAGGTCAGCGCCGGCCAGCCGGCTTCACGGTACTGCTCGTAGGCCGCCTTGAAGCCGGTCGGCGTCGTCACCTTGCCGGCATCCCAGCGGCAGCCCTCGCGATCGCCGACCTGGTTGAGCGGGAATACCACCTCGGCGCAGAACTTGCCGCCTTCCTCGAGAATCTGGTCGATCAGCTCGCGATTCGTTTCCGCATGCGCCGGCAATTCGGCCAGCGTCTTCTCGACATCCAGGAGTTCGTGCAGAACGAATTGCATATCGCGCAGCGGCGGTTGGTATTGTCCCATGCTGTTTTTCCTCTTACGGTCTTTGGTGTAGTGACTCCCGGGCCTGCACCCGGGCCTCATCCCTCTTTGCCTCTTCGGCGGGGTTTCACGAGGGGATAAAACGAACGTTTGAACTATCGGAGATTTCACGAGCCATGTCAAGCCAGGAAGGCAAACCCGAGCCGCGAGCGGGAATGTTCTCCACACGCGTAGCGATCGCCAGGAGAACTGCCGGCTAGCCTTCGCGAGAAGCGCGGCTTCATTGCGCGAGAGAAAGCGCCCGATCTCCTCGGTTCTTGCACGGAGTCGCGGAGGAGGAAAGAAATGCGGGGATTGCTACGGGCAAGCAAGACTGACTCGCTTATGCGCAATATGCGGATTGGAGTGCAATCCCCGAATGCGGCAGCGGAGGGCAGGCAGATATTTTCGAGGGGAAGCTGCGGGGATAGGGCCGCTATCGGCCTTCTCGGGCGGAGGGGGCGAGGGCGTCTGGAGTACCTCGGGTTAATTACAGGAGGCGAAGCGGGGCCAAGTGGCTAGCGCGGCGGCTAGGCGGTG